>Ga0307982_1001118_pt1 | contig 21520 bp, 11 predicted proteins | sample OrgLakmetagen989_FD_201847 | JGI IMG/M metagenome (GOLD analysis project Ga0307982, IMG submission 201847) | Saline water microbial communities from Organic Lake, Antarctica - #989 | ecosystem: Environmental > Aquatic > Non-marine Saline and Alkaline > Saline | place: Antarctica: Organic Lake... | reverse complement strand
CACAAACAGCCATCATCATCCAAAAAATCAAAATGGCACCCTTCCCCTGTATAGCTACGTACTAACACCAATCCTATTATGGTATAAAAAGAAAAAAGAGGGAAAAACCACACTCAGTAAATCCGAGAGAAAAACTGTGCTGCAACTAGCTAGCTTTATCCCGGGTTAAATGGGGGTTCCGGTGATTACACGATCGCCGGTTTCGCTTGGGGTCGTAGTTGTAGAAACGAGGGTACGGTGCAGTAACCAAGAAAACCGCGGGTTTTCCGGGATTTTACCCACTTTGGCTCAGCAGAAGATCCGGTGATTACTAGTTGCGCTGAAGGGAAACCTGAAGAAAACCTAGAAGCCTCGTGGGTTTTCTTGGTTACTGGTACGGTGACGCCTTTGCATAAGAAGGGCCATCTTGTTGAAAAACAGAATCCCTCTGTACACCAATCCTCGGAGGCGCAAAAAAAATCAAAAATCAAAAAATGCCACGATGCTTTGATGTTTTACCATCAATGAATAGCAAGTGGCAATCGAGTATTGCACTCTGCAGAGTTTAGCTAGAGTCAGCGACTGTTCTATTCTCTCATACGTTCGTCCTATGATGCTGAGTTTGAGTTGGCTTTCTCGGGTACCTAACGATATTTATTAAGACCAAGAAGATGCTCAGCAGAGTGAGGTCTACTTTCCGATACGTACTGCTAGTTTTAATAGTATTGCGTCTAGTTTCTTCGATGACTGAAGGAATCACAAAGGACGAGGAATTCATTGAGGAGATAATTTTTAGAACCATAGCTGATCGCCATCTGGAGGTAATCACCAAATTTGAAGTAAGATGTTGACGCTTGCCTGATCACCCAAAACGCACGGTCATTAGGTAACTTGGAATTTTACGCTTGAATTCCAACCTACGAATGCCCACTTATGCTCAGATATCTGGTGAGGCATTATAAATCAATGTCACATTTTAAAATAGTTACTGTTTATAATTTATCGCCTTTTAATTTGCGCAATGCTTATGTCGCTGAATGCTTTAGGGGCGACGAGAGGCGTACTATCTGCCATTTCGACCAGTTCCCACCCGACATTGCTACTATCTTACAGTCATCTGGAGCTCGACAATTTACGCTCTCTCTTGGAGCTGGAAGGTGGCAGTCTCATTGGGGGCCTCCCTCGCATACGCCACAGGCTCTCCATAGACGAGGAAACCATGAAAGCACAGAAGCCCATTCGAGTACTCATGGCCCCTCTCCCGATGGAACTCGCATAGAGGCTAAGTTTGGAACGGATGGAATACCATTCAAGCATACCAGCGAATCCTGGATGCAACTGCGGCGTGCTTTGGGCGGGTTACTAAGCGTTGAAATGGTTCCTGAGATTCCATCAACTGCAGCACATTACTGGCCACCGAAGCGTGTACCAAGCAAAAAAGCACCTGCAGAGCCCGGTGTTATTACAATGCGCGCTGACTTTCCTCGAGAGAAGCCTGGGCTTGGAAATTTGTGGCCGTGGTTGCGCCTTATGCCGTGCTCCACAGGACAACCGAACATTCCATCAAGATTCGATTCCATGAACCATGCCAGTGATAAGACAAGAGAATTCTTTGGCCTCGCCAGTCTTTTGAACTCAGAAGTGTTTCTTGGAGGAGAGTATTACTCCCTATTCTTAAAAGCTACGCAATCTGGATGCTTTGGATATGAAAATAGCCAAATTGGCAGCGAAAGGTGCACACTGGCGCTCTCAACAACTCTCACGACTTTGCTTCGTGACGTTGTCGCTCCAATGACACCAGCACATGTGCCTGGTTCATCTGACTCTGATCTTAAGTCACTGGGTTTTTCATTGGCGTCACTACTCGATTCCAGCGGGTATAATGAGGGTATGCGGCCCCTTAGAAATGGGCCTGACTCAGACATGTATGGTCCAGGCGATTCAGACGGCGCGGCAGCCGCAAAGGCAGTCGACGCTCAACTCTCAAATCTGAAGGCTTGTCCTGTAGCCTCAAAAAGCCATATTCGAACAATCATTCCAAAGTCATTAACGGAGAGATCTGCCAAGCGCCATTTAGACGCAGACACATGCAATGCGTATGAATCCAAAGAGGAGTGTACCTCAGGTTCACGACGTCGAATATCGTTTGGCACACCGCCGGTGCAAGAATATTCTCGCTCAATTGAACATCAGAACGAAGGTACGACTCGAAAAGGCGCTACCAGAGTGGTGGATTTGAGAGAGACCGTGCACAATGTAACTTCAATCCGGAAGATGTATGGCAGCAGCGAGAAAACTTTGCTCGTGGCAGGTGAAGGACCTTCAAGAAGGATTCAGAGGCCTGTGCCAGCGTCCGCAGCTGTACCGTGGGCTGTGATTGAGACACCGAGTGAAGACATACCCACAGCTGAAACATCTGAGACCTGGTTCGACAGACAAAGCATTAGTCTGACGAAGCGATTGCTGTGGAATGATGCATGGAGAGAAACAGTCGCGATTGATTCTGTCGTAGACTGGGCACATGTGTCTGCATCTGGCGAATGTGTTTACGCTCATTTCACTGAACCTATCGTGACTGAGCTTACGCCGCCTCTTTTTCATACTTTCCGACTCAACATGGAAGCTTCACCAGTCGTCCAGATCTTTGATGACGTAACTTCAGAGGAGTGGACACACTTATTACTCTCACTTCGAGACTTACCTCATCGTATTATGACTGAAGGTGACTGGCGCCCAACCAATGCGAATCCAGCTCCTCAATATGTCAACACAATCCTTCAAATTCTTTTGCCTTTGACTCAATCGTGCCTGCAACCGGACTTGGTCGCTGCGTATCCTGCACTTAGTGCTAGCTTGGAAAGTCTCCATCGGATCCTGAATGCATCTCACGACATTCACATATTTTCTTCGTATGATTTCACTCCAACGGTACTTCAATGTTTGATTCGGATGATAAGTATATTTCTGCAACATCCTTACGCCTGTTTTGTCTTCCAGGTTACTTCAATGGAGTATTGGCCTCCTGACCAAGCTCGTGGCTTTGAGCTTCCTGGAGCTTCAGCTGCACTGATTCACAATGTTTCTGGCATCGACTTTTTACCCGTGTTCGAAGCAAGCGTTGAGCCATGGGCGCATAGCCCAGGACTTCTGTATTTGCCGCCACTGCTTGACTTTTCAATGCCTTTCAATCTTATGACACTGAACAGGTAAGAATTAACCTTCTATCTACATCTATTGTCATGAAGGCAATGATTGCTCAATTAAAATTTGCGTGCTTGTGCAATAATTCCAACTTTCAGTACTTTGTGCGCTGGGCTTTTCGGAACAATCCTCAACATTCTCACAAAAGTACCGCGTCCAAAGATGAAGAAGAAGAAGGAGAAACAAAAGGAGGAGAGAATGGTAAACGAAGAAGAAGCAAAAGTAAACGAGCAGGATAGTGCATCTCAACATATTCCTGAAAAAAAAAGAAACGTTGCCTTCGAAATCGAGCCAGACTTCACACGTAGATGAGATTAGCCTTAAAGGCGCCGTAAACTCGGATCATGCGAATTATTGGCATATACCTGTTTCGACTATTTGGGGAGTTCATTTGAGGTTTCTACTTGACTAGCGCATTTATTATTCGGCGCTTGTTGTTTTTTCTTTTGTTTCTTTCGCCATAAATATTTGATATGCGCGTGTGGTCTAATGGCTAATGGCTGTGCCGAGGCAGAATGAGTGAGGTCTGAGATCTCCTGGTCTCCGGTCTCCTGCCTACCCAGCCTACCCGGGCTACCCGCTACCGCTACCCGTTGCTTCTTATTTCTTTCTCGCTCAATAAGAATAATATTAATGGCGCACACATGCCAAGTGCTGGCACCTGGCGCGCAACACCAGCTGACCTGCCATAGAGCTCTGAAAATGGCCTTCTCTTGTCGTAACGTGGGTTCTTTATTTCTAATCAAATGCGAGGTAGAGCAACAAAAAAATACATGTATACTCACCACATGGCAAATGGTGAATCCAAATCACTGCGGCCTGGCTGGTGCTTTCTGATATGTAATTCTCATCAGCCCTAGATTCTACTTGGCGTAGTTTTGCGGCCTCTTGTGGCGGAATCTTGCTGTTCTAAGATTTCGTTGGCGCCCCGGAGCTGTCTGAACTTGTTGGCTGTGGCCCTTGGTTTGCTCGAGCCCGGGCTGCGAGGACTTGCTGCAATGAACGCGTTGTCATTCATTGGATCGCTGACCGCCGGAAGGTTGCTGATGCGCTGTGCTGGCACTACAGGTGTTGCTACTGACCCACTGGTGGTTAAGGTCGGTGTGCCACTAGGAAGTGATGATCTAGGGCTCTGAAGAAGGATTGGGTCATTGTCCATAACTTGAGCTCTATGAGTGGCAATCCACGCCACGGGCGCGTGAGTGAAGCGAAGAGTGTGCGCGAGGCAGTCCGTGCGCGCGGCGTGCATCACCTGGCATAGTAAGAAAAGTATCAAATAAGGAGGGTTGAGGAAACTATGAGCCAACCAAAAGGAAGAGGAAAGACGGGTCGGAAGGATGAAGGCCAAATTTGCTTTGCGTCAACGAGAGAATTCCGATGCATGTCACCTGGGACTCGAATAACTTTTTGTTTCCTGTCTATTTTCATGCTTTCACCTGCACAATCTGCTCAATCGGCACGTCCAGCAGCTGTTTCCCGTCCAAAGCTGACAGCACGGCCCCTGCTTTTACGCGACCGTCTGTGGGCAAGGCTCCTCTCGCTGGGTATTTCTCAACGCTCTGCACGAAGAGGGCACCAATTTCAGTGTCGTATTCGAACACAGCGCCTAAAGGCAACGGTTCAATCGCGTGCATGTTCTGGTGCCGCGCTGGTAATAAGACCTAATGGAAAAAGAAAACAAAAACGGATGTACGAAATTCGGTTCAAGCACCTTGAGAGAGAAAATAGTATTGGAATAAGGTTTAAAATTCATGAACGGGATATCAAGAACCATACTGTAAGTACAGAGCCAAGAAAATTAGGAAGCAAATACAGTTTAAGGCTGAAGAATACACAGCCCAGCTCAATATGAACGAAAGGTTCAAGAAAAGCAATCTCCAGAACGTACCTCCACATCTGGGTCTAGAGAATCGAGAGCTGCCTGAGTGCGGCTACTGCTACTGCTACCGTTGCTGCTACGGCTGCTACGGCTATTGCTGGAGAAATGTGCCTGTGGTTTTGTAGACGCTACACGAGCCAAGTCAGTCAGCCAGACTGCGAGCCTCTTCTGCAAGAGCTCCATCAACGTCCAGTGGCCGGTGGTGGCGGCGCGCCGCAGCTCAATGGCGACGTGAGCTGCTGTGCGCCGGTGGGCTGGCACCCCTACTACCGGAGTCTTCACAGGGCTACTGCTGCCAAACGAGCCAGTCTCAGGAGAAGTGCTCAGTGGATTACGGCTTTGCGCACCGTTGGTGGCACTAGCAGGCGAATTTGGCGTATGCGCTTGGTTAAGGTTGGTGCTATCGTGCACGAGATTGGGCACTGGCAGCGCCACCACCACAGCTGAGGGAAGCAAATCTAAAGCGTCGGCTAGGGAAACACATGCTGAACAGCACTGCTGGACTATTGCCTAATTTTTATACATCAGTGAGAGCATAAGATCACAAACGACGGTAATTGGTATTCAATTGCAGTGTATTCTACTGTGGTTCCTTCTTACCGTTCCCCCCTCGTTCGAAGTGGCGAAGCTTCGACCTAAGGCGTCGCACGCTGCCTGTGCATTCGCAAGAATTGACATGTTCTTGCCGCTGATTGAAGAATTATGGCTGGATTCTAACAGCATCGATAGACCAGCTTCGAGTTCAGAAACGTTCAAACTTGTCGTGTTCGAACCTTCTCGAGTAAGAGGAAGACCTGTGCTCCCGCTGGCTCCATCCCTATCAGGGATCAAAGCATGAGGCTGGCTCCTCTGTTCCAATGGTGCCAAAAATGAATTTGCGCCTCTAGAAATGGATGTTGCAGAGCCTAGAGGTGACGGCCGTGGCGCCGGGATACGATTCCTATGAGAAGGTAGCGTTGTGGATGATTCGCTAAGGTCTTGACGAAATGAAGATGTCCTCGGTCGAACAGTATGGCCAGAGGGCCTGCGGATAAAAAGTGAACCACAAGCTTTTATTAAAAAGGAAGGCTCTGTGCCAGTTTTTACAGGCTATATTGAAGTAGTGCCGCAACGGGGCCAACAACGATTGATACGGGGAAAAGGGGAGAATACAGATTCGACTCACTGTCCCGGTTCAGACGTCCCACGTGCTGCATGCTGCTGCGAAGAATGTTTATCTTTCGCTCTGGTGCTTGCCGAGGATGGCAACCGAAGCTGCTTCGGCATGAGTGTTTATAGTCAGCTGCGCAGGGCTTCAATGATGAGAAGATGGGAACGCAACATAACACGTTCTCAAAAAGCCCAAAGCCTTGGGATCGTTCGTTTTTTTGATGATTATCTCATTCGCCGTTTATATTCTAGGATCTAGCACACAGCCGTTTGATCGTTGGTTTGCCGATTTGCGTAGTTGGAAAATGTGTTGTCAGCAGGCGTGGGCAAGGACGACAATATAGAGCTACATAAATCAGACAGGCTGAAGTCTTCAGGATGTACGTTATAACTTCAGCTTACCATTCAGAGGGTTTCTAAGCTTCTTCAATTTGTCTCAGATCATTTTATCATGCTTTTACCATTATTTCTCTGCATGAAAAATTCAGGAACTTGATGCGTCGGCGGAACTCCTCCGGGCGTGCCAGCGCGCACCAGGGCATTCCAGGTCTTTTGCCACCACTCGCGTTGCGCATTGAATTTTCTCGTCCACGAGCTGATGTCGATGCGATCCTCAAGGTGCGCCCATTAGCTCGGACTAGTTTGCTTCAATGTAAAGCAGTTATTCTTTCCCTCCCCACGCCATTGCCTTACGTATTAAAGCAATGATGCAGCACCGCTTGAAGAGTTATCTTAATATGCTATTCCTCGTAGCAATCTATCTATAATGCAATATAGTTACTTCGCGCTTCACTTTTCACGCATTTTACAATACTTCTGAAAGTGTGTGCTCACCCGTACATGTTGTCTCTCACTCGTGAACCGCCGCAGGGACTCGGCAATGGATCGCCCGATTCACTCTTTTATTTAGACGACGCCGGGCGGTCTCGGGTTGGACCGCGGACGCCTGCCCTCCTGGCTCGTGCGTCGATCGATGAAAACACCGACCCGACCAGTGGCCGCGGCACCGGCGTGGAAGGGTTGCGTTCAGGCGACGCCTTGCTCACTTTGGACAGCGCCACCGATGGGCCTATTACAGTCGGCAACAACCAGCTGCAGCGCGTAGACTCAGAGGTAGGCTGTGATGAACGCATATATTGCTTAGCATAGACTGAACGTTTTGCGCCGGTTGCCTGACGTATGCTATGCTCCCTTCACCAACATACGCTATACACTGCCCCTCTCTCCTGTGGAACCGTTTGACGGCGAGCGCTCTGGGTATCCTCCTCACCACACCTTTCTACTCTTCTCCAACAGGCTGTTGGCCCTCGCGGCGGAAAGCTGCTTCGCTTCATTATATTAGGCGACGAAGAAGTGGAATTAGCCGCCGCCACCGAAGAGCTCTGCGGAGCACCAATCAGCGCAGGCTTCGTGGCCTTGGCGGGTGACGGGCCCTCCCCACAGTGGACCCAGGGCTCGGGGCGTGTTAGACGAGGCGATGTGCTAGTGAGCGTAGCGGGAAAAGCACTGAAGCCCAAAACCACTCCTAGCGCTGCGAAATCAAAGCTTAAATCCGCCACGCGGCCAGCGGTCCTGGTGGTGGAGCGGCTGGGAGCGAGCAGCAACAGCGACAACAGTGGCAACCATGCAGCCGATCTCGTGGACGTGGCAGCGTGGCGCCTCACTGCGCGCGGGCCAGGGCCTGTCACTGTCACCACCACAAGTAGCAGTAACGATGGGGTTGGCGACTTTGAAGATTTGCGCCGTTTGGGGCGAGAACTAGTGGCGGTGCTGCCGGCGGGTTTGAAAGATTTGGGGCTGGAGCTGGCGGTGGTGGATTCCACACCGGGTGCCGAAGTGGTGTCGGTGACCAAGGTTACTCGCACTTTTGAAGCTTCGGTGCATGCGGCGCCAACGAGTAGTGCGCCCGTTGCGGTGATGTCTTATGGAGGTGACCAGGCTTCGGCTCAAGTGGCGCTTTTACCGGGGGATTTCTTAGTGGGCATCAATTACCGCCCTCTACAGGACGTCCTCGGCCGCCGCAAGACCACGTCCTCCAAGGGAAGCAAAGAGGCACCCCCTTTAACGCCGCTGCAGGTGCACAAAGCCATTGTGGCCCTGCGCGGCACCAAAACCGCGCCCATGGCCGTTGAGCTCAACGTGTGGCGGTTCGACCTGTGGCACACGGCGAACTCCAGCAGCGGTGCCAACGACGCCAATGGCCGACCTCGCGCAGTCTCCGCACCCGTCTTGTCTACCGAGCTGTCAGAATCACCGAGGAATAACTCGACAGGACCGTCAGCATCATCGAGGCCTTTCCAAGTCGGCGACGTGGTGGTGTGGCAAAAGAGCGACGAAGATCTGCCGCCCGGCACGCGCGGTACTGTGCTCAAGGTGTACTCCGACGGAGATGTGGAAGTGAAGTTTGCGACCAAGCAAAGCCCCGAGGGGATGGTGTTCACCTTCCACAAGTCGCTGTTGAACTTGGTGTCGCCGCTAGATGAGGCCCTGGATGAGACCTCGGTGCCAAGTGACGTCACTGAAGTGCTCAAAGCCGCTGGCTTGACCTCATTTCAATCCGAGCTCCTGAGTGCCGCGGCAGCTAATAAGGCAGTGGCTGATCCATCCTCACCGCTTCCCACACCCAGTGAAGAAGGGGCCACGGCGCTGTCCGCCAAGCTCAAGAGTATTGAAGCACTTCCTGATGCCACACTTTTGGCCCCCAGTCCTGAAGGATTGGGCATGACAAAAGCTCAAGTTGCGGCGCTTCGCCGTGCTTTGGCCGCTGTCCACGACCGCCACGCAACCACCCTGACGCAAGCGGCGAATGCCGCGGAGCACCAGTCCACCAATCCACAAGCGCAAAGCCTGTCGCCTACTTCGCCAGGAGGCTCGCGGACGCTGATGTTGGACCCTACTGCGACTGCGTCCCTGTCTTCAGCCTTTGTCGCGACAGCAGCTGCCGACAAAGCTCGCTCAGCAGCGGAAGCCGCCAAGAGCAGGGCTGTTCAGGCAGCAGCGGCCGCGGCAGAGGAAGCTGGACCCGCCCTGGTGTCGGCGCACGTGCAAGAAGTAGAAGTGGGGACGCTGGCGGGTTTAGGCGTGGGGGGGCACGACGACAAGAGCGGGCGCTGCGTGGTGGAGTGGATCGACGAGACCAAGTCGCAAGCGTTTGCCCTCGGAGTCCGCGTAGGGGACGTTCTGGTGGCCGTCTCCAGCACCACTCGCCGCGAGGACTCGGTCTACGACGACGACGATGATGAGGCTGACAGCGAATTCTTCACGGCTTCAGACAACGACCTCGTGTCACTTTTCGCTTCCGAACAAGATCGTGAAGACCCGTCGCTAGCGTTTGAAGGGCAGCAGCAGCCTACTCCTTCGCAAAGCCCATTCTTTGCAGTGCAAGTGTGGTATTTGGATCCTTTGGATGGCGTCGCCGCAGCCCAAGCAGCTGCTAGGAGTGGAGGTCTCGCGTCCCTGGGCGATGACTTGTGTGCCACCCTCAAAGTTTCTAGTTCTGCTCTTGCCAATGCCCTCCAGGCCCAGGCCAACAGCAACAATCAGAGCCAGCTTGGTCGGTCAGGCAGCGGTCGCGCGCCCCTTTCGCCGCATTCTGCGCTCGAATCGCTGTTTGGTCTCATCCTAGGCCCTGCGGCCTCAGGAAACAACAGCACTGCTAGCAGCAGTGCCGTAGTCGCCGTGTCGGTGTTAGTGGGTGGACCAGCGCACGCTGCGGGTGTGACGGAAGGGGACCAAATCACGGGGGTGGAGCACATCCCTAACGAACCTGCCCCCGAAGGAGAAGGAGGAGGAGCTGCGCCGCCGAGCGCCACGGCGGAGGTGTGGCGATTGGTGAAAGGCCGCCTGCAGCACGAGCTCGAGTTGCTCGATTCCCAAGGCTCCCTTGCTGGCACTCAGGGGGCATACCACGTGAGCTCGCGGGCCAGCAGTGGCCGCAGCCGCAGCGGCAGCAACCATGGCGGCAGTGGGGGTGCAGTGGTGCGGCGTCGGTCGTCCGGTGGGCATGCCATGGATGCGCTAGCAGCGGCAGCGGCCGCGGCTGATACCCTTTCGGTGCGGCTCAACTTGTGGCGGCTTCGGCCAAAAGGCAGCCTAGTCCCCGGTACGCTACCAGGCATGGTGTCTCCTACTAGCTCAAGCACAAATGGCAGTGGCAGCAGTGGTGGCGTAATGAGCCCTCAACAACAGCAGCAGCAGCCCTCGTCACCGCAGCAGTTGCGAGAACCTGCCACCCCCACAGGGGGTGATGACTTGGAAATCGAGGGCTCGGACGGCTCCGACGGGGAAGAAGAAGAGCCTGTGGATCCTGTGCAAGCAGCGGCCATGCGCAAGTACATGCGGCAGCGTGCTCCCAAGAGTGCGCTAGACAGCAGCAACCGCCGGTCCGACTCGCATCTTCGGTCCTCCGTGCTCAGCTTGAACACGGCTACCGACACCTCCACGGCTGCTGGCACTGACGACGATTCGGAATTGGACCCAAACGAGTCTGCGGACGACTACGGGTCCCGAGGTGCTGGCGCTACGGACACCGATGACGGCCAAGACGCCTCGCTGCTCTCCATGGACCCAACCATAGCTACCAACTCCAGCAACCGCTTCTTTCCTCCTGCTGCTGTAGCCGCCGCTGGAGGAGGTGGAAGTGCTTCTTCGGCATCTCTGCCACCCAGCGATGCTTCTCTCACTGCGAGTTCAGTGCCTCACGGAGGCAGTGCTGCTAGCGCAGGGTATACCTCCAGTGGCAGTATTTTAACCGCCGCTTCGACCGTCACATCCACGCTCCAAGACCCAGCGCAATTTGCCACCGTTGGGCCTCCATCATCAATGAACCAAAGTGGCGTAATTGGAGCTGCTGCACCAGTAGTTAACAGTCCAAACCAGGGTGCGATCTTACGAGGTGACGGCTCGAGGTTCCAACAGCAGCCGCAGCCACAATCGCCTGATAGGTTTGCTACAACAGCTCCTGCGGCCTTGACTGGCTACGCTGCACTCGCGGCTGCAAAACCTCTCAACTTGCGTGGGATCTCCCCCAGCCACCCACAGCAGAGCCAAGACTCAGCACTCCAGCAGCAGCAAAAAGTGCAACGACCACAACAAGCGCCTCTGCCGGGATCGCCACGGCTCAGTGCGCTGCCCCTGGGGGCTCCAGTGCCGGGAACCTCACCTCGCACCTCGCCTCGTACGTCACCTCGTGCGTCACCCCGGAGCTCGCCTCGAGGCTCTCCCCGCGCCACAGGCTTCAGCACTGCTTCGTCGTTACAGCTTGCGCCTGCGCCACCCCCTGTGCCCGAGCCCATTTCTCCCCGCGTGCCCAGTGGGATCGCTGCGCCGTCTGCAGCAGGTGGGGGAGGCGAAGGTGGGGCGTCGTCGTATTACTTCAAGGAAGCCGTTGGAGAGGTAGACGAAGATGGCCTGTTGGACTTACGAAAACAAGACTTGCCCTCGTTCACGCTCCCTGCGGACTTCTTAGGGGCGAGCGGGCGAGCTAAGATGCTCGAGCTCCGGCGGCGACTCGTGAAACTCGACTTGTCGCACAACCAGCTCATGAACGTGGATGTTAGCGTGCTGCAAGATGCCCTTGGAGGTTTCGAGGAGTCGTTTCGCCGCAGCCACAACAGCGGCAGCAGCAAATCCCGCCACGACAACGGTCCACCTCATGCGGCTCTGCGCTACTTGAACTTGAGCCACAACCGTTTGACCCGCCTCTGTGGTGGAGGGCCTGGGGCCAGTTTCCCCCTCTGCTTGGGGGGCCTCGAGACCCTGGACGCGTCCCACAACCAAGTGACTCGGGTCACGGGCCTGGACAAACTCCTGAAGTTGCAAGTGCTGGTGCTCTCGCACAACAAGTTGAAGCATTGCTCGGGGCTCGAAGTGCTCACCGAAGAGCTCTTCACGCTCCAAGTCGACCACAACGAGCTGGCCAATCACACGGCGCTGAAACCGCTGTCCGCCAATCGGGGCCTTCGCGCGCTCTCCGTGGCGGGAAACCCATTCATGATGGGCGCGGGGGTGGGGGACACCGCTACAGCAGCGAGCATGCGGGCAGCCGTGATGTGCTTGCTGCCGCATCTCCGCACCGTGGACGGCCGCGCCATGCCTCACCGAGAAGCCGCCATTGCCAACGCGGTGCAAGCGAGAGGGCGGCCTCTGGCCCCACCAAGATCCCTCAACCCCGCCAAGTCTATGGACGGATTTCCAGGAGGTGTGGGAGGTCGCGGGCGCAACGCTAGTAGCTCTCCTATGGGCCGGCGCCGGGGCTTCTCCGACAGAGAAGTCGACGAAGAGGAGAAACGCAGCAGCTCCAGAGGTGGCGGTGGCGAATACGGGGTGGGAGAAGGCCCTCCAAAAGTGCACGTGGTTTGGGATGGGGTGCGCTGGAACTTGCCACCTTCGTCCGATCGCTTGGCGGCTCCGCTGCACAAGCGCGCCAAGTCCACCGCGGCCAAGCAGCACAAAAACAAGCACCAGGCGTTTGGCGCCACGTACGTGAAACCGCCCCCGCCGCCCCCTGTACCGAAGCGGGTGGCGATGCCGAACCCATACCCGCCGCCCCCACCGCAGCCCCAGGCCAAGCAGAACAACAACAGCAGCAGCAGCAGTGCCGCAAGCGAGCAAGGATCTCGGCCGCGCCCATCGCGCGGCACTTCACCGGCGGGTTGGCGCCCCGCTGGCCATCCTTCGAGTGCTCCGCAGAACAACAGCCAGCTCTCTGCCAAAGGCATGGCCACTCCTGGGTCCTCATTGCAACCGCCGCCGCTGCAGGTGCCGGGCTCTACGCCGTCGTACATGTCTGCCACCAAATCCGCAGCCGTGCACTTGGAACAGCGGCGCGAAGACCTGGTGGCGCGCAACCTGTTGCCAGGCCCTTACGACGTGAAACCGGGAGAAACACCGAAGGAGGCGGCGAAGCGAGCCGCAAAGGAAGCCGCCAAGAAAAAGGTGGCGTCTTTACAGGCGGAAATCAAACGCTTGCACGACATGCACGCCAAGAGCCTGGAACTGGTGCGAAGGCAGCAGGCGCAGTCGGTAGCTCTCGCGACGGCCTTGCAACAGCAGCAAGCAGTGACCAAGAAAGCGGCAAAGGAAGCCGCGCTGCAGGCTGCGCACGGCACAGCCAATGTTTCGTCCTCGTCGTCATCAAGTGCGGCAGACGTCGATGCACAACGACTCCACCTGCCTTCGTCACAAGTGAGCGACGGAGACGATTCTGCGACTGAAGCTGAAGATTTGTTGCGGCAATTAGCCGCCAAACAGCAACGGCTAGAAGCCAAGGCGATTGCGGCAGGGGGCGCCGCCAGCCCTCCTCTGTCGCCTCTGGGCGGAGGCAAAGGATCGCACGGCAGCAGCGGACGGATGGTGGCTGCGCCCGTCTCCGCAAGGGAATTGGTGGACCTGGGGGACGCGTCAGCGCTCGAGTCGAGATCGGTGGCGGCTCAGCTCAAGCTCTTCCAGTCGAGCCTAGGACTAAAAGACAGCGAAGACGGGAGCTCCGCTGGCGGCGGCGGCTACCGAGGAGGAGGAGGTGGTGGTTTGGACCACGATGACAACGATTCGGTTGCTTTCTCTGATATCGGAGGCGGTGAACCTCCTCTCAGCAGGACACTCGCGCCCAAGCAGCAAGGCTACGACGGCCACGGCGTGCCCTCGGACCTCGGCTCTTTGCAGTCAGCAGTCGCCCACGAAGGCCAACTCGCTGCGTCGCAGCGTAGGCGCCTCGAGCGGCAGCAGCGCCACAATAGCGAGTACCCCTCGGACACCGACTACGACAGCGAATACGCCCAGGGCCGCCACCAGGACGGCAGCAGCAGCAGCGGCGGCGCCAACGCAGGCGTGGGTGAATCTCCAGCGGCGACCAAGGCAGCGGTGGCCGCCCACGAGCGGAAAGTGAAAGCGTGGGCCAGGCGCCTCGACGAAGAGCGAGAGACCTGCGGAGTGGCTCTGGGCATGCTCCTAGAAATGCATGCGAGGGGCGGCTCGGCTACCGGCGGCAGTGGTGCTGGTGGTGGCGGTGGTGCTCGAGCCACTCCCAATGCAGCAGCGCTCAGTGGATTTGAAGCGACACTGGCTGACCTTGGCCTGGAGCGAGAGGGACCACCGAGCATGCTGCCGTCGGTGCGAGCAGCTCTCAACGCCCTTGTCGAAGAAGCCAAGAAAGGTGCTTCCAGTGCAAGTCCGAATGCTGCAGTGGCAGCAGCGGCCATGTCTAGCCTGCGAGACGCCGAGTCAGCAGCGACTGCCACCCGGCAACAACTCTTTGCACTCGTGGATGCCACGGCCGCGGTTGCGGCCAGCCGAGTCGGCAGCGGTCTTGCTGCCCAAGCGCACGCTGCTCTTTACGCTGAATTTGAAACCCTTGCGGCGAGTGGGGTAGCGGTGCCTGCAGAATTGCTTCAATCGAATGCGGTGTCCAACCACCAAGCCCTGTCAGCGAATCGTGCAGCAGCTGCCAAGGACGAAAATACCGCTGCCACTACCACTACCAGTGGAGCAGGAGGCGCGAAGAAAGACGACAAAGCTGCCAGGAAGAAGAGGGAAGCAGCAGCCCAGCAAGAAGCCGAAGAACGAGAGGAAGAGGCGAGGGCAGCGGCTGCAGCGCAGGCAGCAGCGGCAGAAGCTGCAGAGAAGGAAGCAGCTGCCATTGCAGCGGACGAAAAAGCTCGAAAGGCCAACACGCAGCGGCAGGAGATGGAATCTGAAAAAGCAGCAGAGAAAGAGCAAAGCCGCGACGTGGACCGCACCACAGAAACCAAGGCGACATCTGAGGTGAAGGCAAGTGCATTGGCGAAAGCTAGCGCAGCAGCAGCAGCCGAGGAAGCAAAGAGGCAAGCGCTGCCGCCAATGCAACACGAGGAGGAGGAGCTGCCGCGTGCCAATGACGTCAGCGACGACGAATCAGTGACGTCATCCCAGGACAATTACCGACGGCGCCGCGATGAGCCGCTGTTGTCAACAGAAGCGGCAGACGGCCACGTTTCTGACGATTCTCAATCCACTTCCAGCAGCATGAGCCGTGACCGGGCGACGAGTGCTCCTAACAAGAGCGATCCTAGCGCCACCGCTGCTGCTGGCACTGCTGCTGCTGCTGCTGCTGCCTCCACCGGCCCACTCACGGCCATTCAGCGCATTCGTGCCGCGGCCGAAGCCGCCAACGCCGCCAAAGCTGCCATTGAAAAGAACGCCAGCGACTCCTCGGGCTCCGACGACAGCGATGGCGAAGAGAGCGTGCCCGGAACCAAGAAGCCCACCCTCAAAGGCGGGCGGGGCTCGCTGCGCAGCTCCGAAGGCAGCGGAGATGGCTCCCCTAGCCGCAGTCGGTCGCGCTCCCGTAATGCAAAAACAACGACCGCTGCTGCAACGACCAACAGCACTTCTCCTGCTGCTGATGCACAGCAGCAACAGCAATCGGGCTCTTTCACTAGTCCAGTACCCGCTGACAAGGCGGCCGCAGCAAGAGCTCCCGGAGACCTCGGAGTGGGTTTGCCTCCTCTTGACACCAACAGCAAGACCACTTCAGGCGGTGAAGCGGCCTCTCCTATGTCGCCCGTGTCCCCCCATGGTGTCTCGGTGCGCTCCTACGACGAAGACGAAAGCATGGGCAGCGGCACTAGCAGCATGACGGGGGCCTCGGGCGTGTCGGCCGACGCGTTCGCGGGGATCGACGGATTCGTTGAAGACCCCCGTCGGGGGGCAGACAACGTTTCACCGTCCAACTTGAGCCCACTGCGGTCTGACACGGACTTGGCTGCGGCAGCGCCGTCAGTAAAGACAAGCCCAAACCAACCAGGAAATTCCTCGCGCGACCCCGCTGCCACAGCTGCGACGACCGCAGGAGGAGCGGGAGCAGCCAATGCTAACGGAGCAAGTGTAGCAAGAGCAGTTGATGAGGACAACGGCTCCGATCCTTCAGAAGAGTCATCGTCTTCAGGCGAGTCTGAGTCCGAGGACGAGGACGAGCCCGATTATGAATTCGTCGAAGGGTGGGATCCGAACCACGAGCTCTTTTATTACTTCAACGTGAGGACGCAAGCGTCACAGTGGGTGAAACCGCCGGAGGGCACCTTCAAGCCCTACAACCCCGAAGAGTTTGAGTCGACGGAAGATGAAGGCAGTGGGACCGAAGAAGAAGGCGAGGGTGATGAGTCTGGGTCTGTATCCGGTTCAGAAGGAAGCGCGGAACCGAGGTGATCAAGAGATGGCGAGAGAAAGAGAGGAAAATTGTAAAGAGAGAGAGAGTGGGATGGTGGATATTGCTGTACCCAAGCAGAGATAGCTCTTGCTATTACGGACCATGGAAAATCCACTGAAAGATGAATGAATTGCTTATTGGAGTATTGGAGTCGGGGAATCGGGATTTGTAGAGAAATTACGATATGATCCGATATGCGCGTATATACCACATATAAATACCGTTAACTCGCTAATCATAACAAAGTTGAATGGGCCCCTTTTGTATATACAATTCGGCCATACCGCAGTGTTACCACAAGCGAAAATTCCGTGTATTTGTACTATATGGCACAGAAGGCAACGATAACTTAATAAAGTTGGATCTACAAAATTTTGCACAAAAGCACGAGCAGCCATAAAAGCACATTGAGTTCAACGACAAGGAGCTTCACTACAGCGCCACTCAGCTCAATCATTTGGTGTGCCGCAAGACGTCAGCGTCCTCGGAAAGCAAAGAAGACCAGAGGGGGCGGGTCGACAGCAGGAGCTTGAAAAAGAGCGCTGCTTGGCTTTTGCCTTTGGAGGTCAAAAAGTCCACCTGCCCCTGAAGGAAGGACGGCCCCAAGAACGCCCTCGCCAAGTCCTGCGACTCTGTATCGTTGGCGGCCTTGTACTCCTTCCACACCGCCTCCGCAGCTTTGACCTGCTCAGGAGTAGTAGCTGCTGCGGCTGCTGCTCCGTTTGGGACCAAAGGTTGCGGCACTGCTCGGTGAGTTTTCCCATTGGCCACCCACGCTTCCCCCAGCCGTTGTGCGGTTGGCAACAAGTCGTTGGCAGGCACGCTCTCGGTGGCGAGGCCACATACTACCGCTTCGGCAGCGGTGGGCTGCCACCCTTCGGGTCCCAAAAGCCGTTGCGCCGTGGCGGCTCCCAGCATTCTGGGAAAATGCACGGAAGAGCACCCTTCGGGGGGTACTCCGAGCTTCGCGAAAGGGGTGCTGAGGGTCGCAGTTTCTTCCGCCATGAGAAGGGCGTCACAGAGCGTCGCAGTGGTCACAGAAGCGCCGATGGCGGGGCCGTTCAGTGCCGCAATTAATGGCTTGGGAAAGTCCAAAAACACGTCAAACACCATTTTGTTTTGTTGGTAGATGAGGTCGTGCAATTTCTGCGGGTGCATCGGCTTTAAGACACCCGCCAAATTCACGCCAGCGCAGTAATATTTGCCAGCCCCCGTCAATACCAACACTTTCACCTTGAGTAGAGAGCATGGATAGCGGGAAAAAAACGAAGGGAAGTCAGAGATGTTAATAAGAAAATGGGCCAAGTTCATATTAGCAAGTTTCAGCCATTGAATACCAGCTGGAGAAGGAACATTTTGAAGGTAAAGTGTCAATACGTAGCAAGCCTTATGGATTATAACACTGTGCCTGGCGTCATCAATCATCATTGGGTAGTATCTAATGTTAAAGATCGAAGGATATGACAGCACCTCGGGATCGGCAGCTGCAGCATTGAATGCGTCAAATAAGGTCGTCATCATAGGTTTTGTCCAACCGTTGAGCTTGGCAGGGTCGTTCATAGTGAGCGTACGCACGCCATTTTTGTCGCTGCTCAACACTAGCGGGGCCTTGGTAGTTTGCGCGCTGTTTGACATCAGCCTCGCTCTCGTTGGTTGCACAAGGTTCGCCAACCCAGTTCGTCGGGCAGAAAGACGCACGAGCATGATGAACTAGTATTGGGAGTAGTCCCAAGAGCGTCTGAATCAATCAAACACAGGTGCTATAATCTGATTATACCAGCAAGGTGATGCCAACCGAGCAAGCCCGAGGTGTCTTCTTAGTGACACGGGGAAGAATCCTTCTGGACTCGGCAAAGCGCAATTGAACTTTCACCAACATAGTGCGCAAAAATATTTTGCAGAACTTTTTTGAACTTTTTGTTGCGTGTCAATCAGCTCAAACTGTTGTTGGCTGATCGGGGCATCAGAGCATCCGAGCCCAGAACACTAACCCAAGCGCCTCGTGGGTCGTGGCCAAATATCCTCGAGTGCTTGATAGCATATGCTATACTACTGCTTGCTCGTATCTGAGTTTTGGTTGCTTAATTGATATACATTTCTCCTTTTGAAAACTTTGACTCTTGCCTTAATCCAAAATCAGATTCGCCTTCTTCGTACTCCCACATGATACAAGCTTAAGCTATGCAATTAGGCAAGTGGGGGCTTATTTTAGTGATTAGCACAATCACAACGTCGAATGGTTTCCTGAGTAGTAAAAAGTTGCTGCTTCCTAGATGTACTCGACCTTTGCCGCCTGCAACTTTCACTTCATTGCCTACGCTGGTTTTCACGACGGGCCAAAGAGGTTGTTTGCAGGCATCCAGGCAGAAGGCGTCCAATGATGACGATAAGATGAACAAGTCGTCAGGCATTTCCCTATCAAAATCGCCAAAGGGCTCCTCGTGGACTGGAGGTGGGCGAAAGACAGAACAATGGATTTCCACCAATTCCTCAATGGTGACACTGATGCGCGAACGGATGCTCGGCGAAAAATTACCTATCCTTCAGAGGTACAACAAGCTTCGAACTGAGCGGCCTCGGTGTTCAGAAGCTGAGCTGGCCACTTTAGTGCTGGGACCCGATGCGACCGTGAAAATGCTCCAAACTTCTCTCAGACAAGCTGAACGAGCTAGATCTGAGCTGGTGGTGGGTGCAATGGTTATGGTTCGAAGTCTTGCAGCTAAATACAAGCACGCTGCGTCAATGAAGGGTCTAGAGCTCGGAGAACTCTATCAAGAAGGCTGCGTAGGGCTCATGGAAGCTACCGAGAAATTTGACTACAGAAATGGTGCACGCTTTTCGACATTTGCTTACAGTTACGCACGAGCGTATATGCTGAGCATGCTGAAGGAGCATCGCACTGGCCTTCGCGTGAATCGCGGACTCGACGATGCCATGAGCAAATTGCGCAAAGCTCGAGATCGGATCATGAGCACAAACGGTGGCAATGCGGCAATCAGCAAGCAAGAATGGGCAGCGGAGGCAGGTGTCTCCGTCTCTCGACTTGAAGATGTCTTGAGATTGTGGCAGTCAACGAGTAACACTGTACCTCTAAATGCAGTTTCAAATCCAGGGCGTGGAAGTGATATCGGAAGATCTTCATCAAAAGCAGGTGTGGCGTCTCAGTGGAGTGGCAGTGATGGCATAGGGTCATTAGAAGCTGTCGCAGCGTTGTCGGAAAGTCGGCCTGCATCTGAATCGTTACAAGAAGAGCTTGAGGTTGAAGGCATAGTCAAGAGAGCCCTCGAGACATTAAAGCAAGACGAAGCTCATGTGCTGAGACTTCGATATGGAGTTGGCCTCTCAAATCAATTTCAAAAGAAAAGCGCTCGTGGCAAAAGAGTAAAAAATCCACAAGCAGCCCTTAGCTTGGGCGAAGTGGCGAGGCAATTGGGCACGACTCCGTACAAGGTATCTATCCTAGAAGAAAGGGCGTTACTTGGTCTTCGGACTGCACTTCGCCGTGACAGCGTGGAAGGCGAGCTCCTTCGCGACAACTTGGCACCCAAAGGCTTTACACCTCGCGACGAGTCTGAAATGATCGGTGACGAGGTCGTCGTGTGGCCTCGATCCCCTCTCGCGAACAAGCTCCCTCCAGCAAATACTTTCCCTACTGGTGAGCTTCTAGGTTTACCACCGGGCCAATCTGACGGAGAGTTAAATCGCCAATTTCCCACTTCATTTGAGCTTACAAGGTACGATGCGAGCAGCACAGTCCTACTTGACGGCATTTCATGGCCAATGTCGCCTGCTGCATCTACATTAAAACATCCAGCTTCGGAGAGGGCCCCATTGCCGGTCCTGTTGGGAACTCCCGCAGAAAATCGTGCTTTCCTCCTGGGTCGTGGTCTTACTGTTTCATCAATGAAGGGACATCAAAGCAGCCTTGAAAAGAACCAAACTGAGAAGGTCACGCACTCTCTGTTTTACTTGCCTTACGAACGTGTTGGAAGTGGCGTCAAGGGCACGAACGATTGCAAGAAGGTTTCCAAATTCAAGGGTGTATCATGGCACAGAAGAGATAACAAGTGGCAATCTCAAATCACTGTGGACGGCACCGTTAAGCACTTAGGATACTTCAAGAGTGAAGAAGCAGCAGCGAGAAAGTATGATGGTTATGCTGGCGCCCTCGATCGCCCGGTGAACTTTCCGGTTGGCGAAGGCACAGGACGTGCCTCAAAACGACGTCAGACTAGGGTGGCTTCAACTGTGAAGAGAGCCAGCACCTTCGTGGGCGTTCATTGGGATCGCCGAGAGGCACGGTGGCGTACTGAAATTTCCATTCAAAGGAAGAGGCTCCACCTTGGGTATTTTGACGAGGAAGAAGATGCAGCTCGAGCCTACGACAGAGCTGCAGCCCCACATGGCCGAAGACTCAATTTTCCTCGAGTTGACAACTTGGACGCTAGAACAGAGAACCAATCTCCAGAATGCCAATCTTCCCCATTCGTTGGGGTTTCGTGGGATAAGCGCAGGAAGAAGTGGCTGGCTCAAATCAAGATAGATCACAAAAAAATGCACCTAGGCTACTTCGAGTGTGACGTATCAGCAGCTCGTGCTTATGACGAGAAGGCCGCATCCGTGGGCCGCAAAGCTAATTTTCCAGACCGACCCACCCTCGCATCAGCTGTTCCTGGATTGTAACTTCTAACTTCTTGCTTATCTCTCTTCGCTTTTACTTGCATTACCTGCCATAGCCAGTTCTTGTAATGGACCTTCAGATAACACTAATTCTATGCCCAGAAACGAGCTAGTAACTAGTAAGCAAACAGGCATTTTGAGCTATGGCTGAGAACTAGAAACTAGGAAAATCGAATATAGGTGCAAACAAAGCACCATTAGCCCATAACACCAGAAGCTGTAAGCCTCGGCCGTGTGTAGTGTTCAGTTGTTGTGGCTTGGGACATCAGAGTAGAGCAAGGAACCAATCATTGGCGCTTTAGACGAAGAAGGCGAGTAGCTGGGTGATTGTATAGATGTGTAGACATGCCTTCCAAACACGCCCCTGGCCCCTGATGAACGATGAGGGCATTGCGTCTGACTCAAATTGTAATATCTTTGGTGGTATTTCGACCTTTGACTTGCTTGGA
>Ga0307982_1001117_pt1 | contig 21533 bp, 10 predicted proteins | sample OrgLakmetagen989_FD_201847 | JGI IMG/M metagenome (GOLD analysis project Ga0307982, IMG submission 201847) | Saline water microbial communities from Organic Lake, Antarctica - #989 | ecosystem: Environmental > Aquatic > Non-marine Saline and Alkaline > Saline | place: Antarctica: Organic Lake... | reverse complement strand
TGGGGCTTCCCCCAGCACCGCAGCAATGCAGGGAGTGTGCACGCAGGTTGGAGCGTGCATCGCCGACATGGACGACCCAGCATACATGGCCCACCAGGTGCGCCTCAGGGAGCAAAGGCGCCAAGCCAAGAATCAACGCCCCACCACAGCATTGCTGCTGGGCAGCGAGCTACGTCGGGTCAAGCATGACGCCTTGCGGCGGGCAGCTGCCAGCGCCACCGCAGAGGCTGCACGGGAGCGGGTCAAGGCGGCTGCAGCTGCACCAGCTGCACCCGCGAACGATGGAATGGAAGAGCTCCGTATGAACCGCGCTTCCAACACTGTGATGGGCCTGTTCACTGTGTTCCCTTACTGGAGCGCCTCAAAGGCTGTGGACATGCTGCCTCTGTCCAGAACACGTGAGGACGTGAAGATTGAATTGCAGAACTATGGAAAGTATGTGAACCACGGCAAATACCAAGGCTGCTACATGCTGAAGAGTGACTACCACACGGTGCACACACGGCAGGTGCTGGAGAAGCAGCACCAGGCGGACGAAGAAGCAGCAGCCCTGGGCGAAGCGTAGCCGCCGCTGTCAGCTGAAAGAGCAGTGCTGTGGCCCCCGAAGGATCCTAGATAAGGCGCGCAGGGACAGTGGCGTGCTGCTTGTGTTTGATCTCGCTGCTGTGGGCTGCAGCGTTCTGCTGGTGTCAGTGCGCATTGCTTGCAAATGCCCCAGCCCTAGGCGAGACGGGATATGCACAGGAGCGGTGCTGTGCGGAACCGGAGATGTTGGCAAATCATGTGCGCTGCGCACGGAACGCTGGCTTCCCTGATGTGCCGCCGTTGCAGCTGCGCTGAGGATGGAGATGTGCCCCCCGTCCAGCAGCTCCAAGTGCTCACTGCCGTCGCTCCACCAGCTGCCGTCGCTGTCAAATGTGGCTGAGGGGCTAAGCTCTGTCATGCTTGCTATACCATGCAGTCTAGGTGTGCGAGACCGGGCACGCACGACCAGACCTGTGCTTGCGCTTGGCACCGCCGCGTGCCCTGCAGACACATCCATGCCCATGCCGCGAATCATGTGTGCAGCCGCGCCGTCCCAATCCACTGGCTCAACCAACAGCGCCGTCCGTGGGGTGGTGGGCTGTGACACAGGGTGCATACCTACAGTGGCCGCGGGTTCGGTGCCTCGTTGCCGCCGCAGGTTCCGCAGCATCCACGAAAGCAGCAGGTCGGACATGGGCACGGGTTGGGAGTCCACCAGGCGCCACTGCTTGGCGTGCACTGCCAGAGCACGGTTTAGGCGGCCAGACCCTGCAATGGGGAATAACACAGGCGTACGAAGGGCCCCAATGTCTCGGTGCAGCCCCCCCTGCGCGGCGACCGTCTCCTTGAGTTTCTGGTGCAAGGCTGTGCGGTGCATGCTGCCTCGGATGCACTTCCCCAGGCGATAGCGGGCAGCTAAACCCATTCTAATACATGCCTCTGTGCAGTTTGGCAGGCTAGTGTGCTCCTGCATGTCCTTGCTGCCAGCCCTGGCCGTGCCCTCATGCAGTGACTGGCTGCGCTGCCGCCGCCGCTGCTGCCGCTGCCAAAGCCGCCGCTCGAACTCAGAAATGTCGAACTGGAAAGGCAGTACACTTGCATGCGCACCAAAATTCAGAGACACTGGGTGCGGCGTATCCACCCCCACAAGTGGCCACAGGGGCTCGCTCACATCCACCCCACGAAAGGCATACCCCACCAGTTCTCCGTTCAGCGTGAAGAACACAGAGCCACGCCCAAGCTGAGGCGGACAGCCGAAGGTGCGAGGCAGTGTCTCGCTGAAGTCAACGCCACACCCAACCGTGTCTCCCACGCCATACGCCGGGCCAAATGGCTGCCCCACCCCTGACGTGTGGAAGCGCTTGCCGTCGTCGCTGTGCCAGCCGAAGGATTGCGCATCCCATCCGGGCATGCGGCCCAGCAGCGGAAAGCGAGCAGTGCCAACGCCGATTGCCACGCACGTGCCGACCACGGGAGCGGCTTGCTGGTGGGAGGGGGGGGCAAGGGTCACCTCGAAGTACGAGCACAGGCGCGGCTGCAGGGACACCTGGCCAGCGCGGGTTGCAACTAAGCCACAGTAAGGTGGACCGCCAGCAAAAGGATACAGGGTCGCAAGGCCAGGGGCCGACTTTGCCGCGGACTGCAGCATGACGAAGGCATAGCCGGGCAGCGGGAGGTTTGCCGTGCACGCCCGATCGCCATCCAGAGTGCCACTGTAGCTGACGTGCTCCACACCGCCCTCCTTCCACAACCGTAAACCCGCTGATCCGAGATTGCCTTGAAAGACGGTGCTTGGGTCCCTCTGAGCTGCAGCAAATGTGAGCCACCCAGGTAGAGGGCTGCGGAGTTGGCACTATTGGCATGTTATGTCATTACATTAAAACCGCTCAGTACCTTATCACTTCGGACGCGCAAGAAGCTTGCTGGGTATTGAAGCCAACTTTTCGTAAAACATGGTGCCGCCACACGTCCCATTCGTCTAGAGTAGTACGACTGGCGACGTTGAGTAATCTGTAGCATTCCAGGAAATATCTTCATTTCCTTCTGGGTCACAGCTTGAATATTATACATACCTGCACTGCAGCAAGCTAGCAGGAGACAGAAAGCTAAGAATGCAATGGAATGCAGGCTGGATATACATGACAGACTCCATGCAGAATCAAGCGAGTGTGAAGGCAAAGTAAAACAGCACCAGAATCTGTTAGAGATTAGTGAAAGCATCAATGCGGGCACCTAGCCACCCCAAACAGAGAAGCATGAAACAAACAGTTATGAATCAGTATCATCCCTCAATTACTAGTGAGAAGAGGGACCTGTCACTCACGCAGCTGCAAGCTGATCCATGGAGGGGGGATGCACCGAAGGCTGGGTGCCACAACTCATGCTCCATGTCAATATACCAGTTAAATCAACATCGCTACTCAAGTGTTCATGTGACTGTCTCCAAGTGCACCCTGGCGCATACCAGATGGCAGCCCTTCCTTTCAGTGCCCCGGCTGGGCTTGCCATCACAAAGCGCGGGGCTGCATCGAGCCAAACTAATCCACCATACACCCACCAGTGCAAATCGAAAGATACAAATTCTTGTAACCAAGCACAGCCCTGCATGCGGTCCTGAAGGCGTGATTAGTATCCCAGGCTGCCCCACGTAGCAGCTAGTGGCCAGCACCACTAGTCCAGGTCCCCAAAGATGTCAGACAGGTCCAAGCCACGCAAGACATCGGCTGCGACAGTACCGTCTTTTGTTGCCGCAGCCGTGTTTTTCGTTATGCTTCCCGCAGCTGCGCCTGCTTCCCCGCCTTGGATGCCTGCCAACGCCGCGTAGAACGCCACGACATCGGGATGGGCCCGAACACAAGCTGGATTCAAGTTGCGCACCTGCATTCGATCTAGTGAGACCCCGCGGGACAGTGCAACGTATGCTTGGCCGTACTCGAACACGCCTCGCAGATCCACGACCAGGCTGTCGATTGTCATCCCTTGGGATTTGTGAATACTCAGAGCATACGCCAGCTTCAAGGGCACCTGCGTCATGGTCGCCTTGATCTCAGCTCCCAATTCCATGCTCCACGAATCAGGAGGCACCTCGGTGGGCTTGGTGGCTGAGCGCTCGGGTGGGGAGAACACCACCCGCGGGAGCATGGGCGGCCAGGAGGATTCCCGGTTCCGCACAAAATCGTACACCTTACCTCGTGCCCCGTTCACCAGCCCTGCCTCAGGGTCTACATTCTTCAGCAGCACCACTTGGGCGCCTGCACACAGCGTGAGCTGCTCCACTGCAGTGCAGGATGCAGCCAGCTGCTTGCAGAAATACTCCGAGCCCTCCATGTGCGCCGCAAACACATGCTTATCCCCCTTCAAACCTGCCATGCACTCCCTGTTGCGTTGCGCTACGTGCTTGTTCAGTGCGCACAACTCTGTTGGCTGCACCCCTGCTTGTGCTGCACCCCTCCCTGCACTGCCACACGCCAACACTCGGCAGTCATCCGGGGAACAGACACCCACTCGGATTTTGTTCAATATATGTCGCAGTACGTTGTCTTTCTGTCTGTAGACATGCGTGAGCAGGAAGCTGCTTGATACAACCAGCGGCCAGCATTCTGCTTGAAAAGCAAACTTCACGGCGCTTGGACGCGCATCAGCACCTGCAGCACTATGGGCTTGACTGGAGCGTTTCTTGGAGACACCCACGGGTGGAAGCTGGAAAAAGTCCCCAGACAGCAGCAGCTGCAGACCTCCGAAGGGGGCGCTGCTTCGTCGTATGGCCCGCGCCACCGCCTCCGCTTTGTCCAGCAGGCCCCCGTCCAGCATGCTGATCTCGTCAATCACTAGCACACGTGCCTTGCGCCAGCGCTCTGTTGCTGCTGAAGAGGACTGCACCTTGTGCACCAGGCTCTGCAGGCTGCCCCCAGCGATGCCCAGCCCTGAGAAGGAGTGGAAGGTGGTGCCGCCGATGTTCACTGCGGCAATGCCAGTGGCAGCAGTCACGAACACCTGGTCCTTGGATGTGCGCCCACTATCCAGCAGTGCATTGATGCAATGCCGTAGCAAGAAGGATTTGCCGGTGCCAGCGGAGCCGGTGAAGAAGATGCTCTCCCCCGCCAGCACTGCAGACAGCACACGCTGCTGCTGCAGGTTGAGGCCACCAGCCCCGTGTGCTGGGTGTGAAGTGTTCTGGTTGGAGTGGTTCTCGGGTCCTGCTCTTGCGTGTTGGTAGAGGGGGGGGGCGTAGCTGGACGCGGTGGCGGCAGCAGGGGCCGGCGGCACATGCGGCTGCTGCCCATGCGACTGGTGCCCTACCTGGGCAGGGGACTGAGCATGACTTGTCCCAGAGGCTGCATCACCACTAGAAACACCTGCATGTATAAGACGAGCGCCGGTATTGGGGGGGGGCTGTGGTGTACTCAGTGCCCGTGATCGCTTGGTTCCTCTAGCCAGCGCTTCGCTGCTGCCTCTGGGCGCCAGGGGGGGCGGCCGGGATGCGTGGGCATGGCCTGCTACCAATCCACCGACCCCCATGGTGACTTTACTTTGCTCCACCATGCCCAGGATCGCTGAGCGAATGTGGCCAAGCGGCCGTCCTCGAAGGCTGCACAACAAGATAAATACCCGCCAGGCAAACTATGCTTTCGATGCAGGAACTCACCGTCCGAAGTAATCGTTGCGACGCCATGAGCGTAACCGCATAGAAAAAACTCCTGCTAACACACTAGCCACCTCTGCGACTGAGAGTTGGCTCTGTGGATTGGTCCGCACAAAGCTCAAAATTTCTTCATCCATTCAGCAGCTCAGTTGTTGCTTTCTTCACTCCCACTCCGCAGATGATTTTCAAAACCCAGCTTGCAAGATAGCACATATTTATTGTGCGAAGAGTGGAAGGTGATTGATCGGAGGTGCGTCATTGACTGCAGTAAATGCCAGGCAAGTGATGAGAGGGGGGCAGAAGTCGCCCGAGAGTTGCTTTTTGTGTCTGCATGGATTGGGTTACCACGGGACACTCCCTCTCAAATGCTTGAAGCTGCCAACTGAAATATTCGACCCGATTTCAGCCTTCTGAGGAAAGTACTGTTGACAGTTTTATTGGTAACCGGGTGAAAGCATGCAATGCCTGCGCGCAGCGAAACGTTTGCGAAACTCCGTTCCAAATCGAGTGCAGGAGTTACTATGGGCGACATACCCACAGACCAGGGCCACAATGAGCACATTGATTTCTGTTGAGAAGGCTGGAAATGTTGTGGCCGGAGCTCAAGCAAACACGCTCGAGTGTTCATCAGGGGCCAAGCTAACTGGCATCCAGCAGAGTGCCATTCCAAAGATTTGCGAAGGGCACGACACCATTCTACATGCCCCCACCGGCTCGGGGAAAACTCTTGCATACCTAGCCCCAATCATGCAATCACTGAAGCACGAGGAGAACACCCAGGATGTGGTTGCTCGTCCGGGGCGTCCCCGGGCAATCGTGGTAGTGCCCACTCGGGAACTGGTGCATCAAGTCAAGGTACGTCGCAATGGACACCAGTGTAACGGCAATTGAACTCACATGTATTATGCAGGATGTTGCCAAGCAGCTGGCACACCGCTTGAAGCTGCGCGTTGTCTCTGTCTTTGGCGGCGGGAAGCGCTCCAGTCAGAAGCTGGCCCTGCAGAGCTCCCCAGACCTCCTGGTGTGCACACCCGGGCGGCTGCTAACATTGATGGATAAGGGCAGTATCAGCTTTGCAGATGCACGTGTGTGCGTGCTGGACGAAGCAGACACCCTGCTGCACGCGGAGGAGGGCTTCCGGGATGACGTGCACGCCATACTGAAGAAGCTGGCTGCCGCCGACGAAGCACACGCCCGTAAGACACAGTACATTCTGGCTGGGGCCACTGCTTCCCGCAGTACCGAAAAGGCTGCCACTGCTTTGACCGGTCGCAAGTTCCTGCAGGCAGCGGATTCTGGACGGGACCGCACCCCCGAGAGTCTGTCCCAGCACTTTGTGCAGGTGCGGGGCGGAAGCACTGGCAACAAGCACGACATGCTGCTACACAGTATTAGAAGCTTCTACTCGGCATTGAAGCCCACTGTATTGGCTGCCCTGTCTGGGGGGCCTGCTGCCCGCCCCCCGTCGCCAGCCCCGCGGCGCAAGGGGCCCGCTCCAGTCCCCATGACACAGCAGAGTCTGCGCAGCATCGCAGCAGCAGGCAACTCGATGAAGTCGCCCAAAGTGTCACACACAGTGGGGCGGGCCTCAGCAGCTGTCGCCGCGTCGTACGGCTCCGGGGCGGGTGCTGGCTCCGCCCTGTGGTCCAGCAGCATGCGGGACCAGTCACAGGGTGTCGCCCTGGGGGGGCATGCAGCAAGTGGTGGGGGGCCTTTGTCTACATTGCTGGAGCTGTCAGTGTCTGACCTGTCTACCCTGCGTGCTGTGCCCCAGGAGAAGCTGCAGCAGGTGGCACAGCTGCTGCCGCGAACCATCGTGTTTGCCAACACTGCGGCGTCCGTGAGGAGCACAGGGTGGGCACTGGAAGAAGCAGGCATCCCCAACGTGGCTCTGCACAAGGACATGCCCTTTGAGAAGCGCCGGGCGCAGTTCGCCGCCTTCAAGGCCGGGGAGGTGCCGGTGCTCGTGTGCAGCGACGCCGGGGCTCGAGGCATCGACCTGCCCAGGGTGGGACACGTCATCAACTTCGACTTCCCTGCATCACCTGTGGAGTTCATTCACCGTGTGGGTCGCACAGCGCGAGCGGGGCAGCCGGGCGTGGCTACCAGCCTGGTCACCCGCAAGGACCTGCCCCTGGCCCGGGCGGTGCATGCAGCGGGGCAGCTGGGCACCCCCCTGGCAGGCCTGTCGGCTGATCGCGCGGTGTATTTGCGCCACATGGCCCCCGATCGTGACAGCGTGGCGCAGAGCGGGGGCAAGGAGCGCCCCAAGGCCACCCGGCGCCGCATGCTGCCCTCCAAGCGCCGGGCCATGCTGGCGGACAAAGCCAAGGAGACGGCACACGACCGCATGAGCAGGGGACAAGGATTCACTGCCCCCATGCAGCTCCTGTTACAGGCAGCACCTCAACACCGCAGCAGCGTCGGGAACATAGCGGCGCCCAAGGACGTCAAGCACGTGGCTGACGCACTCGCAAGCGCCCTTGCCCGCGCGGGCGCAACCCATACAGTTACGAGCAGCGCTGGCAACGAAGAAAGTCGATAAATGCTTATACACTAGTCTCTATATGGGCTTTACTCTACGTTTTAGTGATACCCCAGCTCCATGTTGGCGCGCATGTGCCGAGCCCTGGCAGGCCGAGAAAAGGGGGCTCAGCTGCATGACGTCGCCAAAAGATCATGAGTTGCCGAACAGTAACAAGTTTCGACATTCGACGTAACTATTGCCACAACACACATCAATAAACACCATTTAATTGCAGTTAACCTCCTTCTGTAACGTACTCACGGCCGCGCTTTCAGCTGCGTATTCCGGCAGAATCGAAACGTCAGCGAAACACTCTCCACCCCAACTCACATCACCATGGGAAACACTGTGGCTTATGCTGCTCAATCCACCCCAAACGCGAAGCCCGCACCTAAGGTAGGCAAATCCGGCAAGAAGATTTGCTGCAGTTGCCCCGATACAAGGAAGCTACGTGACGCATGCGTTGTTGAGCAGGGTCCTGAAGCAGCTGCTTGCAAGCAGTTCATTGAGGCGCACAAAGTTTGCCTCAGGGAAGAGGGCTTCCGGGTTTGATTGCCCACAGCATTTTAGTCTGTATCACTTTGAATGTATTTTTCCCGCACGTTTCAGTCTCACTCCCTCGTGGGCGTCTCTTCGGTGTCCATTGTAGGAGCTCCTTTGGTGTCGGCGCTGACCAGGATCTCGGCTGCGTCACTGTCCTGTTCAGGTACAAGGGTGAAGTGGGTATGCGAGGCAGCACGTCGGTGCCTGCCACTGCTGTCTGGGATGATGTGAGAGCCGCTGCCGGAGCGAGGCAGTACAGGCCCCGTGGAGCTTCGCAGCCCTCCCCCCAGCTGCGGCAGCATGGGGGTTTGCATCGGACGCAGAAAATCACCCAGCACTTTTTGGGCCTCCAAGAAGCCATAGTTAACGATTTCGTTGTACTTGTTGTACTGCAATAAAGAGTAGTCCTGCACATCTGGGCGCACGTACAGGAATTTGGGCACGTTGGGGTCGCCCTGGGCAGCTGCCTGCCGCAGCCGCGCAATCATGGAGCGCATGGCCATGGTGTGGCTGATGTAGGACATCTTCAAGGTGAGGGCTGATAGGCTTGGAATGGTGAGGGGCTTGCCGATGCCCACAGCTGAGGTGATGATGCGCGCCAGGAGGTACCAGCCCGACACGGCATCGCCGTACTCCTCCGGGTCAACATTCTCCACCGCCGAGTTGTCCTTGTTTTCCACGTCGCAGGCCACCACGGTGTTGATGGTGGGGCACATGGCATACATGCAGTCCACCGGCATGTTGTTGGTGTACCCCCCGTCCACCAGCAGGTCCCCGTTCACGTCCATGATGGGCGGCACCAGACCCATCACCGTCATACTGGCGCGGGCATAGCGCCACACTGGGCCCACCTGGTGCACGTCCATGGTGTCCCTTGTGATGTTGGTGCTCACACAAAAGTACTTCACCCACAAGTCCTCGATCTGCGTGTCCCCGAACACCGACTGCAGAATGTCGTTGAACAGGGCGCCACTGAAGTAGGACATGATGGGCAGTGTCATGCGCAGCACAAGCAGAGGGGAGCCGATCTGCGTGGCCATCACCTTGGCGCTTTCCCCTGCCTGCGCCGCGGACATGGCCAGGGCGTAGCAGCCCCCGATGAAGGCGCCCTGGGATGTGCCGCCGATGAAGTCAATGGGCACTCCATTTTGTTCCATGCTCTTGAGCAGGCCCAGGTGGGCAAGCCCGCGAGCCCCCCCGCCGCCCAGCACCACCCCGACAGCCGCACCAGCAATGAAGCGGGCGACACGAGCGACATCATCGGCTGCATGGGCCAAGCGCACATGATGATGCCACGAAAGCGTCCGGCTGCGCAGCCAAGCTCGGGTGTTCTTGGGGGGACGGGAGCAGTCCGCATGCAGCAGCACCAGCTCCCGTCGGGCGAAGCTGGCGAAGGCTGCACGCACTACAGGGACATGTGCGCCGGCAGTGCCTCGCACAGGTGCGTCCGTTTGAGCAGCACTGCTGCCTGGAGCCACCAGGTGCTGCAGGTACTGCACGCCCTGCATGGCGCCCGAGGCAGCCTCTGCCAGGCCCAGGCTGCTGGCCAGGCGGTGCATGGCGCGCGAGGGGCGCTTGCCGTGCAGGGCGTCTGCGGGTGCGTCGCTATGGGGTGCACTGCGGCGCTTGTGGGTGTGGTCTGACAGCAGCTCCTCCACTGCGTGGGGGCTGGGGTCGCTTCCTGCCTCTGCCACAAGCAGCGCAAGGTCGGCTTGGGAGTACGCGGTTGCACACCAGTGCGGCATATTCACGTCACACACCATCACCATGAAGCGATGGCGCTCTTCCTGGCTGCACAGCCAAGCTGAGATGCGGGCCCGGGTGAAGACGCTGGCGGCGCCGCTGCCGTGCGCAGTGCCCAGGCCGAACTCCTCGTCAAGCACGTGGGAGTCCACCACACGCACGTCCCCATGCGCCCGCAAATTGCCCACCAGGTCTGACACAAAACGGGCCACCATTTGTGTTGAAGGTGGCACAGCGCCGGCCGGCAGGATGCAAATGGTGGAGATGTCTGATTTGCCGCCTGAGTGCACCGCCGCCCCCTCGGCGCCGGACAACGCCCCCGCCAGCCTGCCGGAGCCCCTGCGCACAGCTGAGTCCTGCGTGCCAGATGCAGTTGCCCGTGTGATGGATGACATGAGGTTCAGCCCCGCAATGCTGACGGCGTGTGTGACCCTGCCCATGCTGCTTGAGCGCCGCATGCGACCCTGCCCTGGGGCGTCCTCCTTGGAAGATTTTCGCAGAGCACCGTGCTGCAAAGCAGCCTGCAGCTCGTGGGAAATGGACGAGACAGTGGACTTGCTGCCCACATGCGCCGTGCCGTGCATGCGCCCCAGCAGGGAGCTGTACCGCTGCGCCATGGTGATGGCGAACTGACGCATGATCTCGGGGTGCGCAGTGGCGATCCAGTCGAATGCAGCTGGGCTGATGCGGACCAACTCACAGTCACGGACACATTGCACTGTGTGGTCGCGCTGCGGCGGGCTGCCGCTGGAGGGCCGACGCAATACCGCCACCTCGCCAACGGACTCCCCACGGGTGACATCAACCCGTGATACAGGCTGGCCCATGGCCAGGGCAAGCGCTGCAGTGCCTGCGTCGTCCTTTCGGTGCATGCCTCCACGTGTGACATGCATCGAGTCATGCCCACCCTCTTCAGCGCCCCCCTGGTGCTTCTCATCACCCCCCTCGTCACCCTTCAAGTTAATACGCAATCGCCCAGAAATCACCAAATACATGCCATCTGATGCATCACCTGCAGAGTACAGCGTGTCGCCAGCACTGAGCCACACACGCTGCAGCCCCAGGCCTAGGAACATGCGCAGCAGGGGCGTCAAGGCCTTGGCGACTTGTTGCGCGATGTGGGCCAACACGTGCGGTGCTGCAGCAGCGGCGGCAGGGTCGCTTTCACGATTGCGGGCAGCTGCAAGGAACTGCCTTCGAGAGAAGACGGCCCAGCTGGAAGCCTTGCTGCAAACCACCGTCGCTCGACGAGGGATGTTCACAAAGCAGGATATGCCGCCTGCGATGGAGCCCTCCAGCAGCTCACCCACCCACAGTGTGTCCTCAGGTACATCCACCACAGGCTCTTCACCCTCCTGCATTTCAGATGCTGTGCGGGTGGCGACACTGCTGCCCCTGAGGGACGCCCCGTCCCCGCCCCCCTCCTCCCGCTGCACATACGCGCTGGCCGCCCCATCTAGCAGCACGTACAAGCAGTCAGACGCATCACCCTCCATGAATAAGGTCTCCCCCGCTTTCACGTGGCACGCACTGGCTGCGACAGACCGCAGCGCGTTGGGGTGTGTGCAGTGGCTGTCGGGCGAAGCAGGCTGGGTGCTCCCCGCAGCCCCCCCCACCAGGCGCACCCGCGGCTCGGGGTGTGACTCCTGTGCTGCGAAGGCCGCCTGTGGCAGGCCCAGGAAGTCCACCAGGGCAAAGAAGGCCACCCGGTACTGCCGTGCGGTGGTGCTCAAGATGAAGTTCAGCGTGCTGCAGGGCCACTGGGACACGAACCAGTGGTAGGTGGAGCGGTCGATTTTGACAAGGGATGCGCCCTGAGGACCGGCCTTGGCCCCGACAGCTCGAGTGGCACCATCCCCCTCCAGTAGGCTGTTCTCACCAATGGTGCTGCCTGTGCCAAACTCACACAGCACTGGGGCGGAGTGGATGCCGGCAGACACACGGGAAACTCCCGTGGGAGCCTCACTCATCGGGCTTGCGTCATACCCAAAGCCCAGGCCCTGCGCAAAGGGCAGGTGTGCGGCTTCGCCGTGCTCCCCGGCCTCCAGCAGGCAGTCGTCCACCACGAAGGGGGCGCCGCGGGGGTCCCCGCACGTCCGCAAGCTGCCTGCCAACACCAGAAACACGCCGTCGATAGCCTCATCTCTCGCTTCAAACAGGCTCTCGCCGGGCTGCAGCTGCAGCTCTTTGCTCTTCTGGGCCAAGCTCACGGCGGCTGCCTGTGTGAGCTGGAACATGTGCCCCACCATTGACAGCACACGGCTGCTGCTGCCACCTGTCACATCTGGGGCAGAGGGCGTGTCACTATCAGTGATGATCATCTCTTTCAGCATACCACTGCTCACTGAAGCAGTGGGGGGGGCAGCTCGCCCAAGCTCTGCGCTGGGGGATGCTGCATCCGATCCGGCGTCACTCCCGGCAGCAGACTCGGAGTCCCCTTGGCTGGGGTGCGGGTACTGCGTCAATTCGTCCACAGGGTTGACTGCGTCATACCGCATCAGCAGCCTCAGGCTACGCCTCAGCCAGTCCTGGCCGCGGTAAGAAATAATAGCCAGCACAGCAATAGCCAAGTAGGTGCGCGCTCTGTGTGAGCTTACACCATCCGCCAGCCATGAGAGCCACTTTGAACGAGATGATCGTAAAATTAGTTCAAGAGCTCGCCGTGGGGACATTTCCCGCAGGTGATAGCCCCTGCAAGTAAAAATGAAAGTACGAAGGTCGTGAATGTAATTTCCGGGGAAACTTGCCTCCCAACAGACAGAAGCAGAATGAGAACTGTGCCTCCAGCCACTGCCGCTCCAGTTCTATTCATTCTAGACGAAGCCTACGAAACTAGGCTTCAGTCGCACAGTATGCGCTGCTGAGTGTGATGAAATGGGGCGTGGGGAGCAAGCCGGTGAATATGCCTCGGTCTATACAACAAAGCATATGTCTTACTGTCACTGCACCAATGGCGGATTGAAAAGTGTATGAGTTATATACCTGTTCAATAATTCCTTCCAAAAACGCTATAACAGGTGCCCCCCAATAGGTGACCGTTGCTCACGGCGTGCCGCAGAATCGAAGGGTTGAGCAAGGGGGTGGTTCCCTGTACCCGCTCCGCCACGCTATTCCCGAAACGGAAGAGGGCTCTCAATCAAGCCTGCACCGGTTGTCGCCAGGATTGCTAGTTCATTCTGGAAAGCTCCTGCGGCCAAATTGTTGCTTTGTTCCTTCGGGTATGGCTCGGCGCTTTTCTTTGCCTGAAGTGATCAACACGCCGAAGACTTCCCGCATCAGCCTCGTAAAACCTTCCATACTTGCCAGAGCACCCGCTTCGTGAAGCAGGGGACTCCATATTCAATAAGACCACTGTTCTCAACACCAGCATGGCCCAGTTCACGACATTTCCTGGTAAGATTTGTGCCCAACCCTCGCATCTTGCCTCAAATGCCGCACGTGCTGCCGAATTACAGGCCATTCGTCAGAAGTGCAGCTGCAAGAGCTACAGCCCATCGTGTACAGTATGCATCTGACACCACCTCATGAATCCTTGGATATGTGTTGTACTATGTGGACGAACTTGCCCCAGCTGCCAGGCGCAGATTCTGCTGCAGATGCCTCATGGCACGGAAGCCAGGGATTCCGGGCTGGACATGCCACTGCAAATGCACAGTATTGCGAAAGGGTGGTCCGGCTTGCCATTCGACCAGGCCAGTATGAAGCGACTGCCAAGTGTACATACCAGCTGCCCAAAGGTGGGCCAGCTCGGGAAGTGTGGGCAGGTGGCCCCGGGCAAAATACCCGCTTCCTGGTGAAGCCTGCTGGAGGTGCCACTGCCCTAAAATGCAACATGGTGGGCCTGCTCACCGGCAAGCCTGCATCTGAGGCTATGTACAAGCGGGCTCAAAGCAGCAGCAGCTCCTCGCTGCCGGACCTGCTAGACACCAGCCATGCCCCCGGTCCGGCCGCCCACCCTAGCCCTGACTCCCTCTCCCCCGCCTTCGCCGCGTACATGCTGCAGTGGTTTGCTATCCTGCCTGAGCTAGTGCGATGGCCCAATTGGTTCCATCAAGGCAGCTCGGCAGGCCTCACAGCGCTGCACGTGTACGCTGCAGCGGCACTGTGTGCGGAGCTGAGCTTGAACGGCACGCCACTGGGCGTGACTGGCGCTGCTGCCTGGGCAGTCCTGCATGCTTTTGCATGCAACGCGGGGCAGGCAGAGCATGATATTGAACGCCTGTTGCAGCAGCGTTTTCCAGCTGTCACTGTGATGGCCACCTGCGCAGGGCTGCGGGCCATTCCCTGGGGCTGCATTTGGTCAGCACCCGGTGTGCTGAGCTCCACACAGGTGCCGCACGTGGGCACAGTGCACAGTAGCTGCGCACCGCTCTCCAACATGGACAATGGCCGAAGGGCCTCCGCGTGGTTTGTGCAGTTGCAGCAGATGAACATCGTGGAGCAGATGGCCAACGCGGGGGCGGCCCTCACTGCACTTGGTCTGCGGGAGCACTACCACAAAATAGTCAGCGGCGCAGTGGCTGCATCGCACACGCCTCTCAGCAGCATATCATCGCTGTCCCTGGCCTGCGGCATCTGCAGCCAGTGCACGGATCGCACCGTTGGCGCGGACAGCTGCGTGTACCTGGAGCTGCTGCTGCACATGCTGCGCTCCCCCCACATGCACGAGGCGCTGAACCACTCCTCTCTGCTGGTGCGCTGTCTAGTGGATGGCATGCAGCGGGGGCGCAGTGCACGGCAGCGAGAGTTGTCCCGTGTGTGCTTGACCGGCATCTTCACCACCGCCATCCACACTGGGCGGGGGGTGAAGCAGGGAGCAGCCACTATGGTACCTAGCGGCGCCCGCATTCTGTCGCGCCCAGCGGTTCCCCACCACGTCATCAGTATGGTGTGCAGTGCCATGCTGATGCGTGTGCGCATCACCGCCATGTCCATGCAGGCGGCTGCGGCACAGGAGCGCCTATTCCCGGGCAGTCTGCTGGATGCCTGCCCCAACACAGACCCCAGCCCTGCCTCGACCCATGCACACGGCCAAGATGATGGGGCTTTGTCCCTTCTTGTGATGCAGGGTTCAGTGGAGGAGCCCCCCTCGCCTGGTGCTGGCGACTGGGAGGAGGGGGAGGGTGCAGACACCTTCGACAGCATGCCGCAGGCTTTTCACCTCGCAACACGGCGGCTGGTCGAGACATCACATGCGCTGCAGAGCTCTGGCAGTGCGCCTGTGGTCGTGCTGCGCGGAAAGCCCCAGCTGCTGCACCTGTCGCAGGGGGCGCGGGGCGGCACGGCACTGTGGCAGCAGGTGCTGGTGCACACATCACAACAGGATTTCTTTACGCCATCGTTCGGTCCGATCCCATCTCCAATGCTGTCTGAAGACGCTTTCAGTTTGGATGATGATACCGATAACCCTGCAGACAGTGCCGTTGTTGCCTTGAGCGAGCTCCCTGGCCCGCTGCCTCCGCCACACCAAGCGGTAGTGCCCACTGTGGAGCGACTAGACACTGACACTGTGCATGATGCCCCACTGCAGGTGCATGTCAGAGGCCTGCAGCTGGAGGAGGGGCGGGAGGCGCTGTCCCCGCCCTCCCGGCGACACAGTGTGCACAGCAGGCCGCCCCCGCCCGCAAGTGGGGCAGTGGACAAGCCAGCACCGATGCTACCGCAGCACTTCATTGCTCATCGTCGATGGGCAGCTTGGTCTATGCGTTGGGACCCCTCAGTCATCCAGAGCCAATCAGCAGGCGTGAAGGCCCCCCACGCCGATGCTGGCGTCGGCGTCATGCGGGAGCTCATCGCATTCATATCCGGAGCAATTGCATTGAGCCATGATGTCGCCCAGCGGGTGACATCAGCGACACACGTGTCCCCTGCAGCACGGGCGCCCCGAGGGGGCGGGCGCACTGCTCCCGGCCGCCGCACTGCACCAGCTGGTAGCTATGCCATGCACATCTCAGGGGGCGGGGGCGCAGATGACCTGGACACGAGCTTCATCAGGGATGTGCGTCACTTGGTGCGCTGCTTGGTGCACTGCACTTGTCGCCTGAGCTCAGCCGTGTGCGGCGAGTACGATCTGCTGCAGTCTGCCTGCACGGCTGTCATGGCACAGGGGGGTGAGCATGCCACGTATACAGCGTGGACTCTCATGCGAAAATGGCCGCGTTCTGATTCAGAGCGTTGCATTGTGACTTTGCGTATGCTGGTGGCCTCTGTGAAGGGGTGGTGGACCTCGGCTGCCTCGCGCAGTATCTCTGTGAACACCCCAAGCAGCGCATTCGGCGGGCCCCAATCACCTGCAGAGAATAGCTGCTATGCTCCTCACCAGCTTCCAAGCACAGGACGCCTGCGTAGTGTGTTCATTGGGCGGCTGACGTGGTGCCTCAGCAGCCCTCACGCCTCCCTGTGCACTGCTGCAGTCAAGTGTGTGCTGCCTGGTAATCGGGGGCTAGCAAACGTAGCGAGCATCCTCAGTACTGATCTTGATATGGCAGAGGCTGTTGCCCAGGCAGCCGCACTGGGTGCTGGCGACGGGCACTGGAACACAGTGGTGCAGCGCAACCTGTCGTCGCTGGAGCGCGCACTGAAGCCGGTGCTGACACGCCTGCAAGCCGCACATCAGCGCACGCAGATGAACAACAAAGCTGTTAATCAGCCCAGCGGTGCACACATTGCCAAGTTTGACAAGAATCCCTCTGCAAAGCAGGTGTCTGTGGAGCTGGATGAGGGACAGGGCCCTGTGCAGCCCAGCGCAGGCTTGGGAGATGTGAGCCGTTCGACACGCAGCACTGACGCAGGCAGCCCAACTCACACTGCACACACGGATCCAGCTGTCGAGTCTAGCCCTGCCCCTGCGCCGCAAGCTGCCGTGACGTACAAAGCCAACACCCTGGGCAGCCCCGGCCGTCGAATTGCAGTGGCCATCGCCCCACCTAGCAGGGCAATCAGCCCGCCGGGCTCACCCACTGATGGCTCATCAGCAGCGCAGGAGTGGTCTCCAGGCATCTTTCTCGCGCCCGGCCGGCACGTGTGGCAGCCGCCTGTCCCGCACGTGATCCGCACATCCCGCGTGCGTATTCCCAGCCCAACTCCGGCAGCAGAGTCCACAGTTGCGAGTCCACACTCACCGTCGGCTGTGCAGGTGTCGCCACAGGCACCTGCATGGACAATCCCGCAGGTGCGGCTGGCAGACGCCCCTAGCCATCCCAGCAAGCCCCAGCATGAGGCGGCCTCGGTGCCCGAAGCCCTGCTGCGCGAGGGGGTGCTAGTCAAAGGCATGAGCTTGGACGAGCGCAGTTTCACACTCGCAGCACCCACAGCTTCTCTTGGAGTGTCCTTGATACTGGCTGGAGCCAGCAGCGTCAGGCGCACTGCCAGCGAGCCTGTCAAGGGGGCTTCGCCCGTCACACACCCTCGAGGCATTGAGATCTTCATGTAAGATGTTCACTAATACATCGCATCATAAGTCTCAACACGATCTTCAGCGGCTTTTCAGCCAGAGCCGAGGGCAGCTTGACGTTTGCGCGGACCAGAAGGCAAAACCTCTGATTAGTAGCTGGCTACATTGGTCACACAACCGCAAAAAGTTTTGCCGCTGAAACCAAAATGAGCAATTCTAGACAAGAACTTCATTTGCTTGGTCAGTTGACTTGCTCGGTAGTTGATCAGGGAGCGTCTCTCAGGTTCTCCTTGTGCGCAGACATTTCCCATGCCCAAGCATCGAATCGACTTTCAACAGACCTAACGGTCCTCAAGAATGCGCTAGCATCCTTGGAAACCAGCAAGGCTAAAACAATAGAGGCCGTTCTTTCCGCTAAAACTTTGGCATCAAATGCTCGACGAGAACTCGCTGCTGGTTCACAGAAAAACAAGCACAAAGGGCCAGGCTTGTCTTGGGAGCAGTGTGTACAGCAGGTTGAAACTTGCATGCAGGCTCTTCTCCGCATCAGCTTACGCGAATACTGTATATTTTGTCTCCGTCTTGCAGCGGACGAAGCTTTATGTGATCGCCTACATGTGCAGTCATCAGACTCACGTCGTTTGCGGATTTCTGCAGCCCATTTGGCGGAGGAGACTCGCAGCGCAGCCACCCTCTCCCGTGTGCAGCCGGGAACATCAGAATACGATCGGTGTTGTCAAGCTGCCACTGGTAGTGTGGATGTGTCTCTGTTCGACGGCAGCTTCCCGTACAGCGACATGCGGGTGCTGGACGTGCACCGCACAGCCAACGCACACTGCTCCGCGATGTTCGCGCAGCACAGCCAGCGCACAGCACAACACACACAAAGCAAGGTGAAAGGCATGTTTGTGGCGCTCTCCCCTGATGCCGTCATGCCCCTGGCTACACGTGGCTGGCACGCCCCAGCAGCTGACCCCTCCGGCTTCTGGGACGCCAAGGGGCAGTTCCTGGCTGCCCTGAGGGCAGCCATAGGCATGCCACCTGCCGACACATCCCTTGAGTTTGGAACGTATGCGCGAGATGCAGCAGCTGTACAGCTGGATCTGCCCGTCTTCCTGAGCCGGCACTCCGCCGGTCACAGGGATGCCGCGTGGCTGCACAGCAGCGTGCAGCCGCCCACCACATCTCAGCACCAGCAAATGTACTGCGACCTGGCGGGCGTTGTCGCCAGGTCCATGTCGCTGGAGGATGCTGAGGCTGCACAGCTCGCCCCCGAAGCCTTGGCAGGCAGCTTGCGTGCTGCCGGGGGGGGCAGCACAGCTATTCGCTACCTCTGCCTGTGTCGCGTGGAGCTGGGGGATGCGGTGCCCTGTGAGAAGTACAGGGGACATGCGGCTTCCGTGGGAGAGGTGGGTGTGGGCGCTGCCTTGAGCAGCTGTGTGGCTGCGCACGAGGCGGCGTTCACAGGGGCACCTTACACCCCCCCCCTGCAGTGCTCCTGCGAGGGGGGGGTGTATGTGGCCAATGCCAGCTCGCTGGTGGCAGACTACGTCATGCAAACGGTGTTCACTGCCGCTGCCAATGATATGGCAAGCGAGGCCAGCAGCACTGCACCGCCCTGTGCAGACCTAGGGCAGGCGCTCGACAGCTCTGCGGCAGCTACGGCTGTGGAGCAGCTTGCAACGGCGCCATTGAGCACATGCACAGTGCTGCAAAGCTCAGCTGAGGCTGCTCTTAAGTGGAGTGACGTGCGGCGGCGGGCCCTGGAGTGGCGCTCTGCAGTGCTGGCTCACTTGGGGGGGGTGGTGGCTGGCGTGTGCTTCGGCAGTCGCCCCCACAGCCACACACACCAAGCGGCAGGAGCTGCTGCTTGGGGCAGCAACCTCGACACATTTTGCTCCGTGCTGCTGGAGTGCTTCCACTACCATGCTGAGTTCTCCCGCTTGATTGGCAGCTTGGCAGGCAGCCACGTGCGGCGGCGCATCAAGGCGGGCGCCCCCCCCCTGTCCTCCCTGGTAGACCTGCAGCTGCCTTCCCCGCCGCCGATTGTGCGGTACTGGAAGACAGCAAGCTTGCAGGCAGCGCCCTCGCGACAGGGGGGCGCTACAGTGGGTGCCACTACAGTGGCCGAGGGCGACACAGCCCCTGCACAAGCCCGTCCCAAAACCGGCCACGCCAACACCAAAGGGAGTCCAGTATTGTCAAGAGTCAGTAGTGCAGCCGCGTCCTCAACCGGGTCGAGGCGGCACGTGCTGCGCGGTGCAAGCAGCTCGAGCACTCCGGCAGCCAGCGGGCATGGCAGGCGAGGTGTCAGGGCTGGGGCTTCACGCCAATGACCCACTGAGATAGGTACAGATTGGTGGAATGTTGAGTGGTTTATTGATGAATGCAGGCTGCTCATTCTGCTGCTACTAGTCTTTTCTCTCAGCACGGTTTGCTGATGAGCCCCCAACACAAGGCAGAAATCTGCCAACGGCTGCTGATAGAAGTTGACTTCATTCCATCCAGTGAAGGCACTCTTGCACATGTTATCAGCCAAAGTGTGAATAAGTTCATGCATATAGTGTCCACTTTCTTTGGTGTTTCGCTTGCTGGACTTGGACTACATTGCAGTGTTGTGTGCACAATCACAGTGCGGAAATTGTTTTCACCCACGTGAACCTTTTGGGGTAGAATGGACTTTCACACGACTACAATATCCACAGGCGCTAATCACGACAGAAATCATGTCAAGTCCACTGTATGCTCTCGCATTGCACTGGAAAAAATCTTCTACTACTATTCAAGCGGTGGAGCCGACATAGGTACGCGCCACAAGAAATCTCTGACACGCAGCTCAGCCTCAGTGTGCAGCCACCAAGTCAGTTGTATCCGCCGTTCAAATCATGTACATACTTACAGATGCTGATGCATGTATCCAGTTGTTTCATGAGTGCCCGAGACTGCTCTCGAGAGAGTTCAGTGAAGTCACTGCCAGAGGCCTTTTTCACAAAGTGGCTCCAAGCGGGCGCATGACGTTTCAATTGTGGTACCAGCTGTTAGAACATGTAGCTCATAGCCTGTATGGCCAGCATGGTTCGTGAGCTTCTGTGTACCTTCGCCAATACCTCATAACGTCGCACGCGACTTTCACAGACCACGCGACTGCATTTGGTCTGCTGGTACGCAAGTATATTTTCAAGATTTCCGTCCTGACATCCCAGATGCAGGGCCACTCGCATGCATTGCATACGAGTAACGCCCACAATCTAGCTGACAGTCCCTCTAAAGGCGGGTTATCCCGCACCATAAACCGTCAACAAAGTTTAGGTGTCAAAGGAAGTGCTCCATTCGTACACCTTGGACAAACACAGACGCCAGCTACCCGCATAGACTTCGGGCGCACTTCGACATCGTATCTTGACAGCATGCCGCGTTCCGCTGCGGTGCAGCGTGATTCTAAAGCTGCCGCCAGGGCAGAGCTGGATGTCAGCCAGAGCGCTCTTGCTGAGGTCACTCAGGAGCTGCAGCTCAAGCGCCGTGACTTGTGCACTGCCCAAAGCAGTATTGAGACGCTTTCCAAGCGTCTGGCGCTCACTACATGGCGCGGGGAGGCTCTGCAGGCCAGAGCGGAGGAGGGTGACGCCGCGCAGGCTGAGCTCAAGCGTGCCCTCCAGCAGCTGTATACGGCACAGGCCATGGTTATGAAACAAGAGGAGCAGATGGCAGATACACAAGCGGCCAATATGGAGCAGCAGAAGGAGCTGGCAGAGGCGCTCTCATCGGCGGCTCAGCTGCAGGCCCAGCTGGACGCAAGGCAGGCAGCACTGGAGGCGGCCGGGGGCAGTGCCTCGGCAGCCACTGCCCAACTTCAAGTGCAAGCAGAACACATCAAACAACTCATGCAGCAAATAAAGGAACAAAGTGATGTCCATAGTCGTGACGTGGCACTGCGCGGGGAGGAAGCGACAAGTCTGCGGGAGGAGCTGGCGACTGCTCAGGCGGCGCTTGAGTCTGCCCAGGGCGATGCTGGGAGCATTGAGGCTGGCCTGCGGGAGGAGCTGGCGACTGCTCAGGCGGCGCTTGAGTCTGCCCAGGGCGATGCTGGGAGCATTGAGGCTGGCCTGCGGGAGGAGCTGGCGACTGCTCAGGCGGCGCTTGAGTCTGACCAGGGCGATGCT
>Ga0307982_1001116_pt1 | contig 21536 bp, 18 predicted proteins | sample OrgLakmetagen989_FD_201847 | JGI IMG/M metagenome (GOLD analysis project Ga0307982, IMG submission 201847) | Saline water microbial communities from Organic Lake, Antarctica - #989 | ecosystem: Environmental > Aquatic > Non-marine Saline and Alkaline > Saline | place: Antarctica: Organic Lake... | reverse complement strand
GCCCACCGTGCATGACTGTGTCTCACAGACGGACCGTGGGATATTGTCGCCACTTTTGAAGTCCTACAAAGCGATTCTGGATTCACAGCCATGAGCTCCGGTGTCAGAGTTCCGTCGGAGTTTGCAAATGAGCCGCGACCACCTGAAACTATATCATTTCTTATTTCTGATTTGTACTCGACCACGCCCAGGTATCCTCCATTCTACCGCACAGCTGATATCACAAAGAGAATCACGATCACGCACGGCAATTAATTCATCCACCCCCTGCACCGCACAGCACCACATGCGCAGAGGAGCTTGTCTGCGCCCTCTTCTATGGCAAATTTGTAGTCGTAGGTCAACTCTTCCCCAGCTTCTATTCTCCTTCGTGCATAAATCACGATTTTCTTCTTGGGCCCATACTCCACAATCTGCGTGAAGCAATTCGGGTCGCAGCTGTGATTCACGTACCTCGCCAAGCTTCCTTTGCGCGTTGCGTCCACTACAGTGCAGTCGTCGATGCGAAATTGGTAGTCGTCGCGGCCTTGGGCGCGGTACATGTGCTCGCGGCGGTCCGCAACAGCGTTGCCAATCATGACGCCGCGATACTCGAGCACACCTTCGCCTTTTTCCAAGCACGCATCCGTATAAACCCCCCAACCTTCAATGCCACTGCGCCCGAACCGGAGTCGCTTGTTGCCGGTCCCAAACCCTCCTTGCTCAAGCCGCCCGTCCTCCCAGAGTGCGCTGGAAGACCCCAGGCCACTTCCTCGCACGACTCGGGCTTCACGGCGTCCCTCTCGCTGTCGGGATGTCTCCGTGTGTTGGTCATCCAGATTCGAGCCTTCTTGAGTAGGGGCAGTGCCGCGGCGACTCGCATGGGCACTTTCTTTGGCCTTTCTGTGCGCTTCTTTACACCAAGGACGAGATCGAGCGCAAGTGCCTTTTAGTAAGTGGTCGTCAGACACATGTGGAGAAGAACTAGTTTCCGCGTCATCCTGAAATGATGACTCAGCAGGCTCATCCATTACCTGAGGGCATGTCTCGTCAAGAATTTCGAGCACACATTCGGGCAATTGAAAAGGCTGAGGAGGATTCTTCACATCCACCACTAAAGGCTGTAAAAGATCGTTGAGAGGGAACGCAGGCGTTGGAATTTTGGGGCAGCACAGCCGCTCGTAGAGGTCTCTAGAGCAATCGCCTTGCAGTAAAGCGGCCCAGGTCCCTCCGGACGGGACCCAAGTGAGCTGCGGCCGTTGACCACCTAAAAGATCGCTCACTTTAGCCCAGGTCACTTTGGTTGTGCTAAGGTCGAGCCACTCTTCGCTGCTTGCGCTCCCATAGAAATGAACACAGTGCTCTTCAGTAGACGTATTGAAGGCAATCACTATGCCACTTGAAGATACTTCCTCTTCGTCATCATCGTCGTCATCGCCTTCATGGGTTGCGCTTGTCCTGTGAACGCATACTTGACGGCCGATGGCTCCGCATCCCTGCGGTGTGTCGCTGTGTAAAACAGCTTCGGCTAATGCCATGCCTTGCGTCAGCGTCTGAAATCCCTCATTGCAGGCCTCGCTCCCTGAAGTTGTCATCGATGTGTATAAGAAACTATTCGCTAATTCATCTCTATTAGTAAATGGGCCTTTGTCACCGAGATTCAAGTAAACGTCACGGCTAAGGGAATAGGTGCTTTTCAGTTCGCGCGGCCAGCAGTAGCCCTCTGGTGTATTCTTCGGAACAAGAAAGATGCATGCATTGGCGTTCAAGCGAAGATCGGAGTCTACTGGCTGCCAAGGTTCTTCTGGCCTCGTGGGTTCAAGAGATAAAAACAGATCAACAGGTCCATGAGTGGAAGCGCGTCCGCGGGCTGTGTCTTCTGGGTAGTAGCAAAGAGCGCAGCGGACTACCCGAGTCTGTCCTTCCGATGCAATGGTGAGCACTTGGCCTATGGGTGGCAGCCCTAGCGGTTGCTGTAACTTGGCCTCGAGAATCTCCTCATTCATAGTTCCATCGAAACGCCGACCAGCGTACCACGCACGGCGCCTTCGCAGCCACGCTGCATTGTCAACGCAGGTTCCTTCTCGATCGTTGCCATCACCGACGAGCTCAGGGACAAGCTCCTCGTAGGCTAGCCCTGCATCGTTTGAGCGGAAGCTGGCGTTGCCTTCGTCAAGCAAGTCCCAATCCTTCAATGACGAAACCCACTTTGTCGACGAAACACCACCCGCAGAAAACTCGAGCTGGTACTGCCCGTCTTGATACACGCGAACCATCGCAACTTTTCCTAACGGCTGCCTTACAACGCGCCCAATTAGCAACTCTCCATAATAATCTGAAGCTGAGCGCCAAGTTCCAAAGAATCGAGCTGCGTCTTCTCTCGATGCAACAAGGTATATTAAGTTGCCTATTTCTAGGTCTGACGCAGTGCGAGTCGAGTGAGGCAACAACGGTACCCTGCCATGCAGTGCTCCAGGGCTAGGACTCAGGTTGGTGCTTGTTAAAGACGATTTTTCACTTGCTGGAGCCTCTCGTGAGCGCTTTTTGTCATGAGGGCGTTTGATGATTGTAGGTGAAGCCAAGCCAACGAGCGAACTTAATAGTATGTTGTCCTCTTCATCGGATGAAGAAGAGGCGGCTGCATCAGGCGTGCTACTCGCCGCACTCGATTTGCGCTGCCGCTAGAAGTTTAGAATCAGAGCGACAAAATAAATACACATGAGAACTACTGGTGGTGTTGTTGTACTTTTGAGATTCAATTGTCTGGGCATCTAGCTTACACCACATTTCAAGAAACTACAGTATAGTTAAGACTCTGAATGGCGCGCACCTTCTTGGGTATAAGCCCTAAATTTTCAGGCACGGAGCACCGATTGAAATTGTAGTCTTTGTTCATGGAGCATTCCCAGAAATCGGGGAGGGTGCTTGCTTTCACAAATGCCGGCAAGCATCTCCACTTGTCGCACTTGTCACATTGCGCCCACTCCATTTCTGATGTAAGCGCCTGGACTAGCAACAGCTAGCTGATCCAGCACTTCGCTTATTGTGTCGACACCATCGGCTGAGCTGCTTTCTAGAGCTGAGCAACCTCTCTACACTCATGCTATCTAAGCATGATGATTGTTGAGCTTAGTTGTATAAGAAGTCAGGTAGGAGCGGTTGACCTTTTCTTCCAAATCTCGTGAAGCTCCTCGTGAATCTGCTGTTATCATGTCAGTTGTTTGAGTCTTGTTGTCGTCACGTTGTCAATTTTTTTAACATTCCTAATATGGTATTTCTGGGATGTTTTATCTTGCTCGTTTAGCTTTTAGCTTTTAGCTCATCGATCGAACAGGAGAGAGAGCTCGAAAGCCGAGAGCTCGAGTCTACATTCTACACACAGCTCTAGCCTAGCTAGGGCTTGGGTTTACTTCAGTGCCTCTATAACCCATTAAGCTCCATACTTCGCGCACTCAGTTTTAGAATGGCATCCCCTCAAGTTTCCCTTAAACGGCCTCGCGGCGAGGATTCTGCTCTTGCGGAAGAGCCTGCAGTGGACAAAATTAGGTGTCCCTACTTGGATACTATCAATAGAACAGTGATTGACTTCGACTTCGAGCGCGTTTGCTCGGTGTCACTCTCCAATTTGAATGTCTACGCTTGTCTTTGCTGTGGGAAGTTCTTCCAAGGGCGCGGGCAAAATACGCACGCGTACACGCATTCGGTGCAAATGAGCCACCACGTGTTCATCAACCTCAACACTTGCAAGCTCTATTGTTTGCCCGACAATTACGAAGTCGTCGAAGCTTCTTGTGACGACATGTAAGCATTTGTTTTCCTGGACGAGCTCCCTGTGCCTAACCCATGCTTTTCGATGTATGCTTGAGCACGTGTTTTCTTGAATTACCCCCTTTTGTCAGCGTGTGACAATGGTGTTTTTTTTGCTATCTCTCACCTCCTCTGGATTTGTCAATTATGGGTTATTTGTTTGCTTCCTGTGTTGGCTAGCGTGCGAGCGCTCAACCCTACCTTCACGCCACAAGCTGTGAGTCTGCTGAACGCCAACACCACTCTAGCCCGCGACATCTTTGGGGTGTCGTACTTGCCGGGTTTTATTGGGATGAACAACTTGAAGCAGACCGACTACGTGAACGTGGTGGTGCATGCCCTCGCCCATGTGACCCCACTGCGCGACTTCTTCCTCGAGCCTGCGAATTATGCGCAATCCAAGTCAGCGCTCGTGCACCGGTTCGGTGAACTGATGCGAAAGATTTGGTCTACGCACAACTACAAGAGTTGCGTGTCACCGCACGAGTTGGTGCAAGAAGTCACAGTGGCCTCCAAGCGCCGCTTTGTGATTGGCAAGCAGGCTGAAGTCGTGGAGTTCTTGTCGTGGCTCTTGAATGCGTTGCACCAGGGCATCGGCGGCACCAAGAAGCAAGGCTCGTCGGTGATCCATGAGGCCTTCCAAGGACAGGTGAAAGTGACCACTCGGCAGCGCAAGACCGCGGCTGTGATGCGGCAAGAGGAGGAGCTCAAGAAAGCAGGGGGCAGTCGGTTGAAAGGCGCCGAGGACGCGCCAGCCCCTGCGGCCACGGAAGATGAGATGGCTGATGACGAGGCAGAGGGCATGGCAGATTGGAGCAAGGAAACGGCCGTGGTGCCTTTCCTTATGCTTTCCCTCGAGATCCCTCCCACTCCTCTCTTCAAGGACTCTGCAGGCGGAAACGTGATCCCACAGGTCCCACTCTTTGACGTGCTCTCCAAGTACGACGGCGAAAAGTACACCGACATCTTGCGCGCCGGGTACCAACAACGAAAGCGCTACAGCCTCCTGAAACTGCCGCCTTTCCTCGTGTTTCACCTGTCCCGCTTCACCAAGGTAACGTGTCCTGTTCTTGTTCATAGTTATTTATAATATGCCCACACCTGTATATAGCTTGAAGTCAATTCTAACTCCCTCTTTTGTGGCTGTTCAGAATAATTTTTACATGGAAAAGAACCCTACGATTGTGACCTTTCCGGTGAAGAACCTGGAACTGCGCGACTACCTGAACATTGCATCGGAGCTCGGCTTACCCAGGTTAAAAAAGCACCAGACTTTATTTTCACATTGATGCATGCAAGTAACCTTTATCTTTTTTTGTTGTGTGCTCACCTGCGAAATCTTTTTTTGTGGCTTGGTATGTTTGATGTTCTCTGTGCACGTGTCACTTCCAGCGACGAGGAGGTGGGTGCGATGTCGGTGAAGGAGCTCAAAGCAATCTTAGACGCGCACAAGGTGTCCCACGCGCACTGCCTCGACAAGAGCGAGCTTGTAGTCCTGGTGAAGACGCAAGTCATGGCTAAAGTGGTCACCAAGTACGATCTGCTGGCAAACGTGTGCCACGACAGCCCCCCCGGCCAAAAGAAGGAGTCAGGCATGAGCCCGCTGGAGGCCGGCAGCTACCGCGTGCACGTGCAAAACAAAGGCACCGAGCAGTGGTACGAGATCAGCGATTTGCACGTACAAGAAACGATGCCCCAGCTCGTGGGCCTCAGCGAGTCCTACATGCTCATCTATGAACGGCATAAGTCTGCCAAAGAAGTAACCGCCGAACAATCGATGTTCGAGGAAGTGAATTAATGCGCTATCCACAACGCCCCAACACCAAAACAGCCTGCTGGTAAATGGTAATTCTGAACTACCCGTGACCTAGCTCCTTCCTACTCACAACACCACAATCATTTATCAAAGGAAGTCACTAGATGCTAGATCGACTTGTGCTTTTGGTCTTGGTTGTTGGGCTCTCGAGGAAAAGTATTATCAATAGGGTTCGGGATCCGACGTACATCGACGCCTGGCAGCTTGGCACCTGATCTTGATTGACACACGACTCTGACACCCGGCTTTCTTGTTCCTTTGTCCATAGAGCTTAAAGGCCATTCATATTCTTATATCCATATTTGATGCCTAACTATAATCCGCAATGAGATCGTTTCGAAATCCGTGAATTGCGAAGAAATAGATTAACGTAGTTTGATGTTTAATGCGACCAGGACCAAAAAGTGCCTACCAAAGAAAAATGTGACTCTGCCACAAAAATCTGTCACATCACGTTTTTATCTGGGTACATATGTTCTGACACCTTATGTATGTTCTGACACGTTATCACGTTACTGACATCAACATCAACCATGTTCTGACAAGTTGCCACGTCACTGACATCAACTACGCTGATCGCGGTGCGGCGGACCCGCGCCGCTGCAGTTTCGGAGAGACTGAGTAAAAATTAGAATTCAGGATAAAAAGATCAAAGGAGCCTGCTAACTCCCAACTCCAAAGACAAAGACAAAAAGAAGAGGGAAAAGGAGGACACCAGATTTATATCATTGACCTGGGCCTCTTATGCCCTTCTTGATTTCTGAGACGGACGTGTCCATACATCTGGATAGCCCTAAATCGCCTCGATTTCAACGAATGCCCCAGGGTGGGCCTCAGGGTGGGCTGCGGCAGCTTCTGGGTGGTGAGCCACGAACATGCTGGTGATGCGCTGGGTCGCCACCACTGCATCCACGGCCGCTCGGAACTTGCGCTTGCCGTTGAATCGCTTGAGCTCTTCCAGAGTGCCCGTGAGGTCCTTGCCCTTGAGGGCGCCTTCGTCTTTGTGAATCCACGGGTGGCTGAGCAGAGCCGCTGCTGAGGGCCGCTTTTTGGGGTCCACCGTGAGCATCTTCGAGATCAGATCTTTGGCTTCCGCGGAGGTGTCTTCCCAGTACTGCGGGTGGAACTCAAACACGCCACTTTTGATTTTCTGGAATAACTTCTTACGGCTCTCATCGAAAAAAGGTGGGTAGCCGCCGAGTAAAATGTAGACACTGCCAGACAGATAAAGAGTCAGATTAGAGAGGGTTGTATACCATCTAACGGAGACAGGTAAATGATGTCACGCGCGCGGAATCTCTGCTGAATGAGTGCTCTCACATGACTCCGGCACTCCAAATGTCGCATTTTTCGTTGTAGCACGGCCTTTCGTCCTTCGGAATTTTCTTCATGTCCAAGAGGCTGCAAACTTCAGGTGCAATGTAATCTACGAAAGCAAAAAGTCAAACGTGAATAGATGTATATAATCCTAGTACGAGATGTCAGAAGATCTTTCAAAACATACATAATAGAAACCCCTCATTCTCCTTCTATTGGTAGTTTCAGAATAATGATTTATAGTTTGGCCCGAGGCATTCTAGCTCACCGGGAGTCCCGCAAACAGTGTTCAGCGGCTCTGAGATGTGCTTGGCAAAGCCGAAGTCGGCGATCTTCATGTCAGTGTCGTTGTCCTTGGACGCCAGCAGCAAGTTCTCAGGCTTCAAGTCTGTAGTGAAATCCACGTAGGCATTAAAAGCGGACGGTCAAAATGCAGGCAAAGTTCATGCATACACACACGAAAGGTACACAGCAGGAGGTACGGGAACAGACCTCTGTGCACGATGCCATTCGAGTGAAGGAAGTCCAGCGTCATCAGGAAGATCTTCACGAACTCTCGGGCAATGTGCTCGTTGTAGTGCTGCTTTTCTACAATCCGATCGAACAATTCTCCGCCATCGACAATTTCAGTCACGAGCGAATAGTATTTGGAGTCGTCGTAAAATGCGAGGAGGTGCATCACGTGAGGATGGTGAATGGCTTGCAAAATCGCCACTTCCTCTAGCAAAGCATCGATGTCTTCTTGGGACTGTAAAAACAACGAAAGATTAGACTAAAGGTGAGATATAGCTAGTCAGTGAGGTGCAAAAGTAGGGCCATTTTACCCTTCCCTCCCCCACCCACGCGTATGCACCAAATGCACTACAAGATCCCTACCGGAACGTCCGCCTTGGACACATGCTTAATGGCAACGATTTCCCCCGACTCTTTATGGACAGCTTTAAATACTGTACTGAATGCTCCGCTCCCTAGCTCCTCCTTGAACTTGTAAATTGTTTGCACATTCTTGTGGATTGGCTTGGCAACTATAGCTGTTTGTTCAACAAACTCAGCATCTGCGGGTGGAGGCGGCTCTCCGTTCTCGTTTTCTTTTCCCGGATGATTGCCCATGTACAAAAATTAAATCTCGTGCGATATCCTACGAATCTTATGTGTATCAAGAAGTGTCAAGTCTTGGTGGCTAAGGCTTCTGCGCTGACAGATGAACAGCGCTCTCTGTAGTTAGTTTTGCACAACTCCGAACTCAACAACGCAACGGCGCTGTGATTTGGGGTCACTACATTACAGTACTGTATGTGCACAGTTCTGTACGCTGTACGTACGCAAGTGTACGTACTAATATACACATCGAGAATATTGCTGGGCCGTACAGTAGTCGCAAGGGTATCTACATCTGGGTACCAGCTCTGCTACTAATATGATAAAAAATAGGTTCTAGCTGTTTCCGCATATGCCAACTTCTTGACTCGTCCATCATCAGTCATTCTGTCATTATGCTGCGAATATTCCAAATTATTGGTTGACGATAGCGTCGAGACCTGGGCAAGTGGGAAGCCATTGGCCTCTTCCGGCACTACCATGGCGAGCTAGGCAAAGACTGGGTGATCGGTATCGGTCTAATCTTTTTGAAATAGAAAATTACACGTCAAACGCACACCTGTGGCATATGCGCTGTGAACCCCAGGAATGTATACACATAAACGGATCATTTCCCCTCGCGCGCATAGATCAGAACGCAAAAGTTTCGCCACAGTAGTTCAGCTGGTATCAACCAGGAGAACTTTGGGGAGAGTGACGCTGGCCTCAACAATACGAGTCTCACCGACAAGAAACGGCAAAAAAGAAACGATAGAGCAAGAGTTTACGAACCTCTTAATCGAATGAGATAGCTCGACTTCCTGCGCTAAGCTGTGCTGGCGTGCTTGGAGGACGTTTTGAAGACCGCCGAACAGAGCCTACATTTGAATGAACACGCATCGCGATACCGGCAACGGAAACAGCTAGAACCTATTTTTTATCATATTAGTAGCAGAGCTGGCACCCAGATGTAGATACCCTTGGTAGTCGTCTGTCGTCGTAGCAAGGGTATCTTCTCCCTTGGTCGTAGTCGTCTAGTCGTCGTCTGCAGTCAGTGTAAAAGCTTATATCTTCTCCTTTTCCTCCCCGACTCAACTGCACCTGAGTACTAGCCTGCCACCGTGCGTAGAAGCTTAGGCCCCAAGCGCTTACTAGGAGGCAACTTACTTCATTAATTCGACAATGGAGCTCTCGTCGAGCGCCCTGAATTATCGGCAGAGCGCTGCGGTTGAGCGGATGCTTAATTTGAACAGCGTTGCGCCTACGACGAGCGATCAGTGGTAGGTAGCTTCACACTTTTTAGTTTGCGGTGTATTTTTGCCGGTGACAAGTTGCGTTTTGTCAGGTCCGATCAATGGAAAGTGCTCGTCTACGATCGCTCTGGGCGGGATATCATTAGCCCACTCCTCAATGTCGCCCAGCTGCGCCGCAATGGCGTCACGTTACACATGTTGGTGCGTCAACAGGAACTGACTTACCCGCAGTCCTTTCGTATTTTCAATCTATAACTCACTTACTTCCATGAAAATATTTCTCTCGTGAATAGTTGGATTCCGATCGGGAACCTATTCCTGATGTACCAGCAATCTATTTCTGCCGGCCAACTCCTGCGAACATTCAGCGTATTGCAAAAGACTGCAGGTACCTTATCATTTCATAAGAGTCTATCCCTGCTTGGAAACTTGACTTGCCTAACACGGGTATTCGAACTTGGTGTTCTACAGCAACAAACTTTACGCGTCTATGCACTTGAACTTTATTTCGAAGCTAGAGCGCCGTCTTATGGAAGATCTCGCTAGGCTTGTAGTCGAAGCGGGCTCCGTACAAACCATAGCTAAGGTGACTGCCAGTCCCTTCTTTATGCCGCAAGCATGTAGACGTGGTTCTGCTTTTTAGCTGACTTCACTACCTAGATGTATGATCTGCCCCCATATCTTTCTTATCAACTGTGTTCCTTCTATGCCTCTAGGTGTACGATCAGCACTTGGACTTCGTGACGTTGGAGCCCAACTTATTTACGCTCAATCAACGCGACTCGTGAGTATCTTAACATGTCGTAGTTAAGTTGAGGTGTTTGAGCCACATATGTTTAATCATCGTATAAAAATGGAAGAAGAGGTGACATAAAATAATTGAGCTCACGATTATTGGGGTGCTTTTTAAATGGGTTAGGTATCTGGCGTATAATCGTTCGGATTTGACGGAGGAAGGAATTGGGGACTCCATGCGGGCCATCAGCAACGGCCTCTTCTCAGTGCTCGCCACCCTCGGTGCCATGCCGATCATTCGAGCGCCCTCGCAAGGCCCCTCCGAAATGGTCGCCCGCCAGCTCAGCGATCTGGTGTCTCAAGCGTGGGCCGGTGGGAGTGGCCCTTTTGCCGACCAAGCGGGCTCGGCCGTGGCGACGAGGCCCCTCGTCATCATCCTCGACCGCGCCCTCGACTTCAGCACCGCACTCGCGCACACATGTACCTACCAAGCCCTCGTTGACGATGTGCTCGATTTCAAAATGAACCGCGTGACTGTGTCCGACGGCAGTGCTCAGGGCAAGGCTTACGATTTGGAAGTGGAACAGGACTCGTTTTGGAAAAAGAATGCGCCGCGAGCCTTTCCAGAAGCAATTGACGACAATTCACAAGAGCTCACGCGCATCAAGGAGCTCGAAAAAGAAATCAAAGACAAGACTGCGGGGAGTAGTGAGGCAGCCGCTGAGGCATCGACGGCTGAAGTGCTCGCAGCAGAAAACCAAGGCGGAGGCACTCAAGAGCTGCTCGCTACTGTCGACTCCTTGCCCAAGCTGTTAGAGGTATTTCTTATCTTCCTACAGAGTTTTTTGTACCTTCCTCGCACTTCGTGTATGTACATTAGCTACTGGCGGTCCAGCCTTTTGTGCTTACACCTGTGTTGTTCTTGTTCGCTCTATCTCTACTTATTTCAGCGCAAGAAAAAGTTGGAGTCCCACACCAATATTCTGCAAGCGACAATGAAGTGCATCGCGGCGAGGGAGCTGCCCGTGTTTTACGAAGCAGAAACCAGCGATCGGCCCGACAAAGAAAAGCTAGTAGGCTTGCTAGGCTCCTCGAGCAAGGGTACCTTGAGCGATAAGCTTCGCCTGCTTGCCGTGCTCACCCTCCGGGGCGCAGGTGGACCTGAGAAAGACAAATTGATGGGCGAGCTGGAAGAAGTGTTGAAGAAAGCCACAATTGAGAGCGAAAAAGACGAGCTAGCTGCCGGGCTCGAAGGCATCAAACACATGCGACAAATGCAACAAATGCAAAACTTCCAGAACCCAGGAGTGAAGAAACAGGTGCATAGTGATGTGTCTGATTGTGCGCTTATCGTGTTTCTAGTGCCCGCGTGTTGCGTTCGATTGACGGTTGTATACTGAACTAACCTCGCTTTTTCTTCTTCATATCAATTAGGCGGAAGTGTCAAAAGCACCCCCCTCGAGTGCGAGTGGAATTGGCAGCTGGATGCAAAGCAAAACGGCGGGCATATTAGGGCAAGTGCAGTCCTTCCTCGCGCAGACGGACGACACCTACGTGACGCGCGTCATTGATAACTTGTGCGACTTCAAGCCGGGTAGCGAAGACGACACCTTCTTAAGCTTGGACCCACGAAAGAAAGACGGAGGTGCAAAAAGTGCACCAGCCGCTGCTCTGAAGACGCGAGCGCCTTTCCGCGAGGTTCTTGTGTTTCTGGTGGGGAGTGGGTCGTACGCTGAATTCCAACATGTGCAAGAATACGCCAAAAAGCACCCCGAGCGGCAGGTGACTTACGGGTGCACTGAGCTGGTGAACGGCGAAGCATTCTTGAGGCAATTGGGGGCTTTGAAGAGCTGAAGTGGAGGTGTAGCAAAAGGAATCCTTGCAGCACACAACAATAGCTAGGGAGCCCTGCTGTGCTTCGATGACGTTCGAAATTCCTGTTTAATTCCATGCGCCCTCTTTTCTTAGACCTAGACCCCCAGCTGCCTCGGTATTCGAGGAACTTCGAAATGCGGGAATATGCTAAGAAGGTTTTAAACTTTATCAAGAAGCCTTATAGTCAAATGCTGCGAAGTTTAAACACCAACAGCTAAATATAAAAACGGTACTTCGGACAACAACACCACACGTGCGCTGATGTCCAAAAGCCAGAAGTGCCTTTAGTGAACTCCCTAGTAATAACGAAGTAGGGATTCCTTTTCTTTTTTTTAGTTCTAAGCTGATACTGATGCCAATTCCAATACAGAGATCAACGCGAATTCCGCGATTTAATGGCAATTGTTAGCACTACCCACCAAGCAAGAAAGAGGAATGGCAGAAGCAAACAAAGAAGCACCAGATTAATGCAGCCATTAGCGATCAGGGCTCCTGGCCCTTCCCCAGCAGCAGCAGCAGCAGCAGCATAGAAAGCAGCGGAGCACAGCCAGCAAATCAAATGACCGAGTAACGAGACGAAGGGTCGAGGCCCACCCGCATGGTTTCTTCGTTTAATATTCGCGTTAACTCGCGGCGTGCGCCTGACACTGCCAAGTCGGAGTGCCCTTCAATCGACAAGTAAAGCTTCTTCTCGTTGGGGCCGGGTTTCTTCCCAGGAGCGACATAATTGCCGCGGGAAATGATGGCTACTTCGAATTTCTCGGACACATCGTCGATCGTTTCGCGATGAGTGATTTTCCACCTTGCCTTTTGAGGGTACTCGTTGATGCACAGTTCCTCGACCCAGTGCGTCTTTTCAGCGGCACTCGACGAGGAGATGCCCACTTTCTCAGCAAACTTCTTGGCATTCGCGAGTGCCTGTTGCACGGCTAAGGAAGGACCAGGCGTGTGCGCGACCATGGCGCTTGACCCGCCTCCAGCTAACTGCGCAGCGATGCGCTTGGCTCGTTCTAGTGGAGTTTCCCCCGTCAGGGGGCCCGCAGCCACCACGGCTGAACTCGAAAGGCCGTCTGCCGAGGCTGCACTACTCGCCGCGGCTGCAGTGGCCGAGGCAGCTGCCTTGGCATCCTCGCCTTCTTCGCCTTCTTCGTCGCCGCTTTCGTCGGAATAAAAGTCGGCCTCGTCGCGGAGACCTTGGTCCACCTCGTACTGCCGCCGCTGCATGTCGATCATCTTTTGGGCCTTGTTCTTCTCGTCAGGGTCAAACTTGAAGCCAGTGCCCCCAAAGCCCGATGACGCCCACCGCGCTTGACCGGAATCAATCTTACTTCGGAACGAATCGGCCATAGCCTGAAGAGCTTCCGGCACTTCTTGCTGCGACTGCTTCAATGCTTTCTCGAGCACAGGTGCGAACTGCTCTTCGTCCGGAGAGATAAAGGTGTAGGCGGTGCCTTTTCGTTCTGCGCGCCCCGTGCGGCCTACTCGGTGCACGTACTCTTCAAGGTGGTTGGGGCACGAATAGTTGACCACGCACACCAGGTCAGCAACATCGAGACCGCGGCCCGCCACCGAGGTCGCCACCATCAGAGTGCGCATTTTGTTCTTGAAGCTCGCGATCGCGTCGTCTCGGTCGATTTGCTCCTTGCCGCCATGTAAGCTGAGACAGGGGTAGCCAGCGCGCATGAGCTCTTCGAACAACCGCTCGCAGCGCGCTTGGGTGTCGACGAACACCAGAACCTGGCCTCGCTCAAACCACACCCCCAGCAGCTGTAAAAGCCGCATGAACTTGTCCTCTTCTGCGCGCACTTCGACGTACTGCACGATGGAGGTGTTGACCACCGACCGGCCGCCGACCACGATCTCGACAGGGGCTACCAACACTTTGCGGGCTAAGGCCTCAACTTTCTGCGGAAAAGTCGCGGAAAACAGGCAGGTCTGGCGGTCGGGCCGAATGTTCTGCAGAATCATGCGAATTTGGGGCTCGAAACCGAGGTCAAACATGCGATCTGCCTCGTCGAGGACCACGAAGCTGACCCGAGACAAGGAGATAAGCTTCCCCGCTTGCATCGTTAAAATGTCAATCATACGTCCTGGCGTGCACACCACAATGTCCGCTCCTCGCTTCAAATGGCCAATCTGGTCCGCAACGCTCGCGCCGCCGTACACCGCCGTCACCCGAAAGTTGAGCACTTTGGTGAACTTGCGGGCTTCGTTGTAGATTTGAATGGCTAATTCCCGTGCAGGAGCCATGATCAAACCAATCGGGCCTTCGCCTTCTCCTAACTCTGGCTGGTCCATGATGTGCCGCAGCATCGGCAACAAGAAGGCCAAAGTTTTCCCACTCCCCGTCTTGGCAATCCCGATGACATCGCGGCCTGACATGATGGTGGGCACTGCCTGCTTCTGAACTGCAAATGGCGCACTCTTCTCTCCGTACACCTGCGCAAGTAGGGGGGAAATTAATGAGTGCGAAGGGGAAACAATATTTTGAAAATGAGAAAATGGTCACATACAGACACAGGGTGCTTAAGGTTCATGCGCACATGTCAAACGAATTTAAACTACAATACCATATTCTTTATGAAAAGTAAAGTAAAGAAGGGCACCTTGTAAAGATGCCGCAAAATTTTGTCAGGAAGGCCACAATGCTCCCATGTTTCAACAGGGGGTGGGCAGCCTTTGCCTCGCACTTTGATGCCGAGGTTCTCACGCTTGGCCGCGAGCTCCGTCTCCTTCCCCGGCTTGAGGAGGTCTGCGAGAGCGCGCGGAACCACGTAAAGGTTCTTGCGCACTTTCAAGTAGTCTATGAGGGTGTGGTCTACAGGCGCTAACTCTTTCTTTTTGATCGCCTCCTGCAGCATTTCCATGGCAGACCGCTCCTGCCCCTGTAGGAAATAGCAAAACGACAAAAGGATATCAAAAACATGAGAGATAGTGAATATCGCCTACTTCGGTTAAAGCATTCGAACAGCAGCAATGATTTATCCGCATGGTAGTAATAGCAAACCAAGAGCCACAATACCTCGCGCTCGTGCTCTTCCATGACGTCGCCTTCGTCTCCGAACATTCGCCCAAGCTGCTGCTTCTCCCTCTTAGTCGCCTCTTTCGCTGGCACTGGTGTTTCTGCCTCATCTTCAGCGGCGGCGGAAGAGGTAGTTACTCTAGGTGTGGTGCTTTCTTTGTCCTCCTGTAATGTGCTGCTTTTCGTCGGCTCAGCTGCCGCGCCTGTTGAAGCTGCGACTGGTGCTCCGTGCAAGCCTCTTATGGCTTTCATAAATTCAATGCGGTCGCGCTCTTGCTGCTCCTCATCGACCTCTTCCTCCATCTCAGAGGCTGTGGTGTCAGATTCCCAGCCTTCGCCCTCAGTAGTTGAAGGAGCCGATGACATTCTCATGAGATCATCTAAACTGATTGTATTCGCTGCCGATAGAGTCGGCGGTGGCGCCCGCTCAGCCTGCTGGCTTGCTATCCCGTACACCGATTGCTGTGGCACTACTTCTTCAGTTGCATCTACCTCAGCCATAAAGGCTTCTAACGGGTCTACTTCGTCGTCGTCATCGTCGTCGCCTCCTTCGTTGCTCGCGTCTCCATCGCTCCCTGAGATGATTAGGATAAAAGTCATGGTGGTGGTTTTGTGCACTCAATCATGCTACTGTAGTCGTTTTCAGTGACGGGTTGAAAACTACCATACATAATCACTTCGAGCAAACTTTACCTAACACTTAAACCTGGGCTTCGCTACGAGCTTACCGTTGCCGTTGGACCGCGCCCGCGCTCCCACGTCTCCGGCGCTGTGTAGGCGAACAAGGCTACGAGTGTTAGAAGGCATGCAAGAAAACGTCTCAATCTCGACCCTAAGAAAGTAGCCAATAAAAATATGACGGACCTGTCATCTGTGCGTTGGCGCTTTAAGCTCATAACCCTCGCCGGGCTTGACGCCCTTTCTATCGAGGCCCCGTTCTTGTGCAGTGTCCAAGTACTCCGAATTCGTCCACCGCGGACCTATCGTGGTATGGTTGAGCTTACCAAAACCAAAAACTCGTAAACACCCCCAAGGGAGGTCAGGGTGACACAAACAAGAGTAAAGAAAGGTTCGCTGAGAGTGAGCGACTATCTGTTCTCTCGTAGTAGTCTGCTCCGTGTTTTAAGTCCGTGCTTCTTCGTCACTTCTTTGATTCTCCTATCACACAATTATTCCTCCCCTGGAATTCACTCGTAAGTCATCTCAGCCTCTCTCTTGTCACATTTGGCTTTCGTTTCCGGTATCTGTCTAATATAATCTCCGTTATCCGGTATCCGGCTGCCGGTAATTCTATTCTCCATCTCGCTTAGCTGCGAATGACGCAGGCTTCATATATAGATATGCCGTTATTATTTGGCCATTAGATATGTAAGTACTCTACAAGAACGCAAATTTAGTAGCTAGTTCATTTACACTTATTACATTTGACTTTCTTGGCTCCTGGCTCCGGGTTCCTCGTTCCTGGAGTTTGGCGTTTGCTGACTGTTGCTGACTAGATCAAAGTGATAAACTATGCACTATGCACTATGCAACGCCATAACGCACCAACGAGTAGAATTAGGTATCCGCAGTGACTGACTTGTAAAGGGCGTTTGGGTATGGATGTCGATTTCCTTCCTTGTCTGCGAAGCTACTTGGTGGGTCTTGCTTGGGTTCTTATTAGTTATTAGTAATGATTATTAGTGCTGCTCCTATGGACTATATATATAAGGCGCAATCCGAGTTCGAAACATCAATTGAACGAGCAAAGCCCGAGTCCGCGCAGGAACCGCAACTTAGTGTGAATTGTGCGCTCTGGCTCATAGCACCGGTAATTCAGTCATTTGGGTTTATGGGTCGAGTTGTCGAGTTCGAGTCCGCTTTTTGGTGTCTACTGGCCTATTTCTTTCGTTCTGTGGGGCCGACAGAACTCTCGCGGACAGTCTTTTTGGCAGCTCCTAGCTGCACTGCCCGGCATCTTCCAGCAAAGTTGAGAGAACACTGGCTCTCACCCGCTGACAAAAGGCATGGCGTAACGTTTACAAACATAAGCACGCGTGAGTTGGAGGAGAGAGAATCCTGCAAGAGGAAAGTAAGCTTGCTGTTACGGTATGGTATGTGGGCCTGGTTTCGGCCGAGTGCAGCCACTACGTCACCCAAGGCAGAGAGGGACTTGTTGATGTTTTGAGCTTCCTTCAGCCGCACCCCCTCGGCACCCGTCTTGGCCAGCCGCTCCGAGCCCGCAAGGTCAATGAGGTTGAGCTTGCCGTAAATTTTCACGTTTCCCTTGCGCGCAGTGCCCGTCACATTGACGCTGAGCACAAGATGGCTGCGGCTTGAATGCTCGTTCATGTTGGTGGCTCCTACGTGCCGATTGCGCGCACCTTGTTTCATGAGGTGTTCCACTTCTTCTAGGCTCGACACGTCGCACTCCACGAGTCCTTCCACGTACACGGATGCCCCACCACGGCTGCCCTTGCCCACGCGAATGTCGAGGTCCGCCTCAGCAGATGACGCCTTCCCGTTGCCTCCATTCAAGAGGTCGGAGATGGCTTCGTTGTAGACTTCGAGCATTGAAACAGTGAAGGTGTAGGTCATGTCCGCTGAGGTGGCTGCGTAAGTGAAGAGCTCTGAAAGTGCGCGGTAATTGACCCCTCGGCTCGACGGTGGACCCTCCATCGTGAAGGTCTTCCCACTCCCCGTTTGGCCGTAGGCAAAGATGCACACGTTAAAACCGTCGAGCGCTGACATCACCGTGGGCTGGACTTCCGAGAAGACCTGTTCTTGAGCAGACTCTGGACCAAAGACGGCGTCAAAAGTGTGCGAAGTCCCATCAACCACACATCGCTCTGAGTCCACAACCACCACGCAGGATGAGTCCTCGCGCTCCGATAGCGGGCGCACGCGACAGATGACGCGGATGTTGCCCTGGAGGTCAGTAATCTTCCGCGATAGCTTTTGTCGAAGCCTACGTTCGTCGCTGAACTTCGCCTCCCATTCCTGCTGGCTTTGAATGGCTTTGGCTGTTGCCACCCCTGCAGCGCTCACTTCTGCCTGAAGGCCGCTCACTTTCCCTTCAGCCGCTGTTGCCTCAGCCACCGCCTCGTCAATGCGCTTCGATGCTCCTGAAGACACGCTTTTGGCCCGTTCAAGATCACTCCTCATAGCGTCCAACTCTTTATGCAGGGTTTCGCCCGTCTCCAGGGCAAACTTCAGCTCGCTGTGGAGCTCCTTGGTCATGCTTTCGAGCTTCTTCTTTTCGGCCTTGAGCGAAGCAATCCGCTCCTTGTTCTTGCGAGCTTCATCGGCACTAGCTTGCGTTGCCGCGGCAGCATCATCGGCACTGCTCGACGACTGCGCATTCAAACGATTTTGCAACTCACCAATTTTCTCTAGGGCTTCTTGGTGCGCTGCATCTTTTGTAGTCAGTTCTTGGCGCAAACGAGCGATGGTGTCTGCTCCTGTTGCTTCTGCCTTCCGAAGAGTGTCAAGCTCAGCCAATGCCTCGGTCACCTTGCTGCTCTCAGCCTCTGATTGTGACGCCCGCAGCTTTGTGACTTCACCTTGTAAGCGGTTGGTTTCACTTGCAGCTGCAGTGGTCGCATCCTTTGCTCTGTGATCAAGTTCGGCTGCTCGAGCCTCGGCTGCCTTGAGTGCCACCGCTGCGTCCGCGAGCTGAACTCGAAGAAGCGCTTCCGTTCGCTCCGAAGTCGCACCAGCCGAAGCGTACTTGTCGTGCGCTGCCGTCAATGCCTCTTCAGCGCTTATTCGGGCAGCAGCTTCGTCGGTGCGCGCTGCATCAGCGGCCTCGAGACGGGCCCGCAGCGTGGCCAGCTCGCTCAGCGTTGCCTCGCTCTCCAGCCCTCCGAACAGGGCGCGGACTTCTTCTTTCAGCAGAATGGCGGTGTAAGGCCGCTTGCCTCCTTCAGCCTTGCTCTCTCCTTCATGCTTTTCATCTTCCCCAAGGAGGCGTTTCAAATCGTCCACCACTTCATGCCAGTCCCGCCGACGGCTCAGCAGCGCTGCTTCTCGCATCTCGCAGTGATCGCGAAGCAGGTCTAAATCTCGCACTGCACGGGCCAATTCCTCGCCTAACTCATCCTTCTCGAGCCTCAGTCCTTGCAGAGCTTTGGACTTAGCTGAGGCTTCTTCCGTGGCTGCGTGAAGTTTTTGTTCGAGGCGCACCACCTGATCGCTCGCGTAGTAGCTGTTGTCGTCCTCCCAGTGACCACTCTGGCCTGCCCATGCTTTATCACTGGCTCCTGCTCCCCAAGCACTGTGGGGCTCAGCGGAATTTTCGCCCCAAGCCGAACGACTGGCTACTGGCTGCTCCTCTTCCGCGAGCCCGAGCTTGGCTTTCTCGTCCGCGTACACCTCCCGGTAGTGGTCATCCAACGGGTGCTCCCATCGCGATTCTCCACTGTTGCGATGAAAGAAGATCGAAGTTAGCTGATAATGAGCGCACTCATTTTCCCCATGAGTCAAGCACCATAATCAACCCCCAAGTGTAAGAGCAGTTTACCTTGTTTCGTTGTAATAGTATAGGCTACCAGCGTACTCCCCCTCTTCCTGCTTCACTTGAATCCAGCCATCAGGGAGCGGCGCGACAAGTGACTCCTCTGCAATCCATGCGAAGCTGGGCTCTGCGTCAAGGTCGATTCCTAGTTCTCGGGCGTGTTCTAGAACACCGAATCATAGTGGAGGAAAAGGGTTCAAGAAGGAGCCTTTATAAAGGTTGAGGTCAATTCACTTGAACAATTTGACCGCTTCTATTATCAGTATTACCATGCAGCGCCTGGAGGTAGACTTCGTCGGGAGCATCGGTCGCAGTGCTGCTAGCTTTTTTGGGCGACGGATCGGGTGACGAAAAAGCCATCTTCATAGAGACAGAAGGGCTTGGCATCGTGGATACTAGAAATGTCTTTCAGTTTAAAGGCTAATGAGCCTTGAAATAACGACAAGACCGACTAGTAAACAAGTTTTAAAGCATTTTCTAATTGTAAACAGTGACAAGTCTATGTATGGTGAATCCCTCAAAGTATTTAAAGAAATCTTAGCCGCTGCAGCCTAGGCTGGTGCGAGTGTTTTATGCACGAACGTAGCCTGGTGCCGCTCACGCAGGAGAGCACTCTAGACTCCAGCTACTGAACTGGGAAGAGAAGTAAGTAACTTTTGAACTAACTTATTTACAGTTACGACAGATACCCCTTATTACCCTTCTTGGTTACGAAATGGTTACAACGTTACGACGTAAAGCTTACTGTATAACCGTCGTTCTCCCCTGTAACCTCCAGGCGAAGCGACTGATTCGCTACAGCCAATTGCGGGTGATAAAAAAGCAGGAAAACGGCCGACCCCCTCTATTCTTAGGCAATTCCTAAGATTTCCGCGTCAGCCCCCCTCAGTTTCTTAGGCGACTAGCAGACAGGCAGGGCAGAAAGGCCCTCGTTTCTAGAAACCGGAGCCAAGACCCCTTAGTTTCTTTTAAAAATCACTAAATTTTACCCCTCAATTTCTTAACGTGAGTGTTTCTTTTCACCCGCAGCTGGCTGTACTTAGCTACGCAGCTATCTGTATACTAGTAACCCTGAAGGCGCCTTAGCTAGGCCGAATTATTCGTTTATTAACCATCCGAGTGAACTCCATGAGGAGAAGTGAACCCAGGTGAAGAGCATACCTGGGTGGAGGTGAACACGAAAGATTTTTTAAAAAGTACATGGAATTTCTCTCATCTTTTATCTTTTATTTAGGCTCGCTTGATTTCTTCGAGAGCTGATTATTTGCTTCTTATGGTGCGCTCTGAGCACACACCTGGAGAGCAGGTGCTGGGCGAGGCAGAACAGCACGGTAAAGGTCGTGTTGTATTTGTATCAATGTTCGATCCATCTCCGTACTATTCGGCCGGGGAGAAAAGTGAATGCCCTTTCAACGGACAACGACGCGTACTGTAATGCCTAGAATACATAGCGCCCTGCCCTCTGTAGATCAGATATTAGAACTCCCAGGATAAGAAGAAACAAGAGACCGATAACGATAGATCAGTCACATGATTACGGTGTCCACAGAGTAAGGCTCTCTGTTAACCTGGCAACGCAAAATCTTCTAGATGCTGGATAGATGGCACGACGCCACCCTACTCTGTAACTCCCGTAGTGACTAAATCAAGTATTTCTGGACGCATGAATCAAGGCACGACCAAGTAGGGGTGCTATACAACACCAGCGCCGCAGTCCTTTTACGTTTGAATACTCACCGAGCTGGCTACAGCTAGGAAGAAAGTTTTAAGGAACTGAAGACTTAAGACTAGTCTCTCGGGTCGAAATGCCAGCTTAAGCAAAAGGACACTCAGCCCAGTCAGACTTGTTCTGGAGGTTACATTTTTCTGTTGCTATATGCTATATGCCACAGTGGTGTTTCTTTGTATTTTTGAGGAGTATTAACTAGACTAGACTAGACTAGACCAGACTAGACTAGACTAGACTAGACTAGACTAGACTAGACTAGACTAGACTAGACTAGACTAGACTAGACTAGACTAGACTAGACTAGACTAGACTAGACTAGACTAGACTAGACTAGACTAGAAGGTTATACTCCGATACTCGGCTCTCGGGATGAATTTGATAGCTGGAAATAAACAAACGAAATCGTTTATAGGTTGTAGAAGACTCCTTAT
>Ga0307982_1001112_pt1 | contig 21573 bp, 4 predicted proteins | sample OrgLakmetagen989_FD_201847 | JGI IMG/M metagenome (GOLD analysis project Ga0307982, IMG submission 201847) | Saline water microbial communities from Organic Lake, Antarctica - #989 | ecosystem: Environmental > Aquatic > Non-marine Saline and Alkaline > Saline | place: Antarctica: Organic Lake... | reverse complement strand
ATTTCAGGTCCACGCCGCGCCCATGCACTGCGACACCTTTACTTGAACGGCGGGCGGAGGTCGCACCCGTGGGCGCAGCAGGCATGCTGAGAGGGTTACTGGACACGACAGCACCCTCCGCCCCCAGCAGAGCCTTGGCTTTGGTGGTACCCCTGCCCATGCCAGCTGCAGCTCCGGCCTTGGCGGCCCGCTGACTGGAGGCAGCCACCTGTCGCTCACGAATGGCGGCCAACAGTGCTGGCGGAACATCGCTGCCCAGCGCCCCCGAGGCCAAGGCATCCTTCTTGCTCTGGGTCTCGTGCTGGCGGTATGGCATCTGCGTCAGCTGCGCAATGCAGGCTGCAAACAGGATAACCACGGTGCTGGTGGCAGCCATCATGGGCCGGCTCTTCAACTGGGCTGCCACCAGCACGATGAGGAACTTGCGGGCCAAGATGACCAGTAGCCAGTAGTGGTGTTCCGGCTTGTACTTGAAGTACAGGCGTTTGTATTTCTTCTGGAAGTCGAAGAAGGGGTTGGTGTCCCTGCTCCCAGACAGGTTCTGGATGCGCAGGGCTTGATCAGCCTTCATCCGTGCAGAAGTGCGCAGGATGATGGCTCCGAACAATACAGGAACCCCCAAGCCGTATGCAAAGACAGCTGCAAACGCCCAGCGCTGGAGCAGACGGTACTCCTCGGAGCCGCACTTGACCTCGCTGTCCACGGCCAGCACAGACTCCCCTCCCACGTCTTTGCACTCCAGGGCCTCAAAGGATTTTGCAGACAGTGTGATGTACAGGAAGGAGAGCATCATGAACACGAAGCCAATCATGCCTGGAACATGCTTGTACAAGTTGGTGCGGTCACCTTTCTTCTTGAACAGCTTCTTGAACAGCACAATGCACACGTGCATGACAAGGAACATGCAAGCAACACCGAAGGGAAAACCAACGGTAATGAACCACTTGCGGACGTAGCCCAGCTGCACCGAACACTCTGGAGATGCCGTGTCCACAGAAGCTGCCGATGCAGATGCAATGCGGAACACAAATCCAACAGAGGCAGGCCATCTGAGATTCAATGTTCCAAACACAGACAGGATCTGCAGATAATCCACTGCAATGCCCAGGGCCGCCACTGAGGGGCCCTTCTTGTACAGCTTGTACAGCACTAGTGCCATGATAAGCACCAAGATGATGATGCCCAGGGTGTATAGAGTGGCATTGTCTGGACACGGCTCACACGCCCCGGAAATCAAATTCCGCTGGTACTGCCCAGGGAGGCAAATGGAACATGCTGCGCCTGTGTAACCGAATGCACACACATTGCCAGCCAAGCAGGCCGCCTTGGGCTCACACCGAGTGAAGGCCCAGCGGCCGCCGCTGCCAGCGGTGCTGTTCAAGTCGAACTGGGACAAATCCACCGTGCCGTCTTGAGTGTCCAGGCGCCAATAGCCCGGGGCAGCGATGGGTGGAGTCAGGCCGCCAGTGCAAATACTGGCAACTTCGCCTGTGCATTCTGGCAGCGAGCAGCGGGAAGTGGGGCACTGGATACACCTGTCCACCCCCGGCACGGAGCCGTAGAAGCCCTCGGGACAGACAGCCTGCACGACGCGGGCGTCCTCAGGGAAACTCAGCTGCTGGTTACCGATCATCATGAAGAGAGACTTGTTGCCCACTGTCTGGTCCGCCAAGTTGCACTGCAGTCGTGTACTGCGGGTGAACACACCCGTGTCACCGTTTGTGCACCGCACACCGCCGATGTTCACCTCATCTGCAGGGCGCCCTGGCGTGTTGCCCTGCACGCCGAAGTTGGCTCCTTCGATGAACACAGCAGCTGACAGTGCATTGAGCAAAGTGCCGTTGGCCGGGGAGGCGCACACGCTGCCGTTGGAAATGCAGGTGATGCGGGGTGGGTCGTAGTGGAACGCTGACAGGGTGTGGCTCTGCCCCTCTACAGACACCACCATATCCAGGTGCATGCCTTCGCCAGGGGGTGTGTCGATGCGTATCAGGTTGTGGCTCAAATGAGCCATCTGCAGCGGCAGTGCCCCGTCTATGCGGACTTGAGCAGTGCCAGGAATGCCCAGGGAGCGCCCGTGAATGAACAGGCGCTGGCCGCCGTCGGTGCCTCCATGTGTGACACAGGTGTCTGTCACCCCCATGTTCTCGTGGCAGGACAGGCGCACGCCGTCGGGGGCATCATAGCTGTATTTGATGGGGGCTGTAGCTGATCGCATGCGTTGATCAAACACGGTGCTAGCATCTGTGAAGCGAGTGTGCACCCAAATCACAATGTCCAAGGCCCTCCCCACGCCAGGCGGGGCGGCACACTGAATGAACTCATCACCCCATGTCACAATTAGACACTGCTTGCCACCCACAGTCACGGAGCTCTCGTAGCGTAGAGCGGGCTCAAACAGCACCGTGCCGTTAACGCCCACGGTAGTTGAGAGAGACAGCCCCCCCTGGAACTGCATTCCAGACGCACCCCCCCCCGGCAACACCGCATCGGATGCACTCAGCTTTAGCGGGCTTCCCAAGTTCACTCCCCGGAGTGTCAGCAGCTCGGTGTCGCGCGCGATTCCAGACACGGAGTCCCGCGGCGCATACGCATGCTGCCTCCAAATGAAGCCATTCGAGGGACCGAAGGCACCAGTGACAGCGGTCACATTTGGCAGGTTGTACTGGAATTGCCGGTACAGGGCCAGGGTATTGGGTGCGTCTGGGTACACCAGCTTCACCACAGGGCGGCCCTGCCCAGCCGGCAGACGCACATACACGGCCCGGTCGTTCCACCAGGTACTCGGCACAGCAGCATTGGGTGGCCGGCCAGACTGGGCTTGAACAAAGTGCGGCGGCTGGTCTGAGAAGGTGTCCGCGGGGTAGTAATACATGAACTGCACGCTGCCTGGGGAACCGCCGAAGTTGGTGCCCACCAACCGAATGAACACATCCCTGTTCACACTGTCCTTCCCAGAAGTGGGTTTCACAGCTTCAGCAGCAGCATGGTCGATGAATGTGCTGCTTGCAAAGTCCCACACCTCAATGTTGTCGATTGAGGGCTGAGCCAGCAGCGCTGCAAAGGAGTAGGGGAAGTACGCCGAGCTCTGCCCCCCCACGTGCACCTGCAGGTCGCCGTTGATCAGATCCGTGTGCACTTCGATCATGGAGTCTGAGTATGTGCTGGCAGTGATGTTCGCTTGGGAGCTGGCCGTCACAAGTGTGACATTGTTTTGTGTCTGGAGCTGATCAATGACAACCTCCTCTACTGTTCCAGGAACACACACGCAGGAAGACTGCATGGCGTCAATCTGGGTAGGGGTGCTGCTTGGGTCCTGCAGCATGTGTCTGAATCTGAAACAGCAGCGCCCGAAGTTGGATCCGTGCACCCGCAGCACAATGGGCAGGTCGTTGGCGGCGCCCCGCATGTACTGCAGGGAGGTGATGGTGGGGGGCAGGTATCCGAAGGATGTGGCCTGTAGAGAGACCTGTGTGCGCACCTTGGCCCAGATGGACACGTTGGCGCCATTGCCGGGCGGGTAATCGAATCGCAGCTCAGAGTGCGATGACGGACTAACGCTGGAGGCGGGGAGCACACGCCGGCGGGGCTCTGAAAGCAGCTCTCGGGTGGTGGAGTTGTACAGCACCATGCCGAACAGTACGCTTGGGGCGTCTTGTGCTCTGCCGAAATTGGCGCCGGTGATGGTCACCCGCGTGCCCCCGCGCGTCCCGCCTTTTCTGGACTTGACGTCGTTGTCGTCGAGCAAGAAGACATCTGAGATTTGCGGGGGCGCGTATCGCACGGTGGCATTGGACAACAAGCTGCTTTGTCCCCGCACTGTCACTTGGACGTGTAAATTTGCCCCGGCACCTGCCGCCATACGGCACTGGATCACGGTGTGGTCGCTCACCACGGCACAGTCCTCAGCCAGAAATGCAGAGGAGCGCAGGCGGGAATTGGAGGTCACCACGTACGGTTGTGTGAGGAGTGGCACCAGACTAGGCTCCGTCGCCTCCACTGTGCTGTCCTCCGCTGAGGTGCTGGTGGACAGGGAGGAGAACAGCTCTCTGGCGCCAGGGTGCGCCAGAGCCGTCATCCCCGTGCCCCACTCCGCGGCGCCCCACGCAGCCTCTCCCTCGAGCCGGCGCGTCCCGTTGGGGGCAGTCCAGTTCCCTCCTGGCGCCACAATGTCCTGTCCATTGCCGCCAGGGAAGTACACAGACGCCACCTCGGGGAGGCCATACCGCACATCGTCCACAGCGGGGGGGTTCTCGGCAATGGCACCAAAATTACGCCCCAAAATCTCAAAGACAGCCCCACCGTCGGTCGCAGGTAAACTGCTGTTGCTGCTGACGCGCACGCCAGTCACGATGGGCGGCGCGTAGTTCGTGGTGGGGGTCTGAGACGTCTGCCCAGCAATATTCACCACCCACCGCAGGTCACCCCCCACGCCAGCCACAGTGGTGCACTGGATCACGCTGTGATCCTGCACAACGTCGCAGTTGGTGGCAGCGTATTCCTCACCAGTGGGCCCGTACGTCACAGAGTCAATGCGGTTGGCGGCTACCGTGCCGAATTGTGACCCCTCCACTGTGACCAGCTGCCCACCCACAGTAGACGCAAGGTCATGGCCAGGGCCGGTGAAGCTGGCGACATTAGGCGAGGCATATCGTGTCGTGTTGGCTGAGTAGTTGCTCGTTTGCACGATGACGCCTGGCTTGTAAGGAAGGAAGCCCCCAATATGCACCCGCCACTGGTAGCCGGCGCCGAAGCCGGGCACTGAAAAGCACCGCATTGTGGTGTATGCAACCACCACCTCGCAGTTGCTAGTGTTAAATTGTGTGTTCAGGGTGCTGCTGAAGTAGTCCGCAACCACCATGGGCACTGTGCGGTCCGCTGGCGCCAGCAGCGGGTGTGCCAGCAGGGCCGGTCCGAAGTTGGAGCCGTGCAGCGTGACCGACTCGCCTCCCGTGGTGGTGAGGCCGAAGGGCGTGAACGGCACCACTCTATCCACTACTGGGATATCCGGGATGTCTACTACCAGCAGCGCCGCCTGGCTGTTGGCTGACAGCTCTGGCTCCTCCGAGTCCAGGGCGTATACCCCCCCCCTGGAAATGAAGGGGATGTCAGTGACCCTGATGCGCACCAGATAACGCCCCCCATCCACACTCTGCATAGCCTCGAAGTCAATGGCATCCCTGTCCACTACCAGCCACGCCTCCCTGTAAAGATGAGCCTGGCCATGTTTCTGCGTGAAATAGTCCACCACGTGCTGTGGGGCACAATCATATGGCTTGTTCAAATTGTCATCTTCTGAGCAACTTGCGTTCGCAGTCAGCGGCAGGGGGATGCGTTCGAAGCGGAAGTGGCTGCTCAGCGTGCCCTCCACCGTGTACGTCAGGTCCTGGTACATGTCCACATCCTGAGCCGCCACCCGCAACACCCGCGTGCTCACACCGCTCATTTCATCCACAGAAGCCTGCAGGGCAGGAGAACCAGCCACTGGAAGCACGGGCTGGTCGTTCACGTCATTCACTGTGATGGCGATGAGCTGGAAGCCGCTGTGCTTGCTTGGATCGGACATATCCAAGGTTCGCATGTTCAGGGTTTGCTGCCCCGTGGGCAAGCCAGCTCGCGACACACATAAGCGAAGAGGGTCACGAGTCCCGTCGGCATTCAGGCTGCTGTTCTGAGGCACCACTGTGAAATACAACAACTCACCAGCAGAGGCAGGGGTCAACTCGACCTGCAGTGTTTGCACATCAGGGTCAATGACCGTCAGCGCATACTGATTCAAACACGTGCCAACCAGCTCATTCTCACGGGCAGTGGGAACGCCTTCCTGCCGGACAGTCGTGGGCTCATTCACGTCTGTGATGTGCAGATTGTACAGCACCACCACATCCGTGCTGCCAGGCGAGAGCGCCGCTGCGCTGTCCTGCAGGTGAAACGCGAACTGGTACAGCGCCCTGGCTTCAAAGTTGAGAGAGGCACCCAGGCTCACCAGCTGGGGGGCCGTGCTGCTGTTTCCCCGCAGGGTGAACTCCACCGCAGGCTCCCTGGCGGCAGAGGTCCAGCCCAGCGCACGGGAGGTGCCGTTGGGACACAGCAGCCCCATACCGTTGCTGCACGTGTCTGCACGGGATTGCCACACTGGGAATGCCTCGGAGTTTGTGAAGATGTCGCCGTGCAGTGAGCTGGGGTAAACGTCATTGCTGAAGCTTGTCATGTTCACACTTGAGTTTGCCCCAGGGAGCCGCACTGGGTCTGCCAGCATGAGCACCGCATCCACCTGAATCCCCTGTGTTTCGCTGGAGTCAGGGTCAATGATGCGGATGGGTGAAGCGTGTTGCAGCAATGCCGTCAGGTTTGCTTGGCGAATAGCACCAGTCCTGTACAGGCCATTCATCAGCTGCAGCATGGCGCCTGGGATATCGGCCGCCACAGTGCCTGCGGGTACATTCTCCGGCATGTACTGATCCAAAGTCAGCAAGATGGGCGGCTCGTTGATGTTCTGCACAGTGATGGTGTAGTTCCGCAAGTGCTGCAGCGGGGGGGCGCCGTTATCCACCACCCGCACCTCAACCCGGTGGGCGGGTGCCACCTCAAAGTCCACACCAGAGTCTTCCCCAGGCCGGATGCCGACACCAGACGCCACGGTGACATCCCCGCTGACCGGGTCAATCACGAAGCGCTGCAGCGCTGCCGGCTCACTGCGCCCCGTGAAGGTGTAGGTGAGCGCCTGCCCCTGCTCTGGGATGTCCTCGTCCAGAGCCAGCACCGTGCCGGCGGGGCTGCCGGGGGCGCTGTTCTCGGGGATGGTGAGACTGGCCGGCTGCAGCAGGGGCTGATCTTGAGTGTTGGTGATGCGCACAGAGATGGCCACATCAGTCACCTGGGGGCCGCCTGGCTTGCTGCCGTCATCAATCAACCGCACGGTGAGGTTGTACTGCCGCGGCTGGCCATCCTCGTAGTTCAAATCGCGCGCTGGGCGCACCAGGGCGGTTGTGTTGGCAGCGGCATTTTCAATCACAAATGCGTCGGTCAGAGGGGCCACTGCGTTGCCAGCTGTGATGGTGTACGTTACGTCGTCCCCATCCTCGTCTGTGGCGTGCAGCACAAATGCTGGGGGGCCGCCCAAGGGGAAGTGCTCCTGCACCATAAATAGGGCAGGTGCATCATACATCGGGGGGTCGTTGCGGTCCACCACGGCGATATCCAGCCGCGCCTCGTCCCAAGCGCCTGCGCCATCTGTGGCCCGCACCCGCAGCCTGTAGCTGCTCAGGCGCTCGAAGTCCAAAAACAGCCCCCCCCCTGCGCGATCAAGCGCCACTGTGACCTGCCCAGTGCCACTGTCCACGGCGAACATGCCCTCGCTGTTGCCGCCTGTGATGCTGTACGCTGTGGTGTCCCCGCCATCCTCCTCTGTGGCAGAGACAGCACCCACCACAGCCCCCACTGCTGAGTTCTCGTCGATGCTCAGGCTGAAATTCGAAGTGAAGTATGGCTTTTCAGGAACGTCGTTGATGTTGAAAAGCACGCCCACATCGCGGTAATCTGCATCCGGGTCTCGCACCCGCACCGTCAGGTTGAAGCTGCCCTCATCCTCAAAACTCAAAGAGGCTCCCCCGGCAACAGACAGAGTAAGCACTCCAGAGGCTGGGTCCAGCGTGAACTTCCCTGTGCCTGAGGCTGGGTCCGCATTCACGATGCTGTACTGCAGCAGTGCTGTTTGCCCCGCGTCCTCATCCACCGCTTGCACAGCAGAGGAGCCCAGGGGCATCTGAGTGCCCGCCGGGGAGTTCTCATCCACCGAGTACGTGTAGCTGGCCTGCGTGAATGTGGGCACATCCCGGCGGTCTTGAATGTGCACAGTTATGGGGGTGCTGGCTGATAAGCCGCCAGCGTCTGTCACCCGCACTGTCACATTCACTGCACCTGTGGTGCCGGCGAACCGCTCATAGTTTAGCAGGCTAGTCTTGGTTGAAATGAGACCAGATGATGGGTCGATCTGAAACAAGAAGTCGCCCAGGGGGTCGCTATCCTGCCGCGTCGCCTCCAGGGCATATGTCAGTGTGTCCCCATCTTGGTCATTCACCGCCAAATCGGCATCCTCATGAATGGGGGGGTCGTGGGAGCCCCCCACTCGGAGCACGGGGGTGCCGCTGGCCACATTTTCATTCACACGGAATTCAGTGTACTGTACTGTGGGCTGCTCATTCACGTCTGTAAGGGTGATGGTGATGGTGTGCTCAGACGTCAAAAGCTGGGGCGAGGCATCAGTTCCCTGCACGCGAAGGGTGCAGCTTGGGCTCGCAGCAGTGTATCGCACAGGGCGGGCGAAGGTGATGCTGCCTGCAGATGACACAGCGTAGTCTCCGCTTGCGCAGGTGCCTCCAGTGAGTAGGGTAAACGAGACACCCACGCCTTCTGGGTCGGTGGCCGTCACCGTGCCGATGACTGTCGCTGCCAGCTGCAGCTCTGCAGCACTCAGGGATGGGGGGCTGTAGTTGTCCGGGGGCTCGTTCACGTCCACCACAGTCACTGTAAGCGTGACTGTTTTAGTAAAGTATGTGGCGGCCCCACCGTTGTCCTCCGCTTGCAGCTGCACCGTGTGGGTAGTGGCCGACTCGGTATTCAACCTTCGCCCGTTCGCCAGGCCCAGCTGCCCGATAGTGGCACTGTTCCTCCGCACCCTGAACACGTTTGAGGGGGTCTGTGACGTGATGCTCCACGTGACCTCCCCGAACTCCACACTGTTGTATAGGGGGCTGTCCGGCTCCGTGGCGGTCATGTGCCCGGGGTGCCCCACTGTGATCCAGCTCCCAGCTGTCGTGTCCTCTGCAACGGACAAAGTCAGGCTACTTGGCACTGTGAATTCCTCGTTCACATCCACCAGCCGCAATCGCAGGACGTGCGTGTCGCTGAATGCACCACCAGCCTGGCTCGCCCGCACCGTCACCTCCCGGTTCACAACGGCGGGGCTTCCTCCCACCTGGCCTTCGAAGTCCAGCCCGGCCAGAAGAGTGACGCTCCCACTCGCAGACACACTCAGGAAAGGCAGCAGGCTAGTGCTGCTCCCACTGGCCTCCAGCGCATACGTGATGGCGGCCCCCTCCGGGTCCACGGCAGTGAAGCTGAACACTGCAGTGCCTGTTGCGCTGTTCTCAGTGATGGGAATACGCGAGCCGCCTGAGTCCACTGTGAATTCCGGAGCTTCATCCACATTCGTGATGCTCAGCGAGAAGGCACGCGAAGCGGTCATGCTCCCATCGCTCACATCCACTGTGCCCGTCACCGGATTGGACGACATCGCCTCGAAGTCAAAGCCACCTGTCGTGGAGATTGCACCAGTGGCAGTATTCAGTGACAGCAGCGCATGTGGCACACTGCCCCCCCACGACCACGTCAGTGTCGTGCTGGCGTCAGGGTCTGTGGCTGCGAATGTCACCAGGGTGCTGCCTGCGGCATTCTCGGGGATGCTGCCGCTGTACCCAGCTGTGACAGTGAACACAGGGGGCTCATTGACATCCACCAGCCGCAATCGCAGGACGTGCGTGTCGCTGAATGCACCACCAGCCTGGCTCGCCCGCACCGTCACCTCCCGGTTCACAACGGCGGGGCTTCCTCCCACCTGGCCTTCGAAGTCCAGCCCGGCCAGAAGAGTGACGCTCCCACTCGCAGACACACTCAGGAAAGGCAGCAGGCTAGTGCTGCTCCCACTGGCCTCCAGCGCATACGTGATGGCGGCCCCCTCCGGGTCCACGGCAGTGAAGCTGAACACTGCAGTGCCTGTTGCGCTGTTCTCAGTGATGGGAATACGCGAGCCGCCTGAGTCCACTGTGAATTCCGGAGCTTCATCCACATTCGTGATGCTCAGCGAGAAGGCACGCGAAGCGGTCATGCTCCCATCGCTCACATCCACTGTGCCCGTCACCGGATTGGACGACATCGCCTCGAAGTCAAAGCCACCTGTCGTGGAGATTGCACCAGTGGCAGTATTCAGTGACAGCAGCGCATGTGGCACACTGCCCCCCCACGACCACGTCAGTGTCGTGCTGGCGTCAGGGTCTGTGGCTGCGAATGTCACCAGGGTGCTGCCTGCGGCATTCTCGGGGATGCTGCCGCTGTACCCAGCTGTGACAGTGAACACAGGGGGCTCGTTCCTGCAGACGGAGAAGTGCGCATAGGACACATACCAGGCATATGTGGGTGAGTACGTACACATTGTTCACTGTGACCTGCAGGCAGGTCGTCGTGTCTGAGGCACAGGTGTTGTTTGGGCAAGACCGCACTGGCACCAGCACCGGCCCCGAGCCCGTGACTTCGAAGTCAAAAGGCGGAGATGGACTGATAGATCCACCCGAGAGAGAAAATGCAGCATTATTGATTTCCCAGTGCGGTCCTGCTAGTCCTGAGACTGCTGCGAGGCCAATGGATGAGCCAGAATTCTCCGAGATACTTGCTGATGCTGATGGCGGGCCAGGACAGATGCCAGTCGACCATGCAGCAGCCGTGCCAGCCAGCAGCGAATACAAAAACATATTCATGATTACAAAGGAGGGCATGTACTCTTTGCGGCCGAGCTTGGGCACTTTTGACCCAGAGAGGGACATGGTGTGCAAAAAGGGAACCTGCACATGAGGAAATATAAGAGCAAGCATCTCAGGCATGCACACCGCGGGAAAACGATGAATAGGGCAGAAACAGCTTCAGTTTGTAAGTCATTAACTTCGTGCACCATTGGTGAGAAAAGATCAAAACACATAGGCAAAGTGGCTGGTCGCGTTGCGATGCAATGTCTTGGCAAACGAGAGTTTCGACAACTTACGTTGTCAAGCACCTGCACCAGTCTCGCAGACAGAAATAATCACACAGAAGAATTCAAATTTCAGCAAAATGCCAACAAAGCCTGGCTGCAGCGTCGCACGAATGTGACCCTTGAGTGCTGCTTTGTCCTGCAAAAGCAGAGGACTTGTAGCAGATAGAAAACAGCAGCATATGCAGATGAAAGGTATCCTCTTGTTTTTTTTCTCTCAAAATGAATGAGTAGTGGTGTCAGTGACAACTGTATGATCTGAGCGAGGGGCCGGAGGCCACTGTGGGGGGGTCAAGTACTATCGATATCGAGGCCCCGTGCACAAGAGACACAACGTGCACACGGGGGCAAGCCCAGGTGGCATCATTTTCACCACTGCATCAAATTCGTTTCACCTAAAAACTACGACGATTGCCGGAGCGCACCGACGCTGGCAAAAAAAAAAACACCCGCCCGCCCGTGTGCGAGAACAACAGCAGGGTCACAAGGCCTATTATACCATGCGGGGAGGTCCAACGATCCCTCCCCGGTGAAGTCATGGATGGCAGGAGTATATCGGCAATCGCCGAGGAGGGTTTTCATCCATAGCTTTGGGTTTCCCTCCCTCGTGTACACCAACTCAGGACCCCGCTGCGCAGCATTCTCAGATCCGCGACAAAGTGGACCACAGCCAACAACACAAGACCAAGCTGGCCACCATAAAAGGAAAGGAGGAGGACACCACGCTCGTGGTCTGCAACGCGAACGCGATACCCATTCCCTGGATCAGATCAGCCTGGTCTCGTGTGGCAAGGCTTTTTACACGCTTAGCGGCGACCGCCCGATCTTAGGACAGGTGGTAACAGCAAACTGTGTGGTGAGGCATTTTACACGCTTAGCGACCGCCGAAGCACAGGGTGCTGGAACCAACCACGACTCCAAGGAGTGGACTTCGCCGCCACATGGGACGGGGCTCCGGTCCCCATTGGGGGGGATAATTCTTTTATAAAAAAACCTTGCGCACAGCCGTGCCCATGCAGCATTGCGACAAACGAACGAAGAGAGAAGACCTTTGAAGAGAGGAACAAGACAGTGGATTGCACTTGACAGACACCACCAGGCCGCAGGGCCTGAGCTCGGTTGTTCATCCGGTTCTAGCCAGAATTTTTCGGTCTGCCGGCTGACCAAAAACTGGGGGGTTGCTGTCCCACGTTGCGGTCTCATGTGCTGCTAGAAAGGCACTCACTCTTTGTCACATGCAAAAACGATGTTGGCTAAGCCTGACGGTCCTGAAGTCAAACGAGAAGCAGCCAACAGAGGACTGCAGATCCTGCAGTCTAGCAGCCGGCTGGAGCTTCAGTCTGAGCAGGCCCCCCTCGTACTACCATCCCTGCGGTTCAACTTGATGCATGCAGTCCATTGTATTATTTGCCCCCACGCCCCCTCCCTCTGCCTCTGCCTCTGCCCCTGCCCCGCTTGGCTCGCTCGGCCTTGCGCACGGCTGCGTGCTTGGTCTTGCCCAGCACCAGGGTGGTATGCGCGTTCAGGGCGTCACTGCAGATGGGGCAGCCAGCGAAGGCTGGCACGTACTCATCGGTGCCTCCGTCTCCAGGCGCAGCTGCGCCAGCCCTGGCGGCAGCGCCAGCTCCGCCGCGCAACTGCGCCGGCCCAAAGCGCGCATGCAGCAGCTTTGCTCCGCACTCACACTTGTCTTGGCTAGCTTGCAGGTGTGCCACGGCTTCGCTGAATCGTATGAGTGTGTCACATGCGTTGCATACCAGCTTCCAGTTTGGCCGGCTGCGTGGGCTGAGCACCAGGAGGCCCCTGCAGCCGGGGGAGGGGCAGGGCGACACCGCATTCACCCGCAAAGAATGCTTGCAGGTTGGGTGCAGGCATGCATTGCAGCCCATGGATGACATCCCCTCGAAGGGTGGGTGGTTGTAGCAGTGGGGGCACAAGGTGAAGCTCTTGCCTTGAGAGCGCTTGGAATCCCCCAGAGTGAACGTCACCAGCTCAAACTTGTCAATTGGGCACCGCTGTCCATCCCACACACGCACCAAGCCGTTTTGCGGGGTGTTGTATGTCTCGTTGCACGTTTCACAAAAAAGCCGCTGAGGACGCGTGGCCATGAAGGTCATGAAGTTGCCGCACTTGCCACAGCGCGAAAGCGGCTTGCCCGCGTCAGCAAGGTGCGAGAACTTTGCCTCAAACAGTTCATCCATGCTCAAGATGTTGTCTGTGAAGTACTTGAACTTCTGCTCAAACACAACCAGTGCATGCGCCAACACATCCTCGATCCTGGCGTCGCCTGAGGCGATGGCGTTGCACTGGGCTTCGATCTCACTGCGGACCCTGGGAAGCACCAAGTCTTGGTCAATGCGCTTGTATCCATGCACAAGCACAATGCCTAGTGTGGAGGGCACCATGGTGCGGTTGGGCCCGATGCTGGCATACCCCCGCGACACAATATTGTTCACATGGCTTGAAATGGAGGCATCAGTCCCGATGCCATTCTTCTCCATCAGGCCGATCAGCTCTGACTCTGTCAAGTACCCTGGAGGTTTGGTGCGGCCTATGCTGAGGGCTAGCTTGGTGGGCTCGAAGACTTGCCCCACTGATAAGTCCGGCACGGGCACCGCGTCAAACTCGCGTCCCAGGACTTCAAGAAAGCCTGCATCTGCCAGCTGCTTGCCTTCAGCTGAGAAGTGCTCCCCTGCAGATATTGCCGAAATGCGCGTCGTCATGTATGTACAATCCTTGGAGACAGACGCAAGAAAGTACCGAGCAATGAGCTCGAACAGGCGAGCTTCGTCTCCCCCCAGCGCGCCGGGGCTTGTGCACTGCACGGGGGTGATGGGCGGGTGATCGCCAGCATCAATACCTTTGCGTGCAGCCTGCATGCCCCCTGGCTGTAACAGTTTCTCGGCAACATACGGCCCCCACTTTGGGTGTGCCGTGTGTGCGGCCACGGTGCCCCGCACATCAAACGACTTGGGATAGGCCGTGCTTTCAGTGCGCGGATAAGATAGGATTCCTCGCAGATACAGACGCTCCGCCACATGCATGGTGGTGGATGGACCCATGCCGAGCACCCTGCTGGCCAGCTTCAACATCTCCACGGTGTTCAAGGGCAGCGGGCGCACACGCTTGCCCGGCAACTGCTGCACATTGGTGATAGCCACACTGCCTGCATCCTGCAGCATGCCCAAGTACATGCTAGCAACAGCGTGGTCAAATATGCGCCTGCGCTGCCATTGCAGCGGCAGCAGCGTGTGCCCCTGGGTGATGGCCATGTCCAGCGTCCAGAACGTCTCTGGTACAAACGCTTGGATGAGATCGTGGCGGTCAACACAGAAGCCCAGCGTCGGCGTCTGACACGGCCCGTAGCTGATCAAGCTTGCATCCAGATCTCCGTAGCGCCCCGTGAAGAACTGTGTTTGAAACCGCGAGAAGGCAACTCCCACTTTCAGGTCCAGCTCTTGTCTGGCATCCACTGCCCTGGACAAATTCGCATCGGGCTCACCCAGCGACAGCATGGCTTGCCTTATGTCAGAGGGTGCCACTGCTGAGAAGAAAGCACGGAAAATGCGCTGGCCGTGGCCGCCACGGCGCATGCGGGGCTGCACCACCTGCATGACCTCAAAGCAAATATTCTCGCCCTCCCGATCGCAATCCAGCCAAAGAACCAGAAAGTCAACATCGCGACCACAATCTGCAAGATGTCCAACCACAGATCCCTTTGTAGGAGATTTCTGCACCGGTGCAAAGAATAGAGCTGCTGGATCCACTGAATCCCAGTCTCGATACTTTTCTGGGAAATCACAACTAAACACGTGCCCAGCGACACTGGTGCACACGAAGTTGGCATCAGCACCTTCAAATGTACCCTTCCAGCTCCAAGTTGGAAGCACTCCTTTACTGTGGCTGGCTGTACCATCTGCTAGAGCTGTGGCAATGGCTCCTGCAATGCTTGGCTTTTCAGCCACCATGAGCACAGACGCAGGCATTGCACAGCGCTGCCCGCGTTCTAGCGCGCACCATGCAGCAAAACCCAACCACACTCACAACACTCAAATATATCAGATCCAACTGACGTCAAGAATGGCATCAATGCTGTTGTCCTGGTTCAAACTGTGCAACGAGTGGGCGCTCATCCGTGTGTGGAGCACCCCAAACCCAAGCCAAGGCTGCTGCAGCAAGAACTGCCATGAAGCCAAGCTTCCAACCAGCTAACAAAAACATTCATGGTGCTGCACTGAAAAGTGTCTGCTTGTCCGCCTTTCGGGTGATTGCTGTGAAAGGAATGCAAAGCAAGATCCTAGACATTTCTTGCTTCAGCAGTCCGTCCATATTTGAATTCACTGTTCCCATTTGAAAGCTGTGAAGTGGAAGAAGCACCGATCAATTTCAGCCAGTCTGCATCATGCCACTTGCTGCCCTACGTAGTCAATTGGTAGCTCTGAAGGCGCAGCGCGATGCTGAGTTCACCACACTCCAAGCCACCGCTGAAGCACTGTCAGCAACGAAGTCTGCGTTGAATAAGACACAAGACGCCTATGCTGCACTGCTGGTGAGTTACAAACAAACATGATGCAATTCAGTGATTTTGATGGTCTTCTCTGCGGCTGCAGGATGCGTACAACAAGCTGGCAGCAGCCGCTGGTGAATCGTCTTCAGCAGCTGCTGCAGCAGCACCACCCACTGAGCAATTAAAACCCAAACCTCGCGCCCAAAAGCGCTCCAGGGGCAGTACGACTGCCGCCCCAAGCACTGCAGGCACCCCCCCCACCAAGCCCACCCCCAAGGGGAAGCAAGCACGCACTCCAGCTGCCAAGACACCCACGCCCAGCAAAAAGCAAGTGCGTACACCTACCTCAGCCAAGCGCCCAGCAGGCACCAAGGCCTTCTCGGATGAGCAGTCCAAGGCTGTGTTTGATGCAGTGCAGCTGCTAGCCACGCAGCACCCCGAGGGTGCTGCACGCAAGGACATCGCTGCAGCGCTAGCACAGGGAGAGGTGGATGTGCTGCACGCAAGGACATCGCTGCAGCGCTAGCACAGGGAGAGGTGGATGTGCAGCCTGCTGCACTGACTGCATGCTTAAGCCACCACGAGCGCATGGGAGTGCTCTATGTGGAGCCAGACACTGCACTGTACCAAACCGCATTCTAGGGCCCCGCACATGGATGCCTTGGGAATCTGCACCCGTCACACCTCAGTCGTGGGCACCGAGCCCCATCCACTATTAACACCCCCTGGGGCTTGGCTGGTGGGCCCGCCTCCCCGGCCGCCCCCCCACCGATCCTTTCCCAGCCGCCACGCCAGCAGGACTGCGCCCAGCAACAGCGGACCGCCAAGCCACACCGCAGGACTCGCATACCAAGGCAGGTGTGGCAGCTGAAAGTCGCTGGGGCGCAGAGGCAGCCCCCATGCAGTTGGGGCTATCCCAATGGCTCTGAATTCCTCATGGAACGCTGTGACGTAGTGCGACATGAACGTGTCCCCCAGAATGAAGCCTCCCCTCCCAAAGCCACCGACCCCCACCGACACACGACACAAGCCAGCTACATGCCCACAGACCTCTCCACAGCACATGTACATGCGGGGTGTAAGCAGCACCTCATATGCGCTGTGCGCCCCCCCTGCTGCCTCCTGGCGCCCCGCCACCGTGAAGCTGATGTTTGGAAGCAGCGCCTGCAGGGAGGCCGGCCAGGCAGGGCCGAGAGTGTCCTGTGCATGACACACCATGAATGCTGTTTCGTGCTGGCAGGTGCCGTTCGATGCCTGCACCACTGCTCGCTGGAATGCGGCGTATGCCCCTTGGGGCAGAAGCAGCAGGGAGCTGCCGCTGTCTACGTCGCCAGTGCATGCCCCCGGGCACAGCTGCAGACTGGACCCATCCAAAGAATCTACCCTCATAGAGAACACTTCGATTGCCCAGGCGGTGTACCCCCCCTCCATGGGGCGCAAGGGGGCCCACAGGAAGGGCGCAGTGCCAAGAGATGAATCCACGGCGCCAAGGGTCAAGTTACCACCCCCCGTGGTGTCTGCATACACAGGTGGCACAGATATGGTGAAGGGGGGCGGGGGGGCTGAGCTGCCCTTGATGTGCGACGCCAAGCCCCACCAAGTGGAGTGCGTCAGTCTGGCCTGGGGCGGCAGACCCAACCCTAGAATACCAGCATATGGCATGGCAAACCACACTGGGGGCAGCACGTTGGCGGCACCAAACGTTGTGTATGCAGTGTACTGTCCGATAGCTATGAGTTCGTTGCATTGCAACACCGGCACACTGCCTGTGCCGTACTGGAGCAACGCAGGTTGGTCGCTTGCGACTCGAAAGCTGGGCGACTTGTTTGGGTCCAGAAGATGAGCACCATGAATGGAACGGACTCGGTCTGGCATATCAGTCTGTGTTGTGGACATCCAAACCTGCGCAAGTAGGTTGATCAGACATTCTTTGTGCTGATATCATGATCCGTTGCAAATGAAATCAGCACGTCAGGAAGCTTACGTCGCTGCTTCCTGTGTCCACCTGCAAGTGCACGGCCACTGCGCCATCACCTGACCCCACAGTCACTGTGGCCGATAAGACCAAATTCTTTGCGTTTTCGATTTCATTCGGCATCAAATGCCTCTGCAAGTGCAGCAAAAGCGGCTCGGGGCGATCGTCCAAAGCTTGCTCGCCTGCCGCAACAGCTGAAATGTGTGGCACGAAAGAGCTGAGCAGAAACGTGCTCACGAGCATCACTGAACAAATATCCCTGCCACTTGTCGTGTGGGAGACAGACGAACGCAGCACCATGACGCTGTGACCTTCTCGTCTCGCGGCACTACCGGTAGTGCTACCCCTAACTAGGGAATGAAGGTACAGCACTTCACACTACAGCACATCTAGATCTGGGAGCAACACTGCACTGCTGTAAGCAGTGCTGGGCAGTTGAATTGGACATGAAACATGCGAATTTACATGCGCGGATTCATTCAAACTGCTGGGGGCGGCAGAGGAAGCTGCACGAGGGGAGGGGCGGCCACATCATGGGGCCCCTGCAAAATCAGGTCAACCATTTGCTCGCGAGTGCGCGACCAGACAGCCCCCGCTCCCATGTCACCCACACCAGCCACGAGCCTCAGGGCTGCACTGTGCTCCAGATCCAGCGGCCACTGCGTGCAGTTCCCTGCGACGTGCCCCTGCTCGGCATGTGCCGCCACCAGGGCGCTGGCATCCCGGAGAAACGCCACAGGGGTCACACGGAAAGCCTTGCTGGGTGCAGCAATGGGCACCTGATGACCATCCATGTCCGCAGACCACGGCCACAGCACCAGGTTGTGATGCGCATCCCGCCCGAAACTCTCTGAAAACACCTCCTGGAAGCTGGCGAGCACTGCAAGCTCGCGCGAGGGAACACGCTGGATCGTGGGCTGCATCTGCCCCGCAGAAGCGAAGCCGCTTGCTGCGGCGGCACTGCGCTGGGGACGGGTGCGGGACCCATCTGCAGTGAAGACTGCTTGCCACACTTGCGTGGCCTGAGCTTGGAATGAGTCGGGATCCAAGCTAGTGCTGCCGGCGGGATGTGCTTCCTGCAGTGGCTTGCCCCTGATGTACTGTAGCAGAGCGCTGCGGTTGACATTGTCTGCCCACAATATCGCCGAGGGGATGGCCACTCCCTCCTTGGACTCCCCCCCGAAGTACTCTTGGGGGGTGAGTGGGGGGTTTGTGTCGCCGTATGAGGCCCCCCTGAAGGGGGGTACATATATGACCGCCCCATCGCCTGATAGGCTATGTTCACCAGTTATGGCGCCTCCGCTGTTTCCAGAGGAGCGCGGGGCGTCCACCACCAGCATGGCCGCCGCCCCTGCTGCCTGCACCACCCGCGCCTTGTCCGCAAACGCACAGCCACCGCGCACGACAATGGCCACAATTGGGCGCTTCCACACAGCCCTGGCCCCAGGCGGGGCAGACCCCCGTCCCATGCTCACGCCCACCACAGCCCGCAGCTCGAATGCCCGGGCCTCCGCACCCACACCCACCTGCGCGTTGCATGCGTCAAGAGGAGAGGCCAACGCAAACACTGCACCCGAAAGGCCGGAGGGGGTCAGAACAGGCCCGAAACGTGCCCCATGCAGTAACGCTGTGGCAGCTTGCAGCCGTCCCTCGTGCTGCCACGCCACGCTCAATGCCAGCTGCCCCCCGGCGATGGACCGCGGCAGCGCGAGACACGGCTGCTGCTCATCTGCCACGGAGCAAAAGGCAAACACGCCATCCACCCCCATGTCTGCCAGGCGGTGGTCCTTGAACTTCTGCAGGGCGGTGGGCGCCTCCAGGGCCATGCGGGGGTGGGGCGGCCAGGACAGGGTGCGCCACTGGCAGCCAGCAGCAAATATGCTGCCCTGCGTGAAAGAGCGCTGGGCGAAGCTAGACAGGCTGACCAGGTGACCAGTGCCTTGCTGGCACAGCAACATGGCGACGTGGGTGGGTGATACCTCCACGGGGCCCTCTGTGGCGCCACTGCCCCCACTGGCGGCGCGGGCCCCGCTGCTGGATGCTGCAGCTGGCTTGGACGAGGCTGATGACGGCGCTATGGCCGCCTTCTGGGGAATTGAAGCTGCCAATGACAGTTGAATACCGCTGGCCAGTGTAGACGCGTCCAAGCCGGAGTGCATCACGATGTGCTCATCAGTGGCACGGTGCCGTGCCAAGGCGTGCGCCTCCTCTGCGGAGCCCAGCAGCACGCCCTCGGGCAGTGTATCCGCACGCAGGGAGGTCACTGTGTCGATCACTTTGCAGGTGCCATGGTGGCCCGTGTGCAGCCCCTGCCCGGCCCCCCCCCCCCTGGACAGCAGGGGGGACACCGCCGCTGACAGGAAATGCACCCAAGAGGACAGCATGGAGTCCGGCTGACCACTCGCATTCACTTCAGTATGCTTGGTGGCATTGTGCTTGCTCCGATTCTGGTGTGGGCCTGCTGCCACGGCTATCGGCTCGGTACGGCGGCGTGCAGCCTGTGTCGCCCGCTGCACCCACGGGTAGGATGCCCGCACCGCTGAGAGGGAAGCCAGCCCCCCTGCAGCGTAAACATGCAGGGGGTGGGGGTGCAGGGGCACAATGTGTCCCTCTGTTGTGAAGAGGGTGTGCTGCGCAGGCAAGGAGGCGGCCGCACTGAAGGGCGCCAGGCTAAGAAGCACAGCACTCGTGCTGTTGGCCACAGCTGTGCCCTGCAGCGCCAAAGTGTGCAACTGGTCCACCGCATTCCCCGTGCGCACGATTATGTTCCCTTGCTCTGCAGCATCCACTGAGTGCTGGTTGCCTGTGGCCATGCTGCCGCCGGCCCGCACAGTCAGAGCCATTGCCAGCTGCACCGGCATGCCATCCCACAGCTCAGCAGGCAGCCGGAGAAGGCACACCATGCGGCGCCACAGCTCGTCGTCTGCTGCAGCAGTGGTGTTCACAGGCGGGGCATGCTGGGCGGTACACCCAGCTGCAATCTCCCGCAGCCCTGCGGCCAGCCGTGAGGCGTTGACCACTCCGGAGCCAGACACAGGTGCAGGCGCCGATGCGGCCAAGTGCTGCTGCCATACCAGCGCTGAAGCCTTGCCGTTTGACTCGGCTGCATCGGCACCCACTTCCAGCAGTGCACCAGCGGTGATGCTGAACTGCGTGCTGAGGAGGACACTGGACACTGCGGCCAGCACCTGCGGGCGGGCGCCATACAGGGACACCCAAGTGCCGTATGCCTGGAGAATGGAACTGGGCGTGCCTTGCAGAGCACTATAATTTGCGCTTTGCACGCTGCTGAGGTGCAGGTCAGTCAAGCGGGCTGCGAGCCACTCACCGGCGGCCGCCGTGCCCCCCCCTACACCCCCCCTCAGGCCCATGCCGGTCACCAGCGCCGACTCAAAAGTAAGAAATGCATACTGAAGGGTTTCCGATATGAAGTAGCTGTCCATTCGGTCATCCAGCCGCTCGGTTTGCACGTCAGCGGAGGCAGCAAAGCCACACTGCACTGCGTTACGGGACCACACAGCCTGCAGCATACGGGCCACTGCATGCAGATACAGCGGCTCCCCCGTGGCAGAAAACAAATGGAATGCGCTCTCCAGCAGCTCGGGGCGCAGGGGGGAATCCTTGCCGAAGCTGACCGGCTGCTGGCTGTGCACATCCCAAATCTCCGGCAGCGCGGTGTATTGAGACCAGACGCTGAACAAGCCACGGAAGCCCGCCCGCGCTGAAGCCACGTCGCCGTCAAGTACAGCCAGCCCCGGCCAAAATGCCTGCAGTGCGCTGATGGTGGCCTTGTAGGGTGCCTCCCTCCCCTTGGCTCTGGAAGCCTCGATGTGCACGCAGGCATCGTCAGCGTCCCGGGGGTGCCATCCAGAAGGCGGCAGGGCAGCAATGGCACTGTGGGGCCGCTGGTGCACAATGTCCATGCTGTGCTGCAGGTGCCCCGAGATGGCCAATTCTGCGGCGCGCCAGCGCTTCAGCAGCGTGCTGTTGCCCGTCAGCACCCAGCCTTTCAGCAGATACTCATAGAAAGAATCCACGCCTGCACCGACCCCAGTGTGCGCTGTGAGCCAGGCGCCCGTGTTGATGTCGATGTTTCCGCCGATGAGGCCTGTATGCAAGTCGCGGCGCGACCACAGGGCGTCGTTGGCTCGCTCGGCCGCTGCCAGGAAGCGGCCGTCCCCGCTGGCCGAGCTGAGCAGGGCGAACTCCACCAGGAATGTCCCCGCTGCCGCAGTGCACGTGATGGTCTCACTCTTGAGGCGCTTGGTGATTCCTTTTTGTAGGTGTACT
>Ga0307982_1001110_pt1 | contig 21582 bp, 12 predicted proteins | sample OrgLakmetagen989_FD_201847 | JGI IMG/M metagenome (GOLD analysis project Ga0307982, IMG submission 201847) | Saline water microbial communities from Organic Lake, Antarctica - #989 | ecosystem: Environmental > Aquatic > Non-marine Saline and Alkaline > Saline | place: Antarctica: Organic Lake... | reverse complement strand
TCGGCCGACATCAAAGCCCAGCTCCCGTCGGAGTTTGCGCGGTTCCAAGCCTGCGACCGCGAGTTCGTGGACTTGATGCGCAAAGTGCGCAAGAAGCCTTTGGCCCTGGAGGCCACCCACGCCCTGGCCCCCGAAGAGCACGGCAAGCGAGCGCGGCTGCTCGAGAAACAGGCGGACGCGATGGGGAAGATTCAGAAGGCGCTCGGAGAGTACCTGGAGCAACAGCGCGCCGCTTTCAGCCGTTTTTACTTCGTGGGCGACGAAGATCTGCTAGAAATCGTGGGCAATTCCAAGGAAGCCCGCAAGGTGGCCCCACACTTGTCCAAAATGTTTGCCGCCATTGCCGCGGTCAAGTTTGGGGCGCGCGATGGCGTCGCAGACACTGAAGCCTCGAACAACGGTGGCGCCTACGTGGTGGCGATGATTGCGAAAGAAGGCGAAAGCGTGCCCTTGGGTGAGAAGCATGCGGTGCGCTGTGGGCCCGATCCTCTCCTCAGCGGTGGAGGCGCCCTGGAGCCCGTAGGCGTGAAAGCCTGGCTGACGGGTCTCGAATCTGCCATGGCCACCAGCCTCAGCGATGCGCTAGGAGCCGCCCTCGTTGACGCCAAACTTTTACCCAATCCTTCCGCGCAAGACGCTTCGTCTTCCTCGTCTCAAGGCGCCAGTGCAGCAGCCGGCGTGTCGGTGTTTGGTGCGGCTTTGGACCAGTGGTTGGGGCCTCTGGCTGCGCAAGTGGCGGTGTTGGCCACGCAGTGTCTGTGGGCGGCGTCGGTGGAAAGTGCCCTCCGCGAGGGGAGCGCTGCTGGTGGAGTTGATGGCACCGGTGCCAGCGCCGTAGCGGGTGCGGAAGCGGGTTTAGAAGCGCAGCTGAAGTCCATGGCTAAAAACGTGCTGGCGGCCTTTGTGGCACCACCGCAGCGCCGCAAATACGAGCAGCTCATCACCGAGTTGGTGCACCAGCGGGACGTGACGCGGCTCTTGCGCGACCAGAAGGTGACCGCCCCCGACGACTTCGGGTGGTTGGTGCACCTGCGCGCGTATGCAATGCCGGCTACTAGTATCTCTTCCTCGTCTTCCTCTGCTATGACCGCGGTGGAGTGTCGCATGGCCAACACGGCGTTTGCTTACGGGTTCGAGTACCAAGGGGTAGGAGAGCGGCTGGTGCAAACGCCCCTCACGGACCGGTGCTACCTGACTTTGACCCAAGCTCTGCACTTGCGCATGGGCGGAAACCCGTTTGGGCCCGCTGGCACCGGCAAGACGGAGTCAGTGAAAGCTTTGGGCAACCAATTGGGGCGGTTTGTGCTGGTCTTCAATTGCGACGAAGCGTTCGATTTTGCCGCCATGGGCCGCTTGTTTGCAGGGCTCTGCCAGGTGGGCGCATGGGGCTGCTTCGACGAGTTCAACCGTTTGGAAGAGCGCATTCTGTCTGCAGTCTCGTCGCAAATCCTCACGATTCAGAGGGGCTTACAGGAGCATGCCGCCTCCGTGGACCTCCTCGGCCGGCCGGTGCGGTTGAATCCTTCCATGGCCATATTTGTGACGATGAACCCGGGCTACGCGGGTCGGTCGGAGCTGCCGGACAACCTCAAGGCCCTGTTTCGGGCGGTGGCCATGGCCACTCCCAACTTTAAGCTCATTGCGCAGGTGCTGCTCTTCAGCCAAGGGGTGGCCTCGGCCGAAGACTTGGCGGCCAAAGTGGTGCTCTTGTTTCAAATGTGCGCGGAGCAACTGAGCCCGCAGCAGCACTACGACTTCGGCTTGCGGGCCCTGAAAAGTGTGTTGGTGGGCACTGGGGATTTGAAACGGGCTGCCCTCGCGAAGAGGTCCTCCTCCAATGATGATGGCGAGAATGGCGACAACGAAAGCGGTGCTTCGATGGCTCAGGTGACTCCTTGTCTCTTTTCATTGCACAATTACCTACGTTGAGCTCGTCTTGAAATTGTTAAAGTTGTTGCATGTTTCTTGTTGACTGACCATATTTGTGTGCCTGCCTAATGACCTACTTCTGCTGCTTGTCTAGGTGGAACGCGAAGTGTTGGTGCGGTCTTGCGACAACACCGTGCTCCCCAAGCTCGTGAAAGACGACCTGCCCCTGTACGCGCAGCTTCGCAGCGCCACTTTTCCCGACCGGTCCGGCTCGCGCGACCCTTGCTTGGGGGACGGCGCCACCGCCAAGAAGGTGCGCGCGGCCTTGAAGACCGTGTGCCGCGAAGTGGGGCTCTCGTGCCACGCGTGCTGGCGCGACAAGGTCCTGCAGCTGTGGCAGGTAGTGGCGATGCGCCGCGGCGTCATGCTGGTGGGCCCCACGGGCTCCGGCAAAACCACGTCCTGGCGCTGCTTGCTGGCCGCGCTCGAGCGGGTGGACGGGGTCAAGGGGGAATGCCACGTCATCGACGCCAAAGCCATTGACAAGGAAAGCTTGTACGGGACCCTGGACCCCACCACGCTCGAGTGGACCGATGGGGTCTTCACCGCGATTCTGCGGGGGGTTTTGGCGAATCCCCGCGGGGATGCGGGTGCGTCGTCCCGGCGGCATTGGGTGGTGTTCGACGGCGACGTGGACCCAGATTGGGCCGAGAACTTGAACAGCGTCTTGGACGACAACGGCCTCTTGACGCTGCCTTCCGGTGAGCGGCTTGCGGTGCCCGACAACATGAAGCTGTTCATGGAAGTGGACACCCTGAAGCACACCACGTTGGCCACCGTGAGCCGCTGCGGCATGGTGTGGTACAGCGACGATGCGGTCTCGCCCGGAATGGCCCTGGAGCACACGTTGACGCTGCTCGAGCGCGGGAGCAGCAGCAGCAGTTTCTTGGGTGGTGGTAACATGGACAGCGACCTCAGTGGCAGCGGCGGTGGCGACGGCGACGGCAGCAGTGGGGACAACGAGGTGGCGGAGTCGCGGAAACGATTCGTGCACGAACTTCGCCCCTTGTTTCTCGGCGCAGACTACGCTGAAGAAAACGCGCGCCTCCAAGAAAATAGCAAGGCCGATGACGACGACGACGACGACGAGGGAGACGACGACGACGACGAAGAAGAAGAATTGGGCGAAGGTGATTTGCCGGGTTTTGATGCCGAGGCAGCCGTGCCAGCGGTGCTGCGGTGGGCGCTCGGCCGCGACGGTGGCACCGATGCTGTGCACGTGATGGAAGCCACGCGGGCGCGGTTGCTGTGCAGCTTGCTGACCCTGCTCCGCCGGGGCCTGAGCCTGGTGCTGGAGTACAACGAGCAACACCCCGATGCCCCCATGGAGGGTACGCACTTGACCCGCTTCGTGCAGCGGTGGTGCGTGCACGCGTGCGTCTGGGGTTTGGGGGGTGCCATGCCCTGGAAAGGCCGCGAAAGCATTGCCGCTCAGATGCTGCAGCACCCTCAGCTCTCCAGCCTGGTCGCGGGCAGCGGTGGTGGCGGCTTGACGGGAGGGGTGCCGTCGGCAGTGGACTTGCGCGTGCGCGTCGAAGACGGCGAATGGGAGCCTTGGTCTCTTGGGGTCCCAACCAAGGAGCTTGAAGCAAGGCAAGTGACGGGCTCCGATGCCGTGATTCCCACTACGGACACGTTACGCCACGAAGAGGCGATCCGAGCCTGTTTGGCGGCGCACAAGCCCCTGGTGCTGTGCGGGCCGCCGGGCAGTGGGAAAACCATGACCCTGACTGCGGTGCTCTCCAACATGCCCGAATTGGTTTTGGTGCCCCTCAACTTCTCGAGCACTACGACGCCCGACTTGTTGCTCAAGACTTTTGCGCAGTACTGCGAAGTCGTGAAATCCCCGCGGGGACTGGTGATGCAGCCGCTGCCCGCGCTGGGGGAAGGGAAATGGCTGGTGGTGTTCTGCGACGAAGTCAACTTGGCGGCCGAAGACAAGTACGGCACCGTGAAAGTGGTGTCGTTTTTGCGGCAGCTCGCGGAACAACAGGGCTTTTACCGGTGCGGCAAATCAGCAGGCGGCAGCGGCGGTGCTAGCAGCAGCGGTGGTGGCGGAGGTGGCCTCAATCAATGGATCAGTTTGCGGCGCGTCCAAATTGTGGGAGCTTGCAACCCGCCGACGGACGCGGGCCGAGTGGCCATGTCGCCTCGATTCCTGCGGCACGCGCCACTGGTGCTCGTGGACTACCCGCCGCCGTCGTCCTTGGCCCAGATCTATGGGGCTTTCGTGCGGGCCACCATGAAGGTTCACGGGGGGGATTTGCTGCCCTACGTCGGGCCGGTGACCGACGCGATGATCGACTTCTACGGCCGCAACCAGCAGCAGTTCACCACCGACGCCGCACCCCAGTACGTGTATTCGCCGCGGGAGCTCAGCCGATGGGTGCGCGCCCTCTTCGAAGCCCTCGCGCCACTGGATGCGCCCCCATCCCCGGACGAACTCTGCTGCCTGTGGGCCCATGAAGGCTTGCGCTTGTTCCACGACCGTCTCATGGACCCGCACGAGAAGGCGTGGTGCAACGCCACGATCAATGCGGTGGCGGAGCGGCATTTTCCCGGCCTGTCTTCCACTGACGTCAGTGGCGTGGTGCTCGCGCGCCCTCTGCTCTATTCGACCTGGCTGGGGGCCCACTACGGGCGAGTGCAACGGGACAGTTTGCGGCGGTACATGGGGGCGCGCCTGCAAGCGTTTTACGAAGAAGAATTGGACTGCGACTTGGTCATGTTTGACGAAGTTTTGGACCACGTGTTGCGCATTGATTCCGTGCTGCGGAACCCCATGGGCCACTTGTTGCTGGTAGGGGAATCGGGCACTGGGAAAACGGTGCTCACGAAATTCGTGGCCTGGATCAACGGGCTGTCCATTTTCCAAATCAAGGCCTCGCGGAAGTACACGCTGGCGAACTTCGACGAAGATTTGCGGGAAGTCATGAAGCGCAGTGGGGTGGAAGGCGAGAAAGTGTGCTTTTTGTTTGACGAAGCCAATGCCCTTAGCTCGGCTTTCTTGGAGAAAATGAACGCCTTGCTCGCGAGTGGGGAAGTGCCCGGTTTGTTTGAAGGCGACGACCGCGCGCAACTCTTGACGGCATGCCGGGACGCGGCCCACAAAAAGGGGGCCCTGGTGGAGTCTGAAGACGAGCTGTTCCGCATGTTCACCCGGGCCGTGCAGCGCAACTTGCACGTGGTGTTTACCATGAACCCGAGTGGGGGCGAATGGAAGCACCGGTGCACCGCGAGCCCGGCCCTGTTCAACCGCTGCGTGGTGGACTGGTTTGGGACCTGGTCCGACCAATCCCTCGCGCAAGTGGCTACGCACTTCACGCAGCGGCTGGACACGGGCGAAGCTTCGGATGGGCCCGGCCGTTACAAGGCACCGAAAGGCAGCGGGCAACTTCTTGCCGTGGCAGATGCAGCTTTCGGGCAAGGCGCAAGGCGTAATGACGACGACGACAATGACCATGACAGTGGTGACGAAGGCGCCCTGAGTTCATTTGGCAGCAACGGCATTGGCCTTCGGCAGGCGCTGGTGGCTGCCCTGGTGCACATTCACGCGGCGGTGCGCGACGCGACCGCAGAAGCGGGCAAGCGAAGCCACGCCGCGCGCCACTGGTGCTCGCCGCGGGACTTCTTGGACTTGATCAAGAAGTTCGTGGCGCTGGTGGGCGAGAAGCGCGACGAGCTCGAGGAGCAGCAGCGGCACTTGTTCCAGGGCTTGGCCAGGCTAACGGAAACACAAACGTCGGTGGCCGAGCTGCAAGGGTCCCTGTCGCTGGTGGAGGACAAACTCAAGGAGAAGAACAACGCCGCCAACAACAAGCTCGGTTTGATGCTGGACAAGCAATCCGAAGCCGAGAAAGAGAAGGAAAAACAGCAGGAGCTCTCAGTGCAGCTCGAAGCTCGGGACGCGGAAATCGCGAAACGCTCGTCGGAGGTTCAACTCGAGCTGGCGGAAGCAGAGCCCGCCCTGCTGAGCGCCAAGGACGCGGTGGGCGCCATCAAGAAGGCCCAATTGGACGAAGTGCGCGCGCTCCGGAACCCCCCGAAATTGGTGCAGCTCACGATGGAAGCAGTGTGCAGCATGCTGGGCCACAAGCAGGCCACGGACTGGGACGAAATCCGCAAAATTATTCGCAAAGACGACTTCATTGCCGCGGTGCTGGCGTTCGACAGCACCAAGCTCCGGGCGCGGCAAATCGAGGACATCGAGCGCAAGTACATGGCGGACCCCAGCGTGAGCGTGGAGTCGGTGCTGCATGCCTCCAAAGCGTGTGGGCCCCTGTTCCAATGGGCCACCAGCCAGGTGAGCTACTGCCACGTGGTGGCGCGGGTCACGCCGCTGCGCGAAGAAGTCGACACGTTGCAGGCCCAGTCCCAGGGGCTCCGCGAAGGCAAAGAAGCAGCGGACGCCAAAGTGCAAAGTTTGGGCGCGGCCATTGAGGTCTACAAGGAAGAGTACGCGGCCGCGATTCGGGACATCGACGCCATCAAAGTCGAGCTGGAGAACGTCAAAGCCAAAGTGCAGCGCGCGGAAACCTTGCTCAAGTCGTTGGCCTCCGAGCAAGGGCGGTGGGAAGCGTCCAGCACCACGTTTGAGGCGCAGCTGGGCACCTTATGTGGTGATGGACTGCTGGCAGCGGCCTTCGCCACTTATGGGGGTATTTTCGACCACAAGACCCGCCAAACCTTGCGCGACAAATGGCGCACCCTGGCCGAAGACTTGGGCATTCCGCACCGAGGCGACCTGTGCGACGCGCCCGCGGTGTATTTGAGCAAAGCCAGCCAGCGGTTGCAGTGGCAGCAGTGGGGCATGGCCAGCGACGACCTGTGCGTGGAGAACGCCGTAGTGTTGGACCGCTTCCACCGTTTTCCCCTGGTGGTGGACCCCTCAGGCATGGCGACGCGGTTCTTGCTGGCCAAGTACGCCGACCAGCGCATCTCGCAAACTTCCTTCCTAGATGCCAGCTTCCTGAAAGCATTGGCCTCGGCGGTACGGTTTGGGTTGCCCTTGTTGGTGCACGATGCGGAGCACGTGGACCCCGTCTTGAACCCCGTCCTGAACCGCGAAATTCAAAAGAACGGGCGCCGCACCCTGATTCGTTTGGGCGGCGAAGACGTGGATTACAACCCCAAGTTTTTGGTGTTTTTAGTGACCCGCAACCCGCTCGCTCAGTTCGCGCCGGACCTCTGCAGCCGGGTCACCCTCGTGAACTTTACGGTCACGCCCGCCTCCCTGGAGGCTCAAGCCTTGGGGCAAGTGCTGCGGTGCGAGCGGCCGGACGTGGAGCAAAAGCGGCGGGACGTGCTGCGGCTTCAGGGCGAACAGTCCGTGAAGCTGCGGTCTCTGGAAGACGCGCTCTTGGCCGAGCTCAGCAGCGTGACGGGCAACATTCTGGACGACGACGCGGTGGCCATGGCTTTGGCCAAGCTGAAAAGCGAAGCCGAGGACGTGGAGAAGGACATGGCCAAGTCAGCGGAGGTGATGGCGGACGTGAAGCGAGTGGCCGACACGTACACCCCGCTCGCGAAAGCGTGCGCCCAGACTTTCTTCGTGCTGGAGCAACTCAGCGCGACCTCGAGCTTGTACCAGTTCACCATTCAGTTCTTCTTGCGCTTGCTCGGCCATGCCCTGGCTCAACCTCGCCTTGGCGACGGCGACTACGATGCTGAGGCGGCTGCGAGCAGCAGTAGCAGTGGGATTGATAAGAAAGGCGGTGGCAGCGGTGATGGTGCCTCCTCGAGTGGCAAGGGCCGCCTCGAGCGGCTCCGGCAGCGGTTCTTTCGGCTCGCCGCCTTGCGCGTGAGCCGGAGCCTGCTGCGCGACGACCAATTGGCGTTCAGCGTGCGGCTTGCGCAAATCAAGCTGGCTTGCGACGCCGCGTCGTCGTCGGGTGGATCAACAAGCTCTTTGCCACCTTCCGAGGCGGAAGTTGACGCGCTCCTCAAGAGCTCTGGCCCACTGGCATCGGTATCGGCAGCGGCAGCCGCCGCTGGAGTAGGCAGCGACGGTAGCAGCAGCAGTGGTGGTGGCATTGTTCTGAGTGAAGCGCAATCTGCAGCCGCAGTCGCCTTAGCCGCTGCTGTGCCAGCGTGCAAGGGACTTCCCAAAGCTTTAGGTCCCGCCGGTCAGCCGCCTTCACCAGCCTGGGCTACTTTCCTTTCTACGGCTGCCGGCTCAAGCGAAAGCAATGGGACCGACGATGACGACGGCAGTGATAGTTCTAGTTGCAGCAACAGCAGCAATAGCAGTGGAGGCGTACCTGCGGTGCCGCAGGAAGGCTGGATGAGCGCTGCCGACGCCAAGTTACCTGCTCGGGTGGCGCTGCTTGAGTTGCTCGTCGTGAAGTGCTTGCGCCCGGACAAATTGGTGCCAGCTCTCGAGCAGTTCGTGGTGGCGTGTTTTGGGAGCCACCACCCTTGGCGCGGCAACTGCCCAGGCGCCTCGGCGCTTTCCGACCTGCAACACCTCGTGGAAGACGAGCTTTCGTTGGTGGCTGCGTCTTCCAGTGGCAATGGCGAGAGTGGTGCAGCCACCACTGATGAAAGCGGCACTAGTGGTGGCGGCCTCACGCCAGTGCTCCTCGTGGCCAACGGCGCCGGTCAAGACGCCTCCGGACGCGTAGAAGCGCTGGCCACCTTGCGCAAAGTGCCGCTGTTTGCGGTGAGCATGGGCAGCGCCGAAGGGCTGGCCGAAGCGGAAAAACTCGTGCGGCGGCACGCCAAGAGTGGCAACGCCTGGGTGCTGCTTCGCAACGTGCACCTCGTGCCCCATTGGCTGGACGCGCTGGAGCAGAAACTCCACGCGCTCGCGTCCACCACCAGCCCCACCTTCCGGCTCTTCCTCACCGCTGATTCCGGCCCAAAGCTGCCAGCGTCCCTGGTCCGTGCAAGCTCAGTGTTGGTTTCCGATGCGCCTCACGGGGTGAAGGCTAGCCTGCAGCGGGTGCTGAAAGCCCTGCCACCGAGCCGTCTGTCGGGTGGGCCTGCCGAGCGCCGCCACTTGTACCTGCTCGCTGCCTGGCACCATGCGGTGGTGGGCGAGCGGCTGCGCTACGCACCCCTTGCGGGCTTCAGCAAACGCCACGAATTCAGCGACGCCGACGCCACCTGCTCCCTCGCCGCGATTGACCAATGGTGCTTGCACGCAACCGGCGGTGGCAGCGGTGGTGGGCAGCAGTCGTCAAGCCGGAACCATTTGGACCCCGACACCGAAATTCCGTGGCAAGCCCTCAAGGCGGTGCTGGGCGAGTCAACCTATGGTGGTCGAGTGGATTCGGTGTTCGACCAAGCGGTGCTCAAAAGCTTCTTGGACCAAACTTTCACGCCTGCTGCGTTCCGACCCGGTTTTAAACCCGGTGGATGTGCCGATGCCCCGGAGTTGCCGCCCCCGGGCAGTGCAGAAGCGCTGCTGAAGTGGGTCGACCTGTTGCCGGACGTCAGCCCGCCTACTTGGGTTGGGCTCCCGCCTTCGGCCGAAGCAGTGCTTCTCGCGCACACCGGCCAAAAAGTGCTGCGCCAAGTGGGCTTACTTCAGGACGGAGGGCTCGACGACGGCGACGATGATGACGTTAATGTTTCTGCGAGTGGTTCGGACGACGCCTCTTCGCCAATGAAAGCGTCTGGGAAGCTTGCTGCGTTAGCTCACAAAGTAGGGGAATGGCTCACCAGTTTGCAGCCGCTTCAAACGCCTTTGAAATTGGCGCAAGACCGCGCAGACCAAACCGCTGCCCTCGCTGCAGCCCGCAGCAACAATACTAGTGGCAACGACAGTAGCAGTGCTCCTTCTCCCGGAGAGTTCACGGCTGCGCTGGCGCGGTGTTTGAGCCGTGAAGTAGCGTTTGGCGTGAAGCTCTTGAGCCGCGTCGCGGAGGACCTCGAAGAAGTGCTGGCGTTTTGCAGCGGCACTGCGCGGCCAACCAATGCCTTGCGGCAGCTGGTGGCTGACTTGGGCGGCGGGTCAACGCCCTTGGCCTGGAAGCAAAGCTTTGTGTGCGCGCCAGCTTGCCGCGCTGCCGTGGACGCATGGCTCAGCGACTTCAACCGCCGCCTCAAGCACACGTTGACCCTCGCGCCCATGCCCGAACCTTCTTCAGAGGCCAAGACCTACGAGTACTGGCTGGGCGGGTTCTTCAGCCCAGAGGCCTTTGTTACAGCAACGCGGCAGCACACTGCGCAATGCACGGGCAAAGCCCTTGACGACCTCGTTCCATGCGTGCAACTCGTGCCTGAAAGTCAAGACAACAATGGGCGCGGCGATGAAAGCAGTGATAGCGCTGTAGGTTTCGTGCTGCGTGGCCTAGTTCTCGAAGGAGCGGCATGGCACAACGGTGAATTGGCGATTGCTGACGTGGCACATGGCCCCGTGCATCGCGCGCGCTTCACCTGGCAGCCCAAACAGCAGCCGAAAATCAGCCATGAAGAAGGTGAAGCTGGGAGCCGCGGCCGCGCTTCGATTGAAGTCCCCCTGTACCTGAACGAGGGGCGGGCAGCGCTTCTCGCTACGGTGGAGCTGGCGCGGCGAAACGAGCAGCCAGCGCACGCGTTCTACCAGCGGGGCGCTGCGCTCGTGGCATGGGACAGCGCTTGCGATTAGGGAGGACTGGATCACGAAATTCAGCATTCAGACCACACGCTTACATGGTCATGAATTAACGGAGTGACTCGACGAGAGTGAGAGAGAGAGAACCGCAAAGACGACAGAAAGCAAGTGGCTTCGAGAACAGGCCACTGTAGTCTGTAGTCTATCTGTGCTATGCAGCTTAGTGCTTGGTGTTAGCGTTAGCGGAGTGAAACACTGAATTCATTTCGGGTTTTCTATACGGCACGTTTGGACTATGTGGTATATTTGGCATGCCCATATCCGGGTAGCTTTGCGCTTAAGGTTAACTTAAGGCCCAGGCATCTACATCCAGCTTTGTGCCATGTATGTGGATGTGGATAGAGATGGAGCTGCATCGCAAATTATACGTGGGATATCTAAAATTCCTTCGAATTCGTGTCTAAGTTGGATATGTCTACGTGACTAGAAAAGAAATTGCTCAAAGCTGCGTTCGCAAGATCCGCGTGCTTTATTGTAATTGCGCCACTTGGTTTGTTGAAGTTTTAATGCCACTGGACGCAGTGCGCGCAGCTGCTGCCGTCGAGGATATGGCCCCTGCTGCCTGGTTCGGAGGCGATTGCACCATGGGCGAGAAAAATCCCGGGCTGCGGGGCGAAGCAGTGGGCTGCGGGGGAATGGGCCGAGGGCCTCGCGCACTTCTGGCCATGTCAAACAGCACGGGCGACACTGGCCTCGCCAACACGTCCCTCGGGTCATGAGGAGGCAGTACAAGAGGAGTACCAGTATTCTGTGGGGATGGAGATGCAGTCACGCCTACAGCATCCTTATCGATATTGGTGCCATCCTCAGTGCCACCTCTAGGAGCAAAACCACGTTTGTCTACTTCTTTGTCGATGGCGCGCAAGCTGGAACTACATGGAGCGCGCTTCGAAGTTGAAGCGTCGGTTGCTGATTTTTTCGTTTCCACGTTCGGTCGCGTAGGTCTCTTGAGCGCTGGAGATGGGTTCCTGATGTCTTCTTTTGGCCTCTGACCAGCAGCATGTCCATCGTCAGCCACACCTCCTTCAACTGCAGCAGCAGCTTCTGATGCTTCTTCTTCTTCTGCTAATTCAAACCCCGCATCAACTGCGGCCTGCGTGTCTGCCAACGCTGCAGCAGCCCCAATGGTGTCGTCATCCTTCTCGGCAAGAACCGCCGTTGCAATGGTACCATCAACACTGTTCGTGTCCTTCGACAGTGGGCCCATGGAATGTGGCAGTGCTCTCCGCAATTCTGCTGCACTTGCTTCGTTGGCTGCTGCAACTGCAGACGCATGCACTGCTGCGGCATTGGACTCAGCTTTCGCCCAACGGTCTACTTTGACATCATTGGCTGCACTGCTGTCATTTCCCTCATTGCCTGTCTTCTCCTGAGCGCGTGTGTCTCCATCGCCATCAACAGTAAGGTCGCCCTCTGTTTCCTCGTCATTTTCAGCTGCGATTGGGCGCTGAGCGCCACACTGATTGCACGACAGGCCATCGGACGCAAACAAGGTGCTGCAGTCTTGGCACCGTCGTTTCATCGCTGCTCGCCGCCCATCCGATAGGACTCCTTCGTGGTTCACTACCGACTCTACTGTGACTTTGCTCGTACGCTGCTTGTCAAGCGGCGGCAAGCGCCAGTCGTTTGCTGAAGCTACCAAAGGCTGGCCCTTCTGAACTTTGGGCTGAAAGGGCTGTGGTGGTGGCGCTGCCACGAAGGGAGCTTCGCCCCGTGCAACATTCTTGGCTGCGGCTCGGAGTGCGGCAGGGGTAGGAGCCCCGTCACCGTGCGCCAGAGCGTGTGGCAGCAAGTAAAAGTCTTCAAAATTAGCAACAAAAGTAGACCCACTCACGATCTCCGCTCGGCTCAAGTTCTCCAGGCGTCGCACGAACCTTGCTTTTGGCCCTCCAGCTGCTGCCATGGCCGCGTGCGCAGTTGCCGCATTCAAGGCGGCAGCACCAGCGCCGGCTAGATTCGGCACGCCAGCGACTAACTTGGCCGCTTTTGAAGCACCAGCAGAGGTGGCTTTGGCCACAAAAGCTTCTGCAGCAGCAGGGCTTCCGGCCACGCAGCCTGCCTTGTGGGGCGCAACCAAGGGAGAGAAAGCGCCCAACCCTGCTCCTCGAGCGGACGCCGATCGCGACGAGACGTGCGCGAGCGCTGGTGCGGGGCGCTTGGCGTCGAGAAAACGGCGTTCTTGCCATTTTGGGAATTTCCCGTCAGCCGATTTAAGCCACTCTGGCAAAGCAAACGATGTGTTATCACTGTTGCCATTTTTGTCACTTCCTTTCCTGCTGCTGCTTCTGCTACTACCGCTGCTTGTTCTCTTCCGATCGCTTATGCTGCTCACACCTGCCTGCACGTTAGCCCCTGGGTGGTTTTGTTGCACCCAACAATATGCTGCCAGCTCAAAGAGTGCAGCTGCTTTGGCCGATGACTGCTTTACGGCCCCCACGCCATACCTGTACACGATCCCCAGCGCATGAATGGCCTTTGGGTAGTCAAGCTCTGCTGCCAGGCCCCAGTAAAAGACGGCCTTGTGGTGGTCCATCTCCACTGCTCCATTGTCAGATTCTATGCTAATAGTTTCTAAAGAGGGCAAAGCTGCTCTCACCTTCTCTACCTCGCCGTCTTGGTTTAACGGCGTCGGTGTTCCAGACTTCGATCCTTGAGTTTTGCCTTGAAAATAAAGCTCACCCAGCTTGAATAGCGAAGGTGCGTGATTGAGCCGGGCAGCCTCCTCAAGGAGTGTTCGAGCTCGCGATAAGTCGCGCCTCACATGACGGCCAGATTCGCACATCAGCGCTAAGTTGAATTTCGCTGCGGCCATGCCGCCGTCAGCAGCAATACTGAAGCAGAGCAACGCCTTGGATGGGTCCTTCTCGACCACGCCAGGCACCCCTTCGTCAAACATCACGCCGAGCTCGTAGTTCGCGCCTGCGTGCCCAAATTGCGCCGCCTGAGAGTAAAACTGGTACGCTCGAAGCAAGTCTTGCTGCGTTTCGTGCCCCGCGTGCCGAGCTGCACATTTAGCGCCCACGCGGGCCAAATTCTTCACGTAGGAGCTCGAGTTACGGGCACGAGCTCGCGCGCTGGATTCAGTCCGTCGACCACGCTCAGGTGCCGTGGTCGGGCGTTGGACTGGACTGGATGGCCGTGGCTTCTCTTCTTTAACCTCAGGGAACAGAGGAAACCAACGCTGGCCAAGCGCGGATTTAATTTCCTTTCTTTCTACTGCGTTGCGATGCATTTCTGGCTGAGTATAAGTTAGTTCGATGATATGATATAACTATGTAGCTTGAATGTACAGGCTCGCTATCTACTAGCTTAGAATAGCACATCCATCAGTATCTCACGAAGTTATGCCTTGTTCTGGTGTGTGCGCTTGAAGGGCAAACAGCAAGAAAGTTCACCATTTTGTACTACTTCTTACAAGATTTCTCGGCGTTGGATGATGATCTGGATGAAGCTCAAATTGATTATGGTACAGGGTGGCGATGTTTCCTCCAAAAAGAAGAAGACTCTATCAACGAGAGCAAGAAAGAAGAAAGAGCTGCCATATTCGGCGACTCGGCGACGAGGACGAATTCGGATAGACTGCGCGTACCAGTTGAGCCTCAACAGTTTGGAGCTTGTAATTAAGCCATCGTAGAAATGGGCAAGCGTAAAATTCAGAAGGAGACTGGAAATACTGGCAAGAAGTCTAAAGCTGAAATAGCTGCCGAAGTTGAGGCCGAAGATCAAGAGGAGGTATGTCATCGCCGTTGAAGAGGCAATAAAAATGAATCCTTGTTACGCTCTACACTAGGCATCTTTTTGCATAACCTATATCATTTTATAACCAAAATAAGTCTTTTTGTTTTGCAGGCGTTTGCCTTCTTCTCTGAGCTCAACGCTGATAAGCCAGAAATTGCAGCGGCTGTAGCAGCGGCTGGAGGCGTAAAAGCTAAAGAATGGGCTGATGGCGACGATGGTAGCGAAGCTGAAGCTGAAAGCGGGAGCTTAAACAGCGATGAGGATTCGGATGAAGGCTCTGACAATGATGAAGATGAAAGCGAAGATGATGCTGCCTTAGCAGCAAAAGAAAAGGAGACCAGGCGGCCAACGAAGGCCTTAGAGAAGGACAAATCAGAAGCCGGAAAAGCAAAGCCTGTAAATGATCTTGCAGAAGTACTCGAGGTAAAACCGTCCAAAAAGGCTAAAAAAGCCGCCGAAATTGCAGCAGCAGGAAAGGCGGCGCAGGAAAGTGACTCAGAGAGCGATAATAGCGACGACAGCAGCCAAGACGACGACGATGACGACGATGACGACGATGAGAAAAGCGACTCGACCTCGAGCAGTAGTGACAGCGAAAATGACGGAGAGATAAATGAAGATAGCCTTGCTTCAAAAACTACCAAAACCGCCAAGCAGGCGCCTCTTGTGCAATCATCCAAAGCCAAGCACGTGACTCCCACTGAGTACCCACCCGGGAAAGGGCCTCCGGATGGGTACGTCTGCAAAGCTTGTTCCACGAGTGGCCACTGGATCTATGACTGCGCCACTTATGTGGCAGCCAAAGCCGCTGCATCAGCAGCTCGAGTAGCTGCACAGCAGGGGAGCAAGAAGACGAAACCTGTAACCGGTGAGACAAGTGAAATCAGCAGCGGTAGTGTTGGTAAGAGCGCAACAAAAGAGAAGACCAATGCGGCCGAAATTACAGAGCAAGGCGAAGATCCGTGCAAAGTGTTTGTACAGGGTTTGCCCTTTGACATGACGCAGGTCAAATTGAAAAAATTGGTGGAGGACAAAACGTCTCAGACCGTGAAAACTGTGAAGTTGATTTGCTTTGAAGAAGCTGCGCCAAAAGCTGCTGCTGCGTCTACGGCAGCCGGGTCTGCGAGCAGCAGCAAAGCCAAGCCCCGTTGCAAAGGCATGGCTTATGTCGCCTTCCACACGCCCGAAGCAGCGCAACTGGCCATTGCCACCCTGCACAAGCACCAGTTGGGCGCGCGGTGGCTCAGCGTCTCGCTCGCGCAGGTGAAACAGGAGGGCGGCAACAAACGGTCTGCGAGCGGGAAAGACAAGGGCAGTGGTAGTAATGGCAGCAGTGGTAGCAGCGGCGGTGGCGTGGCGTGTTTTCGTTGTGGCAAGCGAGGGCATACGCCTCAAGCGTGTGCGCAAAAGCGGGTGTGCTACCGCTGCCAGAGCACGGACCATTTGAGCAGCAATTGCCCAAAAAAGAAGAAGGCATAAGCGTCCTTGTACTGATTTGATGTTACGCGGAGATACATTTCTTTGTTTATTGGCCCATTGAGTCCTGAGTCCTGAACAAAGCTTCGTGGACAGTTGTGGTGCTTAAATCATATGGGAACGCACCTTATGCTTACGATTAAGTCTTCTTGACAGTTCCATCTACCATATGCATATGGGAATGGGATATGGGGTTTCTGTATGACGTAAAATGGCAGAAAAAAGAAGTTTGTGTCCATCAAATCTATCGTTCCCAAATAATATAATAAGTAATAAAATCGCGAATTTCCTTTATAACTTATAACCAATTCCCCACTGACCCCCTCAGCCCTAACTCCAGTTGTCTCTGCACGCCCCCCTTTTTGTTGTTACAGTCACAAGAGACGCAAACCTAACCGCATATGGCTTCGTTGGCTAGGAGGAGTTAGCGCGAAAAATGGAATCAATTTTAAAAAAAACAAGCCCACTCAGAAGCCAAAAACCTTGAGGTTAATAACTTTTTCGCCTTCGTCTTTGGAGGGCAAAAACTTGAAAGACCCAATCCCTTTGATCTGGTCGCTTTCCCATTCGCCAATGTACGTGTTCCCGTCCACGTAGGTCAAGCTGCCGGGGCCCTGTTTCTGGTCTTCGCACCATCGCCCCTGGTATATCACGCCGTTGGGAGCCAAATAAGTGCCTTCCCCGTGGCGTTGGTTGTCGTGCCACTCGCCGTCGTATTGGGACCCGTCGGGCCACACCATGAGCCCCCGCCCGCACTGCCGCTCCCGCACCAAGTAGCCGCGGTAGAAGCGCCCGTCGGCCCAACGGATCGTGCCCAGGCCGTGGCGCAGACCGCGGTGCCATTCCCCCTCGTACACGACGCCGTCGCTTTGCTTGTACCTGAGTGCAATTGAGGTGTAATTGATAAGAGCGAAAAAGGAGGCAAAGCATTAAAAATCGCAAATCAATCAGAGAAGTTTCACACTTTGCTTCTTACGATTATCTCACCGGTAAATGCCGTGCCCGTGCCGCACCCCACGGTCAAATTCTCCTTCGTACGACTCTTCTACCAGAGTGCCAGGCCGATACCGTAATTTACCCAGACCATGCTGTCGAGAAGAGGCAGAATCAAGTAAATAATACAGATATTTGCAACATGTAGATGGAATAATGTAGAGCCACGCACAGCAAAAGAAGGGAAATGATAAGGAAAAGCAGAAAGCGTTCCGCAGTCACCTTAATGTCATTGCGCCACATGCCCGTGTACACGTTGCCGTCCGAGTACCAAAAAGTGCCTTCGCCGTCTTTCTTGTTGTTCTTCCAGTGCCCAACGTACCTATATCAAAGTGCGTCAAATATCAGGACAAGAAAGTTTACACGTCAAATAAGGTCTCAACGCAAGCAAACGATTTAATGTTGAAGCCCTTCGTGTACATCAAGTCAACATTTTCTTTGCCATCTCAATACTCCCTTCTGTGATCATATGTTTCCTTGACCTACCGGTGGTTCATGGCGTTGTAAATCATTTCCCCAAAGCCGCTCAAAGCATCGTACTCGAAGTTGCCTCGGTACTTGTTGCCGGTTTTCCACGTGTAAATCCCGCGCCCGTGCTTGTGGTTGTGCTCAAATTCACCCTAATATTTCAGAATATGGAGTCCATGAAAATATATAAATCATGCCATACAAAAAAAATACTGAAAATGAACAACAGCAAAACAAATGCTGTCACATTTCATGCGCAAGTGCATAGTATATGCTATTGGTTGCTTTTTCATAAACACATCTCTCTTATCTTCAGTTTTGCTTTACATTACCTGATACTTCGAGCCATTCGCGAAATCGAACACCCCTTTGCCGTGAATGCCGTTGTCCTTGAAGTAGCCCTCAAACCTCGATCCGGACTGCCAGACATAAACACCGCGGCCGCACTTTTTGTCCTCTTTGAACTGGCCTGCAAAAACGTTGCCCGTAGCAGCGTACCTAAGCGCATGAAAGCAAACCAAAAGATGATAAAGAAGAAGAGTGATGAGGAGAAACCAAATAAAAATAAGAATAATTTGCTTCAATTGCAAATGTCGATTCCATGACACTAATTCTTTGTTCTGAGAAACGAAGGATTTTTCAAAAAGTAAATACCAGTAAATCCCGTCGCCATGGGCATGGTTGCGCACGAAATCTCCGTCGTAAAAGTCGCCACCTTTGAACACGTAGCGCCCTCTCCCGTGCTTCTGGCCTTTCTGCCAGGTCCCCACGTAGCGCTCGCCGCTCAAGGTGGTAAACATCCCAAAACCATTATGCACGCCGTGCAGCCATTGGCCGGCGTACCTGTAGGGGCGAAAATATATATGCTTTAATTAGGAAGCTTCGAAACATCTATGTTTAGAACAATGAGGAGGCGGAGGAGGAGGCTAAGAGAATCATAAGCCGAAAACTTAAAAATAAATGCCATATACTAGTGTGTGCGAGTCCTATTAGCAGATGAGTGTAAGTGGAAGCAATACCGGCAACCGTTGGGGTAAATCGCTACGCCTTTCCCACTGCGTTTGTCTTTGGTGAATTGACCCTTGTAGCGCTCGCCCGTGGCAAGAGCTAAGACGCCCCACCTGTTTGCGAGGAGTAGAAAAAAACAAAGGATTCGATAATTTTCGCATTTTTTTTTCATTTTCTTCCTTCCCGTTTCTGCGGACACCTCTTTTCCATGAAGTATTTACGCATCCAAACCTATTCTCTGCACTATACGCCCATCCAATGAATAAGCGCAAATATATTCTTTCTCTTCTTTCTTTGCTCCAATAGCCAAACCCACCCTTCTGCGCGGCCGTTTGAGCATTGGCCCAAATACGTGTCGCCATTGCCTTTGGTGAAGCGGCCAAGACCATGGAATTTGTTGGCTCGAAAAGCCCCCTGATAAACGTCCCCATTCGGTGAAGTGAGCCGACCCACACCGTGGACCTTTCGAATACATACAAGCAAACGTGCAAAGGGGAACAGAGAGAACAAAGCAGAGAGAAAAGCAATGAGAGGAAAGCTCAAGAAATAAAAGAGAAAAGAGAGCACAAGCGTGCATAGAACTAGCGAATTAATCACCATCTCTCCTATGCATGTACACACGGGCTCAGTAACCTTGCCGTCCTTGAACTCTCCCTCGTAGTCTTCGCCGTTCGCGTGCGTCAGGCAGCCCCACCCGTGCCGGACCCCGCGCGACCACTGCCCGCAGAACTCCCGACCGTCCACGCTGCGAAAGAGCCCTACGCCGTGCCGCTGCCCATTGACCCAATCCCCGAGGTAGGTGTCCCCCGAGGCCCAGGTAAACACGCCGTAGCTGAGCGCAACACGTGTAGTATCAAAAACAACGTCAACACGAACCGTAAACAAGTATGAAAGGAGAACGGCATGCTTTGAAAAAGAAGCACCAATGTTCGCGTTCTGCAAATTCCGGACATGCAACTGAATTCTTTTCACCCCATCCCGATAATTATTTTGATATTTACTTATTCGAAAACCCTACTGATTCGTGCAAATAGCAACCCCTCCTTCATAAATCAATTTTAACGTACCCATTGAAGTTCGAGTTGCCGTGCTCGTCAGTGCCCATGACCCCGTCTAACACTGCGCCGGAGGGGAACGATTTCATGCGCCGGCCTTTTCGCACGGGATACAGGCGCCGAATGAGATCCATCGTGGCTGGCCGGACGTACCTAGTCAAAAGTGTCAAAAGAAACAGAAGATGTTCGGATAGACAATAAAGATAGACCCACTTATTGCATTGGCGCTAGAAAATACAAAAGATTTACGGAGTTTGCAGGACATACATAGCGACACAACGACACAATCAACGAAAGAGCAAAACAACGAAGCACTCACGGGTGGTAGCACGGGCACTCGTTGCCGTGCGGGCAGTGCTGTTGCCACGCACCCGGGTCCTGGTGCTCCACTACGGTCTCGCACAGCTTCACTGCCCACTTCTTCTTGCTGCCCGTGCCGCCGGCATGGTACGCTCGGCTCTTGTCTCGCATGCCCGGGTGCGCCATGGCGCAGCCAATCTTGGTGCATTTCGTCATGACAAACTTGGGGCACGCCTAAAGTTGTGGGACACAATTTGTGGGTGAAAGAAAAGGAATGACTGTTTGAGTTGTGAAAGACACGGTATAGCCGCCGTGCTCATTTCAACTTGGAGCCAATCTGGCCCGCTCTATAAATAATTTACCTGCATGACACTGGGGTCTGGAGCGTTGGGCGAAGGAGCTTCTCCACCTTCAGCCGCACCGCTACTACTCGCTCCATTGTTATTTCTACTGCTACTATTCGCAAGGGCAGCGTCGGCCCCGCTGGCCGCTGCTGCTAGTCCTACGTTGCCACCGCTACTGTTGTTTCCACTGCTGCCACTGTTATCCGGCTGGGCCATGGCACTCAATTGGTTGCTCAAGCCTTCGGGAGGCGCACTTCCTGGCACCTCGTCGCTTCCTAAAGCTGGCTCCGCAACTGTATTGCTGCTGCCGTTGCTGCTCTCGTTTCTGCCGGTGGTAGTAGCCTTGCCCTCGCCTGCTATGCTAACTTTTGACGCAGGTGGTGCGCCTTCGAATCCCTGGAGAAACGCAGGTGAGGCGAGCGCCTCGAGGTTCCTTTCACCATTTTCTTCACCTTCCCCTTCGGAGCCACTTGACCCACTGCCGTCTTCATTGCTATCTTCGTGCAAACTCTCTCCTAGCAGCCCTAAGCTGCCCTTTTGAACATTGCTGCTGGCTTCCTTGTCTTCGCCCTGTTCACTTGCTGGCAAGTTCCGCCTTCGAGCTGCGCGTTTTTGGTCTAGCTTGAACTTTCGAAACGCAAAGTCTAGCTTGCTTTCCAGCACCATAGTCAAGTCTGCGCCTGTGTTTTTGTCTAAGCGGTTGCCGCACACGCTGCAGCTTGGGAACGCCACGCTCACGTTTTTGGCTTCGCACGCAGGGCAGATCCACGAGTGGGCAGTCGTGCGGTGCGCATGAAAGGCCGCTCGGGTGTCGAATTGAGCGCGGCACGGCTGGCTGGAGTCGGACACGCTGATGTACGGGTGCGGCCACGGGTCCCACGCGCAGAAGCAGACGACTTCGAACTCCGGCGGCGCAGTCCACGACGAGTGTGCGGTTTTCTTGTTCAAGTACCAGAAAGTGTTGGTGCTGGGGTCGAAGAGCTCGAACCAGGGGTCGCGCACCGCGACGATGGTCGAGCGGTTGCGCAGCAAATTGAGCGCGTACTTCGAGGGCGCCACTCTCACCTGAGCAGCACAAGTAAAACATAGGCATATTGAAATACGCAAAGAAAGCACTCTCAAACACTAGAAGCCTCAGGTACGGTGCTCGAGAATGGCACAGCGCTGTTTACAACCACTCAAAGTAAAGGTCACTTACTCGATTTCAGGGTGCTATCAATTCTAGGAATATATTTAATTAATATCTGCTGCACCTTTCGCCAGCGCTCTTCCATGGTGCGCCGCCGCCCACGTAAGCCTCTGTAAGCAGCCTGCACTTTGCCTGCTGCCCAGAACGCCATCTTCCTTTCACCCGCTAAGATGCGGCCTAGGCGCCCGCGGCTTGCCGCGTTAATGAGCGTGGCTGCACGGGTGGTTCGATCGCGAACACGCTTGGCATCGGCAATGGCTACTTCTTGCAAGACTTCAGACTGTTGCGTGATAGTTTTCGTCACGATATCGAGCCGTTCCTGCCGCCGTACGCGTTCCTGCCGCCGCTCTAGTGCGATCCGCATCCTGAAGCGATTACTCTACACAAGGCTTTCTCTTAGAATAAAAGGTTTCGCACGGAGAATTTAGGCGTGTAAATAATAAATTGGCTGAGGCTAGCTAATTGTGCGGCGTTATGAGGGTA
>Ga0307982_1001109_pt1 | contig 21591 bp, 6 predicted proteins | sample OrgLakmetagen989_FD_201847 | JGI IMG/M metagenome (GOLD analysis project Ga0307982, IMG submission 201847) | Saline water microbial communities from Organic Lake, Antarctica - #989 | ecosystem: Environmental > Aquatic > Non-marine Saline and Alkaline > Saline | place: Antarctica: Organic Lake... | reverse complement strand
CGGTCTTCGCAGCATTTCTTTGCCGCTGGAGACTTTGCAGCTTCACTGCAGCAGCATACTGCATCACTGCTTCTTCTCTTTTGGCAGTGACGGTCTTCGCAGCACCTCTTTGTCGCTGGAGACTTTGCAGCTTCGCTGCTGCTGAATTCTGCATCACTGCTTCTTCTCTCTTGGCAGTGACGGTCTTCGCAGCATCTCTCTGTCGCTGGAGACTTTGCAGCTTCACTGCAGCAGCATTCTGCATCACTGTTTCTTCTCTCTTGGCAGTGACGGTCTTCGCAGCACCTCTTTGCCGCTGGAGACTTTGCAGCTTCACTGCAGCAGCATTCTGCATCACTGCTTCTTCTCTTTTGGCAGTGACGGTCTTCGCAGCACCTCTTTGTCGCTGGAGGCTTTGCAGCTTCGCTGCCGCATTGTGCATCTTTACTTCTTCTTTCCTTGCTGCTATTAATTTGGAGGCTCCTCTCAACCAATGAAGACTCTGTAATTTGATAGCCACGACAGTCCGAGCTGCTAATTCTTTCTTGGCCTTCTTTAGTCGGTCGGCTGCGGCCCGCCGCTGCAAGAGACTCTGGTACTTTGGAATTGCAGGAACATGACCGATGCTTTCGGTCTTTGCACCTGAACCTTTTGCATGAGCTTTATCTTGTGCCTCAGCATTCTTCGCTTGGAGTTGCGCAGCAAGCCTTCTACTGACCTGCTGTTTCCCTGGTGACCTTCGTTGCGCTGGCGATGACGGCGACACTGTCATCTGAGCTTTGCGTGTCTCACTTGATTCACCTTGCACTGGCGACATCGACGCTCGCTGCTGCTGCGCTGCCAAACGAGCTTCAATCATGGCCACACGCTGCTCTCGGGCTGCTAAAGCTTTCTGTTGCGCAGTTTCCTCCTCGCGTTGCGCTTGTTGAAGCGCCGCAAACGTTTTCTTTGCCGCCCGAGTGCGCTCCCATCCTTGCAGCTTCACCGCAGCTGCGATGCTGAGTTGGTGCGCACGAGCTTTGGCTTTTCGAGCGCTGTCCGCGGCTACCAATTTGGACTCCAATTCGACCACTTTCTGCTCTCGCGCTGCCAATTCCGCTTGCCAGGCTGCTTCCTTAGCGGCTGCTTGCTCTCGCAAGGTTGCCAACACGGCGCGAGCAACTCGCTGGCGCCACCGTCCTTGCACGGCAAAAGCTACTTTCATCTTCGCGTACGCTTGCTGCAGTGCTATACGCTCTTCCAAGGCTTTCACTCGAGCTTCGCGCTGCGCTACCGCAGCGGCTCTCTCGCGTGCTTCTGCCGCCTTGGCTTCTTTTTCCTGGCCCAGCTTGGCGACGATGGTGGCCACCCGCTCGCGTCGCACGCGGAGTGCTTCTTCTTCCTCTCGCTGCTGCAGCTCGGCTTCTCGTCGAGCGGCTTCGTCCGCGGCGCGCTGCGCATCTTCTTCAGCTTCCATGAGCTTCGCGGCGATTCGCTGGACGTCCCACGCCCTCCGTGCGCTCGCCTCCTGCGCTAGCTCCTCCCGCCGGGCTTGCGTGCGCATCTGCGCAAGGCAACGGCGTGCAAAGCTCTGCAAACGCACGATCACGGCGATTCGTCGCTCCTGGGCAGCTTTCTGAGCTCTCGCGGCAGCTTCTGCTTCCAAACGTTGCACTGCTTGCCGCAGCGCGCTCACTTCGAGGGCCATGCTTTCGGGCTCGTTCATCGCTGAGTTAGGCGTTGGACTGGATCCGTTCGAAAGACTCGTCTTTTTCTTCGACTTCCCTGAGCCCACTGATGGTGACGTTGCAGTGGTGGGTGTCGGCGTAGTGGCTCTAGCTATCGTGGCTTTAGGCGTAGCCACGGCAGCAGCATTGAGAGCGTCTTGAGTGCCTCGGAAGCTCAGTTGCTCGGCTCGAGAGGTCAGCGATCCTTTCAAGTAGGGCGACCTCTCTGCGCTTCTTGCGTCACCGCTAGTCGACGGTGATTTCGCTGCACTCGTCAGCATTGGCGGTGGCGTGGGCGTCGGGGTCATCCTGGCTTGCGCAGTGGCTGCCACCCGCACGGCAGCGAGAGCTTGGTCCGCCGGGCTGGCGCGAGGAAAGCCTCGGGTCGCTGCGCGCTCGGCTTGCAACAGGACCCGCGGTGACCTCGACCGTGGAGTTGCCTTGCCACTACCACTGCTGCTGCCACTAGTAGTAGTATTGTTGCCGTAGCTAGCGCTACTGCTGTTGCCACCAAGAACGCTGTTGCTGGAGGTGCTGCGGCTTCGCACGCCTGCTTGAGGGGTGGGCGTGACTGAACGAGATGCGCTCGAGCGCTTCAGACCTCCTCCGTGGTAGTAGGGCCTGCTGCTACCAGTCGACGAAGGCGAAGTTCGTCCCAGGGAGACGCTGGACCTTTCTGCCAGCAATGGGCGCTTTGCGGCGACATGCAAGCGGCTCACTTCTTCTTGCAGCTTGATAGACGCTGATGACGACGACGACGACGACAACGACGATGGTGGCGACGTCACGTCTCCAGAGCTTTTCGATCTCATTGGGCGGCGTTGCATTTGACTGCGAGGTGTGGACGGCGCTACTACTGTTCGCGCCCCCGCCACGGCCAAATCCTTCTTCAGCTGAGTCGCAGCTTTTTGGTTGGCCAACGCCCGCGCCTGCCGCGCCCGCTGCACCCTTGCCATCGACTCTAGGTTGGCGCGCTCAGTGGCCGCGGCTTGCCTCTGGGCGTCCGCCTCGTCTTGTTGCCGCTGGAGCTCCAGCGCTGCAGCGTGCTCGGCTTCTTGCATGGCGCGCAGCTCGGCGGCTTCTTGCACCTCTTTGGCGCGCTTGGCCTTCAAGGCTTCGAGCCTCGCGGCGTCTTCTTTGGCCCTCAGAGCTTTCGCTTCCGCCAACTCTTTCATGCGCTGCTTGTGCGCCTTTTCGCGCCGGGCTGCAGCGGCCGCGTCTGCTTCTGCCTGCACCGCCGCCTCCAGAAGCCAGTCCGCTACCACGTCTACAGCTTGGTTGGTGGGCACCTCGGCTTCGCGCCAGGCCTTGCTGTCGAGCTCAGCCTCGGCTCGGGCTCTTCGCGCCGCCACCACCCGCTGCATGGCCTCGGTCGCTTCTTGCGCAACTTTGCGGCGGGCGTCTGCTTCAGCGGTGAGCTGGGCCTGCTCGGCGGCGCGCGCACGAGCTGCTTCTTGAGCGATGCGTTCGCGCTCCTGGGCGGCAAGATCCGCCGCTTCTGCCGCCCGGGCGGTTGCAGCAGCTTCTTCTGCAGCGGCGGCCGCCTCCTCGGCTGCGACTGCGGCTTCCGCAGCCTCCTGGGCTGCTTCGGCTTCCTTGGTCGCGTGTTGCCACTCAGAAGCTGCCGTTTGCTCTTGCTGGCGGCGCCGGCGCAGCTCCGTGTCCGCCATCCTCTTCTTGGCCGTTTCGGTTTCGAACAAGGCCGCGGCGACCAGAGCCTTGGCTTCTTCGTCCCTCGCCGTCGCTTCGGCTTCTAACCGCGCGGCTTTGGCCACACGCAACCGTTCGTCAGCTTCGTGCGCGAGCTGCGCCGCCCGCGCTTCGTGCTCTTCGGCCTCGAGGCGCTGCGCTTCCGGGTCTTCGTCAGCGGTGGCCGAAGTGCCGGCGTTGGTTTTCCTGTTCTCGGTGCCACCGCTGTTGCGGTTGATATCGCCGAAGCCGCTTGCATTACTAGGCGTGGCCTGGAATTCGTCAGCTACTTCAACTACGGGTTCAGCTGGCTCAACGACTACGGGTTCGGCCACGGTGCAACGCCCCAACCCCACTGCGAAGAGCCTGGCCCCTAAGCCAGATGGTTCCGAGGCGCAGGCAGCTATCTTAGACGCTGCTTCGGGACGAGGCAAGCCATTCACACGGGTGGATACCACTACAGAGCCAGCGCGCACGTCGACCATTTGCACCTGTAAGCAAAGTCGATAAAGAAAGAAATGCACCGGGATGAGAATCGAGTGGGGAAAAGTAAAGCTAGGATGTCAGAAAATTAACAAAACAAGTTTATGAAATAAAGAGACATAAAACTCAAGAAGCATAGACTGTTACTTCGAGAGGTACGGTGCCAGAACAAAAATAGAATTAAAAAAAAGCTGTCAACATCCCCATACCTGTTGTGTGGCCACATCGAGGGAAGCAGCAGTAGCGCGCAAGAATTTGTCCTGCGCCTTGCGATTAAATTCAGCTACAGTCTGGTCGAACAAAGACACGTCGAAGTTTACTTGCCAACCGTTGGCCACTTTTTCCTCTTTTTTCTCTGGCGACGAGAACGCCCGGCGATGATTGTCGGTCACGGAATCAACTGAAGACGCTGTTGTTTGTAGCGGTGTTGTGAGTTCACAACTAGGACTTCGCTCAGGACTTTGAGATGAATTCAAGGGCGCGTCATCCGTGCGGCGTTGAGTGTTTCTCGCTTCTAGGGCTGCGGCCACTTCTGCTGCGCGTTGGGCTTCGCGCAATGCCGACGCTTCGGCTGCCGCTCGCAACACGCCCAAGCGCTCTTCTTCGCGCTGCGCTGCCTCCCTTTCTGCCGCGACAAGGCGCTCAGCCGCCGCTGCAGCCTCTGCGTTGGCCTGCTCCGCAACTTGCTCAGCGTGCATCCACTCGGCCAGTGCTTCCGCCTCTCGCGCTGCGCCTTGCTGCTGCTGCTGCCTTGCTTGAGTATGAGTGCCAGCAGCAGCCGTAGAATCAAGCGCAGCAGCAGCCGCCGCGCTGTGGGCTCGAGCTTCTTCTTCTTCAGCGGCGGCGGCGGCTTCTAGCACAGCCCGGCGGTCAGCTCGGGCTTGGGCCGCTTCCAGGACCGTGTCAGGAGAAGGTGGGTGGGGCGCGAGCCTCTGCGCGGCAGCCGTCATGCGGTGCACCCGCCGAAACTCGTACTCCAAGTCGTTCGCTGTTGACGACGCCGACTCTTGCAAGGACTCGGCGCCAACGGACATGCCGCCGCCGCCTTCGTCGTCGTCGTCACTGTCGCTGCCTGGGATCTCGTAAACGTCCTCGTCTTCCTCTACTTCTCCATGCAACGTGCTACTATAGGTCGACCCTCCTGCAGCTACAGCTGCAGAAACGGCGGCGTCTGCTGACGCGCGCAAGGCATCCGCGGCCTGCCGGGTTTGCTCCGCCACCTCCGCTGCTGCCCTTTCGGCCCGGTGCGCAACTGCCACGTCAGCTTCGGCCACACGGCGCGCGTCTTCGGCCGCGGCACAGGCCATAGCTGCCGCGTCGGCAGCGGCTTCGGCAGCGGCTTCGGCAGCGGCTTCGTCGTCCACCAAGCGCTGGGCTTCCCTGGCGGCGTGCGCTGCAGCGGCGGCGCGGTCTTCGACTTCGCGACGAGCTTGCGCGGCCTCTGCCAGCTGAGCTTCCATGGTCTGCTTGCGCACGCTGTCGTCGACTTCATGAGTCACATTTTCTTCTTCAGGTCTGCGTGCAAGTGTTTCATTTGCTCCAGTAGATCCATCAGTGGTGCTTGAAGAGACCTCTCGCTCCACTGGTGCTTCCATGTTGGGCTGCGCAAGAACTGAAGACTCATCATGCACTGGCGATGAACTCTCAAGGTTTGAGGCACTGCCCGTGTCGACTTTAGCCTTAGTATCCACCGCAGGCGAATTATTTCCATGGGCTTCAGGCTGAGGCGACCCAAGAGAGTCCGCCAGCTGAGCCTGTGCGGCCTCATACTGCGCGGACACGGCCGCTAGTCGCTGCGCAGATGCTTGCCTTCGAGCAGCGAGCGCAGCACGAGCCGCTGCCACGGCAGGCGGCAGTGTTGGAGTGGACGGTGCACTCGTCTTATCGCTCCTTGCTTCAACAACACCGACGGCTTGTGTATCCGCTATTCCATCTTTTGGAAGTTCCGCATCTACAGGTACTTCCTCTTCCACAGGAGGAGGAACAGGAGAAAGTGCAGGATTTGGAGTAGAAGGGCTGACTGTCTCTGAGAGCGGCAATGGAGAATCAGCAGGTGAAGAAGCATCGACTCCCGCACGAGCAACAGGCGGCGAAGATGCAAGCTTATGGGCGGCAGGCGGCGACGACGACGACGAATTTTGAGTCAGAGGTGACGAAGATGCAGAGTGTACCTCAGCAAGTACCACCAGTTCAGGCGACCGAAGCTTCACTTCTAACCTTCCATTCTCCACAGCCGTCACCCTAGACGGAGAAGTTTCAGTGTCGGCCGCTTCAATGCTGGTCCTAGGAGGCTCGAGTGCTGCCACCGAAGCGTTCGTTTCATCTTCACGCCCAGGAGACGGAGAGCGCTCGGAGTAGGGCGGCGACGGTGACGGCGACGATAGCATCGTTGACGACGGTGCTGCCGATCTATGCGTGTTCTCTGGAAGCACAGCACCGCGCATTCGGGCCTCTTCGAACGCACCGGCCACGCGCTCGCCAGCCGCCAAGCGCTGCAGCTCCAACGCAGCAGCAGCGGCGCGGCGGGTCATTGATGCCGCTTCTGCTTGCGCTTCGAACTCGGCGTCACGCGCGGCCGCTGCTGCCGCTGCTTCTGCTTGCCGCTGAGCTAACAACGTTTGCGCGCGGCGATCCGCGCTGCGCTGTCTTTCGCGCTCGGTCGCAGCACTTGCAGCTGTGCGCGCGGCATCTTCTGTGTGAGTGCGCAAATTGACTGTTGACTTGGCTTCAGCCTTTGGTGGCGACGACGTCTCTTTGAGCGTTGCCACAGCACTTTGAACCCCAACTGGAGTGTGCATCACTGCCGGCTCGTCAACCTCCTCTTCGGCAAGCAAAGAAGCTTCAGCGTTCTGCTCTGCCTCACGGGCCGCTCGAGTCAGCCTCAGCGTGATGTTGTAGTCGTTGTAAGCTTCGGGGCTCTTGGGGCCGCCTACAGCGCCCATGGCCGCCGCAACGGCGCGCTTGATCCGATCTTGCTCCCTTCGCTGCGCTTCGTCCTCAGCCATGTGCCACAGCCGCACTTGCTCGCCGTCTGCGGCTTCTTTTTCCTGCATGCGGCCCTCTTGTTCCGCCATTCGAGAGTCTTCCTGCATGATCACTTCTGCCGTGCGCGCTTGCACCATGAGATGCCGCACGCGTTCGTCAGACACAGCAACTGAAGCTGCTATTTCACCCTGCGCTTTACGTCGGGTTTCCAAGACCCATTTCTTGGCGAGGGCTTGGGCCACTTCGTCTTGCGACATGCTGCGTCTGCTTGAAGACGTCGGCAGCACGCTTCCAGTTGACTGCCGTTCATGCCCCAGGCGTGGGCTCGACCTGGGTGACCGGCTCTTCTGCACAGCAGAGCTTTCCAAGCCGTGCACCATCGCCTTGAGCTCCGCTAGCGAGCGCTCGTCTGCGTCGCGTGCTGCCTCCATTCGACGGATGGCTTCTTTTACTTCATGCACTTCAGTGAGGTTGGCGGAACGCTCTTCAGACACATGGCTCATTTTTCCAGCTGAAGCTCCATGATGCGGCGTTCTATGAACTGACGGACTGGCGCTACGAAGCTCGTCCATAGAATAAGCCCTATTCGGTGAAACTCTGGTAGAACTCATAACATTGTCACCACTAACTTTTGAGCGGGGTGTCCAACCCTGTCGGTGCGTGGGTGATGGTCCACGTCCAGAAGTGTCCATTAGTGTCGACGTTTTTCCGAGATTCAACGTGGATGTGCGCTCTAAGATGGCCTCTTTCTTCCGAGCTGCCTCCCTTTCAACGCTCTCCAAGAGGTTAGAAGCATACGAACTGTCAAAGAAGTCATCTTGAGACGGCACCGCATGCTTCGTTCTGGTGTAGTGTGATATAAGAGTACGGCTGTAAGAATTCTTCTTGATGTCGTCAGCACTTGCGTCGTGAGGAGCTGCTGGAAATAAGTCCATAACTGGACGAGTGCTAGTGTCAGCATTGACGTTGCCTGTAGACGCAGATGGCGTCTTAAATTCATAACTTCGAGTACGTGAACCCGATTCATACTCGTCGCCGTACCCAGCCTCTCGAGACGCGTGGCGAGAGCTCGTTGACGAGCGTGGACGCTCTGGTGACGGTGGCAAAACATTTCCCACAGAATAGGTTCGCGCAGCAGATGCCGACGGTCGAGGTGAAGAATATCTAGCTCGAGATGAGTCCTCTCGTCGCGGTGAGAAATGTCTGCGTCGAGGACTGCTTTCTCGATGCCTCGAAGATTGCTCCATAGATGACCCATAGATACTACCTCCCCTGCTCGCTTGTCCGCTGGCTCGTCGAAAGGCCTCGTCTGAGTGCCCTCGACTGCTGCCATGAACAGTATCAACTGAGACGTAGCGCAGCGGAGGTTTGCTGTCGTTCCAAGCTTGCGGCGATCTTGTGCGTGAGTTGGCGGCTGCACCGTCTGTCGCATCTAACGACGGTGATCTATGCGGTTGAAGGATGTGTCCAAAGGCAGACCCAGAGAGCGGGCGCTCTAGGTTTGACATCGGTTGTTCGCCACGAAATCGTGCTTTATCAATCTCCATTTGCCTTCGCTCATTAGATTGTTGTTCCTGAACTCGGCGGTGTCGCCGCTCCAAGTCAGTCTCGTGCTTGGAATGCACCCCGGATGTTTTCTGCAAATCCAAGTGGTATCCTTGCATCACGTTATTGCTTCGTTGAGTCGGCGAGCCACGTGGTATAGCCTCCACATCGTAGGGATCGGCGTAGTATGGACGCAGCATTCCTACGGCACTAGTTGCACCACTACTAGGCCCACACCATCACCACTACTTCACCACTCGATCCCGACACATTTTTCTTTCTTTCGGGGTCATCCAACGGATTCATTTATAACTTCTTTCGCTTCCTTCACCGGCGGTTGGTTGTTTGCACGTTTAGACTCAGACAACCACGCCGGTATCAAAGCATCATAGCTCAAGTAGTACGCAGGCTGATAGTGGTCAGCATCCTTGGGGATATTGCAGAGCTCACCTGGGAGATTTCGTCTGCCCCCTGGACTAGCTCCGTTCCGTGCATTTCTTGCATGTATCATCATCCAACTAGTCCCGATGATGATTTGCTGTCATTGCGGCGGCTCGGGCTCCAGCGAACGGAATACGACGTGCAAAGCAAGTTGAGTGCATCTAGCTCTCGACGGCAGCAATTATTCGCTCAAAATGTTCATGACGCACGGGCAGTGGAGGACGTCAAGACGGCAGCTCAGGCGAAGTTTGAAGCCGACCGTCAGAACACGGTGCTCCGGCACACTTCGCCTCTGAAGCAGACTGCGTTCGGGTCAGGATCCAGACGGAGTCAATCGAGCGACTGGGTTATGCCATCCTCCACTGTTTCGAATGCACCAACTCGTCGCTCGGCATCTCCAGCACCAGGAGCTGCATCGGGTAAGTCCTATGTGTCGTCCTCAGCGACTGCACAAAGGTCGGCTTCACCTGCTACCAGTCGAAATTACTCCTCGGGCGCGGCACCGAGTTCTGAGGGAACATCTTACCAAGCTGCTCAGCGGCGCTTTGAGTCACCCGTTGGACAGCGGAAAGAAGCTCAGCCTGGAGGGCAGCGCACCTATTCTTCTTGCTCAGTGCTTGGAGGCCGCGATGGGACGGGACCGCACTCTGAGAATCGGTCATGGGCGTCAAACCGAACCAACCCAAGCCCCATGCGTGGCCGATCGGAATCCTTCATGGACGCCAGGAGCAGCAACAGCGATTTGAATGCACGCAGGGCCGAGCCTGCGTCAAGCTCTGAGTCAGGGGCTCGCTACGCATCGCCTCGGCTGACGAGGAGCGCGCGCGGTCGCTCTGCGTCCTCAGGTTCAGTGCTCGGCCAGCACGAGCCTCCTTCGCAGACACATGCAGGTGCTGCACGCATGCCTATGCACGCGCCACTTGCGCCACCGTCGTCTGCTGGTGCGAACCGACACCAGACTTCCGATTCTATTCTTCCAGGAGGCTCTGGGACCTCGTTTCTCTCGCAGCCCGTCGAGGTGAAGCCGCGCACTCTGATTGGCCACTTTGTGCAGCTGAAGCAGACAGTCCCCAAGGCCCTAGAACAACAATCGGCTCCAGTGCCGTCAACCCCCAACGGTGGAGACGGTGCTCAGGCGGCGGGAGGAGCGAGCAGCTCTGCGCGCGCGCCATCCCCAGCGAAGCAGGGAGCGAACCAATCAACCAATCGCGCCCCGGTGCCGATTCCGCCCGCTCCAGCCCAGGGCGACATCGCGATGCGGCTGTTGAGGAGCTTCAACAGTCACGTGGCCAAAGGCAAAGAAGACAGCGCTGCAGCTCCACCACCGCCGCCACGCCGCGCGGCAGGGTTCCCACGACCAGGCGGAGGTGGTGGAGAAGCGCCACATGGGCCGCCGAAGCTGTCGAGACGAGGGCGCTCGCCGTCGCCTGCTGGAGCGGGGCGCGCGCTCTCGTCAGGGCCGGTGCTCGATAGCAACCAACGAAGCAGCGCCGCCCTCGAAATGCCGGTAGCGCAGTTGCCAGTAGTGTTATCGAGGCGTGGCCGGTCTCCTTCGCCTGCAATTGGGCGTAGCCCGTATTCGGCGTCCACCCATCATAATAGTAGTGCAGGGAATGAGCCCAGCAGGCCACCATCGCCGAGCAAACGGTTCGCTTCTGCCAACTATGTAGTACCATGCGCACCTCGAGCACCAAGCCCGGCTCCTCAGGCGTTGGCAATGGGCCAATCAAACGCTTCGGCGCAGCACAACACGGCGACAGGACAGCCCATGGCGCCACCTCCACCACCGCCGCGAAGAACTCCAGCCACTTCAGACCAAGATCCCGGAGTCAACTACGGTTCCGTGCAGCAGAGTAGTGCTCATCAAGGCCGCAGTTCAACGCCCATTCGAAGGTTTGCGTCGAACCACTCCGTGATGGACGAAGTTATGGCATCAGCAGCTACTTCCGAGAATGAGACCACAGGCAATGCGATTGATGTGCAAGCCGACTCGCTTGCTGAGCTGCCAGGTCGACTGTTGTCGCGAAGAGTGCGAGGGAGAAGTACCACGCCCATGCGAGGAGCAGTAAACGGGCATTCGTCCGCAGTGCAGCCTGCTTCGGAACAGCAACTCCAGTCGCCACCACCGCCGCCACCTCGTCGCTTCGTGCAGCAACCTACGGTGCTAACAGTGCAGCCCGTCGCGCACCAACCCACAGACACTACCCGGGATTATTTTACTGCTGCTGATGCGGCCATGCAAGTGGAGTCTCCGGTGAGCCCTTTAAGCGAAGTAGACGACCCGCAGAGCCCCATTCTGGAGGCAGTGCAGGACATGAAGGACACGATCCTCAAAATGGAAGCGGCGCGGCAAGCAGACAACAAGGTGTTGAACGACTTGAAAGCGCTCTGCTTCGACTTGGAGGCCCGCGACGCAATGAGGTCGTCACCAAACGCGTCCCCTTCCAAAGACAACCACAGCAGTGTCTCGCCCTCTTCACGGCACCGCTCCTCTTCTCCTCCGAGGCCTTCTTGGTCTTCTGAGAGGCCCGAGCAGGCAGCGCAATGGGTGCGGGAGACCTTGCCTGAGAGTGACGGGCCGCACTGGGTGCAGAAAGTGACGTGGGTCCAAGCCAACGGATCATCCTTCTCATCGCCTAAAGGCTCACCCGACAACAATCATTCTCAGCGGAGTGCGCCTCATCATCATAATCATCACCATCGTGAACATGCCGTGTCATCAGCAAGATCGTCGCCTGCCGAGACAGCTACTGTGAGTTCCAATGTGTCGCCAAGGTTTCAGCAGCGCCAAACGGAGGAGGCAGGCGCTGCCAATTCCGAGGAGGAGCCCGTGACGCCTGCGCAGCGCCGCCACGCAGCTGCCATGGCCCGTGTGCAAGCACGAGAAGAGCGTGCTCGTGCCCACGAAGAGAAGCTCCGGATGGAAGAGAAGTTTGCGGCGGCGAGGCGCGAAGTCAAGCGCGAAATGGCGGCGCAGGGCGCGGTAGGCGACGAACAGGAACGGTTCTTGTACATCGAAGCGCGCACTTTTGAGAAAGTGCAAGCCCAAGAACGGCTAGCGGCCCAAAAGGCTGCGTGGCAAAACGATAGGCATGCTGCGGAAGACGAGCAAACTCGGCTCATCGCAGCGTCGGAATCGGCCGTCCGCGCACGAGTGGAGAAAGAAGTGAACAAAGCAGTGGCCATTGAGATGGCAAAGTTTCGTGAAGTGTCTCAGGTGAAGAGCTGGGACACGACCATGGCAGCCGAGCACTTCGACGACGTGCAGCGAGAAGCCGACGCCACTTACGTCGAATTGACTCTGCACGACTTGGAAGCCCGCCGCGAAGAAGAAAAAGCGCGGCGTGAGTCGAGGAAAGCCAAAATTTTCGAGAAGGAGATCACGGCCAACGCAGACGTGTCGATGGACAGCATGGCCCGGCGGGCAGCGGAAGAAGAGCGCCGCAACGCAGAACTGGAGTGGTCGGACTACCGCCGCAAGGTGGAAGATGAAGCAGAAGGCATTCGCGCGGCGGTGCGGGAACGCGCCCGGCTCGAAAAGGCCACTCGGAGCGAGGTAGACCGAACGCGCAAAGAGTCGCAGCTGCGCGCTTATTTGGACTCGGAGAAGAGGAAGAAAGAATCAGCGGAGCACCTTGCGTCTGCATTTTCGGCTCCTTCATCTCCTCCAGGAGAGCAGAATTCTGCGCTTGCCTCGTACGCCATGTTCGTTGAGCAGACATCGCCAGGCGCCGCGAGAAATTCTGAGATTGGCGTGAATCGGGAACTTGAAGAAGCACAAACTCCTGCGGCGGAATCTTGGGAAGAACCGCTCCATACGATAAAGACCGTGGAATCGTCAGCGTCAATGGCAGCAGCAGTCGTGCAGCGCGCCGAAGAGAGGAGAAAACGGCTGGAGTTAGCGAAAGCAGAGGCCGATGCACAAGCGGCAGCTGCGGAACTGGCGCGCCTCAGGGCCATCGCCGAAGAAGAGCGTTTGCTTCGCGAAGCCGAAGAAGACCGCGTGCGTTCGGCCGAAGCCGCCGCGAAGTTGGAGGCAGACCAAGCCGCGGCCGAGGCGGCGCGCATCCAAGCAGAGCGAGAAGCGGCCGAAGCCAAGCGCGTCAAGGACGAGGCGGAGGCGGTGGAAGCGGCGAAGAAGAAAGCAGAGCTGGACCACGACGAAGCAGTCGCGCTGGCGTACCACCGCGTGAGTGACTTTTTGTCACACAGCAAGGGAAGTGCTGTGTGCGAAAACGGTGATAGTGGTTCAAAGCCGAGTGGCCATCAATAGCTATGGCCTTGCGCGGTGTTGTCTTTTTGTACCTCTGTATCAATAATCAATTAAAAACACTTCGAGATGCGGAGTAGTACATGTATTAGAACGATCCACATGCAGCTGCGTTAACAAGCCAAGATTAACCATGTGCACTTAAATTTTTCTGAGCCCCCCGAGGGGGACTAGTCTAGAGTACAGTCTAGTGCATACATGTAGTAACAGAGAAGTGTAACCTTCAGAACAAGTCTGATTGGGCTGAGTGCCCTTTTGCATAAACAAATTGTAATCGTTTACTCTCGTGATGTCCTTCAGCCGTCAGGCATCAGGAGGTTTGGGATTGAAGTGAGTCTGCTGTCTCCACTTTGACCTGTCCTTCGCAATGGCGAACCACTCATCGAACTCCTTGGAAATGCCCTTACGTTAGAGCATGTTCTCCAACGTCCTACCCCAAGTCATCTGTGGGAAACCTCGGGGGGACTGGATTTAGTAACTAACAGACAGGGTGCCATCTAATTTACGGAACCGCCTATATGCTCTTCTACCTTTTTTTCCTTCTTCGAGCTCAACGTAATCATACAAGATTAAAAGGAATTCTTTCAGGATTAGGCGGATAGGCGAGGAGCCTGGTTTGGATCGAGTGCATATTTCTGTGGATTTCGTTGGTAGATATTTTCTGAGCCCCCCTGAGGGGGGATTGGATTTAGTAACAAACAGGCAGGTTACGATCTAATCGGCGTCTGCGGAGTCCCCCGGGCCGGACTGGATGCCAGGCTTGGTATATATTCCAGGGCACGTAAGCGCCTGAGCCGGAGAAGCCGATACTTCGGGACGTGGATCGTTCCACTATAAAATATACACAACAGCCATCAAGCCAAGAACCAGGCCGAAAGTCTCTCGTATCCGGCTGAATTTGCTGCTTCATGTGGACATGTGGAGCCTTCCCCCTCAAAACCTCGCGTAATTAACTGATCCGAGAATTGGGACAATTAAAATTAAAATACAAGCACCCCACTGGCTTCTTCTCGCACCCAACGAACATGCCTTTCACCTTCCACTCGCTGCTGCTTAAGGGAAAGAGAGGGGGGGAAACCCAATTTATCTGAGCCCCCCCCGAGGGGGACTGGAAATTTTCCTTGGCCGTTGTTTTTTTGAATTGTATGCAACAATGTCTTCGAACGCTGCGCTAAAACGGTCGCCATGCGCGAATGGCTCGACGTGTAAAACCAAAACTGCGCGTGTAAACTCTCCAATAGTCTTGGAACCTACTTAGACTCTCCGATTTTCATTCTTCGAAGAACTAGACTCGTTCCGCAGGAAGGTTTGGGGGGAGGCCGTCAAGGTATCTTTCCCTTAATATCTGATACTTACTTTTGTCACTTTTGACACAGGCCACGTGGCCCGTATGCCCATGAGCCGGGCACCACGGCAGTTGTTGACAAGTTGGGTAGAGCACTCTCGGCCGGTCGGTTGCCCACAGATGACGTGGGGTAGGACGCTGGTGAATACGCTCGCCAGTAAAGGCATTTCCAAGGAATTTAAGGAGTGGATTGTCATTGCGAAGGACAGGCCGAAGTGGAGACAGCAGACTCACTCCAAACCAAACCCTCCTGATGCCTGATGGTTGATGGACAACTTGGGAGTATATGGTCACAATTGTATTATGCAACAAGGACACTCAGCCTAGTCAGACTTGTTCTGAAGGTTACACTTTTTCTGCTACTGTATTGTACAGGGGTGTTTCTTTGTTTTTGGGGAGTATTAACTAGACTAGACACAGGCCCCTAGGGGCCAGAGTTAGACGGCTAGCAGGTAATAAAGAACTCACAGCAGCTTATACTACAGAAGGAAGGCCTTACTAGGCGCACAGGCCACTTCTTCTGAGCTCCCCGAGGGGGGACTGGATTTAGTACCATGTAATCGGCGTCTACAGAGTCCCCCGGGCCGGACTGAAAGCCTCCTGCAAAAGATACTTTTCTTAGCCCCCCCTCCCCCTAGGGGGTACTGGATTTAGTTACTAACAGGCAGGGTGCCATCTAATCGGCGTCTACAGAGTCCCCCGGGCCGGACTGGAAGCCTGGCTCGGGGTTCAGATACTTTTGCACTTTTGTATGCCAACTTCAACGGATCTAATTCCGAACAACGCCTCCTTGGCATTTCGAACTCTTCACGTTGAGCTTGCGAATTACACGAAGGAAGATGGAGAACTGATTGAAGCACTTCAACTTTGACGCGTAGCCTGGTCGAATCTTGGCCGCAGCAGTGCCCATCAAGATGGTGTTGAAAGTGACAATTTTGCTTGCTGTTGTAGCCCCGATGGGAGCGATAGTTATGAATTCGATGTTGAACATGAAATATGGAACCAGTGGAGGTGGTAGAGGAACTTTCGGCGGCTACGAAAATCCAAATGGGTTATGGCACGGTGCAACCCCCGAGAATCCGTTTGAACGTAGCAAAAGAATCAATCACTTCATTCGAAAGTGTGGAACTGACTGGGAGGCCGCCTTGAAGTGCCTAAACAAAGTGCGCGAAGAAAGGGAGGGCGCCAATGCCTACATTTACACTGCGGCGATCGACGTTTGCGCTCGGGCGCGGCGTTGGCAAGAAGCAGTTGACTTGCTCGTTTCAATGGAAATGGAAGGCTTCCTTCCCAACAGCCATACTTTCGCTGGTGCCATCAACGCGTGCGTGCGTGGCGGTAAATGGGACAAGGGCCTAGCGCTCTTCGACATGATGCAGAAGCGGGGCTTGCAGCCGCACATGGGCGCCTACGAAGCTGCGCTAGGAGCCTGCGGGCGTGGGGGTCACTTTGGCCGGGCTCAAACGATCCTGGCCGCGATCGAAGCGGAAGCCAGCACGCCGAGCAACAAATGCTACGAAGAGGCCATCCGGGCGTGTGGGAACGGTGGAGAGTGGCAGGCTGCCCTCTCGGTGCTGGCCCTGGCCGAGGCGAGTGCCCCCAGTAGCCCCAATGGCGCTGGTCCAGCCAGCGTGCAGAGCTACGTGGCAGCGTTGCAAGCACTAGAGAAAGCCGGCCGATCCAGCGAAGCGTTGACGCTCTTGGACGGCATGGCAGTGAAAGGAGTGGAACCCAATTACCTGGCGTATAATACCGCCATTTTAACGTGTGCTGCGAGCGGGCTGACTGTTGAGGCGTTAGCGCTCCTCGAACGAACACGATGTGCAGGAAACAAACCTTCTTCAGCCGCCTTCAACGGGTGCGTTGTGGCCTACTCCTCAAAGGGGCAATTCGAGGAAGCGGTCGCGCTGATGGAGCGAGCATCTGATTTTGGCTTGTCTCCGGATGCGTTCGCAGCAAGCAGCGAATTGAACAGAATACAAGTTGACGGAGCCGGTGCGGGATTTTTCGAGAGCTACGAGGACGTCGACTTGGGCGTTGCATTAGATGTAGACGAGCCCCCAAAGAAAAGGGCTCGCAAGTGGAACCGATGACTAGAAGAGGCGGCTAGTATCATACACGCGAGGGGGTTCAAGGAGTGCTATTACAGGAGGAGGAGCGCGACGTCAGGACAAGAGGGAGATGCTGGCCTTAACGGCATTCATAGCAGATAAACGCGAATGGTAAACAAAGGCAGCCACTTGCCTGTCTAACCCATTGGAAAGAGCACTTTCCAAAACATTCAGTATTATATAGCCCTTAATCGTAATCTTTGTGTTAAGTTTTAAGTTGGCTTCATTTCCTGTTCGTTGTTCGTTGGTCTTTGTTGGACTTCAGGTAAGTTTGGAATTCCAACTCCATAACCAAGGAGTGAACCGGTAGCCAGCAAGAACTTAAGCAGGGTTTAAAGATGTCTGCGTGTGTCCATTCCATCATATTCACTACTCGTGGCGAATCTAGAAACCCAGGAGTCGCCTAATTTATGATGTTCTGGCTACTACTACTACTACTACTACCTTGGCTTTTTGTTTGTCTTCGTAGGCATTATAAACAACGAAAGGAATATCGGTAAACATTAAACAAAAAGGCAGCGAATACTCGCAACAAGGATGTTAATGCTGGTCGTTATCAGCGCCATTAAGGACCATTTGTACAACCATTGAATTGTACAGGTAAAACCCACAGAAGCCCCAGAGTCGCAACACATCCATGAATTCGATCCTGTGGAAGACACACAGAGAAACGTGGGAAAGCACCAACAAACATGGTGAGAAGTTCGGTGTATTAAGGATGGCCCGAAGGTATCAATGAAAAAAAAAATCAAACTTAACTACTATAGAAGTTCCTCTTCTCTGAGCCAGCATACGAGCCAGTCCAAGATACTTTAATACTCACTTTCCGCATGCGATAAGCGGCAGCCATACGACGCTGGACACGAGCACAAATGGAGCGAGCGCCACAGACCACACCTAATAAAGACGCAGGCAGACATACAAAGATATGGTTGGAAAGCGCACGTCAAGAACTCCTACTAAAATAAAAAAAAAGCTTAAAACTAAATCGATACGAAAGAATGTACCTCTAAAACACACCCACAATCAATAGGCGCAAAGGGACTAAAACGCCTTACCGCTGAAACGACGACCCACAGCAGGGTCATGACGAGCATGGCAAGCGCGAGGGGCGGGCCTACCAGAAAAGCTTGCAAGACTTCGCTGTCGATGCTGTCGGGACACCGCCGCGCGCCAAAGCAACAAAAGCAGCAGCCCAAGCAGCAGCCGGTCCCCAGGAACACCCCGACCATGACGCTCAGGTAAGCCATGGCCGCGAGGGCCAGAGCCGCCGCGAAGAGCACCCACCACACGAAGTTGGTGGCGCGGTCCAGGCACAAGTACTCGCCGTTGCCCTGGGAAAACTGCGAGCAGCCGCGCAAGTTCGTGGGGTTGAAGTGGAAGTTGATGTCGCGGCCCGTCTCGCGCTGAGAAATGTCTTCGCCACACAGCCAGCACCAGTCCGCTTTGCAGCGCGTGCACTGTGTGCGTGGGAGGGGGGAACAATAGCAAGAGAGAACAGCCAAGATGGTGCACAGCAATTAAAACAATGTGAACGGCAATTTTCACGAACGACACTTTATCAGCTGAAGTAAGCTAAAATTGGCAAAGCGAATTATGAATATTTCTTGAAAAGTAGGCAACGAACAAAAGGAGTGGCAAATCGAACGAATCGAAACGTTCTTGTGATGCACTCAACAAGAAGTCCCGCCACTACCAAGTACTGTATAGTGTATATACTACAAATCGAACGCACCGCCATGTGGTTGCAGCCGCGGTTCTTTTCCGTGGCCAAGCCGCACTGCGGGCACGGCTTGCACTTGAGGGTCCGGTGCATGTAGTCTCGGCTGGACGCTTCCTCCAGCGCAGTGCGCCGAATGTAGGCCATGCACGGTTCGCCCGGATGCGCGCCGCCGTGCTCGAAGCAGTACTCGAGCGAGCAGGCTCCACACACCATGGTTGGCTGCGCGCGCCCCAAGAAATCCGTGGACGGCAGCTGCAAGTGCCCGCAATCTGGCCGAGGGCACTCGCGGTAGTTTTTGTTGGAGTTGAGCGTGCGGACCCGGCGGTACTTGGCGATGTCGTCGGAAGCGTCGTAGTTGGCGCTGTCGCACTGCAGAAGCCATAGCACGTCTGCTTCCGACGCCCGCGCTCCACACCCATGCGAAGAAGCTGCTCCGGGCGGTTCCAACGCTTCAGCTGCTTCTGAAGGTATTTTGTTGTAGGTCTCGACGATGCCACCACCACTGGTCGCGGCTTCGAGGTCTCTTGATTGATTGTAAGTGGTGGGTGGATCATCGCCCACGTAAGGGCAAGAGGGGCTAGGATTGAAGTCATAAATCTGAGACCGAACGTACGCTGCCAGGCAGTCTTGGCAGTACATGTGGCCGCAACCATTGATGGGCTTGCGGCTTGTAACGCTGCTACTACGGATGTCGTGTGCGTCGCCATGGCCACTCTCGCTTGAGAGTGCAGGTGGGGTTCCTGGTGGGTCGTAGTCGCCGCCTGTAAAGCTGTAGCAATCTTCTTCGACCACATGTTCCAAGCAAATGCCACACTTAATGGTGCGCAGCGGCAACAACTGCTTCGAAACTGACCGCACTAGCCCGCGGGAACGGTTCAAGATGTGGGTCTCCGCCGAAGATCGCACATCGGAAAGATACGACGAAGCCCGAGAGATTGTGTATTGCGGCATATAGTCACTCGCCACATTGTGGCTGCTCGGATAATTCCCGTTGGCAGAGGTTGCAACGACCACTTCCACTTCAGGATGTGTGGCGGGTCCTGCTTCTGCGGTATATTCTACAGCATCTTGCGGAATGGAGCTTCGCAATGGTGCTCGTTCGAGTTCGAGCGGTGTCGTTGACGTCGACCACATAGCTGCAGAAACTTAAGGACTCCTGCTGCGAGCTTGCTTCTATCGAGTGTGAGTTTAGGCTGCCTCTATGGCTAAAGTGACGCTGCTGCAAGATGTACTCGGGGATTTAGACTTCTGCAGGAGTATACTCAAATATTCTTCCTAGCTTTTATACTCAAAGATCGGAATAGAAGGCGCGAGTAGAAGGAAGATTGTAAAAGGTTTGCAGCTGACGTTGATTAAGCTGTTGAACAGCGGCAATCGCGGCCACGCAAATCTGATTACTTCTCTAGCGCAGAGGCTCGACTATTCCATGTCCTTTACAGAATCTGTAGTATACAACCAGCCAGCTATACTATACTGTACTACAAGCTAAAAAGAAGGCTAAAAATATCAAAACAAAATCAAAACCTCGTGCCTGCGGGAATTTTTCGCTTCTCAGGTCTCATCATCACACACACTTACTACGTAGCTAGAAATCAAAATTCAGCCTCGAAGCCCTTGCTCGAAGACTGACTACCGACCAGACATCTTCGGCGTGACATCCTCTTGCCGTTACACTGTCTAACCTCTGGATTAGAGGATTCAAGGTAAGCTTCGAGCATCTAATAGATTGCCATTAGAATATACATTATGCTATGCTTCTTTCAGCATATTACATTTACTCGCTACTACGCAGGCCTCCGTGCTTCATCTTTTCCACAGTAGAGCTAACGACAGTAGCATGCAGTGCAATTTAGGCATCAACTTTCCTCAGTCATAACTCATGTGTCACGTCTACTGGAATGCTCTCGTTGAAATAGTTGCGAGGATGGCTTCGTCGTTACAAGACACTCCTCGAGCTGCCTCGTCAGTCTACGATAGATATGCGACGCTCGTTCATAACCATTCAACTATGGTCAAGTTCTTCGAAAGCTCAATCATGAACGTCGCATACTACGCCCCTTCTCGCTTTAATGGATCTTCAGAAGTGCTGTCAGAGGTGTGAGAATGAAGCCTTAGTATTTGTTGTACTACCTGTATTATGAGGTTGCATAGATTGCGCATTTACAACCTCTCCGTGTGTTTAGATTGGCTACTCCGTCTCGCTGTTGCTGGGACTACTGCACGATACCATCCTCGCAGCGCCGCCTCCGGGAACATCAGGAGCCGCAATGGCTGCAGTAGCCTCCAGCGAGAGCCGACGAAACGGCTCAGCTACAGCGGCATCACCGCGCGGAGCTTCCTCGGCAACTGTGGAAGCCGGAGGCGTTGAGTGGGCCGACCATGCTTCCGCAGCGGGCGGCGTCGTCTCAGACCCTTCGACTACCACCACCGTGTCGCTGGCTCAGTTAGCCACCATGGCCTCAGTACTTCTAGCGGTGGTGCAACACGTGCAGGTCGTGCTGGAGCTCGTGGCGCTGCGCAAAGGGGGCCTGCCGGCTCGGCACCGTGTGGTGGTCACCGTGGAGGCCACCAAGTTCATGTTGCGGATGATTATATTAGCGCACCGCCAGTCCACCTTACTCGACGGCGGAGCCTACTCGGCACCCCTTCCTGAAGAAAGTGAGGGTCCATATGGCGCCGCCGCTGAGAGCAACTTGACTAGAAGCGACATGAACCCTTCACAGGGAGGCTTTAGTCCTGGCCATCGGCTCGGAAGTGCTCCAGACAATGGCCGAGGGGCCGCTGCTGCTCCAAGTGGTGCCTTCGTCGTAGTCCAGGAGACTTATGTGGGCCGTCGGAGCGGGCGTAAAATGGTCTATGCCAACATACAAAGCCAAACATCTGCGGGCAATCTGAGGCAGCGAAAGGGTTCCAATGCGGGCGTCGAAGAGTTCAAGGACGGTGGCAGCAGCGGCGGGAGCGACAGCACTTCAAGAGGCAGCGGTGGCGCTGGTGGCGGCGGCGTCAGGAGTAGCCTTGACAACAAGAAGGACCTGATCGGTGCGTCTGAGCGTGGGGTTGGTCTTGAAGAGGGCCAAGCAAGGCCAGCGTGGCTGGATGCTCCGGCGGTGGACCTTGACGCCAACGGGGGATCCCATGAAAACCAAAGCGGGGCCACTGAGGTGGGCTACTCCACCACTTCAAGGATCGGTGGAAGTGTCGCTTTGAGGTGGCAGCGCAGTGCAGCTACTGTAAGTGGTCCTGGCTCGACTCTCTGGCGCGCTTTCAACCTCAGCGGCGAAAGAAGGAGCTCGCACAGTGGAGGAGAGCGCGCG
>Ga0307982_1001105_pt1 | contig 21620 bp, 6 predicted proteins | sample OrgLakmetagen989_FD_201847 | JGI IMG/M metagenome (GOLD analysis project Ga0307982, IMG submission 201847) | Saline water microbial communities from Organic Lake, Antarctica - #989 | ecosystem: Environmental > Aquatic > Non-marine Saline and Alkaline > Saline | place: Antarctica: Organic Lake... | reverse complement strand
GGAGGTGGGGGGGGGGGAGGCTGGTGCTGGTCTGAGGGGGGTTCGCAGCCTACACGCACTGGAGCTGTGTCTGCCAGCCGCTGCTGCTTGGCTGCAAAACACGATTGCAGCCGACCCATTCAGATACAGCCCCGGCTGCGGCGACGCAATGCCTGATTTCGGAACAGGTGACCACACTGGCGATGTTCTGCGTTCCCTGTTCCGGGCTGTGTGTGGGGGAGTGGATGTGTCCTGTGCAGTAGGGCACAGCGGCAATCGAGATGACACAGGTGTGCCAGGTGCAACTGGTTGGTGGATGCCGAGAATGCAAGAACAGGGCTCAGGTGATGGTGATGGTCCCGCGCTGCGTCTAGATGTAGGCGCGGCGCCCGTGCCAGGGGCAGGCATGCGGCCCCGTCGCCAGCAGCTGCAGCTGGCAGTGCCCCTACTGCGCATGACTACCCCGCACTCGGAGCACTCCGAAGCGCCACCTGTGCCCATTCTGCAAGATGAGGCGCACGGCTGGGTGTGTTCCGGCAAGGATGCACTGACTGTGGCGAGAGTGGCCACCATGGCGAGTTCAATGGGCATGATTGCAACAAGAACAGACGATTCTGAAGAGGGACAGTCTCTCACTGCTCCCAGTAAACGCTCTGTGTTTGTTCCGTTTCCATGTTTCAGCTGCCAGGTGCTCGAAGAGGCTGTTCCAGCTTGGGGCAGCGAGAACACTGAGGACTCAAATTGGCGCGAGGCAGCGCTGCAGAGCTTAAACCCCCCCGCACCACGGTCTGGAACAGACACTATTCCTGCCTCCTTCCTTGTGCGTTACTTGTGGCTGCGTGAGAAGGCTGCTCTGCGCAGTGTTGCGCTGAACAGCCGTGGAACACATGCCACTGCCTTTGTGGCGGGGCTGACTCGAGGGGGGGCGGCGGCGTCGGGATTACGCAGTGGAGGGGGGGGCTTAGGCAGCTCCCTGCGTGGGCCAGCCACTTCCCTCGCAGACGGTGTCGCCTTGAGCTTTGATTCAGATGGCAAAGTGCCCGAAGGATCGGGGGATGCTTCGCAAGATGGGGGGGGTGTTTTGCATGAGGGGCTTCAAACACTGCCTGTACAGCTGGTGGTGCCCCCCTCCCCCCAGACCACACGGGAGCGGCAGCAGCGGCACTTGTGGCCGGGATCGCTGTGGGGCCTGCTGCAGACTGCGGTGGCCAAGGGTGCCTTCAAGGCGGGGGGGGCTGCCCGTGTAAGGGGGGGCATGTGGAGGGCCAGTGCGCGCATTCTGGAAAGCAACTGGCGCCCCCCCCTGTCCACGGCAATCACCAATGCACTGGCAGATGCTGCCCTTGTGGCGCTGGAGGGGGGGTCGAGAGGGGGTCACCTGAGCCGCTCCACCAAATCAGGACTACCCCCTGCGGCACGGTCACCCGCCCGAAGCCGGCCCTCTGCAGGCGCCATGGGCATTGGGCCACGTAGCACGCGAAACGCATCAGCGCAAAACGCATCAGGGCGCTCTGCCTCAGCTGACTCCAAGGGGGGGGGAGGCACCGTCGCGGAGCGCAAAGAGTCGCACTTCTCCATGTCCCCCGAGCAGCCCGCCCTGGGGGGGCCGTCGCGCAGCGGCACTGTGGCCTCGGCATTCTCCGCAGCAGGGGGGGGTGCACGGCGGCAGCAGGGGGGGGGCGGTGCAAGCATCCCAGCCGACGGCAGCGCTGATAGGCGGATGAATTGGACGGAGCTCTGTATTGCGGTGGAACGATTCGAGATCGCGAGTTTGGACAGCAGTGTAGCTGCGGGGCGTGGGGGGGGGGCCTCCACCAGCCTGGACACTACAGCACAACCCGGCCTGGGGGCAGGACCACCTGACGCGGCTGCGGCGGAGTGGGCCCATCATCAACCACTGCTTGTGGTTGTAGGGGTGGATAATTGCGCGCTGCTGCCGCCTGTTCTGGTTTCATCTGCGGCCATTCGAAGCCTATCACGGCGGTGTGGGACCCCCCTTTACACCCCTGCGTTTGCCCCCCGACACATGGATAAACGCCTTGCGAGCACAGACAGCAGACATCGAGTGATTCGGAGGCAGGCATTGTTCCGTGAATTGTTCTGCTGTGCAGACCCGGAACAGACTGGCGTGGCTGATATTGCTGAGCTGCGATCGGCCCTGTTTCACGAAGCACAGCTGTACATGCACGATACAAGATCGCGCATGCAGACGCACCTGGAGCATGACGATTACACCCAAGCTGAAGCAAGAGACTTTGTGCTGCAGTGCATGTGCTCCGACTTGGAAATCCGCAGGTTTATGGCGCGTTGGCTGCTGCAGGATGCAGCCTTGAACGGCTTGTTGGCTGCGTATCAATCTGACGGGGCAGGTGGGGTGAACTTCATAGAGTGGGTGGCTCTGGCTGAGTGTGCGTTTCAGTGTGTGAACTGCAGGGGTCACCCCCTGGCGGGGTGCGTGTGGGGGCATTCCCACAGTTTGGGCCGCCCGGCGCCGGTGGCAGCTGCAGACCGGTACTGCATGCTCAGCTTGCAGTTGCAGTTGCACGCAGAAGAACACCATATGCCCACGCCAGCTGCAGGGCAGGAAGTCAGCATGGGTGAGTCTTCCACAGTGAGTGTCCCCTTGCTGCCCCCCCCCCATATCCAGCCCCCATCGACAAGCCTAAGCGGGCGGCAATCCGTCTCACAGCTGCCCCAGCTAAATGGCAGGTCCATCATGCAGCTGCCGGCCTCCTTTGTGTGCAATGTGCGACCTCTGCACCTGGATGCTCAAGTATTAGCCCCCCCCCACGACAGGGCTGCCCCTGCCCGGGCACTTGCCAGGGGCATGCACGAAGAGACGGGTGTCGCTCGCATACTGAGCAACCACAGCGTGCTGTATGACGCCAGCCTGCAGCACGTGCACACCACGCACTCTGCAGCAGGGCGTCAAGACAGCTGGGCTGAGGGGGTGCAGGGGGGGCATGCGGATGATGCGACCACCTCTCAGGACAGCGACAGTGACAGCCTGTTCCAACAGCAGGTACTGCAAGCAGAGCAACGTGCCACGGACAGTGACTCCGACTCGGTGAAGCAGGAACAGGGGCAGGAACAGGGCCCTGGGCCCTGCCGACCTGCCGCAGTCCGCGGTGCCCGTCCCCGTGAGTCGCGCTTCAGCCGTGCAGCGGCGCAGCGCCAACACTATGCAAGGGCAGGATGGGGGTATTCAAAGGCCCCACCCAGTCCAGTGCGCGCTGCCGCATCCAAAGGACGGCCCACCCCTCGCTATGACCACACCATTGAGAGCTTGCAGCGTGCTGTTCCGCTTCCACGAGGGTATGTTCCGAGTGACGTACGTGTCGTGCAAGACGGTGATGTTCCCTTGGATGCCCATGACCAGCTGATGCGGATGCTTGCACAGGAGGGGGCCCGCCAGGAGGGCTTCGGGGGTGAAGGGGGGTTAGACATTACCCCCTTCCACCCCCGAAGTCAGCTGCTGCGACCCAATTCCCCCTTGCATGCCCAACAGGAATATGCACAGAGCAGTGATGTGCTAAGTGCAACCAGCTACAGCCAGGGGGGTGGCAGGGGGGGTGTGTGCAAGCCCCGCCGCCGCCCACAGTCAGCGGCGCCAAGCAGCAAGCACAGCGCAGCCTTGCATCCGATCCAGGGGGGGGAGAAAACAGCTGGAGGGGGGTCCAGAGCTAGGCTAGCTCTGGGGGTTCGAGGGGGGGGCGCTTCTCGTCATACCACTGCTCGCCCTGCCTCCGCCGTGCCGCTTCCGTCCAGGGCCTCGGGGGCTGTGGGGGGGGAGGACGCACCCATGGATTCCTCAAACAGAGAATCCGTACATGCAAGCATTTATGTGCGCCGTGGCCTGCAGCCAGGCACAGCTGAAGGCAGTGCCGTCAGCCTGCCTGCAAACACAACCAAAGCGCGCCGGAGACGGAAGCCGGGTATGGGGGGGCTCAGCCTGCGGGGGGTTGCCAGTGCAGCCGGCCTGGACCGTATCGGGGGCAAGAAAATTCGTAAGGCTGCCCTACGCACTGGCTTGGAGGGCGGCTCAGACATGGGCTCGGTGCGCTCAGGTGCAGGCGGTTGGGCTTCAAATGCCGGGTCAGCGTGGAGTTAGGGCTGCCGGGGCAGGACGACTCTACCACTGAGTGGAACGCACATTTTGCGCAGCGTTACACAGCTTCAAATGGGTGCATGTATATTTCTGTCGATCATACCTTCGGCAGCCTTTGCGTCCAGGGCTGACCCACCTGCCCAGGTGGGCGGGGGGGTCAAATCATTGCAGGTGCTTGCCTCGAGCTCGGTTGAGTTGATGTCGCTAGAAAATACATTGTACACTCACAAACAGCAACCCTCACTCAGTATGAGGACTTAAGCTGACCCGACAGACCTGCTTTGTCTGCTCATTTTCCGATTCCACCTGGGCAGAAAATCTTTTCCTTTGATGCCTGTGGTGTACACACAAGGAAGTGCACACCTGGTCAGGTCACCCCTTTGCAACATAAACTTAAAGCTTCCAATAGCTTCAATCGTCCTGTGACTTTTGCCGCAAATGGCTTTTCAGCGAAGCGGGTTTAGGCTGCTACTTGCGTTGATTGCTGAGCAATCTACTGAGCTGAGCGTATTTCGTGGGCTACTTGCAAGCTCTGTCCCACTACTCGTATGCTGGCGAATCAACCCTGAAACAGATTCAACTGAGCGTACATTGCAGCTGCTTGTCGGAACCTGCTGTGCATTTTTGACAGCGCAGTTTGCCCACGAGGCGTTGGTCACGAAGTCGAAGCCAATTCCAGGAATACATAAAATGCCAACAGACATTCAAGAAGTGGAGAAAATGAATGACTTCGTATTTGCTGCGGCATACTTTTTTGCATCAACAGTGCTATACTTGCTTGGATTCACTGGAGCACCCAAGAATAATGAAAGCTTTCAAGATGTGCGGGTCCACATAAATGCCCTGTTTATAACGCACACACGCCACTACATCTGTGCAGATTTTCGCGCTCCAACTTACGCAAGCACTTCTTCTAACCGGTTTAGCAGCACTGAAATCGACAACAACAGAAGATGGTACAACACCAGCCATGCAAGCAAATTTGTTAGCAGTTGCCGTGAGCATTTGGCACGTCGGAGTGGCCGTCTCTGCAGCAATTGCATGCTCAGACTCACAGGCGCAGCTTAATCACCCATCGGCTGCACTGGTTAAGCTGGCTTTACGTTTGCTATATATTTGCTGCGTCGGCATCTATCTTCCCTTGCATGCATACCATCGGGGCTCTCGAGCCGGGGGTGTCAACGGCCGCCCTCATTCCCTTCGCTGGATCGCCATGGTGTGGCATGTCTTCCAAATGAGAGAGCGTGTCGTCACACGAGCCCCTGTTTTCATAGCCACACTGGATTCACAGCTTGTAACAATCGTTGCAATTTTAAGTGTTACACTGCTGGATGGGGCCGCCCCACTTACAGTCGTGTTCTGCTTCTTGCACCTGAGCAAGTTCTGTGTTCGAGGCAGCATCCACAACAACAACATCGCGTTTGACTTAGCGACAGTAACTGACCGTGTTGAGCAATATGCTTTGCATGCTCTGCATCGCACGCTTCTGGCCTCACTCGTCGTGTGTAGCGATGCTGGTGCGGAGCCGCGTTTACGGGAGAGCACTGATCTTTTGCACGTGCACTGCGAAGGCCTGTTGCTCAACCTGGTGCAGCGCTCGCGGCCCGACATGTACTATACACCCATTACTGTGCGTGTAGTGCTGGACAGTCTCCTGGAGCAGCTTGCCACTGCATGGGAGCAGGAGGGTCTGGAAGTGCAGCTTGACCGCCGCAGAGTAGACTTTCCTGCAGCACTGATGCAAGAGCTGCAAGTGCACCCGGGTGCATTTCTTCGCACGGTGTGCGAAGCAATCAACCGGGTGGCCACTGATGTGCTCATGTTCAAGAGTGAAGACGAAGCGCCAATGCTGAGCATCACTCCATTTTTGAGACAAGCCCGCCAGAGTCACCAGGGAATTCTGCGGGTGGCCGTTAGTCAGCGCATTCGTGGCATCACTGACGAAGATGAAGTGGTGTTTGCGACACCGTTCACAAGCCAACAATCAGACGAGCAGCGGTGGGGTGCTTTCATGAATGGGGCAAGGAAGCTGCGAGCCGAGTGTGGAGAGGTGGCGTGGCTGGCCGGTACCCCCTGCACCACAACTGCAGACTATTCGCAAATGGGCGGTGTTTACACAATATCCATTGATACGCCCATCAGCCGGGCGTGTCATGCCCACACTCGCCCCTGTTCTACGCATGATGTGCGCAAATTGCGCATGCACAGCTCAACTCCTGAGCACACTTCCTGCGTGTGCCAGCTGCTGGCCCCGCATGACTTGAACATTGGCGAGGTCCATGCAAAACACGGCCTGATTCGATGTGCCATACAACAGTGCCAGCAGCAGCGATGGCCAATAGGCCCTCGGACGTACTGTCGCCGCCCGCTGTGCTCAACTGGGGAGGGTGCGGACGGAGCTCTACTGCCCCGCCCACGTTCCTCCCCCGGGAGCAGCGGCTTTGCCTGCGCACTGAAGTCTTGCCAAGGAAAATATCGAGATAAAGCTAGAGTTCACATGCAACCTCCGCAATCAGGGCTGAGTACTTCCCCTGTGGTGGCGAGTGGAGCTTCGCTGGAGTACTTGTGGACTGCTCGGTCGGACTCAGTTAGCGCCTCGGAGACCTACACCCAGCCCGGCAGCGGCAGCCAACTCTATACCATGCTCAGCCTACCCCCTGCGCTGCAGCAATTTACTTCGCTGAATGAGGAGGATGAAACATCGAGCAGCATAAGCAGCGCAACAGGCATCATCTACCCTGGGAGACTTGGCAAGGTATCCGGAGCCACACCATACTCCACCGGGGACATGCATGAAGAAACAGTCATGTCTTGTGCCAGCTTCGAAAATGCAGCCAGCACGGCCACGCTGTTGCCGCAGGGACATGTGCTGGTGCCCATTCTGGCAGTGGGCGCGGAGTCGCCGCACGGGTCACGATCCACCACAGACAGCAAGACAGCATCAAGAGCGAGCTCTGCGCGCTCACCACACTTGCAGATAGTGAGCACAGAGGGCGTTGCCAGCTGGGTGCTTGAAACGGCGCGGGAGGTGCAGCTTGCGCCCAGTCCAGGCAGCATGACGAAAGGCCGGCTGCGTTTGCCTGCCCTGAAATCTGCTGCAGCGCTGTCCAGAGGAACCAGTGGCGCGAGCGATGGAAGCCTGTAGAGTACGGCACTCCACTCTGGTCAAGCCCGACGAGGGTTTTGTTGTGTGGGGACGCCCGATGCTCGGAGCGAAGCCTTGGCCGGGCGGTTGTGAGTTGCCACGCTGCAGCAGCCGACGCTTGAAGATTTCTTATAGTGCTGCAATCACGAGCGCCACCAAAGTGCTGCAGTGTTGCGACCCATTCTGTTGCTGGGGGCCGGGGAGGGTCGACTTCACTCCCAGTCTCCGCTGAAATACAGGGGGTTCCTGTCACACTGTGCATGCGGAGGCCCCCTGGAAATGCCTGCCTTTTTTGTCACGCGCCCGAGTCGGCTAGGCTTGCAGGCTTGCCTGATACCAGCCTGGTGTCAATTTAAGTTACGAGTCTTCGCGCATTGTTTTCTGTGGGGCAGGTGTATTGGCCGTGCAACACAAGGAGAATCTGCCACGCACTTTCTCGCCATCATGTCTTTGGACGTCAAGTATTCTTCCAAGCAGGCACCTCTGCTGTCGGCAGTTGTTGCCAAATTTCTCGGAACAGTAGTCAAGTTTTCCACTGTGAAGGGAAATGATGCTGCGCCAGTTCTGAATGATTCAGAAGCAGGGTGAGCGGAAATTGCTGTTTTCTACAAATGTTGTGTGGTGCACACACCCCTCAACGATACAGTTTCTCTGTTGCCGGTGACTTCGCAATTGCTCGTTACCTTGTTCGTGCTGCTGGCAAGCCCCAGTTGCTCGGTTCTGATGCCACTGCTTGCTCCGAGGTACGTGCTTGATTTGCTCGTTTGCTCGTTTGCTCGTTTGCTCGTTTGCACGCCAAACTGCGTGATGCACAGGTTGACCAATTCCTGGACTTTTTTTTGACATCCTTTGTGGCAGACCCCGCTGCTGCTGCTCTTTCGCTTGACAGTGCCCTGACGCACCGTACTTTCTTGGCTGGGTTTTCTTTGACTCTGGCCGACATCGCCGCAGGTGTGTTCCTGCAAGAGCACGCCAGCACTGTTGGCGGCCTGAGTGCCACCGCCCGCTACATGGCGCTGCTGTCTGCCAAGGTGCCCCTTGATGCTATGAAGAGCCTCACTCGTGCCTCCGCCGATGCCCCAGTGAAGGGGGGCAAGAAGGGCGCCGATGCTGCCGCTGCCAAGGGCGGCAAAGGAGGCAAGGGAGACAAGGCCAAGGGTGGTGCCGCTGCCGCTGGTGCTGCTGCTGCTGGCGCCGGCGCGGGGGACAAGGCCGCCAAGGGAGGCAAGGGCAAGGGCCCGAAGGTGTCCAAGTCAGGCAAGCCCAAGAAGGACAAGCCCATCGTGGTGAACAAGCACGTGACACTGCCCGCCCTGCCCGGCGCCGTGGAGGGCAAGGTGTGCACCCGCTTCCCCCCAGAGCCGAGTGGTTATCTGCACGTGGGGCACATCAAGGCTGCCATGCTAAATGCGTTTTACGCTCAACACTACAAGGGCGAGCTGCTGCTGCGATTCGATGATACTAACCCCCGCAAGGAGAAAGTGGAGTACGAGGAGGCCATCATTGAGGACTTGTCCAAGCTTGGCATTGTGCCCAACCGAGGTACGCAAAACGCCAATGAAACGCCAGGCAAGCTACGTGCATCACACTTGTTTCACAGTTTCCCACACGTCTGACTTTTTCCCTGTGATTTTGGAGTATGCCTTGAAGATGCTGTCTGATGGCAACGCATACATGGATGACAGCACATCCGAGGAGATGTTTCAGCAGCGCGCCGAGGGGCTCGCCAGCCCACACCGCGAGGACGCAGTGGCAGACAACCTGGCCCGCTTCGAGCTCATGCTGAACGCCAAGGAGGAGGGCCGCCCCTGGTGCATGCGCGCCAAGCTGGACTTCGAAGCCAAGAACAAGTGCCTGCGCGACCCCGTCATGTTCCGGCATGTGGAGGAGCCCCACAACCGCACCGGAACAAAGTACATGGCGTACCCCACGTACGACTTCGCGTGCCCCATTGTGGATGCCATCGAGGGCGTCTCGCACGCCATGCGCACCACAGAGTACCGCGACCGCGACGACCAGTACGCGTGGATCGCCCGCCTGCTCGGCGTGCGGGAGGTGTGTGTCGTGGAGTTTGCCCGCATGAACTTCCAATTCACCGCGCTCTCCAAGCGCAAGCTGGCTGAGCTGGCGGACAACGGCTTCGTGTCTGGTTGGGACGACCCGCGCTTTCCCACGGTGCGCGCTGTGATGCGTCGGGGCATCACCCTGGAGGCACTGCGGGAGTTCATTCTCTCCCAAGGCGCCAGCAAGCGTATTACGGACATGGAGTGGGACAAGTTCTGGGCCACCAACAAGAAGGTGATCGACAAGGTGTGCCCCCGCTTTACAGCTGTGAGCGCGGAGGCCAAGACCCTGCTCACGCTGACGGGGGAGGGGTGCCCAGCTGACGGCGTCCCCGAGTTCCGCACAGCAGCCCTGCACCCCAAGCACAAGGAGGTGGGCAACAAGTCTGTGCCCTTTGCCAGCCGTGTGTGGCTGGAGACGGACGATGTGGCACTGTGTGCTGTGGGGGAGGAAGTTACCCTCATGAAGTGGGGCAACGCAGTCATCACCGCCATCGCCAAGGAGGGCGACTTCATCACGGGGGTGGCGGCGACCCTGAAGCCCGACGGCGACGTGCGCTCCACGGAGAAGAAGCTGACGTGGGTGAGCGATGTGGCGGGCCTGGTGCCCATTGTCATCCGCGAGTTCGACGTGCTCATCACCAAGGCCCGCCTGGAGGAGGGCGACGACATCAAGGCGGTGTTCAACCAAAACAGCATCGCGGACACCCGGGGCATTGCTGAGCCAGCCATGGCCAATGTGGCTGTGGGGGACATTCTGCAGCTGGAGCGCCGGGGGTACTGCCGGGTGGACAGCGTGGCGGGGGTGGGCGCAGACGGCAAGCTGCAGCCCATGGTGCTGTTCAACATCCCCAGCGGCAAGGAGAAGAGCATGTCCACGCTGAGCTCCAAGATCACGCGCACCGACCACGCCACCCTGGACGAGCGACGCGCCGCTGCCACCGCCGACCGCATCGCGAAAACCAAGAAGAGCGACAAGTAGACACAAGCCTCAATGCACTGTGGGAACGCAATACACACTTGGTCGGGCGTCATGCGCTGTTCTGTATGCAGTCAGTCCCGGCACCGGCACGTGCATGGGGGGCTGCCTGGCGGCGTGGTGGCGGACAGGATGCGGCTGCCTCCCGCTGGTGCATTTCCGAGAGATTTACTTTGCAACACTGAAACAAAAGCTAAAGTGAAGAATTGGAATTGCCGCGCGTTCCTCTGCGACTGCGGCTTCTTCGCAGCTGCAGCTTGCTGCTCGGTCGCTGCGCAACCATGCATCTCGCAGCCCGTAACCCCAAGGGCCCAGGCGTTTACGTGCTGGTGACTCTCGTGCTGGCAGCATACATCGAAATTGTCAGCCCACAAACCGACACCAGCAGTCTGTGTTTGCACAGTGAAGCTGGACTGCTGTCGTGTGGCGTCGAGTCTACGGCCACCGGCAGTGCTGCTCACTGGCCTTGCCTTCACATCGCTGCCGCAGGCTTGCAGCAGCCTCAGACCAACTTCACACAGCTGCCAATGCAAGAATCACTGCAGTTCATGGATCGCATGTCAGCTGCGGTTGCGCTGGCTTATGTATTGAACGCAGCGCACACAGCGCTGGGCTCAACGCGACTTGCTGCTGCGAGCTTCCCCTCAGGATTCGTAAACTCTTCAGGCTTTGAAAATCTGCAGCACTGCAGTGAAGCACCAACCAATGCAACGCCAATAATGTTTTCTTCCGAAAATACAATTGGAGGCTTGCTGGACCAAGTTTCGGGGCGCTCTGGCAACCACAGCTTGCTTGCTCTACTGCCTGCTCAAGCTGCAAATTCCGCGTCTGCATCTTCTCTGGCCACCACCGGTGTCCTCCCCTTTGAGATCATCGGGCCTATGCGCACCCGAAATCAATCCCAAACTCTGCTTGACCAAGATGCTACTGTGGGTTTGCTGGCCAGGGGGGCCTCAGCAGACCTTGCCCCCCCACATCTGCACTCATGGCTGTTGGCTCTGGGGCAGACATTGGCTGCGCAGCCGCGAGCCCCAAGCTGCCACACAAACACCTCCACCGACAACAGCAGCTTGCTTGACGTCGGTGCTGTTCTGTGTTCCGGCAAGCTGCAAGCTCTGGCAGCTGTGGCAGGTCTGTTCCCCCGCCTGGGGGTGTCTCAGCTGTGGGCTGCCTGGCCCCCCGAGCTGCCTGCCGCAGGGGGGGGCGACTTATGGCTCGTCATAGGCATCGCGCCGCCCCCTTCCTCGGCTGCCCTGGCTGTCACATTGAATGGGCAGGTGTGCAGCTCTCCGCAAGCCTTGTCCCCCCCGGCCTATGTGGCTGCTGCGGTGAATAGCTCCGTGCAAGCCGCAGCAGAACAAGCCGCATCACTGTTCTGCGCTCCCCATAACGCACAGTGTGGCGCTGCTGTGCAGCGTGTGGTGTGGCTTCGGTGCTCCCCACCTGCAGGGGTCGCTCCTATTGTGCATGTCGCACTGCAGCTGGCACGCGACCTGCCCACAGTCAGCTCATCGCAGCTCGCACTGTCGTATGAAGCTGCCCAGCTGCGGTACATTGCATCCAGTGACACCTCCGCCGTCCCTGTGGGGGTGAGTGGGGGAGGGGTCCTCCTCACAGCCCGGGCCGGACAGGCCGTACCTGTGTACGTCAGTGGTATCCCTTTGGCCAGCGGCACGGTGCCAAGCAACGGTGACACAACCTTGCTTTCTCTCATGCGGTGCCGCTTCGGGGGGCTGCAGGTTCAAACAGCACAAGTGCTGAACGACACACACGTCCAGTGCACTGCGCCTGCCTTGCTGACGGGGAATACGTCCCTTGAAGTGAGCAACGACGGGGGGCAGCGGTGGAACGGAGGAGTCACAATTCGCTTTCGCAGCATCCAGTGGCCGGTGGCAGGGAATGCCAGCGTGCTGCCGACAGGGGGGTTGGCCACGGAGGGGTGTGGAGGGGGGGTCCCATGTGGCGACAACGGTACTCCTGTGCATTACACTGCCCAACAGGTGCCTGCAGTGTTCCGTGTTCTGGTTGCGCTTGATGACCTGACGTGGGGCGTGTCTGCCGCTGTTCTGAAATCGGTGGCCGAAGCTGCAGTTCTGCACATCAAGCAGAACACATCCCTGCTGCCCTTCACATCCATACAGATCATCCCTCTGCAGCTTACAGCCCTGCAAGCAGCGTCTGCATCAGCCTTTGTCGGTGCCGTTGCGGCTGCCTTGGATGTGGCAGTGGCTGCTGGCACCCCTGCCGATGTAGTGCTGGCGTCCCCAGGCAGCGGCATTGCACAGGGGGTGGCTGATGCGTTTCGAAACGCAGCAGTGCAGGGCCTGGATATCCCGCTGGTGCTGGGCACTGTGGACCCGCCTGTGCAGTTGACAGGGGGGGGGGCATATCCAGGTCTGGTGTGTGTGGCACCTACTTTGGCGAATTTCGGCGTGGACCTATCAGGACTGCTGCTTGTGGGGGCAGCTGTGTCCAGGGGGGTGCTGGGTGACTCTGCAGTGGATATTGCACAGGAGTCGGTGCTGGCCCCCCTTTCAGGGGTATTGGGGGGGGTGCATGTGTATGCTGACCCCCAAGACGCACATTCCTCAGCCGAAGCAGTGGCAGTACTGAATGAGCTGCGAGCGGCAGATGTGCCCAGTTCCCTGCAGCCCCTGGGGTGTGCAGGGGGGGTCACCGATGTGACCCGGCAGCTGCAGCAGGGCATGACTGCAGCCGCCGACGCCCACTGGAAAGGAGCTGTCTTACTTCCCAACCGGAACTGCTCAGGCGCCACCGTGCTTGCAGCGGCTGCGGCAGCTGGGTGGGCCAACAGCTCCGCCATGCCCTACACTGCAGTGGCGAGCTCGGAGCGACTTTTGAGCTCCCTGTTGAACGCAGTACAGCAACCCAATGGACTGATCGGAACACTTGCACTTGATATATTACCAATGGTCAACTGTTCCGCGTTGCACTTCAACGTGTCTATCGCGCAGCTGGCTTTTTGCGGCGAGTGGGCCTCCTCGTCAGCAGGGCACAGCGCAGTTGGCGCCCAAGCGGCCGAACTGCTGTTCGACGGAGTGCAACTGATTGCAGCTGGCTTTGCGCAGCTCATGTCTCAAGGCTTGTTCCGAAGTGCAAGCGCCGGCACTATACTGGCGCCTGCAGCACGCAGCTCAACCTTGCAAGGCGCCAGCGGAGTGCTTGCTTTCGCTGCATCTGGTGCGCGGTTTGTGCCGAGTGTGGGCATCATTGCAATGGCACAGTCACAACTCTTGCCCGTTGGCGCCTCCACGGTGTTCGGCCGGCAACTTCTTGTTCCGCTGCAAGCAGTCCCCACCCTGCCAGGTGCTGTAGCCGAATACGACACCCCATCTGAGCTACGTAGTCTGTTCTTGATTCGTACCGCGAACATCCCATCAGCAATTGTACCTGAGGTGGCTCGTCTGGTTGCAGCGAGCGTTGGTCTGCAGGCTGCTGCTCTCGCCTCCACTGGTGTGCTGTGCAGTGAAACAGGGTCGCCATCAACTGCAACTTGCACTTCAGCCAAGCTTGATGTTCTAGATGTGGGCGGCAGTGCGACACAGGCGGGCTTGAATGGCACTGCTGTGGTGCAGCGTGTGCAGGCGTGGTGGGGGGGGGGGACTGGACCGGGGGCACCAGGAGGTCAACCCTTGCAAGCCATCCTTGGAGTGCGATACAGTGCAGTGGTGCCGCCCCTTGCAGCGGCAGCCCGGCGTGGGTTTGTGTCTGGGGGGGAGGCTCGCCGTGACGGGGGGGTAGTCGTGCTGTCGGCGAGTGCGACCAGCCCCGCCCTCAGTGCGACCAGTGTGTCCAGCTTGGGCGAAGTGGAGCCAGCGTTCCCCAACTTTGTGCGGGTAGTGCCTTTGGACACGGAACAAGCTCATGCGTTCCGATTGCTTTTGGCCCGCTTTGGGTGGGCCCACTGTGCAGTCCTGGGGGTTCAGGGGGATGCCTACGCCGAAGGCCTAGTGCAGGCTCTGGCTGAACAGTTGAACAGCAGTGCGTCTGGTGCAGTGCGGCTACTGCCACCTGCAGCTGTGATGGTGCCTGCAGCCCTCACGCGGGCGCATTTGGGGCAGGGAGCAGCAACCGGGGCATTCCAGGCAGCCGTCGCGCAAATAGCACAGCAGTACATGGCACCACTGAAAGCATCTGGAACACGTGTTGTTCTAGTTGCAGCCACTAGCAGCGACGCAGAGGTGTTGTTGCCTGCTGCCGCGCAGGCTGGCATGACTGGGGCAGCGGGGTACCTCTGGCTTCACACTGACAGCATTGCCCAGCGAGCAGTGGCGCTTGCTGCCACTTCGCCTGGCGCACTGCAGGTGATATCCGGTTCCGTTGGCGTTGCGCTGGCCGCCGCGGCGGGCCCCTCCCAGGAAGCCTCCCTGCTTGAGGCGCTGAGGGACACGGCCCAGCGCTGCGGGGAACAGGGCGGGGTGTTGCCCCATGTGCGGTTCACCGGAGCGGGAGGCGGACCCACATCATCAGACACTGCAGCTGCAGTGGCTGCTGGCTGTGCGGCTTTGGCCGCCCAGCTAGGGAGCAGTGGAGCCCCCCTGCAGGACGGCGCCGTCTCCGCGTTTGACTTCTACATGCACGATGCTGCAGTACTGCTGGGGGCCGCACTCACCCAAGGTATTCAGCAGCGCCTGTCATTTCCGACGGCCAGTTCCGCCCTGGTGCCCCTGCTCACCTCTGTCGTCCCAGTGGGTGTCACGGGGGTGGTGTCCCTGTTCCCCAGCACACGCTCCCGATCGGCGGTGGCGTATGTGGGACTGAATTTCCAGCAGGCAGCAGCTGCTCACGGAGTGGCGGCATCGCTGGTGGCGTCCTCCTTTGGCCGCATCACAAACGCAGGCGACCTCAGCATCACCGCTTGCCCCCCCGGCACCTCCTTGCAGCGATCAGCAGACGGGAACGTGCTGTGTTCCGAGTGTGAGGTCGACTCATACAAGACTGGGTTTGGCAATGGACGGTGCACCCTGTGTCCCACCCTTCCGTCGGGCGCTCGAATGACCACAGGGGGGTTGAGGGGGGGTACAACATTGTCACAGTGTCAGTGTCCCTCTGTGTTCTTCGTATCTGCAAGTGCAAGTTGGAACGACACGTCCCTTGTACCCCTCTCCGTGGGTCGCAGTGACGGTGCCTTGCTCTCCACCGCTGGGTCACCACTGTCGCAGTGCGACCTGCCGGGCGGCCGTGTCACCGCAGGGGCTACATGCTCTTTCCAGCCTCTGCAAGCAATGGTGCTGCCCCCTGTGCCTGTGGGCAGTCCCCCCCACACAAGCACCACTGACGTGTTCACTTGCTCGCACATTGCGTCAGCCGCGACCGCCCAGAGCAACAAGGGCCCCCAGACACCGGCTGCCGCTGCAGCCTCGTGTGTCTCGTTTCCAGTGGGCATTGCTCCCGACAGCATCACCCGCAGCACTGGCAGTGCCACAGGGGACAGTGGCAGTGACAGAGGGGTGCAGGGGGGTGGCTCCCTCAGTGTGGCTCAATTGGCTGTGGAGGCGGGCTTCTACCGCGCCCACTCTGGAGCCTGCGCAGTGGTGGCATGTCGCAACATCAAGAATTGCCCTCGTGGGCGGGCTCCCTTGCCGCTTTGTCGCGTTGCCAACGATGCCAGGGGGTCTGCCTTGGTGGCACTGCTGCCCCAGTGCGCCGAGGACACGCAGTGGTTCGCCACGCCCCAGGATGTGCGGGCTGCGGTGCTGGGGGTGTACTCCAGTGCAACCCCCCTTGACCCTTTGAGTGCCGCCGCCAACTCCGGGCTGACGTATGCCCAGCGACAGGAACTGCAGCGACTGGCGGTGCCGGAGGGCGTCCTGCTAAATGCCTCTTCATTCGCGTCCATGTCGGTGTCCATGATACAGGGGGGGGTAGATCCAGGTACTGCCCCCCCAATTGCGAAGATGGCCACGTGGGACTTTGATGGCCTTCGCTGGGTGAACGCAGAGATAACGCTGCAGGTGCGAGGCCCAGATATGGGGGAGGCTGCCCCTGTTGATGGGGGGGCTGCCCCTGTCGAGGGGAGCCTATCTACAGCTGGCCGGCGCATGCAGACTGCAGCATCAACCTCTGCCGAGCTGCAAGTTGCACTGCAAGTCGTAAGCACGTGCACGGGGGCCACAGATGGGCCCATGTGTGACTCGTGTTCCGCGGGGTACACATCAGACGGCTCAGGTGGGTGTTCCAAGTGTGCCTCCCTGCCAGTGCTGATTGCGGGGGCTGTGTTCGCGGCCACGCTGTTGGGGGCGTCAATTTGGCTGCTTGCCCGAACAGCTGTGGGTATCCCGTCACGCCAGGATATGCGGCGACAAGTGGCCTGGCGGCTGTTTGTTGATTGGATCCAGGTTCAAGGCTTGGTCATGTCTGTGGTTGTGATCGGCGGCATCACCGCAGCCAGCAACGCAGCGCGGTCCACGGGGGGGGGGTCAAGCGAAGCCGATGCACCTGCAGGATTTGTTCCGGCAGAGTACTTCCAGAACAGCTCTGCCGCCACCAACGACGGTGACTCCGGCTGGGACAGCACAACTTCAAGTGGCGGTTTCTTCACGGGGGGCGATGGCGCGTTGAAGGTGGTGTCTGATGTCATGGCCGTGGAGAGCTATGCGCAGATTGCACAGCTGGTTTCGGGAGTTCTGACTTCCGTGGGGCCAGCGTGCCTGCTGGAGAACGGGGACGGACCGGCGTGGCTGCAGTTCAACTTGGTGCGCGTGACTACACTGCTGCCCGTTGTGCTGCTTGTCATTGCAGTTGTCATTGGTGCCTTGGACTCCTTTGCTATGACCTTCGGGGGCGCCAGCGTGATTTGGAGAGATGTGGCGTTCAGTGTTCGGCGGAACGCGAACACCATCGGCGTAGAGTGCAACTTCGCTGCACGACATCTGCGGGACTGGTGGGCCATGAAGTGTGACTCCTGTTCTGCTTCAAGGTCGGCAAGAGCAGGCGTCATGTACTCCCAGCGGTCCCAGGCTCGACAGGACGCTCTGCGCATGGCTCGCCTGGGCATGCGGAGCCAGCCTGACCACACCCGCGTGGAGCCCAGTGTGGTGCTGTGGCCTCGAGCGCCCTTCGAGCACTGGGTTGACATCATCGCCCTCATCTCCGTCATCGCCCTGTACATCGTGTACCCCAGTATGGTGACCGGCCTGCTCAGCTCTTTCGTGTGTTTGGTCATCCCGGATGGTGCAGGGCGCGCTTTGAGTGTGTTGACTGTGGAGACTGCTGTGTCCTGCGGCGGCGCCACGCACGATGCCATTTCCCAGTGGACGGCTGTGGCGCTGGCCATGTACATCCTGGGGTTCCCGCTGCTGGTCATGACGCTGCTGTACACGCTGAGACGCAGCCTGTACATGCTGGACCCCCTTGCAGTGGGAACAGTAGACGAATCACTCACCCCGAACACGGTTCCACTGGAGCGTGTTCTGTCGTTGCTGCGGGCCATGATGCAGCGGCTAGCTGTGGCGCCACCCAGGCTGAACAGGGAGGATGTTCTGCGTCCAGAGGTGTTTCATGCCATGGTGGAGGTCATGTTGAATGTTCCTTTACCTTCAAATTCCGCACGCGGCGGGCTGGACGGGCAGGATAGTTCCGCCCGGGAGGCTGGCGAACACCTGAAAAGCCGCATGGGGAGGCCTGACGCCATCAAGGCTGGTACTGCCCCCAAATCCAGGCGTCGCACCATGGTAGCGGCTGCCATGGAGGGGAGTGCACAGGGCACTGGGCCCATGCGGTCCTCCCGTGCGCCCAGCGCTGTGCCGCAGGTGCGGCCCATGGGGGGAGGCGCGCCACGCCCTACCCATGCACACAAGTCACTCAGCAAGCACTTTGGACAAGAAGTGCTGCCAGGCATGTACTCGCCGTCGCAGCCCCGGCGGGGTGAAACCTTCAAGCACAGCTCTGAGCGCCGGAAGGCATTGCAGCGAGACGCACTCAAGGCGGCTTGTGTCGTCAGCGACGTGCCGGAGGAATTCATAGACACGGTACTGGATGTGCTGCTGTTCCTGCGAGATGGGGCAGAACAGAGCGGCCGCCCCACGGGGCGCGTTCCTGGGTATGGCGACATGCGCACACGGCTGCTGGGCCACCCGGCTGTTCCCGGAACGGAACACGGTGGAGTGGGCAAGGATGGTTTTGGTGGGCTTGATGTGACCCTGTTCGATGTGATTTGCGCCGCACAGCGTCTGCCCGGCAGTGAGCGGGACAGCCTGCAGGAGGGCGTGGACTACATCTCACGGGTAGTGAAGCGCCGGCTTGATGCCCTACGCATTGTGCGGGCTGCCCATGAGCAGATGATGTGGGAGGAGCAGGGGGGGGGTGCAGGGGAGGGGAAGGGGGGGTATGGTGCTGCCAGCAATGAGGACTGCAAGGGGGGGGTGGGCAGCGCCACACTCCGCCGAGGCACCAGGCGGGGCAGTGCCTACCCCGACGGCGACAGGCCACGCAACGCCAGCACCAGCTCAACCATGTCACTGCGTTACATGCGAAACGCTGGGCCGGGTGAGGGGGGCTCCCAGCGCCCCAGTCTCTCCACGGGGCTCCGGGTGGAGGCAGACCACTTCGCAAACAGTCTCGCCAATTTCGATTTCTCACCACAGGGCACACGCACCCTTGGGGCAGAATTGCGGAATTTGATGATGAGCTCGCCTCGGCGAGGAACACGAGGCACCACCAAGAAAAGCGCCCTGTGGGACACGCCGGGCTTGGCTGGCAGTATGCGCACCATGAACACGAAGCCATCTACCGCAGAACACAACATTGACAACCTGCCCGGACGCACTCGGCGATCTAGTACTGAGGTGGGTGCACGGCCCGTGTCTCTGCGGATTCAAGGCACACAGCAGGGGGGGGCTGGCGACAGCAAGGGGGGGCCTATTTCCCCCCGGCGGCTCGAAGCTCCCAATCTTTCACCCAACTCCCGCGGTCACAACCACACAGACAGCGGCAGTGACTCGGGGATGGACTCTGGCACAGCTGGTTCATTTGTGGATTCCTCCAGGAGGGGGTCCCTCGAAGGAATGGAGGGGGTGGGTACCCGAGCCCAGGGTAGGGGCCGCAGCAGCACAACTGCAGGGCGCATGGTGACTCCTTGCCGTGACGAGGCCCGGTCCGCAGTGCCCCCCCGGCAAAGGGGGGGGGGCAGCCCGGGGACTCCTGGCGCGTCCCCCACACCGGGGGAAAGGGAGACGACAGTTACACCAGGCGGCAGCAGGCCCCGCCTCACCCGCCGCAGCAGTGTGTCGGAGCTGCTGAGTCCCCTGGGGTCGGGCTTGACAGGGCAGCTGGGTCTTGATGGCGTGCTGAGCACAGTGCAGGCTGAAGAGCAAGCGGAGGCGGCAGCAGCTCAACGTGAACGGAACAAAAAGCTCCCTCGTGGATCGCTGGTGGAATGGGGCGGCAGTCCAGCATCCGCTGCAGGCAGTAGTATCACTAATGGCACAGGAACATCCACTGCACGCCCCAGCGGCAGGGAGGGGGGGGGTCCCCCGTCTGCAGGGGGCCCCCGCACGCGCCGTCCCCTGTTCCGGGCTGCTTCATTTACCAGCCGCAGCAGCCGCATGTGGAAGTTGCCCCCGCTTGAGGTCGAGCCTCCGGCGCCGGCGCAAGGGGGGGGGGCGCCGGCGCAGGGGGAGGGGGTTCCTTCCCCCCGCACCCAGCAACTGGGCACCCGTGGGGCGCGGGCGACAGAAATGAGTGCCAAGTCCCCCAGGGGGGGCACCGGCATCCGGTTCGACATGGACACGGGGGGGTCGGGCGGCCCAGTGGCTGAACGGAAGAACACACCCAACAGGCGCGCCACTGGGCGGCAAAGCACTTGGGGCGGCCGCAATGCCATGGTGATCGATTCCACGGATCAGGTGATGCCATCGGACCTAGGTGGGGTGCAGGGACTGTCAGATGACGAGGGGGTGGGCGGCACTGCCATGGACGACATTGAACTGGATTTCTTGTTCGCGGCTTGGGAGAGTGTGCTGCAGCAGCTGGAGCAGGTGACCGCTGTGCGTGTGCGGTGGGGTTTCTTCTACCGCCACTACACTCCCAGCACTGCGTGGTACTGGGGGGCGCTCACGCTGCTGTGGAAAGCACTGATAGCCACCGTGACGACAGTGGTGAACAGTGATGCAACGCTGATTGGGAACAGCATAAGCCGGGACCTGCTGCTCACTGTGGTGCCGGGTGTGTTCACATCGACTGCCCCTGGTGCTCTGCAACTAGTTGGCTTGCGTTCCTTGTTGCTGTTGCTGTTGCTGTCCGCGATGGTGTCGGGTATTAGTTTGAAACGTCCGTTCGTGGAAGTGCCTGTCGGATCAAATGAACGCGCCAAGCGGAGAGCACTGGCCACAGTGCAGCAGACCAAGCTGTATGCCGGGTCAGGGGGGGCTCGGAACACAGAGGCTGTGGGTGATCGCGGCAAAAAGCCCTCTGCGGCCAAGGCGGCTGGCTTGGCTGCCAGCATGCGAACTGTAGGGGGCATCAGGCAAGCTCGAGGGGGGGTGTCATCGCGGAAATTGAAGATCGGTGATATGGGCCTATCCCGCCGCACAGTACGCAGTGACACGGCCAGCAGCCTGATGAGCACCGTCACCATGGCCAGTAGTCTCACCGCCGCCTCCGAGGGTGCCGAGGAGGGAATTTGGGGTGCGCGGCTGGGCAGCTCTGCCTCTGCTGGGTGCTGCGGCTGCTGCCGCCGCGTCACGCCTCGGGATGTGTACCATGCCCTGGCACGTAGCAGCTCCAATTTCCGCATGGAACTGGCACTGACCAGCACCATTGTGACACTTGTGCTGGGAAATTTGTACTTGAACATGGTTCTGCGTGACGCCAACGCCAGTGTGACCTCAGGGGGCAGCGGCGCTGCGTTCTGGCTTGTTGGAGAAGACGCCTCCTCTGCTGTGGCCGTGCGGTACGCCATGTTTGTGATGTTCCTGCTCACTGCGGTGTTCTTGGTGATGCCTTACATTCACTTCATGATGATCTATCGGACACTGTTTGCGCTCACGTGGGGGTGCTGTGGCCTCCTGCGAACTTCAAGTGCATCTGGCGACGAGGAACACAGCACGAACAAGGGGGCTTGTGCAACGATCCTGACCAAGCTGAAGCGAGCAGCCTCGTGCGCCTGCTGCAAGGCGCCAAAGCCCGCCTCCGCCGCTGGCTCCAGTGCTCGCACAGCCACCAGGCAAACCAGCCCTTCCCTGAGGCCCGCCATCAGCAGTGTAGGCAACAGCGTGCTTGGCTTGGGACGAAGTGCTTCCACTGCACAACGGGCAGATACGGGCAGTGTGGAGATGACCCCCGTAACCCTTGGGGACGGGGGTAGCACAGTGATCCCCCCCTCCA
>Ga0307982_1001104_pt1 | contig 21621 bp, 22 predicted proteins | sample OrgLakmetagen989_FD_201847 | JGI IMG/M metagenome (GOLD analysis project Ga0307982, IMG submission 201847) | Saline water microbial communities from Organic Lake, Antarctica - #989 | ecosystem: Environmental > Aquatic > Non-marine Saline and Alkaline > Saline | place: Antarctica: Organic Lake... | reverse complement strand
GCCCGCTGCTGAGCTGCTGTGGTTTCGGCAAAGTTGCGGTCAGCGCGCCGCACGTCATCAGAATTGTCGCGCTCGATGGCATTGAGGCGCTCCTGCCAGGTGATTTAACAAAGAGTGCACACACACAAGAAAACGAGCGCAGGCATTGTTGCAACCATTGAAACGGTGAGACTCACGATATGCACGATTATACAAGTCTTGAAGTAAAGGTTTCGGAATTGTAGTGAAAAGAATTTCTTTTTATACCACAAAAACTACTTCATACTTTCTTCCTCACTTGAGTGTGCTGTTTGAGCCGGCTTGACAAATGACTCAAATCTCGAGTTTTGCGGTCGTGAAGCATTTGCACCCATTTCAGCTGCTCGCTGGCTGCGTACAGGCAATCCTCGAGGCCTTCAACTTCAACTTCACTCAAGACTTGGTTGAGCCACTGAAATCGTGCTCCCAACACTTGCCCCAGCCAACTCGCCCGTGCCACCAACGCCTCAAGCAGCACATTGGTGGTAGCATGCACGTCGAGCGTCGCCTCGAGCGCTTTTTGCTTGGCTAGGAGCGCTTCAGAGGCCAATTCTAGGCTGACGTGGCGAGTGTGCCTGGCCTGCACAAGCGCTGCGTGGTCTCGGTCGGCAACATCCGCTGCATCGAGTGCAGCCTGGCGCCACTTGTCAAGCTTGGCTTGTTCTGAAGCCCAATGGTCTGCCGTAGCACGGAGTTGTTGTGCTTGCACCTTCAAGTACGCTGCCTGCGGAGCACGATTTGATAATGTAATTGGTTTGAGAAGAAGCTTATGCAAAATCGATTATGAGAACAATGATTTTGATGTAAGTAGAGAAGGTACACCTGAAAGTGAATTAGCCAGCAACGATCATAGATGCAAAGAAGTTGGAAGGGCGGAATTCAAGGCAGATAAGAACCTGATCGCCGCTAGCGATAGCCGCTTCTAGAGCAGTGCGCTGCTCCCAAAGCAATTTTTCAAATTCTGCCACTCGAGCTGCTTCATCATCTCGTGCCTTTGCTTCTTGGCCCCTCACTGCATCATGCGCGTGCGCAACCCATTCGTTTGATGACGATGCTGACTCTACACCGTGTGGGTTTGGCTCGCTACCAACTTGAAGATTCAACGCAGGGCCCTCGTGAAGCTCGCGTTTCAGCTAATGCAAAGAAATGCACAGTGGCAAGTAAAAGTGAAGGAGATGCTAGGATACGCAGAAGTAACAGTAGAAGTATACCGCGCAAGTGACCAAGCATTGCAGAATACTCAATTACATCACAACTTGTCCGATTCCGGACACGAAAGAGAACTGCCTAAACATTGTTGAGCGAGGACATGTGTACCTCGCTGGCACGAGTTGTCACCAAGTCGAGAGCGCCTTGGCATCGGTGTTTGCCCTGTGCCAGCCGTGCTCGGAGAATGCTCGCTGATTGGTGCAATCGTTGCTGAAAGAATGGTGGTGCCACTCCTTCACCACGTCCTCCTTCGTCGATTTCTCGCCAAAAGTCAGCTTCTGACGTCAAGAGCCTATCATCATCATCATCTGGGGAACCGGCGGAGGCCAGGGCTTGAGCAAGGTTGTAAAGGCTCGCGCGGGCCTCAGCGGTAGCGGTGCGGCTGCGCTGAGCGAGGTCGATCGACTCCCTGAAACTGCAAGAAAAGCAGGAAAGTGTGGAAATCGAGGTATGAAGGAGTAAAAAGAAATCCACAGTACAAGTCTTGAGCACTGAAATGGCCCCGAAAACTGAACCCTGACCTACTATGCCAGAACATTTTCTTTTGTCGCTGGCTCAAAATAGTTGATTCTCGAACCTGCGGACGAGGCGCTCTTGGGCCATGAGGGCGCTGTCTAAATCACCAGCTTCGCGCTTCGAGGCAATGTCCGCCTGTAAAGTGCCAATCGCACCACGGGCTCTCTTGGCTTTCAAGCGCACAGTCAACAGCGTCTGCAGGGCTTCTGGGTAAGAACACTGAGCTGCTTGCTGCAGTGGAACCAAGGTAAAGTCTTGATGGAAGCGCAAGAGCTGAGACTCGTGAGACACGAGCTGATTGTCGGGGAAGGGCAAGTGGGCCTGGTTATGGAGAGAGAAAGGACAAATGTTTTGATTCACGAAGGTGCGAGTGAATCATCATGGATAACGTCAGGTATAAAATCAAGCCCTCTCCCTCCACACAGGGAAAACAAAGACGAAAACATTTAAATTGAGAGCACACCTTACGCTCTGCGTCGCACGCATGCAGTTCTTCGAAGCACTTGTTGGTGGCTCGGTACATGCCTAACCTCTGCAAAGCAGCACTTTCTCGGCTGCTCAGTGCTGCTTTGCCTCCAGAGAGGCGAGCAACCGCATGCATTGCCCATGATTTATTCGAACTCGTTGGAACGTGTGAGCATTCGGACGACAACACATCAACCATTTCTTCTTGAGGAGGTAGTTGGCGCTCCGCCAGCACTGCGGCAACCTTTTTGATGCACAAAGCGCGCAACAAATCAAGGGGTCAATTATTAAGCAAATGAAGGTAGAATATACAGAGGAGGCAAAGTCACATCATTGTGAAGCAAATAAATAGCAATGGCATCTATTAAAAATATTCAAGGTTGCGAGGCAACGTGAGAAGTTGACAATTGCATGCAAAAACATGCGTAGGAATCATCATGTCTCTTCACAGCATACCTGTTGCTCTACTTTGGGCCTTTCTGATTTCGGCAATGCTTCCAAGCGAGGGTCTATTGGCGGTGGTGGTGGCAATGCGGGTGCTTCACTTGATGGCTTATGAGCAGGCGGAACACTGGGAGTTGGCAATGAGGCAGGCTGCGAAAGGAGGGCTGGTGTTGGAGCCATGTCAACAGGAGAATGCACTGGCGCAGGTGCTGACGTTGCAAGCACGCTTGGCATTCGTGGCAATGGCGCTGCCTCCTCAAAAGATTGAGCTGATGATGGGGCCATCATTTTATCTACCAGAAAGTTAGGGCTAGCACTCTCAGAAGGAGGAGTCGGCATACTCGTAGGAGGAGACGGGTTAAAGGGCGGAGGAATAGCAGTGTGAAGGTCAAGGTCCTCGTCACTGTCGTCGTCATCCTCGTCGCCGGGAACCCAATATTTTGATTTCTGCGTTCCTCGAGGAGGTGCCGTTTTGCTTCTTCCTGAAGTAGCCGACAAAAAGGCATGCCTCGTGGCTTTAGCAGCTCCCTTGGCACTTGATTTGAGAGACTGTTGGTTCCGGGGCATTAGGCCACTGTCATCATAAGCGTATGCGCCAAAATGTTCGTCGCCTAAGTCAGACGGCACTTCCTCAGGTGATGGTTCCGCTTTAATAGGCGGTGGCGCAGAAAGCAGTGCAGGGATCTTTGTAATTGCGTCTCGCAAAGCTCGAATTTGCACCGAATCCATTCCTATGAAAATGGATAGAGATAAATGGGAGAACTGTCAGAACACTTACGACTGCAAATTCTATGACAAGCTAAGTCTATCTGAGACGCAACCTAAGAAAAGAAAGAAAAGAAAAGAAACACGTGAGTCTGCCGAGTTATTTACCAATGTCGCGGCAGGTATCATCATCATCGAAAGGGCTTCCATCGGCCAAGTCCGAGAGAGAAGCGATGCCAAACACGTTCATTGCCGCAGAAAACTGCCCTAAACCATGGACCTCGAGGAAGGCCTCTAAGTTCGCCGGCAATGGAGCACTAGGCATAGTGGCCGCTACCCCTCTATGGTTGCTGTTGATACTATTCAGACTCCAGCGCCGCTGGCCCGGCCCTAGCACAAACGATTCAGCGGCAGCACTGCCCCGGGCAGCTGCTACGCGCGCATTCCGAGCAGCTGCTGCTGTGGTGGTGGCGGCCAGCGCGGACGCATTGGCTGCAGCGGCGGAGGCTTTGGCTCTCGTTTCTTCTAGTAACACGCGCGCCTTGAACTCGGGCGGAGGCGGTGGCCTGCCAACGTAGGTGTGCTTCTGTTGGCGCATCAGGTCTTGGGCACGGGCCACTTCTTCGGGCGTTAAGCTGCTCGACTTCGCCATGAGCGCTGCAAGCTCCATCTGTTCATTCAATAATCGACATCCATACAGTTGAAAAGGTAGTGAAGTGTAATAAAAAGACAATTGGAATTATTTTTCAGGAGCTGAACTCGTTTGTGGCAATTAATTAGCAGAGAAAGAGAAAACGAAAGTAGAAATTGTATCAACTATTGAGGGTGTGTGTTTTTTTTCACCTCTTCATCTGCCATACCCCAAGCGCTAGCCATCTGAACAGTAGAGGCTGAAGGTCGCCCATATGCGCTGCCTGAGGACTGCTGAGTAGGCTGCAACCTTGGAGGAGATGGCGCTGTATTAGTTGTGCTCTGCCTTGCGGCTTGAGCTACGGCACCAGTGCGGAGTCGCTGTACTTCAGACGGGCTCATCCTGAACTCATGCTGGAGCTCGGCGTCGTTGAACTGTTAGAGAGCAGGGAGGGGGAAAGCCAACAACTTTAAAGAACAAACACATGTCGAACATTCGTGCGCTTTGTAACATTTTCAATCGTGCATCCTCTTGTGCGCTATCTTGGTTGCGTGGCACTCACGTGATCGAGGTCACTCAACGTCTCAAAGCCATATTCGGCCATAGGTTCTGCGAACGCCATCAAGTTAGTGCTACGCAAGAGGTCAATGATTATCCCGCTGCTTGATGTAGGAGCTAGTTCTTTATCCTTTGCGAAGAGCGAAGAAGAATATGAGATGAGATGATAAAATGGGCTAAGAAAATAATACGAGCAAGCATGCAAGCGTGAGGATTCATTGTAATGGAGCTCACAATTCCAATCTCACCATCGCCACAGTAGAAATATCGCACGAAATTACGTTGATGCTTTAGTATAAGAACTCGAGCGGCGCTAAGCAGTCTCCTTGATCACACGGCTAGAAACGCAAAAAGACAGACATTTTCTTGTTTCACTTCTTTCAGCTTTCAGTATGATGGGTATCCTGAGAACCTGATGAGAGTCACCAGCAGAATTTCCACTGCTGATGACTGAAGACTAAAATTTAGCTAAACATAAAACAAGCTAGCCCATCCTACAATCGTCATTACACTTTACACATCCTGTTCACAGTCGCCCCAGCAGTCGATCGCTGACTTAACAAGACTTCTACCTATCTTAACGACCTAGCTACTCATAGGCCTATTCTTACAACACTGCTTTGGCCTCGCATCTATCTGATCAATCTGTGTCGGCGTGTCTTTGAATAAGTCTTGTTAGTATTCAAGGAAGCCTACACTTCTTCGGAGCGCGCAAATTTCTATACTCTATACAACATGGCGACGGGTAATCCACGCAATAAGGTTGCGCTCAAGCCGGGTTTTTCGCAGATGCATTGGATGATGAAGACGCAACGGGAACCTAACTTAGCCGGCCGTAACGGTGCGCCGCCGCGGCGTGGTATTCCGATGTCCGAAGTGGCGATGCATGCCTCCGAAGACGATGCTTGGACCGTGTTTCGAGGTCGCGTCTTCAACATCACTCCATACTTGCACTTCCACCCCGGAGGTGTTGACATCTTGATGGAGGGTGCGGGCAAGGACTGCACTGCTCTCTTTGACAAGTCAGTATACTTCTCGTGCTGTCTATAGTTCGTTCTCATTCCTATCGACATGGCTGATTAGGAAGTCAGCCCCGCTAGGCACGCGAATTAATGTTATACATCTTTTGATAAATTTTGCTTCCATCATTTGCTTGACATCCAGGTACCACTCATGGGTAAATGCCGAGGGCATGATCGGTGCTCTGTTCCTCGGTAATCATGACGACAATGCACCTCACCTGGGCCCTAAGCCCCCTCCTCCCACAGCAAACAAGATGGGGCCGCCTTCTAAGCCACCGGTCAAAACACCTGCTGCAGAACTCTCAGCGGCGGCCTCTCAGGCTGCCATACCCACGGCTTCGAAGCAAGAAGGCCCACCTTGCCGGCCTTCTTCACCTCTCGAAGCTGCGCCGCCGCTGGGCAAACCCGCTGCTGCACCTGTCTCCCATGCAGCTGCTGCTGCCGATCCCACGAAGAGCGGGCCTTCTACTACGAACACTGACACTGCCGCTGCATTTGATGGCTTTGTGGATGTGGCGGATTCCGCAGCCGTGGCTCAGGAAGACAGCCGGCTCCTGGTGCAAGTGTATGACGCACCGTCAGGATCCGATGCCTCGTCGTCGTCGGAGGCTTCAGGCGCTCAAACCACCGAACTTGCCAACAGATCAACAACTGCTGCGCCCACGGCATCTGCAGCTAGTGGAGGTACTGCAGCAGCAGCAGCAGCAGCAGCTTCTGGCGCCGCTGCGTCGTCCGGCAGGTGGGTGGCGTTGGTCCGGCACGGCGGCACGCTCACGGCCATGGACGCGACTTGCTACCACATGGGCGGGCCCTTACTGATGGCCGACATCGAAGACGTGGTCACTACAGGGGGGAACAGCCAGCCGGGTTGCAAGAAGGACGCCGCCTTGGTGTGCCCCTGGCACCACTACCGCATTCGCCTTTCGGACGGGCGAAGGCTGCACCTTGCCGCTGGAAAGGGTGGCAGCAGCAGCAGCAGCAGCAGTGGCGGCGAGACGTACGAAGCTTCCGGTGAAGTGCGGCAACGAGTGCATGACGTCAAGGAAGCCAACGGTCGTGTGTGGGTGAAGCTTCTCGACGGCCGGGCCGACAGCTCTCCTTCAGCGACTGGTGGAGGTTCTGCATTAGACTCTAGCAACAGTGGCAACATTGATACTGGAAGCGCGCGCGGCCCCAAAGAGGTCATGAGCGACGAGTACGCCTTCAAGAAGCCCATGCCGGCGAGCTGGGGCGGTGGCCAGCGGTCGGGCGCCGTGCTGCAGCGCTTGCGCGAGCAAGGAGGAGGCAAAGGCAGTGGGAAAGGGTTTGGCGGTCTCGGGAGTGTTTCCTCGATGCAGGGGCGCACGGCGAGCGGCAAGCAACGGCTGTTGCCCGCAGTCGAAGACGCCGTGGGCGCTTCCATGCGAGGCGGCGATGGCGTAGCGCCGTGGGCTCTAACAAAAGCCAACGCTAGCAGCAGCAGCAGTGATAGCGCACTTTCGTCAACCAAAGCTGGTGCTTGGCGGGCGCCCGTGCCTCGCTTCAATGCTCCACGACCACCTCTAGCTGCTGGAGGAACGACAGGCGCAGGGACCGGAACGGCCCTACGAGAAGAGACATCGTCATCGTCGTCGCCTGCCTTGCCACTCACCACGCTGTCGCCGAGCGAGTTCAAGCTCTTCACCTGCGCTGCAGCAGTGCCTGCCGGCCGGGGGATGGTGCGCTTGACTTTCCGCGGGTACTTCTTTGCAGGCAGCACTGGCCATTCGCTGCTCGGAGCGTTTGGCAACGGGGCCCACGTGGACGTGTGCACAGAAGTGCCTTCCTTAAAGGATCCCCAGTCCATGGAAGAGCAAGTGCGCCCTTACACTCCAATCGCTCGCTCTGCGGTCGCGGAAGGCGTGGTGACGTCTGTGCCGCCTTCCTGCGGCGCCAAGGGGCCCGAAAGCTTTGACTTGCTGGTGAAGTCGTACCCCCGTGGTCGAGTCTCGCGTGCACTGGTGACCACGCAACCAGGCCAGCAAGTGGCGATGCGAGGCCCCATGGGTGGCTTGCCTCCTCATTGGCTGTTTGGCAACCCGCTACAAGAGAAAGCGAGCAGCAGTAGCAGCGGTGGAAGAGGAGGAGGAGGAGGAGAAGGAAGAGGGGGCGAAGGCAAGCGCGTGCATTTAGTCGTGGTAGCTGCTGGCACGGGGATCACTCCAGCTTTGCAGCTGGTTTACGCTACCCGCGCTGCTGCTCATGGGAATGCTGCTACTAGTACGGAGGGGGCTTCTTCAGGAGTCGACTCCACTGGTGATGGCAGCAACAGTCATGGACGCGATAGCACCCTGAACGTACCACTGAACGTGATGGAAGAAGGAAGCGAAGACGAAGACGAAGCAGACGATGCAGATAACGGCAATGGCAGTGCAGCAATAAAATCAGTGGGTACTTCAACATCAACACCTCAATCAACATCGCCTCTGCTTTCACAAAAGCCGCCACCATCTTCGTCGGTGGCTGCCGTCACGGTAGTGGCCTGCAACCACGCAGCTGTCGACATTCCTTTGGCAGCGGAGCTCGCAGCGCTGGACAACTGGAGCGCCAGTGAAGTATTATCTTCTCCTGACAGTGCAGCCACTGCCTTGCGCGTGCGCATACGTCACTTGCTGAGCAGCGCAGAGACCGAGCCAGGAAACCGAGTGTCTCCGCCGGTGCCAGGGCTCTTGGGCCGCGGGCGCATTTCAACGGAAGTGCTCGCGCCGCTGGTGGCCTCTGGCAATGCAAACTGGGAGTTGCGGCTTGCGTGGTGTGGGCCGGAGGGCTTCAGTGAAGCAATGCGCACAGCAGCGACCGAACTAGGAGTGGATCCAACGCACTGCCACGAATTTGGGTAGACAGCAGAAGGCGGAGGAAGTGCAAGGGAATAGCTGCGTCTTGACAGTTGACTGAGCCCCGTGTTTTTATCGACTTCCAAAGAAAATTTTAACACCGAAAATTGGGCCATTTTGCAGTGCTGTATGTCTGAGTCTTCGTGTCGACGCTGTAGGCGCCTACGCCGACTGTTTTCGGTGATAGAAACTATTGCCAGTGCAATTTCTAACTGTTAATAACTGGGGACCTATATACGGACAATGGGGCCCTCTTAGAGAAACCCCTCTTTTCCCTTCGCATTTCCGTTGTATTCGTTATACGTTATACTCGCGTGATTACGATCATCTCGAGAGCAGTATAGTGTACAGTGCCTATTCTATATATCTTATACCTTTTTAGAATAGAGCACTAACAAAAACCAGTGATTCGCCTGGCGGATGTCAAGAGTCAAGAGGCACGCGCCCATAGTTAAGTAAATGTCCCTTCAAGTCCAAATGGCGGCTGTTTTACGCACAGGTCCTCATTCTGAAGCAAGAATACGGTCGACTTGTTTTGTAGCGTTGCGCACAGAAGCAAGCAGGTCGAGCATTTGCTCTTGCGAGCACGTGAATTCTTCAACCTCTAAGCCCACGCCATCGGCGGCCTATAGAAACAAATAGCAGGGCAGGTGAAATGTACGACAAACACATAAGATCACACTTTTGCGAGAGTGGTAAGCAGTAGCATAAAGTGCAGTTCCTATTGAAGCGCTCAAAACAGGATACCACATACTTTACGAAAGCACTAAATGAAGAGGCTGGCAAAAAGAAAGCAATCCAGCAGCATTCTCTGTTATCGAACTCACTTTGATTTTCAGCGACACGAAGTACGATGGCACGTGCTCCACTCCAGTGGTAGAGGATCGCACCAAATAGTCCAATCGCCACTCGCAGCCCACAATGCACCGCGACCCGAGGCCTGCGTGTTATCAGATGAGGGCACACAGATTTACAAGAAAGGTAGCCTAAAGTAAGATTTGAAGCCTGCAAAATAATTTAGAAAAAGAAAAATTTCGCTTCACCTGTGCTCTTCAACATCCAGCGCAGTTTCTCCTTTTGAGGCTCAAATGCAGCAGTAAAGCGTTTGGCGTTTTCTGGCGCTACGCTGGCCTCTTCAAGCAAAGCACTAGCGTCGACGTGTGGGTGGATATGAACAGGTAAATGAGGATGAGATAATACAAAGAAAATATAGTATGATAGTGAGTTCAAAATTAATAGAGTATCCGAACTCTCAATCCAGGAGACTCAGTGCCACAACCAGCTACACAGTTAGGCTTACGTTAAGGTATCAGCTGTGCAGTCCGCCTTAGCTGCTTCAACGATAACTGTGCACACGGCTGCGTAAAGCTTGTTTGCATTGGAGGCGCCTACGCTCTTCGCCACAGCCGCTGGATAAAAGTATACGCCAACACACAACGAAAGAAAGTCGAACAAGCAGAGGCTTAGAGAGGGTAAAACACAAGAAATGAAAATAGTCGCTACCCCACCGCCCAATAACAGTGTTCCCTTGCACCCTCTCCCGTATCTTTTCCTAACAGCAGACTTCGTACAGCCAACTTCTAATTGCTTGAGACAGCTGCAGCATCTCACCTACCGGTAACTGCCTCTGAAGTGGTTGGAGCCTCGTACCGGCTAAGGACGTTACTGACGCCCAATACCAACGCATCAATTTGTTCCATACCATCTAGCGAATCCAAGTATGCCAACCCTTCAGTTGTCTCCTTGGTAAAGTTATCCATATTGAGGGCTCGATGCAGACCTAGCACACGACGAAACAAAGTTTGCCGCATACAGTATGAAATTTCGATTAGCGCGCATGAGAGAATGGTATAATCTTTACATAAAAGTGAGGCATTCTACAGTAAAATGACAGTGAATACATCGTCGTTGTTTCCAATCAAAAGACGAAAGATGATTTTAACGTACCAAACAGACCTGATTTGCACCCACTATGAATACGATCCCTCAAGGCTACTCCAGTTACTGCTCAGATGTGCCGAGCTCTTCAATTCTAATCTATCTCTGCTGCAGATTTGCACGCTTTACACCTTCACACGGTATGTATCCTACAGTACCGTCGCGTCGACCGTCGACAACCCAGCAAGCAGGCAAGACGGCAAGAAGACGTGAAGACCGTGGTGATGGGATCCGAATGGCCATACCCGTACTTTTGGTATGCACCTTCTCGTTTCTCACTTTCTCACGCTTTGCTTTCCTAGTTTTCTTAGCCCCTTGGCCTTAGCCCTTGCTTGGCACTTGGCACGGACGAAGGGGCGCTTTTTCGACTTCGTAAGAACAGCATTTAGGAACTGTGTGGTGGGTATCATCTCAAGTACTAGCCATACATTGAGGAGGTATATTGCTTGATCTACTTTACGGCAGCATTCCTCCAGCTACAGTTCGTACTGTCTATCAGTCGATTACGAAGAGCTTGCACAGGCTGAGAGTCCAAGCATTCAATGCAACAACTCTAATATATAAACGTAAGCCATACTCTGAGTTGGTGTCCAACGTGCTTTATGATCGAGGCTGATCACATTTCAATTTCGAGCATCTCCGGGCGGGCAGCATATGATTCCCGTACTGGTCTCTTGGCAGCGGGCCCGTCCTTGCATCGAATAGCCTCTGAAAGAGGCTACCTTAATTTCAGCACTTATTTTCAAGGAAGTGATCGCAATTATGGTGATGTGCTAGCGTGCGCAGGTTTCTCGAATGGAGACGAAGACGGCTTTGTTGTGGTACTCCAACCACAAGAAAGTGGCAGTGCACCTCAGCTGTGCTGGTTTGGAGCCGACGGGAATGAATCATCCGAGGATCCAGTTGCTTTGATGCCCATCGAAAGGTTCACTTCGATTCTTGGTCTGACCGTTGCACCGGAAGGCAACTTCGCCGTCGTCGTTGGGAGCGATGGCGAACCGAGCGTGTATGCGCGCGGTGAAAGCCAAGCCATGAACCCACCTCCGCCATGGCTACCCAAGCGGCCCTCACCCTCTCCAGTGCTAGCCTGCTCATTTTCAGCCAAAAAAAGTGGCAATTCTAGCAGTGGCGGTCATTGGACGGCGCTTGGCGCACTCAGTGGTGCTCTTTGCCTAGCGTGCTCCACTACAGCAGGCGCCGAGGTGAAAACACTCACGACCCAGTTCGATGGACCAATTTCGTCGGTGCTGCTTCACTCAAACTCGGGTTGTAGCACTGCGAGTCACGTCGTTGTGGGCGGTGCACAAGGCTGGGTGGCCATTGTTCGCTTACCTGGCGATGTAGCCACGGCCAATAGCACTGGAAGTAGCGAATCGCCAGTCCTTAGCGATGGAGGTTACAACACGAGTGCTTCACAAGAGCCAACAGTCGAGCTGCTGCATCGCGATCTCGGTGCAGCTGTCACGGCTTTGACGCTGCATGACGTGCAACTCGACGGCCGCTTAGAAGTTGTCGCTGGCACAGCGAGTGGGCGAATTGTTGCGCTCGATTGTGGTTCCGCTCTGAGCAACGAACCACCGGCACCGGAAAAGGAATCGAATACTTCTCATATCGATTCCTCGGCAGGAAGTGAAGACCAAAGAAGAACGAATGTATCCCCACATTACCCCACTACTGCTTCAATCGTTTGGCAGCGCGACACTTTACAGCCCGTGCTTGGTTTGTCGTCGCTTGGGTGCTCGCCGTCTCACGGGCTGCCAGAGTTGATCGTTTTAACAGCCGACGGCGCGAGTTTGTACGCGCCTGCGCCCTCTGTTGTGGCTAAGAAAGTGGCCACGGTAGCAGAACTGGCCAAAAGACTAACTGCACTACGCCGCGAGGCCAAAAAGCAAATAGATGGCGCTCGGACCTAGCCTGAGACTGTCTTGTATGCACGTAAGAGAAACGAGGTGGGTTCGGTGGGTTTATTTCAACGCCGTACGCGAAAAACATTCACATCAAGGGAAAGTGTGCCTAACTCTATCCTGTATATTAAATTGAATACTGGCCGTGGTTCGTTTAATCATAGTTGTCATTTTTTTTATATACCTACAGTACTTTAGTAAAGATTTGTTGTACATGCAGAGGTGCAGATGTGCAGTAAACAAAAAACACAAGGCGGACAGGCGGACCACGCACGGGCACAAGAAGGGACACGTGTCACGGCGGTAGTGTATGTCTCTACCAACCCATAACACCAATAACCATACCACCCGGAATTTCCATCATAATCTTAATAAATCATATAGGAAGGTAGGTAGTAAATTGTGTAGTATAAAATGTTGGTAGCATTTACAATATCCGCCGTGACAACACGCACCACGGGTAATATAAGGGCGCTCACCCACGGGCATCTCAAGGCCGCGAACTGAGGTGCTAATGAACCGTGCAACGCATGGGCACCTGAACTTGTATCTACTTAAGAGAAGGTTAAGTGTGCAAGTGTTGCGTCTTTCCTGTCGGTTGTTGGTTTGAGCAAGTGACCAGATCCCCCTGTACTTTGTGCTCAAGACAGCGATGCACAACAAGAAAATCAGCGATCGTGACTATTCTGCCTGCATTATTACATGATGTTTACTTCACTGGTTCACTGCTGCAGAACACAGCGAAGAGATAAGACTAGAGCATAAGCAAGGATTATTCCTGTGGTCCTACATGCAGCTATTTGCCAAGCCTAAAAGCAAGAAGCGAACCCGCACAGATGCGGGGCCATCTAGCTCAGCCAGTGAGGAGAGTGTGCCTGCACGTGTAGCCACTAAGGCTGTAGTGTCGCAGGACGATGAGGACACGGTCAGTTTTGCGACCACGTTTTCCGAGCTTGGCGTCTGCCCCTGGCTTGTTGCGTCGTGCAATGCTCTCGGCATGCGTGTTCCTACTCCCGTGCAGCGGTGCTGCGTGCCTGCTGCACTCAAGGGCCTCGACTGCATGGGCCTCGCAGAAACAGGCAGCGGCAAGACGGCAGCTTTTGCGCTCCCTATGCTGCAGCGTCTCTCCGAAGACCCTTATGGCGTGTTTGGTTTAGTGCTCACGCCAACCCGCGAGCTCGCTATTCAAATTGCTGAGCAAATTCTCGCACTTGGCGCACCTTTTGGAGCTAAGGTCTGCACAGTGATTGGCGGTGTTAACCCTACACAGCAAAGCTTGGAAATCGCTTCCCGGCCGCACATTTTAGTGGCTACCCCCGGTCGGCTCATCGATCACTTGGAAGGCCCTAGCCCTCCTGCCCTGAACCGCCTTAGCTTCTTGGTCCTCGATGAAGCTGACCGTATATTAAACGCTGGTTTCGCGCCAGAGCTCACCAAAGTGCTCAAGAAATTGCCGAGTGGGCCGCGCCGGCAAACGCTGCTCTTCAGTGCGACCATGAGTGACGCCATCGAGCGGCTCCGGAACATGGCGAGCCGCAGCGACGCGAAGCTCTTTGACTTGACTACGGGTTCCCACGCCACGCCCGCAAGTTTGTCGCTCGAGTACCTGTTCATGCCAGCCCAAGTGAAACTCACTTACTTGGTGCAAGCACTCCGCACTTTAGTGAAGCTGAGCCCACGGAAAGACCGCAGCGACGAACTGGCTGGCGGCAAACAAAGCAAAGGGCGCGGCAAAGTCAAAGGTAGCAAAGAAGCATCAATTTCAGCCGCACTCGCAGCGGGTGGCGAATCAGACTCAGACGAGGACGAAGACGACCCCACGAAGAAGCGCGCCCGCTCTGCGATTGTGTTTGTGGGCAGCTGCGCGCGCTGCCAAGAAGTGACTCAAATCTTGCTCGAACTTGGCGTCGACGCTGTTTGCATTCACAGTTTGCTCGATCAGCGCCGCCGCCTCGCTGCGTTAGGCAAGTTCAAGTCCTTGCACAACCGCTTGTTGATTGCCACTGACGTGGCGTCCCGTGGCTTGGACTTACCCGACGTTGACCTGGTGAAAGCTAACACGCATCCCTTCTTGCTACTTCATTTGCCGCACGCACCGCTTTGGTGCTTCTAGTCGAAATACCGGTACTTTCAAAAGTATACTAATCAATGTGCATTTCGCACCTTTCCCCATCATTATCGACAGGTGGTGCACTACGACATGCCGCGCATGCCGGACGACTTCATTCACCGGAGCGGCCGCACGGCGCGCGCTGGCCGTAAAGGCAAGTGCCTGAGCCTGGTCACGCAGCACGACGTTGAGCTCGTGCATAGCGTGGAGGCCCACGTGGGGCGCTCTCTGGTGGTGCTGCCGGCGCACGTGGTGAAGGAGGCCGACGTGCTGAACTTGCTCAACCCCGTGGCCAAGGCCCAGCGCATGGCTAAGCAGCGGCTGAGCGAAGTGGGCTTTGACGAAAAAGTGGCAGCCCTCAAAGCACGGTCCAAAAAACGCCGCGATGACCTCGCTGAAGAAGCGGAGTCTTCGAATGGCGCGACAAAAGCCACCAAAACGCCCGAGTAGACGAAGAATGAAATTCTCCTCATCGCGGAATTCAACGCACGAGCACTTACGCACCTGACATATCTATGCACCACGCATGGATTATCTATGATTAAAATCTTGAAGTTTCGGTGCTTCGTGCGTAGCATAGTGAGTATTCGACCGAAAAGCAGCACAATATAATAATACAATAAAAGAAGTAGAAGAGAGAAGAGAGAAGAGTTTCCACCAGATACCTGAACCGGCATGAACCCGATTCGGAAGACCAGGGGACCAGGGGCTGGCTCGGCAGAAAATGAGCTCTAAGCTCATCACACAGAAAGAATCGCAACGTAGTTGCTATGAAAGGAAGACTGCGCCTTTGGCCTTATCCCCGTCATTATGTTTCTCTATTCTGTGATTGGCGTGCTTAATTTCTGTACTGTAAACCTGAGGTACATGTACTCATTTCTTGAGTATTGCTTGTCGTCTGAGTGAGGGGCTAGGAGCTCATATTTTGACGTTGGCCGCCACTAAGAATTCTATTAGATTAGATTTGGTTAGGTTAGATTATGCTCCCCCAGTGTAAAGAAAGGCAAGGGCAGAACTAGCACGATTTCAGAGGTGATTTGTATATGCACATGTAGAATTTATCTGCGCGTTCCATAGGGTTCTATCTGGCGTCTTTCCTCCGGTCAAGGATTCTATTCCGACAAGTTAATGAGACGCAAACGTTGATTTAATGATCGGCACATTTTAATGTTTTTGAGAGTTAGAAATAAAGCCCCTTCTTGTACTTACTCCAGTGCAGTAGTGCAGTACAGGAATTCTGCTCAGAAACAAAGAGGGATCGCCGTTTTCGGCTACAGAAGCACAACTTAATCTATACCTGGCTGTAGCTTAGTGGTCGAGCACTCGTCTTTTTCTCGAGGTTAATTTCGGCCTCCTGGGGCCTGTGTCAAACTTACAACATGGAGGTGATGTATTTATCATAAGCTAACAAACAGAAAGGCACAGAAAAAAAATTCTCGAGGTCTGACCTCCACTGAGTACTGGTCAGTCTCAGGCTCAAAAGGTGGTTTAAAATGGGGTCTTCATTGGCGGCTTAGGAACTTAGGAAGGCAGTACCACCACGTAAACAAAGAGGGTTCGTCATTGATGTGGCGCGCTATGTGCCATGTGGCGCCAAGCCAAGAATGTTCTGGACCTCAAGCTTAAAACGTGCTACTTGAGATGTGTTACGGATTTTTTTAGGCAGGCTCCAAGGGGCCGGTTTTAGAAGGCAGGGGCTAACAGGAAGAGGTACAAAGTTTTTTTCATCAAAATCCATGGAAAGAGCACACCACTGAAGACTGAAAGTACCCAACGACTGATCATGAACCGTACAGAACGTCCTAAGATTCTTGGACGTAGGTTTACGAAATTAATTGTGAGGGGTGCTTGGTGCTCGGTGCTCGGTGCTCGGATGATTGCCGAACTCATCGGAATTCTGAGGGCGGGTTCGGGACATTCTAAAGGAAAAGACCGAAACCTCATCGGCTTGTACGGAAACGCCGAAACCCAAAACTCAGAGACCCGGTCGTCCGATAGTCCAAGCATACTGTTTAGCCGGGCGAGGTCCTTCCTCTTCCTTTGCTGCGCTCATGATTGCTCTCAGGCTTTATAAAGTCACTCTTGTAATTCTTGGCGCATGCTGCGCGCGTGGCGAGCTTGCTGGCGTGCCAACTGACCTAATGGTGCCGACTCAAGCTCTTTCCCATTCGCCGGGATTAATGGAGGCCCAAACTGAGCCGAGCAAGGAACGTATGTTGGCCGACGACAGCACCATGTTCTACTGCGACTTTGGTACCGGTACCACAGGGAGTGCTTGCAACTGGAATCTTGCAGTTGGTGGGACTTTCCAACCGTGGTTGTTAAATAAGGGGCAAACACCCTCAACAGACAAAGTAACTGGACCTTCGATGGACAAGTCAGGCACGGGCTATTACGTGTACACTGAGAGCGAGAATAACAAGAACGCGGAATTTGCGATGCAGTTGACTCTTGGCCACACCTTTTCCGCCTATGGTATCTCTTTTTACTACTACTTGCGTGGTGGAAAAATTGGCACGTTGGAATTTCAAGTGAGCGCAGACGGCACAACCTTCAAAACGTGCTGGACGCAGACAGGACAAACGGCTACGGAAAATTGGATATACCAGGTCGTATCCCTTTCCAATGCCGGACTTTGCGCCGCGACAGATTTGAGTAGCGCTACTTCTTTTCGTTTCTATTTCCTTAACGATAACACCTTACGCGACGGTGACGCTGCTCTCGACACGTTCGCAGTGATCTCGAATCCAACCCTAAACCCAACCAAGCAACCGCTGCCAGCACCTACTGGGAAGCCAACCTTGCCACCAACGACCTCCCCGACGAGATGCCCAACTGTGCTCCCGTCTTATGTGCCCTCGCCACTTCCCACAGCCCAGCCGACGGTCGTTCCTTCGCCGATGCCCTTCCCAGTCCCGACGGAACAGCCCACCATCGTACCGACGCCGAAGCCCACGTTGACCTACAAACCGTCGACTAACACCCCAGCTCCTTTCCCTAAGCCATCGCCTCAGCCAACGTCATTGCCCACACTGCCACCTTCTATGGTGCCCACTCATTCGCACCCTCCCACTATCTTGCCTACGCCATCACCCACCCGCGTTCCGACATCGGCTCCAACCGTGGTTTGCGGCAACGGCACTTATTTTGAGCCACCAACCACCTGCACGCTTTGCCCCGTTGGTGCGTTTATCGCAGTAGTTACTCATTGAAGTTGTAAAAAGTTCTCTAACGTGAGAATAGTCAAAAGTGTGCGTCAGACCCAATACTTCGCTTAATTTTTTTTTGCAAATATTCCGTTGTGCGCCGTTTCTACTGTTAGGGCATTACCTCTCCGACAAGGACTTTGTGAACGGTCGACTGGAAGCACCTTGGCCTACGAGCTGCAAGTTATGCCCAGGCGGTCAGTACAATGTTGCCCTGGGGCAGTCGTCATGCACAGAGTGCGTCGGTGGGAAGCTGAGCAACGCAGAGCGGTCAGGCTGTGAAGATTGCGAAGCTGGCCAGTACACCTCCAATTTTGCTTGCAACGATTGTGAATGGGGAAAGTATGCGCCTACGGCACAAAAGGACAGTTGTTTGAGTTGCTATGCTGGGGATTACGTGAACCACAAACAAAAATCCACTTCTTGCTTACCTTGTGAGGCTGGCCGCTTCTCGACTGATGAATCGCGCAATTGCACTCTCTGCCCAGTTGGTACCTTATCGGTACGTCAATATTTTCTGAGACTTAATTAGAATAGTGTTCATCGTGATATTGTTCACAATTTGTGTAATCACGCTCTTTATTAATATCCTTTCGTTTCTAGCATAGAGCTCTGTTGTATTACTATTCCCCGCCTGTGTTGATTTCATAGCGTATGCTTGATACCAGTAACTCATTAATTAATGAATATTTCTCAAACATATATTCAATTTCTAATCATTTTTAACCTTCTTCACTACTCATGACGTCAATCATCAACTCATGTCGCGCAGACATCACGCGCATCTGCGTGCACCAACTGTGCTGGTGGGAGGTTCAGCAACGTCATTGGCGCTTCGTCTTGCTCTGAATGCGCAGCGGGCTACTACCAGCCATTGGAAGCGCAAACATCCTGCTTGCGCTGTCCTGTGGGCAAGTATCGTGCTGGTACTGGGCAGAAGTCTTGCCTGAACTGCGCCAAGGGCAAGTACACAGGAGCCACTGCTTCTTATGGTTGCGAAACATGCGAGGGCGGCATGACGTCTGTTGAAGGTGCTCGCTCTTGCCTCCGTGCGGCTAAGCTTTACTACTTACCAAACAACGTAGTGGCGCTCCAGCAAGCAGGCGATAAGACTTTGCGCAATGGGACAGTATCAGAGGCTTGCCCTGACAACGCAGTCTGCCTGGGTGGTTTAGATGCACCTCGACCTGGTGCAGGTTTCTGGTCAGACCGCCGCGACTACTCCGACACTTTTACAGTTTACCAATGCTCACGTCAGACTTGCAAGGGTGCAGCTGTAACCAACAGCTCGGGCAACCAAAGTTGTTGGCATCAAGCTGCGTTTGTAAAAGGCAGCCTTAGTGGAGAAGACGACGACTCGGGATGCAATGATCAGGGCCACCTCTTGTGCACAACAGGAGCAAATGGTTATCTCTGCGGCACTTGCGAGTGAGTATCAAATCCTTGATTTCGTGTGTCGTTTAAGTATATATTTGAACGTAAAGAATCATTGATAGTTTTCGGTGAACTTCATGAAGCTTAATACTACCGCTACATTCACTGCTGATTCATTGCGCTCCCTTTTCTCCACCCTTACTTTTTTCCATTCCTAATAGAGCGGGTTACATCTACGATGGCTCGACACGAAGTTGCTCGTCGTGCGAAGGCAAATCGACCAGAACTTTTTTGATTCTTATGGCTCTAATCGTAATCGGCGGCGCTGGTTCTGTTTTCTGGGATATTTACGGCAATAACCTCATCAAACTCGATCCGGGCTCAGTCAAGGTCACCTGGAACACGGTACGATAATTTACATACTGAAAAAGGAAGTGAGCAAAGTAAACGAACTACCTAGAGATATGTATTGAACAATCTCCGCCTTGCATTCACTATGAAAGCCAAGCAAATTACCATTTGACAGAAGCAGGCATTTGTACGAAGATTTTCATGCATCGCTTTAAACTTGTATGCTCCCTACGGACTTTTGCATCGGTGTGTGTATATTTTTCTGTCTCTTTAGTACCAAATTATCGCAGCCACATCGGTCAACCTCGATATTACGGTACTCATCCTTCATCAATGCTTTGATTCGACTATATTCTTCGAGATCATAACATATGAGATTTGCCAGTACCATATTGAAGCATCTTATCCTGATGCACCTCTAAGTAGTTTTCTACGTTTTTATCTTATATTTCTTGCTCGTGCATAGTATCCGGACCCTTTTGGGAGTATTTTGGCCTACATGTCGTTCTTCTCTTTGGACTTCTTGTCCGTTGAGTGCTTCGCAGACGCCGATGCTGAGCAGCGCTACTACCAAACTGTTATGTTCTATGCAGTTGTGCCGCTCCTTATGGCGTTGGCGATCGTTGTAGTATGTGGGATTCGTCTTTTATTTACGGCAGTATTTCTTCCAAATGCTGGAGTAAAAAACGCCAACGCAATTAAGTCGCAACACCTTTGGTCTTTCCTCTTTCTTACTTACCTCGTCTTGCCTCCGGTCACAATGAAGCTGCTTCAATCGTTAGATTGCCTTGAGTTCCCTCACGACGGTTCTATCCTGCTTCGGGCTGACACCTCTGTGGACTGCAAGTCGGAGTCCTACCAATCCTTCAAGCAAACGGTTTTGATGTTCGTGGCCATCTACCAGCTGATTCCCATGATCTGGTATGGGCTGCTCTGGTCACGCAGGGAACAGCTCAACCCCAAGGTCAGCAAAATGGACCCTAGTCTTGGCCTCTACATTCGTGAAAAAGATGTCAGTCTTCGCTCCCTCAAGTTCCTCTTTGACTCGTACCGCTGCGACAACTGGTGGTTTGAAGTCATGGAAATGTACCGTCGCATGGTTTTTGTGTCAGCTGTACCGCTCGTGTCACCGTCACCTGCAAAACGTGCCTCACTTGGTTGTGTGCTTGCCATTATGAGCCTGGTGTTTTATCGCGAAAATTGCCCCTTCAACACGAAGTTCACAAATTTGATTGCGTACGTTGCGCAGCTCGTCATTTTTTTGACCTTCTACGCGGCACTGTCTATTGAAACGGGCAAAATGATTGATTTCGGCCTTGACGACTTTGGGATGGGCCTGTTCTTGATGAGTATGTGTTTTTTTATTCTCATCCTGACAGTGGGGTTCGGCGTTGTGATCCTTCGTGCTGATCGCCAGGAGCGCGCTGCGCTCTTAGCTCGTGCCATGGCTATTGAGTATGGAGGCGAGGTGCGTCAGCGCAGTAATGCATAAAAGCACGCACTCATGAGAATTATTATTGTTTGCTTTAAGCATAGTTTTCATTTGATCTTCTGAATCTTGACGGCATAGAACAATGAGTGTTCACTTTTTTGCCACGATTAACACCTTTATTTCACTGTCCGATTCCTAACAGCTGACCGACACGAATTTGAATTCGACCTTGGAAACGGTCAACAATAGTGCCGTGCCAGCTACCCACGTGCTCGTATTCTATTACACTTCATTGGTGCGTTATCCTTGTGCGCTTTCTTCATTCTTGGTCATATTTCATTTTTTCTTTTTCTTCCACTGTGAGTAGCTCGCTCGCATGCCTAGAACTTCTCCGTTATGTTTGGTCACATGCTTGCATATTTCTCTCGCGGTAGCACGGCGCTCGTCTTTGCCTCAAGTCAGGGATCCCAGCGCATAGTGCATGTGGAGGCGTGTTGGTAACCTTTCGGCGCGGCCTCATGATCTCAACTCCAATGATTTGATCGCTTTCAGCAGCATTGCGAACTCGTATCCACCGTATGAGAACTCACTCCGGCCGCGGCCTTTTGAAGCAGTTCTTGCATTGGTGCTCCCAAAGGACTTCTTGTATGGGGCTCCTGGCTATGAGACTGATCCATGCCTTCGCTTTCTGCCTGCAGAACACCTCGCTGCGTGCTATCCTCCTTTCTTCAGCGCAGTGTAGTAGTCCACCTGAGCGACCATAACGGGTTATGGTCGCTCAGGTGGACTACTACATTAGAGCAAACCACAGCATAAATGGTAAGGGAAAACTACGGTACCTCACAAAACTCTTCATTCTCTAGCAGAACTAACATAACTAAATTGT
>Ga0307982_1001103_pt1 | contig 21627 bp, 29 predicted proteins | sample OrgLakmetagen989_FD_201847 | JGI IMG/M metagenome (GOLD analysis project Ga0307982, IMG submission 201847) | Saline water microbial communities from Organic Lake, Antarctica - #989 | ecosystem: Environmental > Aquatic > Non-marine Saline and Alkaline > Saline | place: Antarctica: Organic Lake... | reverse complement strand
AGGCTCTGCCTCGCGCCGCTTCCTTGTGTCGCCTCTCCAACGACCCGCCAATCAAAAACTCACGACGACCCCCAGGTGGCGAAAACGATAAAGATCCGCACGCGGATATCCTACTTTGCCTTGCAACATTGCAACTGCACTACTAGGAGCCACCTTTGTGCCTTGTGGGGTAGAATATTAAGAGGCCTTGCACAAAGCAAGCACGAATTGATTCTTCATTGCTTTGCTGTTCGTATTCTCAAAGCATACCCTCAGTTTCTACGATTGACTCTTACGTCGAGAGTAATTGAATTCAACTTAAGGCCTAGTCATATCACAAGGATCTGCGCATTCTTGAAGATAACGAGTGGGATCAAATTAAGCAAGCAGTTATGGCAGATGAAATGGACCTCCTTGATGGCATGCTAGACTCGGATGACGGTGAAGAGTTGGATTTGAATGCAAGCAGCCCAGTGAAGGCTGCCGTGTCTGCAAAGGGCAAAACAAATGCATCAGTTGAGAAGAAAGCGCAGTCCAAGAAGGGGCCAGAGAAAGAAGCGAAGGCAGGAAGTAGCAGCAGTGTTAACGCCGTAGGTATGGACACAGCAGACGGTGAGAGGCTGTGGGCGCGTACGCAGGAGAAGATCAACGCGCCCAGCACAGGCGAAGGCAACAACATCGTCGTGGTGACGCGCGTGCGGCCTTTCAACAAGCGCGAAAAAGAGCTCAACACCACGAACTGCATTCAAATTCACGCCAGTGACCCAGACAACCACCAAGTGTGGATCTCTGACCCGGGCGCCAAAGACCCAAACGCAGAGCCATCGGCGTTTCGTTTCGACTACTGCTTCGACTCCTTTGACCCAGGCGGGTCTACAGGGACCTTCGTGGACCAGAAGCAGGTCTTTGAAGCAGTGGGGCTTGATATCCTTGCTAAGGCATGGTCCGGCTATCACGCTTGCCTCTTCGCGTACGGCCAAACCGGCAGCGGAAAGACCTATTCTATCATGGGGTAAGGTGGTAAAGGGATTGGATACAGACAGCACTCACCCTCGACAATCCTTGCAACAATCCTTGTAACAACCCTCGCTTCGCACACCGCAAGAGCAAGAGCAAGCGAATTCATAGTGCAAGAATTGGGACAACTGCATCACTATACTCCTGTATATCACCTTACGCTAAAATCATCTACGTTCGCATGTTGTTCCACCGTGCTTCCTAGGTACGGCGAAGACAAGGGCGTAATCCCACGCGTTTGTGACGCACTGTTTTACTTCATCGCCAGCCAAGGCGCGAAAGCTGGCACACCTCAGTTCAAAGTCGACGCCTCCTATTTAGAAGTCTACAATGAAACGATCACGGATTTGCTGTGTCCTCCTCCGAAAGAAATCGAGTTCGTGCCTCTGAAGCCGAAAGAACGCATCAAACTGGAAGCCAAACTCAAGAAGTTGAAGAAAGAATCGCCGAAAGAAGTCGCCGAAATGGCGAAGCGCGAAACGGCGATTGCGGAGCTGAGTGCGTTGTTGGATCCTGAGGAGGCAGCCCGTCAAGCCACAGCAGTGCTGCCCAAGATTCGCGAAGACCCGGATAAAGGGGTGGTGGTGGACAATTTGAAGCATTTCGCAGTGGCAACCTTCGAAGACTGCAACAAGCTGCTGGAAGAAGGGTTAGCCAATCGCACCACGGGCAGCACGGCAATGAATGCGTCGAGCTCGAGGTGTGCATTCACGAAAATGGGTGCTTTGAACCAAGTGGAATTGGCCACTTTGCATACTTCATATGTATGTGTACATCATGGCACAATTTGCACGCCCGGTTGGGATGGAAATGCAATGCTTGCTTACACCTCCTAAGTGCGAGACTTACACGGTCTTTTTCATGACAATCCTAGGTCTCATTGCGTCTTTACGCTGGAGTTGCAACAATTGGGGGGCACCAAAGCGACGTCCAAAATTACCTTGATCGACTTGGCGGGATCGGAGAAGACCCAAACGGCCAAAACCGAAGGGCAGGGTCTCGTGGAAGGCATCAACATCAACAAATCTCTGAGTTGCCTGGGGGCCTGCATTGCGGGACTAGCCAAAGCGGCAGCGAAACGAGACAAGGAAGAAGCCGCCAAGACGCCCGAACAGCGCGCGGAAGAGGCCAAAACTAAAGCAGCGGAGGTGGCCAAGAAGGAAGCTGCCGCTGCCAAAGCGCAGAAGAGAGCCGCGGCAAAAGGACCCTCGAAATACGGTGTGAAAACAGGGGCTCCACCGAAATCAATAGAGAAAAGCGAAGACTTCATCCCGTTTCGAGACTCGGTGTTGACCTGGATTTTGCGCGATTCGCTCTGTGGCAATTCCAAGACGGTCATGCTCGCGGCGCTCTCACCTGCCGCTGCCAACTACCAAGAGACCTTGAGTACCTTGAGGTTCGCAGCCCAAGCCAAGCTCCTGCGCACCAAGGCGATTGTGAACGAAGACCCCGTGCAACGGCTAGTGGCTGAGCTCAAGGCTGAAGTGGAAAAACTCAAACAAGAGGTACTCATTGCGTGCTTTATTTCAACGCTTTGCATACTCCAAGCAAGTATGTTGAGCTTGACTCCAATTTTTAAAATCGAGTTTTGCTTTCATCGTCTGATACTAGTGGTTATTGCAATCTCATAGCTGTCCTGATGATTTCGTTTTCAATAAAAATTATCAGGCGTCTCAACGCGTATCACCAGTCAAAGAAAAAGTTGGCATGAGCGCTACTTCCAAGGATGAAGAAGATTCTCGCACTTCCAAGGAAACGGCGATGCTCATTCAACAAAAGGTTACTCTTCTTATGAAACACTTCGCGTGTGCTCCTCATGACATACCTCTATTTGTGGAGACGCACAAGCTTATGAGGCACATGCTGGATGAAAACGACCTCATTCGCCCTTGACTCTCTCTTACGTGGGCTTCGCCTAAACTTCCTCCTCCATACCTGCTTACAGGAAGACGAGGTCGCGAAACGCATCGCGGACTCCGTGGCAAGCCGAGAAAAGGAATGGGCCGAGCGCGAGGCAAACATGAACGCTTTGCTAAACGAACGAGAGCTCGCAGCGAAAGCAGCCCAAGCAGAAGCCCTGGCCGCGGCTGCCGAGGCAAAAGAACGGTTGATGGAAGTGGAGAAAGCGTCGAAACAGCAGCAGGCAGAGGCGGTTAAGATGGCGGAGGAGGCACGAGTGGCAGCGCGTGCGGCAGCGCTAGCGGAGGCAGAAGCGGCAGCTGCGAGGCGCCAAGGTACTGTAGCAATGATGGTACTTGTGGCAGTATTAGATTCGTGTACTAGCACTATCTGATCAATCTTACCGAAACAAATGCTTAAGTTCCATCATCGCCCACCTGCTGTGCTTTTCTCATCGGGCCATGTCATCGTCGTTTGGTCTGCCACAGGTGGTAACAGCGATAGCAACGGCAGCGCAACATCTCCAGCAGCTTTGGCCGCACTAGCGCAGCAGAGGTCGCAGCGGCGGCGTGTCTCCGTGTTGCACCAATCGTCTGTCGCGGGTGGGGACAACATGCCTTACTTGACGGTTTTGAGCCGTGACGCCAGCATCAGCCGCACCGTGCGAATTACGGTAAAGGACGTAAACCTTAAATTGCTCCTTTTCTGCCCTCCTTGACTATGCCCTAGAATATTGTTAATATGAGCTTTCGTTTGTGATTGAATGTTCGGGGCGTAGAACACGTTATCCCCACTTAGAAATTGAAGAATGCAGCCAATCTAAAAGACAACTCATTTGCGACACTTGGGATTCAATCTTCTCCTCTACATGTACCATTCTCTCGCTAGGTTGACAACACGGGTGGCCGGAAGTTGCGCATCGGTCGCCCGGGCAGCGCTGGCCACCCGCCTCAAGATTTAGAAGTGGATGGCGTGGGGATCGCGGCGGAGACTTGTGTGGTGTGGGCACCTACGGCGTCCTCTTCCTCTTCGTCGCCCACTAGTGGTGGTGCAGGAGCAGCGAGGAACAATGACGCCAAAAAGAAGTCTTTAAACGGTAGTCAAACGGCTCCTGTCCCTCAAAAGGACACAGAAGCAGCAGGAGACGACCAAAAGGGCCCGATCCTGTTTTACGTGTGCCCTGCGTCCGCTGACGCCATTGTTTACGTGAACGGGCGGCGCTTGCAGTGGCAAAACCGCTTGCACGCGGGGCCCGACGGAAGCGTACCTCTGCGCCACCACGACCGACTGTCGCTGGGCCACTGCGCTTACGCTCTTCTCGCAGTGGATCCAAACGCAAGCACGTCGGAGCACGAGGTCAGTTTGGGAGAAATGAGAGAGAGAAAAAATGGTCCTTAAGTCCATAGGTGTTGATTCGAATGTATGTCCCGGTGAAAAAAGAGCAATTAGATGGAGCTTCATCGTATTGGATGTATTCCTCCTACTTTGCTACATTAGGTCTCCTTCGACACGTGCGTGCACGAGGTTGTGCTTCAGCGGTCGCATGGAGAGCGAGAATACCAAGAGCGTCTAGCGCGATTCGTGGTGAGTGCCTAGAAATTGAGGGAAAAGTAGCGAGGGAAATGTTTTTGAAGTGCCTATACCTCTTAAGTGGCACACATTATCACGTGTAACGCACGAATTAACCGTCTCTTCAAAAGAAGAGTATTCCTCCTAAACCTCTATCTTTCTTCTTGACTCGTAGGTCAGTAAATTGCGCTTACCTGCGACGCGAGCAGCGTTTGAAGAGCAGCTCCTGAGAGCCGTCCATGGCGCCTCCGAAGCCAACGCGGTTGCGCAAGAGTGTGGGGTGCATGCTCGCTTTAAGGTCAGATGAGATAGGAGGAGGATGGCACAGTCAGTGGTGAAATGCGGGACTGATTCTATTAACTATCTCTTCTTGTCGCCTCTTGATCCAACACTGGTTCAATGAACTAGGGGGCACCTTTGTGGTTCGTCCAGCGTATAAATCTCTATCATGATGCAGGTGCAAGGAGGCGGTGAAGTGGATTTGCAACGGCTCTATTCGCTGCGGCTCGAAGATGCCTTGCCTCACCATGCCGTCAAGCTTTCGGTGGCAGTGGTGCTCTTGACTGCCAAAGAGGTATGTGTGTGTGCTTGTGAGTGTGTGCTTATGTGAACGTATGCTTTTGTGTGAATGTGCTTGCTTGGGTGCATCATGGGACTTGGGAATGTACGCTGTTTTCACATCAATCATGCATTCGACGCATTTTCATGCGCTCCTTTGTCGCCCCCCACAAACAATAATGTATTCAAAGGCTGCACGGGCAGAGAAGCTACAGCAGGCTGCAGTATTACGAGCCGTTCTCAACGAGACAACCGATGTTACAGCTGAAGAAGAGAGCGAGAGTGAGGATGACGACGGCGACGACGAGGAAGAAGATGGAGAAGGGCACTGGGGCGAGCGCGCTCGTATTATCTTGGAGTGCTCTGTTGAGGAGTTTGGCGATTTAGTTCAAAATGTTAAGGTAATGACGCGTACAAGTGTATTCGAACAAATGTGTGTAATAGTTGCGATCTCAAATGCTCTTTTTTTTTTTTTCCAAGTGTTATCATTTACACCTGGACATTAATCTGTCCATTCGAAAGATACGCGACTCTGGCCTTGTATTCACACCGGTACCCAAAGTAATGATTGTCTGCTGAACGGATTTATGGCTCGTCATTTTCAATAATACTCTTTTTCTACGCATTGCATGTGCACGGCTCCACCATCATTATCGCCACCACCATCATCATTCAGGTGTGGTTTGCGCGTCTGAAAAGAGTGGTGCGCGCGCTCCGGTCCGCTGCTGAGAAGCGCATCAAAGAGACTAAATTAGCGGAGCTCAAGAAGGCCAAACATCAAGCGAAGCGCTCTCAAGTAATAAATGCAGCAGGAAAAGCCGCGAAAGGATTGTTTAGTCGAAAGCTATCATCTTCTTCGGGGCTTGCTAGCCCTAACCCTAGCGACGGAAGCGACGGAGGCGGAGAAGGTGATGTGGAGGCAAAGGATGAAAAAGAAATGGGAGAAGGTGACGAACAAGAAGATAATTACGAAGATGAAGATGAAGGAGGAGAAGCCAGCAGTGCCATTGCTGCTCTGTCTGGCAGTGGTGCCGTGGTGGATGATCTGATCGAACGCGCCTTCTTGTCGTGTGTTCACAGCCGAGTGCCCTCGACCTTCCCCAACATGAATCCGTTGACCCTCGACTACCGCGCGGGCACTGCAGCTGCGTTTTCAGCCCTCGGTCTAGGCCCCTCCGGCGGGAGTGGTGACGATAACGACGACGATGGCGGCAGCAGCAGAAGCGGCAACACGAGCGGTAATTCTGGTGAACAACAAGCACAAAAGAAGAGTAGCGCCGTGTCCCCGCGGGTGTACCGAGACAGCGCGTTGGAGCGAGATGTGGGCTTTGCGCTCGAAGCAGTGCTGGACGGGGACGAGACCGCAGTAGACGCCGCGACTTTTGAGCGAGCGGTGTGGGTGCACTGTCGGCGGAAGGTATAAATGGAGGAGGGAAGAAGAATTAGATAGAATGCCACATATATTTCTTTTCATTTCACTTATTTTTTTTGTGGTATTCGTTCCTTTCTTTTGCCTCTTGATGTTAAGTCGCAATCCTATTCAAAAGTTTCTTTCACTGCTTTCTCTACCTAATCCTTACCTATTAGGTGCTCGACGCTTTACAGGGGCCTTGGATGCCTCACCCCCCGCCTGAGAGGGCGATCCGTCGTTTCGTGGGGGTTTCGCCTCTGGGCGCTCCTCTGCAATCCCAAGCAGCTGCCACTCTAGCGCTGGTGCTGAGAGGAGGAGGAATCCGAGCGGAAGTAGACGCGACCATTGAGCATTTGTCGGACCAACTCGCGAAAGCAGTGCGGCTCCGAGAATGGGACATTGCGGTAATACTTATGCCATCAAAACAATACAATACACTTTCGTGAATAAGAGATTCATATATATTCTGATGTGTACTTTTTCTGGGGTATCAACCTTTGCTCCGTTATCTTTTGCGTCAAATCTCATGTGATCCCTGTTAAACCACAGGTGGAAATGGAAGAGACTTTATCCTTGGTGCGGGCAGAAGCTACCGCACTCGACAATCGGCTGCGCGCAGAACAGAAAGCCAAAGAGGCAGCGCGTCAACAAGCAAGGGCGCACCGTCGAGCGAGCCTCAACGCTGCCACTTCATCTTCCTCAAGCCTAGACGGCCGCGGTGGTCGAGGTAGCAGTGCGCGGAGTGCGTCGGTGGGTCGCTCCTCCTCTGTAACTCGCGGGGCTACTGCACCCAAGATCGTGGCGTGGCGTGGAGGCACGCAAGTGAAAGAAATCGACTCTTCTTCTGTTGACCGTAGCAGCGACGACAGTCGCGGAAGAGGAGGCGATGTAAACAACAAGAGTGGCACCACAACCACCACGAAATCTTGGGGTTTGTTTGGAAACAAGGGGACTCCGAAGAAGCCTGCAGACATTGCTCCAGTGAGCGGAGCCATCGAAGCGGCCATCAAGGCAGCTCAGGCAGCGGATACTCAGGGCAGCGATAACCTCAAGGACCCAAAATCAACAACCAGTCAATTGAAACGTCCCGTATTGAAGCGCCCGGGAAGCCGAGAAGGCAACAACAATGATGGAGGTGCACCCAAAACCTCAGGCGACACTTCCAGAAACCCCATGCTGCGATCGGAGTCCCCCCTGTCCAATGCGTCCACTGCCTCCGAGGACGAGTACACGCCCATGAGCAGTGAGTTGTCAACCATTCAGGCCAAGAAGGAAGCCAAAGCTCAAGAGGCAGCTAAGGCACCACCTGCTGCTGGAGGGCCAGCGGTGCGACCGAAAGCTCCGTCTACTTTCAGCTTGAAGGGCCGAACTAAAGCCATTTAATCTGGCCCTTACTGCTTACTGGCCTGCTGAACCACGTGATTCGGAATCAAGTAAATGACCGGAAATGTCGCGTTGGGATTGGAATAAAGGCGATACCATATAAATTTCAAATAAGTGGGCACCAGCCTCCGTCTGCGATACCACTTATAGCTACTATATAGCTGCATAGCCCAAACGCTGCCATCTGCCGTGTGCTTATAACGCTCAGAACAGAAGGAAGTTCAGGTTTTCAGACGGATTTGGGGGTGGAAACAAGGGCAACAAGGAGGAAGGGGCCTATTCCAAGATAGAAAGCTGCGATATAATGCGGGCATGGGCGCTGGGTTCTATGGTATGATACATCTGGTAGACTATAGATACTATACGTGAATTATGAATGGCAAATCAAATCAAGATCTCAGAATGGGCTACAGCGGCTGCATGGTTCATGTCGGTAATTTTGTTTCTGAAGTTAGCTATGGCTAACCAAATCAATTCAATTCAAGATAGCATTAATCATCACACATATTTCTCTCTTGCTTGTGCCTTCCTCTCTTTTTTCATCAATTCGCTGGCTCTCAAAATTTACTTGGCTGCTTGTTGATTGCGTGCATATAATTGGCTGCCAGGCAGGAAACGGGGGGCTCTGCTGGAAAAAGTAAAAGGAATTCTTGGGCCTTGCTCCGAAAGAGCGCTGCGCTTCTCGAGAAAAAAATTGAAAGAGGTGCCCGTATTTCTCGAGACCTCAATTTCGCACTTTATTACACGTGAAGCAGAAATATGCTTCTGCGTTGCAGCAGCAGCACCAATTCAAGTCGCAGATCGAAGGCGCGCTCTGTGCGTGCGTCTTATCGCGCGTCCCGCACCAGCTCAAACTGCTTGAAGTGAGCGCGCACCAGCGGCCGCACGTCGTCCACGTCCTGAATGGAGTCCAAGAACTCGGCGAGCTTGAGGAGCTCGGTGTCGTTGGGGTCGTCGAACCACGACTCGATGGGAATGCCGTTGTCTACCTGGTAGCCGAACGCGTGCGGGGAGTTGTCCACCAGCACCGTCTTGGACAGGTCTCGCCCCAGGACGTTCAAGTCCTTGAGGTAGTTGCCCTCCACCAGCAAGCAGCTGTCGCGGAACAGGCGGTGCTTGATCAGCTCGCGCTGGGGGTCGATGATGTCAAGGAGGGTGTCCGCGTACACTTGCTGGGACGCGGTAAACACCACCACTTCGAACTTGTCGGCCACCGCGCGCAGGAACCGGTCCATGTACGGCCGCATTTTCACGCCCACTTGGTAGGTGACGCCGTTGAAGTTCACGGGGAAAATCAAGTCCGAGTCGGAGCCGCCTTCCACCGAGCAGTGCACCAGCGTCTCGTCGAGGTCCAGCACCAGGGTCACCGGCGTGGTGTTGCGGGTCATGCGCCTCGGGGGGAGGCGCGGCGCCAAGTTCACGTCCCCGCAGCGGGCCTCGTGGTACGGCGGGAGCTGCTTGATGAACAAGTACGGGTTGAACTCGCCCTCGTCGTCCTCGTCAACCTCGTCTTGCTGCCGTTGCGCCTCCGCCGCCGCTGCAGCCGCGGCTGCCTCCACACGGCGTGCTTCTACCTCCACAGCGGCCACACGCGCAGCAGCTGCTTCCTCAGCCGCGCGTCGCTCGTCCTGAGCTGCTGCTTCGTCGCCGCCGTCTTCGGTGCCGAACATTTTTAGCACCGGCGAGAAGAGAGCGCCAAGGTGGCCGCGCCATTTGGTCTGCAGAGACGTGGAAATAAAACATACAAATGAATTCACAAATTCGTTCACAGTCAAGCATTCGAACTCAAGGCAAACAACAGCATCGACATTGCTATGATGAAACCTCAACAATGCGCATTTGCACTTCCATACCTCGTCGCTTTTGTCCTCAGCAGGATGGTGACCAGTGTAGCCGCTTGACGTTTTCAGGGGCGATAAAACGGTCTCGTTCTCTTTTTCCGCACCCGAATAGTCTGCGTGTGCCCACAAAAATTTAGAATAGGGCCAGAGCAGTGATAACAATGTATCATGAGCTCGACTAGATACAGGTAGGGCCGAGCCAAATGGAAGGAAAGCTCACATCTCGGGAAATAAAAAGTGACCCACCGAGCTTTACGGCGCTGCCGTTCGGGCGAGGACGCTTGGCCGACGCAATAGGCGTGTTGGGAGCTGGCAATACAAGAGACAAGAGGTTAGAGACCGTTGTACAGAAGAAATTAAAGGCAAAGACGTGAGCACAGGTGGAACAATCAAGGAAACGCGAGCCGTTTGCCACTGACCAGCGTAAGGAGACCGCATATTGCTGCTGCAATGTCTTTCAAACTGATCTGACGAACAAAATCAGAGGTAAATTGAAATTAGTGCTGAATACCATTTTTTCTACAAGTCTTTCGGGCGCAGCAGTGGCAAATATTTGATAACTTAATGTAAGCTGTGTGGCGCGCGGCACTTGTGCGCGTGTGCTTTGTGCTTGCATCTCGATCTCACGCGCGCACATTTGAGGCAGGAAATGCATGCAGGCAAGAAAAAACCGAACAGCACAATAGAGACATAGCATTGATGCTGCGTGTACACTGGAAACAGCAAGGCTCGCGCACAGGATGGTTGAATAACGGCCTAATGTGCGTGAACGGACCAACAGATTTGTATGAAATTGGATACTGAACTCAAACTCCAAGAAAAGTGCACCAACAAAACAAACGGGCAGGTGACAGACGCCCTAATAGAATATTCTTTTGGCAAAAGCTCCAGAAATTATCTCTGTGCAGTTCTATCTGTACAGTCAGTTGCGGGCATTAAGAAACACTCACGTTAAGAACTTAAGGGGTCAAATTTAGTGATTTCTACAAGAAACCGAGGGGGGTTCGTTCTGGTTTCTTGAAACCAAAACCATTCAGCTCTGCCTTTCCGACTGTCGCCTAAGAAACTGAGGGGGGCGCACGCGGGATTTTAAGAAATTGCCTAAGAAACAAGGGGGTTCGCCGTTTTTCTGCTTTCTTAATGCCCGCAACTGGCTGTAGATCTGTAGCTACCTAGTAGCTAGGAGCTTTCTCCTTAGTAGGGGTGCTTAGCGCACACAATTTTTGAATTCATTTATTCATATTTCGTAATTCCAACCCTACGGGGCTTGTGTGATAAATACGTTCTTCTGCAAGTGGGGTTGGTTCCGTCGAGGTAAACTATCACGGCGCGGAAGCGAGGGCCGCTTTGAACGTTATTGCCACTTCCGCGGCCACTCGCAGGATTGACTGGCTTCGAGGAGCCGGAACTGGAGGGCTAGCAAGTAGAGAGGGCATAAAGTTATGCTCTTGTGCTCCTTTCCTTTCTTTATTCTTTTCGTACTTTTAATTTTGACACAGGCCCCTTCCCCTACGAGGGGGCGGAATATGAAGCTTATAAAGTACATACGCACACGCAGGCGAAGTGGCCTGGGCTCGTCCATTCTTTGAAAATGTTACAAGAAATAATGAGGAGGATTTCTCATCAACAGAGGAGGAGCCACAACGAAGTGCTAGATGAATAAATTTCTGTTTTCTTTATAAGTTTCTAAAATATACAAATCATATCGGCCGTCGTTGGCGTTGGCCAATATTTGTTTTGGTTATAAAAACGATAAAAACCCAATGGTACCCTGCCTGTTTGTTACTAAACCCAGTGCCCCCTCGGGGGGGGGCTCAGAAAACCCTACATTGGACATGAAGCTTGAAGCGAGAACTAATTAACACTGTTAACACTAAAATTTCCATGTATGTTTCGAAGTAGACTACGTCGGGATTTATGATGGATTCGGGCATTGGGGTCAACAACATCCCGAATACGGAGACAGCCACACAAGCCGGTCACTTGGGACTTAACTCTTTTCTTAAAACTGCGGAAAGGCTTCTCCTTGAAAAGCGCCATTTCCCGCGATGCTGCCGCTGTCTTCAAACGACACTTGTCCACGAGAGCGGCTCTGCTGACCGACATGGGCAGGCTCACCCTGGAGCATTAGCTCTTGCTGCTGTTCTTGTGGCCCCGCGCTGGCTTTAGCGCTTGAGGGCTTCACCTCTGGGTCTGCACGGTTGCCCCAACGGGTGGCTACCCACGGGCTGAAGTCCTCGGGGCCTTGCCCTCCCACCGACTGAGGCTTATTGGACGACTGGGCGCGAGACCTAGACGACGTTGGCAAGGCCTTATTGAACGGTGACGCGCTGCCTGGTGGAGCACCAGTGCTACCCATCGGAGTGCGCTTGCTGCCAGGGCTGAGGCCGCCCCCGGAGTCCGACAGGGGCAAGTAGCTCGGCTCTTCCGACGCCCACGAGGCAGGATGCTCCCACAGGCTTCCTTCCTGGCTGCCCATGAACCCACCGCCGGGAGGGCTGCCCAAACGGCTACTTCCGTGGGCCATGGCGCGACCACTGCGCGAGGCAGGCGGGTACGCTGCAAGCCTTGGGTCGCCGAGCTCCGGTGCTCCTGAAGTTGGCTCTCTTGGCTCCACGGCCAGTTTCGGCCAGGGGTTCGCAGGTGCGCTCTTATAGTGCGGCCCCGTCGGCACGGGTCCTCCCTTGAAGCCTGACAGAGGTAGAGGTTTCCCCAGCCCCAACGTATCGGTAGCTTGGTGCTTGATGTCGGAAAAACGCCGCCGACGCCCACCCGTGGCCAAATATTGCCGTTTCTCTTCCTCCGAAAACCCCGCCGTCAAGTGAGCCCAATAGCGGTCGCCCATTCCAGCTAAACCCTGCGTTCGCCCCGCGATCGCGAGTGTGCCCAGATTAGGGTGTGCCCCACCTGCGGGGGGAACGTCGTCTTCTCGGGCCGCGGTGCGCTGTGCCATGGCGCGTCGCACTTCGTCTGTCGCAGGCGCGTCACTGTGCTGCAACCATTGCACTGCTGCCGGAATATCCGGGCGCCGCGAGACTGGGTTCACCACAGACTCTGTGCCATCGACGGAACCGCGATAGAGAATCGAACCCTGACGAGTCGATTCACATGAGAGGAGTCCAAAGAACGCGCAAAGTAATTTTCAAGGGTCTGTTGCAGACACGATGCTAGCTAGGAACGAAAATTATGAAAATATTTGCGCATGACACGTACTTCACGCCATGGATCGAGGAATGCTTGTTTCGGAATAGCCAATCGCTCCATTGAGACCTGAAAATTATGAATAGTATATAATGATTGCCGACGATGTTGATAAATAGCAGAGGCGTTAACATTGTGTCGAAAACTTCATGCTTACCTGGGCCTCTCGAATGGCGGGCCTCTCAAACACATCGGCAGTCGCCATTTTCCCTCCGCCGCGTGGATCTGCTTCAGATCCATACGGAAGCATTCTAGTCTCTCAAGAAGCGCAACTAGAGGCGAACTTATGCTTGAATTTGCTCGTTTGGCGTGTTTAATGAACTCGACAAAGTTCGGTTACGAAGTTACGAATGCTCAGTGTTGCTCAAAACTAAGCCGAATTTACACGTCAAAAATGAATACAAGAAATATCTACGTAGGATATTTTCCCACAACCACAAAGCTTTTGCAGGTCAGCACCTTAAGTAGCGCGCTCCCGTCTTATCGTTTTGATGCGAATTTCATGTGCACTACTTCATTTCTTTTTCTTTCAGCATAATGCATCAACGCATCGACAAACAAACGTCTCAAATGATTCAACGGTTCCCGAAGAAGGTAACCCAGTCCTCCACTGGTTAAAAAAAGTTAAAAAGTAGAGCGCACACATGCTACACGCCGCCTGCCTCTAGTTAGCTAGTATTCGTAGCTAAAAAGTGGAACAAGGAGTAAGCTAGAGCGTACTAGTGCTACCATCTGTTAGCAGTGAATGTGCTGACTTGTCTGATCGACTCTAGGTATTCCTAGCTTTCCAATTAATCATCGGAACAGAGCACAAAGTTGATTCCTTGCGTCGAAGAACGCTTCCCGCGCTAATAGCTCGCCCTTGCTAGCTTTGCCAAGCCAGCACTACAGGAGTATGGCGCGAAGCAAGAGGTGATAGATGAACTTCAGTTCCTTGCTAGATATATCTCATTATTTGACAACCCTTTTTGTCCTGCCTCGATCGCAGTGCACTGAACGACTCAGCCGTCAAGAAGACAACTGCCTCGAAAAAAGTGGCGTCAAAAGCAAAAGCGTCAAACGATGCAGATTCGCGCGGAAAGACAGCAGCAACTATTCAGCAATTGAAGAAAAAGCTCGCAGCTCTAGGAGCAGAATTCGATGCTAAATTCTCTGGCGTTGATCTCAAGTAATGCAACTGTATTAAGAGTTCATTGTATCAGCAGTTGGGGATTTTTAAAGCCCTTTTCACAGGTCGCGTATCTTGCGTGATGGTTTGCGCATCGGCTAGGTAGTAAGCAGTAAGTTTGTGGTACCTGTTTTTCGCTGAGCAAACCGATATCGGGAACTATCACGGGGGCTAGTGCAGGCACAAAATAGTAAATTTTAGCCGCATCTGTTGAAAATTATGTCTCCTGACGCTAGCTCATTTCCCAGATGCCACCATTTGCCACATTGCCACTTGTATCATATATGGCATTGGAGTTATGCGATATGCAAATAAATAGGGCCATTCAAGGGTCCTCCGATAAATAGGTTCCGCCCGTTTCTAAGGCCAAGGCCGTTGTTAAACTGTTAACGCTATCCGAAATCCGATATGATTTATGATTTACTTATGCTTATGGGTTGTTGTCAGTATTGAGCATTCAGCATACAGAAAATAACAGAAATCAACATGGTGCATTTCAAAACTTTAAGCACCGACCAATAACATTAAGCTGGTGCTCTTAATTCGTGGTTCAACGTCCCACTGCACATGGAATCTATTGTTTCTTCGCCATTTTCCGAGCTAGGAACCTCTCCCGCGCCGAAGCAGTTGCTGCATCGCGCGCTGCCTTTTGTGCAGCCGCCTCCGCCGCTGCCTTCGCTGCTGCTGCTTCCGGCGTCATCTCAGCTGCTGCCGCTGCTTTAAGAGGTGCTTGCTGTTGTGTCGCGGCCTCAACCACCGAGGGAGCTTCTCCGGTGGATGATGGTGCTTCTGCTACTCCGCTATCTACCGCTGTTTCTTCACCTTCTCTTGAGCGCTTCCCTAAGGCAGCAGCGCCCATTTCACCATCACCAGCAGCAGTGGCTGCAGCGCTTCTGCTCGAAGTTGCTGGTGCTGCTACTGCTGCATCTCGATGCCCATCGACACGTCGGAGCAACGCCTCTTCGTCAATCTCGTCGACATCATCTTGGTCGTTGGCACCGGCTGCAGCAGCAGTAGCCGCGTGCAAGCGCTTTTCCTCACCGGCCTTCTGCGCCGCTTCCTGCGCGCGAATGTGCTCGTTGCGGGCGCTCCCAATGGTGTAAGCGGAGGTCGCGTCCTTGCTGATGTCGCCGGTGCCCATGGCCAGATTTTTGGTCATCAAATTAGCGTAAAAGCCCGTCATCGACGTCTTACCCTCCACCTTGAAAGTTTGACGCATGAGAGATGTACGTATGAGTGGGACAAGAGAAGGTGCTAGTAGTAATGATAAAAGAACGAGGTGAAATTCAAAGAGCAACAAAGAATACGGCTAGCAGCTTGGAGGCTCTATCGAGCAACATCTGATGCCGCAAACACAGGATGTCAATGTTTAATTGTTCTTTACGCGCACCGTGGTGGCTGTCTCTAGGGCTTCCAGGCGAGAATCTTCCGCTTTCCAACGCCCCATTTCAGCGAGCTTCTCCGTGTACGCGGTGGTCACGAACTTCTCCTTATCACCTGAAGAAAGGGATTGAGATATTGAAACAGTTAAAGACGGAGTACTATAGGAAAAGAAAACGAGGACGGGCGTGGCAAAGCAACTAATGAAGTGAAGAGTATGAATAACATTATACATCTACCGTAGTTTCTGTGCTCTCATCATTACCGTAAATGTGCGCTTCGGCGTCGGCTTCCTTCTTGAGCTTCATTTGAAAGATACGCTCGTCATCCACCTGTTCGTACATTCAAGTCCACGCGCACAACGCTTCGTTCACCGCACGAGCACGAAACACTCATTTGATAAAGTACAGTCACATCCTTAAATGAATGCACGGATGAAAGATAAAATCAAGTGCTACTCCAACCTTGCGAATCTCGGCTGATTTTTTTAGCTGTGCGATGTAGCGGCTGTCCTTGCGCTCACGGCCCGAAGAAGGGTCGAAATCTTTCTTGCGCGCGTCTAATTTGTCATCCTTGTCAGCGACCATGTCGTCATACACCTGCGTTGCGTGCATGCGAAATGAGAGATGAGGTGCAAGGAAATTAAGGAAATCAATAGGCTTTATTTATCATGCGATGAGGTCAACTCTGCGTGCATGCAAGATTTCGCCTTTAGCCAATCTGATTCTTATTTCGTACTATGGGTTGGCCAGACCCAAAACGATGAAGTCTATGATATACCACCAAAAGCTAGAGCCTAGTCAAGAGACTGAATCAATTTTTGCTACCTCATCGTAAGCGAAGACAGCATCGCCACCTTCCGCCACTGCTTGAGCCTGAAGCTTCGCCACTTTGGCTGACGAGGCTGCCTGTTGCCGAAGCAAGTCAGCGTTCACGCCTCGGACGTCAATGCCCCGTGCGGCAGCGCGGCTGCGTTCCTTCGCAAATGCTCCTGCATCGCCACTCTCGTCGCCTAGCCCGCCTTCGTCATCGCTTCCTCCGTCACCGAACCCGAAGGCTGGTGCTGCTTTGAGCGGCTTCGCTTTGGGGGCAGACAAAGCTTTCATCCCTGCCCCCTTCAACCCCTGTCCCTTGGCAAAGCCTTGCATTTTGATCAAACCATACTTTGGCGGCATCTTGCAGAGAAAAAGAGAGCTCCAAAAGATGCCAACACCGAAACGCACAATATGAAGGACTCCCGCCAGTCACGAAGAGAATCAACGACGATCACGATGAGAAGGCGGCAGGGAACTGAATGGAAGTACCTACAGAACTTCGAAGTGCGAAGGCCTAGCTAAGATAGCAAGCTTGAAATCGTCCGAGACCTCCGCGCGTTACGTCATATTGCTTTCCGTGGTCGTATAGGCAGTGCCTTCCTTTTACTAGCTTTTAGCTTCTAATTATTATTATTATCATCTGTAGCTAGCTACAGATAGCTACAGTAGCCTACCTACTAAGAATTAGCTACCGATACCGTAAGTTATTTTAGTAGCCAACAACAGACACACCACAGAAGGAAACACAGGAACTCATTGCAGAATTATATTCTACGACGCCATCGGTCGCAGAGAAAGTTGACTGTTATTTTGGGCGAGCAGAACATTGTTCAACTTGCAACAACTTTCTAGCCCTTGTATCCATAAAATGCCTGGTCTTCGCTGGAAGAGGTGTTTAGGCGTTCTCGCTTCAACATTAGTGTCGACTAATGGCGCCACTACACTAGTATCGAATTCGCTGGCCCCGTCGTCATCATCGGCTTCTATAAGGTCGCGACCTTCAATAGCGATACCCCGATCCTTGCACCGACGGCGTAGCGACTCCAGCCCAATCAATCGACGCCGACTCGAGAATGAGCAACCTCTCAGTCGATTAAGGGGTGGAGCTAGCGATGGTTCCGAGCCAGAACAAGATGCAGTTGCGGCTGAGGCTGCGTCGGGTGCGACTACCCTGGCAGTGATGACACCAACAGCAACCGTCCAACCGAAGGCTACGACGACCAAATTTGTCCGGACAGAGAGCAAGAGGACGCGACATCTAATCAAATATGGGTCCTTCGCCTTGCTCGTGCTCCAAAATTCAGCTCTCACGTGAGTTGTATGGCCTCAGTAGAGTTACCTACCTTGTGTATTCCAATCTAGCGAAGATACTCCTTTGTGCACACCCTCTACACCTTGCCCTCACCGACTGCACATGTGCGACTATTGCAGGTGCACGATGCGCTGGTCGCGCGCCCACGTGTCTGGTCCGTTATATTCTACTTCGACTGCTGTGGTCATGTGCGAGCTCTGCAAAATCGTGGCCTCGCTACTGCTGCTCTTCGTGGATAACGGCGGATCGCCGAAAGCGCTCGGCGCGATACTCAAACACGAACTCTTCGAAAAGCCCGAAGAATGCATCAAACTTCTGGTGCCAGGCTTGCTGTACGTGCTGCAGAACAATTTGCAGTACATCGCGGCGTCCAATCTCCAGCCGGCGGTGTTTCAAGTGATGTATCAGGTGAAAATGCTCACCACCGCCGCCCTCAGCGTGACCATGCTCAAGAAAAAGCTCCGGCCAACGCAGTGGGGTGGGGTGGGGCTCCTCACTGGCGGCCTCGTGCTCGTGCAGCTGTCGCAAATGACGGGGGCGGCTTCGTCGGTGGCCCACGGCACCCCAGGCAACCCTGCGGTGGGTTTTGCCGCTATTTTGGCGGCGTGCACTCTCGCGGGGTTTGCGGGCTGCTACTTGGAGCGCGTGCTGCAGGGCTGCGGCACCTCTCTTTGGGTGCGGAACTTGCAGCTCTCCACCTGGGGCATTCTCTTAGGGGGCATTTCAGTCGCTGCCAAGGACGGTCGCCGGGTCGCCGAAAACGGTTTTTTCTACGGGTATTCTCCGGTGGTGTGGGCGGTGGTTGGGATTCAAGCGTGCGGAGGGTTGCTCATATCGCTGGTGGTGCGCTACGGAGACGCTTTGTTCAAGGGCTTCGCCACTGGCCTCGCGCTCATTTTAACCACGGCGGTGTCTGTGGCGTACTTCGACTTCCAAGTGACTCCCCTGTACCTCGCCGGCGCGTCGACCACCTTTTTTGCTGTGCTCCTGTACTCGGGCCTCTTGCCCAAACTGGGCCGCAAATTGAAGGTGGCTGCGAGGAAGCTGTCGCCGTCGCGTTCTTCCGTTGGGTTTCCTCAGGCGCGCAGCTTAGATACCGCGCAAGCGACGCCGTCTTCGGACGACAAGGACGGTAGTATTAGCAGTGGTAGCGTTGGCGGTGGTGTTGAGGAGGACGAGGTCTCAGACGACTCCGACGATGCCACGTCACCGCAGCTGTGGTCACAACCCACGGGCTATCCGTGGAGCCGAGTAGCTTTTGGTGGGGCCGCGCAGATTCTCTTCTTGGCGCGGGCCTCGATTGGCCACAGTGCGGTTTCACAGACACCTTTCGATGTCGCTGGACCGCCACCGCCTTCAAGGAGTTCGCCGGGCTTATGAAAGAAGTGAAAGGGGAAATAAACGAGCGCTACTGCTTCTATCCATGCCCGTGGCTGAAACAAATGGAACTATTAAAATTTTGCCCTGGCCTGGTGTTAATTATGCTGGATGTGGATGTCGGCCCTGAGTTGCGAGTTGCGGATGGCATATTTTGTTTCCGACACCAATTATCACATATATCTAAATAATTTAATCCCCACTCCTAGAGACTTCAGACCTACTAGAAACTAGGAACTGACCTACTAGGAACCTTAAGCTGGTGGGTAGAGGGGCATGGGCAGTGTAGGTCTGGAGCTACTCTTTATTTGTTCTACATTCCGCTCTTGGATATCGGATTTCCTTGGCACTGGCACTTACTTGCTTACAAGGCTTACTTGTCATGCTACACTAATTGGTTTCTTGTTAGAACGCAGAATCCAGGTGACCTTTAATTAATTCCTTTGCTGCTCATCTCGACAAACAAATGTCATGTCCGATATCCCTTCTGCGCATTTGAACCTAGGTGATAGAAAGCTTCGCTATGTATGTACCAATGACAATAGGCACAGTCGCGTGCGCATCTTGAGTAGAGTTCATTGAACGCGGGTCATCTCTAAGACCTCAACATTTGCGAAGAAATACACTGATTTTGCATGCCATCGGGTCTGATAACTTTTTCCCGAGCAGTTTTGTGTTTCATCCGCCGATTTATCGTCGAATTCACCCCTCGCGCCGCGAAAGAAAGAATGTTCAATGGGTGTCTTCGCCGCGCGAAGGACGGCTTCTTCCACAGCTTGGCCGTGATCGCGGTGGCTCAGAGCAATGATGGCCAGTCCACCTTGCGCCACCAGCGAGTCGAGCACGTGCAGCAATGATGCATATGCCGCAGGGCCATATAACACGTCAGCAGCGAGAACTACGTCATACATACCCATGCTTTCTGCATTATATGTGTTTGCCCAATCCAAAGGGCTCACGCGGCAGGACCCACTTTGCACCTGTGTGTCATCTTGGCTGTTGCTTGATTCTTTCACAGTATAAAGTGCATTCCCATCCTTTGACTTCACATTGGCTTTCACGTTGTAAAGGAGCAAAGGCAGTACAGGCGGCAGGTCGGTTGCGATGACGGCAGCACCAAGCCTCGAGGCCACAATACTGGCCACGCCACACCCACTGCCGATTTCTAAGATGCGTTTCGGGTAGCTGCCACCAACGTCGTTGCCATCTATTTGAGAACTCAGAAGTCTAGCTCGTTCCTGGCATAGCCATTGCGCTAAGACAAGGCCAGAGTTCCAGACGTGTGCGCCCAGATTTGCACCAAATTCTTCTTGTATTGACACACAAACCGTGCTATGATTCTGGGCTGTGTTTGTTGTTGATGTTGCTCTTAAATTTTCAGTTTGAAAGACAAAATGACGATAGCTGCATAGGGATGGAGGCGATGGTACTGCTAACTTTGATTGCGACCTCCCAGCTGTGGATGAGCAAACAACCCGCACTGGCGACGACTCCAGCGCAAGAACGAGCCAAGGGCTGGCCGCTTTGTCACCGGGCCCTTCCCCACGTACCATGACTGTAATCACAATTTCTGAAGAATTACCAGTGCACTCGACAGGTAGTTTTGGTTTAAAATACCACTGGCACACATCTCCGACTGCTCCAGGAGACGGTACTTCTGAGCGCTGTCCTGCAATTGATACCCTTCGTTTTTCTTCGGCCGTTGTTGCATCTTGAGCGCTCTGCGATGTGCTAAAAGGCTCTTGCGCTGGTGATTCTGATTCTGGACATACCTCACAGCGGACGCGAAAGCCTTCACCAAGGACAGCTCTAGCAATACTTGGTTTGATTAGCGAACCGTATTCATCTGTCAAAGCTACGCGGCACTGAAGCCTCTCGCCCGCTTGAGCCACTGATGGCGGCGCAGACAAGAAGCGCCATCGCCAAAGCGGAGCATCTCCAGCGAGCTTCATCTAAAAGTGGTCAGCATCAGCTAGCCTCAACGCTTTTTCTGTCCTAACGGCGAGCTCTGACAAGAACGATACGCTGGGTATCAAGCTCCGGATGATTATGCGGTGCTGTTGGTAGAGTTTAGGAAGGGAGCGGATTGAACATAGACTGGTACCGATAATTAAGGATTAGCTAGGTTAAAGGTCGAGCGCTAAGAGTGAGTCCGCAGTCCGCACCAAGAGCTTTATTGGAGTAGCTCTTGTGCGTGATGTTGCGGTGTTGCGTGTTGCGTGATGCGTTGTACTTGTCTGTTGTCATGTCGAGGAGTTGCTCGGGAAAATTATTTCGAAGAAAAAAGATACGCTGTACACACTACTACTACACTATCCGTTACAAAAATGACAGAACAATCGAGGAGAAAATTGACTTAACCTCTTTCACGGCAAGAGTACCAGAGCAAGGTTCTTACATCGCCAGGGCAAAAGGAAGCAACCATGGTACATATTCTGCAAACTTCTGAAGACAATGAAAATCATAATCCGAATATGTCGCCACAATTTGCGTCGGACGGGCTCTTGCAGCCTTGCAAGTCTGGAGGACTTGATAAAAATGATACTGTTGAAGAATCGAAGGCTGCAACTCCTGCTGATATTTCTCCTAGCCAAGAGGATCATCCTCATGTAATTATTTCAGACGACTCAAGGCTGAGCCCAGCACTTGCGGCTGAGCTCGCTCGACTTCGAGCCAATAAAGCACAATGGGAAGCTACGCTAGAGACCCGGAAGGCT
>Ga0307982_1001102_pt1 | contig 21629 bp, 20 predicted proteins | sample OrgLakmetagen989_FD_201847 | JGI IMG/M metagenome (GOLD analysis project Ga0307982, IMG submission 201847) | Saline water microbial communities from Organic Lake, Antarctica - #989 | ecosystem: Environmental > Aquatic > Non-marine Saline and Alkaline > Saline | place: Antarctica: Organic Lake... | reverse complement strand
CAACTGCTTCCAAGAGCTCTCCTTTGCCTTCATCTGCACCGACCGAGAACCCGACAGAGTGCCAATAATAACTGAAGAACGACGCCGTGACCGTGACTCTTTAACCATTGGTTGACTTTCAGTTTCTGGTATCTCAGCATTCTTCCGTTGAACGTTTGATGCTGACACCTCTTCAACATTCACACCTTCAGGAGGTCCTGTAGCAACCTCCACAAACGTCTCCGGTGCCATCTCAGCCACCTCGGGAGCGGGGACTGCAATGGTGACCTCTGTGCCTTCCAATATCTCCACATCTATGACTTCAGAGGTAACACTAGTTGAGACTCCAACATCGCATGCTACATCATTTTCAGCCTCATGCAGGCTAAAAGCTGTAATTAACAATTCAGTTCCAGAAGTTGCCGCTTCCAGTGCTGTTTCGATTTCAGTACCAACGTGTACCGCGCAGTCCTTTTCAACCTCTCCAGACTCTATTTCCGAAGAAGACACTATTGGTGCCTCTTCGCTGTCTGCTTCAATTTCGACCTTTAGATTTACTACACTCGCAGCTGCAGGTTCATTTTCATCCGATGCCACCTTTTCGACCTCCACTTGAAGATGCGCTGCGACGTCCATTCCAATTTCTCCGGACTCATTCTTGGAAGGAGATGCTATTGGCGCCTCCTCAACATCCAAAGACCCAGACACCGGTGCCGCAACCTCCGTTGCCAACTGCTCACTGTCGACTCCTTCTTCAACCTTCAGATTCAAAGCACTTAAAGCTGCATGTTCAACTGTGTCCGGTACGACTTCTTCAGTTTCCACTTGAGGTTCAGCGGCTTCGCCCAAGATCTTGACCTCAGGACTATCCTGTTCATGTAAACTTTGCTCAGTTTCCATTCGGTCGACAGCCTCGGCCTCAGGTTGAACTTGTATCATATCCTCTTCAATCGCATTATCGTTGTGAGAAGTTGTGGCGGCTGTTATGACTGTACTATTTGCAGTCTCAAGATTTATTTGTTCATCTTCCATTGTCCTTGTGGCTGGTTGATCGACGATGGCCCTTTCTTCCTCGGCACTTTTAGACTCTACTACGGCAGATGCAGCAGTAGTGGCTTCAACTGGTGTAGCCATCACATCTGAAGTATCCAAAGATGCCTTCTTGGCAAGCTCGGCATCTTCTTTGAGCGCCTTTTCCTTGGCCACTTTGGCTTCGTTTTCCTGTTTGAGCGCTGACAGCTTCGCTCCAAGAGCTGGGTTTTTCGATGCCAACATCTCCATGGTAGCGGCCTGCTTATCTTCAAGTGTCTTGCTTCTCGACCTCGAGGCGGCCGTTGGCGCACTGGCCTCGGGTTCTTCAGTTGTCTCAGACTGAGTTGAAGATATCTCCTGAGGTATTCCTGACATGGTTTCGTCTGTTGACCCGCCGATATCATTTCGACTTTGACCATTATTTTCATTGTCCTCCTCGTGGCCACCATGCGGCTTTTCTGCAACTTCGTCGTCATCAGAAAGTTCTTCGAGCCATTTATCGTCGTTACCATCATCGTCATTGTGGCTCCCGTCGTCGTTTTCGTCGCTAACCACTTGACCGTCGACATCGTATTCAAGCCATTCGTCGTCCGAATCAGCTTCATCCGGTATTCCAGCCGCCACAGTATCCTTGACTTCCAAATGAGTCGATGTGACAGCACTAGCTATCTCGTGGTCTTCGTTGCCTTGAATATCCTCCTCAGACTCACTCCATTCATTCTCTGCAGCTGTAGGCTCTTCGTGTGCATCGCTTGGTGAAGCAAGTACAGTCGCTGGAATAGTGGTGCTAAACCTCCTGGGCGGCGGTGCAGTAGGCTTCGGCGGTAGAGACATTGAGCGGCTTTTCGTGATGGGTTCAGAAGCATCATCTTGAGCATCCTCCTCAGACTCACTCCATTCATTCTCTGCAGCTGTAGGCTCTTCGTGTGTATCACTTGGTGGAGCAAGTACAGTCGCTGGAATAGTGGTGCTAAACCTCCTGGGCGGCGGTGCAGTAGGCTTCGGCGGTAGAGACATTAAGCGGCTTTTCGTGATGGGTTCAGAAGTATCATCTTGAGCATCCTCCTCAGACTCACTCCATTTATTCTCTGCAGCTGTAGGCTCTTCGTGTGTATCACTTGGTGGAGCAAGAGCAGCACCTGGAATGATGCCACTTAGTCTTCTTGGCGGCGGTGCAGTAGGCTTCGGCGGTAGAGACATCGAGCGGCTTTTCGAAACAGACTCGGGAACATCATTCAGCATTAGATCGGGTGCAGAAGCACGTTCATTCTCTCTAGGGACCCCTTCGGGTGGAGATATGTCCCCGGCCGGAGATGATTTCTGCTTTTCCATCAATTCCTGAACCCGCTGCGTCTCCGCTGGACTCATGGCATGGGAGCCTCTTGATAAAATCTTCGCCAATTCAGCCTTCTCCTTGTCAACCGCACTTTGCGTGGTTGAGGGTTCGCTAGATTCGGAAGCCGCTCGCTGCTTCTCTGCTTTTGCGTTGGCTTTGGCTTTGCTGGAAGTGAAGAGAGAAAAGCCAAAGCCCTTCTTCTTTTGAGCGCTCTTCGGGCTCCTGCCTCCAAGCTCAACGTCAATAGCTGCCTCAAGTTCTGGGCGAGAATCCTCCTCGATCAGTTCGAGCGTCGCGGCTCGTTGCTCAGGAGACATCACTGCCGCCGTTCGCGCTTGCGTCTCTACGCTTAGCCTCCGAAATGCCTGCGATCGGAGCTTCGTACTTGAAAATGCCGTCAAGAAACTAGCGCAGAATAGAGGAGGAGCTGAAGCTAGAATGGCTGCTGTAGAGCCGGCTGACAACAACTCAACGACCTTGCTGATTGTGCCACTTTCCGTCTGCCATTCGTCAGCAAATGCAGATTCGCTCCTTCGCAGGTTAGGACCACTACTCTGTTTACTTCGTTGACCGCACCTTCGAATCATTTCACTCAATATCGCGGTAGCCTCTTTGGTGGGTAGCTCTCCGATGAATTTTGCCGCTGCTTCGACTGAGGATATTTCCAAGATCGCCACGCCATGCGTGTCGACGACAGCTGAGTTATACCCGTCGCCAGCCTTCTTTTTCTGCTTGGCCATTTTTTTCGCGGTATTCTTGGCTGACGTGCGCAAGGCCGTAGCCCCGTGGCCCACTGGAGTCAAAAAGTCGCCAAAATTGCCACGCAAGCGCAACTCTACGATGGTGGCCACTGAGGTCTCGGTAGCCATAGTCATAAGCAAAGAGGCACGCTCGCTGTCTGAGTCTAGCTGCAACAAGCAGTCACACACATCAAGCGAGTCAAGAGGAGCATTTATGCCCCATTCGCCAGGAGAACCAGGATCAACATTGTCGTCAATATTTAAACCAAGAGTGGAATGTGCCTCAAATCGAGACCGGATCCGATGTGGTGCCGAGAGTGCGGATTTGCGCTCAGCTGATGAGAGTGCTTGGAATGCCCTAGATGAGGAGATGAACATATTAGGAACAGGAGATCTCACGAAGTGCAATGCAACCGGTTATCAATTACAGTGCCTTCTGAACAAGTTGTTTATCTTTCAATGCAAATTTATACTTGAAACGCACCCTTCCATGTCAGTGCTGCTTCGTCAGAACAACTTCAATGCATTGCGAGGATCAAATAGACGGGAGTGTCAACTGAGGAGATCAAATTGTGGTCGAAAAGTGATCCTTACGCTATGTACGCTAAAACTATAACAAACTGTCTCTTCCTACTATGTGGTCTTGACTCAAGGTCGCTCTTAATTAGTGCAGCAGCAGGTAGGTGATGCCCAAGTCCACTAATCCTTTTGCGTTAGTTTTACAAATACTATACTAGTGCAAGAGCTAGTCGTGGGCGCGATGCGATGTGACGGTTCATTATTCGGTTATTCGTTATTCGACAGCCGACAGCTCATTGTTGTTTGATGCTACCGTGTGCTCTACTACAAAGCTGCTTGCCTGGGTGAACAGGCTGGAGCGCCTGAACCATTGCGCGCCGGCACACCTCGGTGGACGGCCTTGGCGATACTTCCGTCCCGGGCCGCCTGTCAATTAAAACTAATAGGGCAGTTCCGCAGTCGCTGCTTCAAAGGTGAGATGTCAGCAGGCGTGGATTCCTGATAGCTCACCGTCACGCCTCCTCTAGCTAGGCGGCGGCTCTTATTAATCTAATGCTCACATTTTTCTAACTGAAAACTTCTTGAAACTCACCATTTTGTTATATTCTTCGCGCCACCACTACTCGTCAGCATCGACCCTGACCCTCTCCTGTGGGCGAAAGTAACTGCCAAGGCTGGCTACATTCAAAAGCTTCAAGCAGACAATCCAGAGGTCAATTACTACGCTCATATACCTTCAATATTCTTATGACATCAATTCTTATAGTAGCTAATTGATATTCCATTCTTGTACCATGACCATGTGTGTGCGTACGCTCCTCAGCCGTTTCGTATTCCAACACCACCATCGTCTGACGACGGCGACTTCGTTGACGCACTTTCTTCGCCCACTCGAGCTTTATCGCCGCGCACCTCGCAAGAATCCATTCAGCCTCACTTCAGTCCACTAGCCACTTCGCGCAGCAGCGCCCCAAGTGAGCTACCACAGCAGCCGCCGCCCTCTTCAGACACCCAAGCAACTACTACTCCTTTAACAGGAGTGCCCGCACATCCTCCTGATCCCTTCGTCGACTCCAACACCACCTTACCTGATCCTCCCATGTACGCAACTCCCTCGATGGCCCCCGAAGCGCACCACAAGTCGGTGCTGACGCATGCGCCGGGTTCCTCTGCGGCGCTAGAGTTTGCGAAGCGGTCGAGAGCCAGGGAAGCGCTCGAAGATGCGCTGCCTCAAGGCGCCAAACAATACGCTAACGCCCTGGTGAGTAGCCTCCAGCTCAGGTTGAAGTTGACCCCACGTGCTCGCTTAGAAAGATCTCTGTCTCATAAAAGGAAGAAAAGAATTCGATCTCTATTGTGTTGCGTGACGACTGTGCCGTTTGTCATGTTCTTCTTTCACGATGCGCTCCTTACTTATGCATATGGCTCTCTTTTTACAGGCGGAAGAAGAGATGGATGTGGAATCGTTGCCACTCTGCTCCGAAGCCGACCTCGTGAACCTCGGCTTGCCTACGGGCCCGCGGCTCAAAATCATGGGCCATTTCGGCATTCTCCGGGCCGACGGAAGCTTGACCAGCAACCATTACAGGCAGGCCCCACCCTCTCCGTCTTCTTCCCTGCATAGAGGCGGTGGCGAAGTCAACAGCCCTGGCAGCAGTCACGACGACGCGCTCTATGGGTTGCAGAATGAAGTGGCCAGGCTGGCTGAGGTAGTGGAAGCACTGCAGAGGTCCAACAACGGCATCAGTGACGCTCTCAATCGAGTGGAAATGGAAAATGCAGAGTTGCGGAGCGGGCACCGAGAGCTCTTCGAGAGGCAAGCGCGCTTAGCGAAGCGCCACTCTAAGCTGCACGCGTCAGTCTTTTCTCGTAAACCCACGGACAAAGAAGAAGAAGAAGTTGACGAAGAAGTTTATTTCGAAACCGGTCGGTTTGAAATAGACGACGACGACGAAGAAGAGGAAGAAGAAGCATTATCGGAGTACGCAGAAATCGGGCAAGGCTTTGGAGGCAACCACTCTGTCGACAACAGCGCTGCTGCGAATGATTTGCCGTCAAGAATAGAGCATTTAGAGTACGAAGACGAAGACACTGGCAGGTGCGAGCTTTTCTTTCATTCAAGTACATTTTTATCTCGGTGCCTTTTTGGAGGCTTTGCTCGAGAGCACATTTTTAAGAGTTTGGTTTTTCATGCTTGCACCCCCTCTTCCCTCATACATGTGTGCGCCTAGTTTGGTGCATCCTGAGGACATGGCAGCTGCCAACGCGGCTCTCGCAGCTCGCGACTTCATGCGACGCCAGCAACACCGCGAGGACCGTCGCAACCAAGCTTACGACCAGGAGAAGGAACACCACCAAGACGACCAAGACGACCAAGAAGAAGTCGATGATGCCCGAGGCACCACTTCCAAAGAGCAGCGCAAAGCAGCAGTAGTGCGACGGGCGGCTGAAGTCGCAGTGGGTGCTCGGCGAGCCGCGGGGGCGTCATCGACTGCGGTGACACGGGCTGCGGGCGCCGCTGCTGCAGTAGATCTAGAGCTCCGGCGGTGGTCGCCTCCCTCGTCCAAAGTCTCTTCACCTCATTCACCTCAATCGTCGAAGGGTGTGAGGAGCCCTTATCAGCCTTCTAACAACCGAAACTCTGTCAGTACACCGCCATCTGCTACCAGTGGTGGTGGTGGATCAGCACATGTAGCGAGGTCGCCGAGTTCAGGCGCGTGGTCTTCTTCATTGAGGAATAGGAGCCCTGAATTGAGCGTTCACAGCGGTAATAGTCACAAGGACTATTATGGCAGCGGTGGTGGAGGCGGTGGCGGGAGCCCTCTGAGTGGCGGAGGCACGTCATCGATTGGGAGTTTGAGCGAAAGGCAGGCGTGGGCAGCGGCGCTCGATGCAGCCGAGGCAGAGGCGGCAAACAAGGAAAAGGAGGCGAAGAGGGCTGCGGATCGCGAGAAACGGGAGGTGAGACCAAGATTAGATATATGTGGAAAGCGTAGAGATTCAAATGTCGAATTGGTGGTTGCATTGATAAGTGTGAAAAATAAGGTCGGCCTCGATATATTTCACGACGGTGTTATTGTGTACATACAACGAATGAAATGCATGGATTCTTTGTAACTTTGCTCGTTTGTTTGCTGTCTTCATGCGTGTCCCACACACAACCCATTCATCAATACATGTAAGGCCAAACGTCAAGAAGAAGCGCTACGGTCGGAAGAAGCCGCGCAATGGGCCAATTCCTTCGCCAATACAACTGCCAGCAGCGTGCCGCCGGTGGTGGGGCCTTCGCACACGAGCAGTACAGGGGGAACCTGGGTCAATCATGGCCGCGGCACCACAGTGCATGCCCTGGAAGAAGAATGGGCGCAGGAGAAAGCATTAAGGGACCGCGAAGGAAAACTGAGGCGAGACGAGCGGCAAAAAGTGATGGAAGAGTTCGAGCGAGGAGCAGCAGAAAGGGCTGCGCAAGCTAGAGCAGCCGATGAAAAAGTGCGAGCCGAACGAGAGCGCATCGCCAAGGTAAGGGACACAATCATTGTTTTTCTTTTCTTCGGTCTTCTTGCCATAAAAACAGGGTGCAAAATACCTTCTGAAAAGATTACATTAAATGCCCTCATTCTCCTCATAATTATCCTACCATTCCGATCATCCAATCAACGCCCCCCAAACAGGCCCGTGCTGACGCAGCATCCAAGCTCCGAGCATCCGAAGAGGCGGCCAAGAAAGGGGCAGCAGCAGCGCTAGAAGCGGAAACCAGCGCGAGATTGGCGGCGGAAGAGCAAGCGAGGAGGGACAAATACAAGGGAATGGCGCAGGTGAGTGAATGGACTTCATGTGGCGTTGGTGTGTTTTTTTGGGTTAAATGAACAAGTACGGGGTCATGTTGATTTGATTTAATTATTTAGTTCCATGAAAGTGTAAAGCATAGAGATTGGCTTAGTGCGGCGGGAGTAGAGCGTACAGCACGCTTTGACAAATCGATTTCTCGTGTTGCTTTATGTTCTTAGGAATTAAGCGCTCGCGAAGCTTTAAAGAGCAAAGCGAGGCAGGCTGAAATCCTGAAGACACACCAAGACCGTCAAGGATTTGTGCCCTCGTCCGCCAAACAACAACAACTGTCAGCGGAAGAGGAGGAAGGGGAAGGGGATGCAGCCAAAATTGTCGCTGGAGATGGCAGCAACTATGACTATTCGAGCAAGGAGACCTCGCGCAACACAAGTAGGAGTAGGACGGCTACGAGTAGTCGTAGTTCATCTCCGCGGCCTAGCAGCAGCCACAACAATGGCAGCAGCAGCAGCAGCAGGGGGCGACCTCGATCGAGGTCTTCGCCTCGAGACGGCAGCCGCCGACACAGCAAGGGAAACGAGGCAGTAGCTGACATGGTGCATCCTTCGTCTTCTGCTTCCGTCGACTCGAGCTCAACTGCGTCAAGCTCTGTGGCGCCTCCGTTTATTAAGGCGCAAACATCATCATCGTCTGCGGAGCATTATGCTCCTTATTCAAACCACAACAATGCTAGTGCTGGGCCCACTCCATCGAAAGAGCAGCCTCGGCAGTCAGTGACCTCACCCAACGATGCACATGTAGCGGCTGCCGACAAGCGCGCGGCTGAGATGCAGGCCAAGGGAGACGCCTCGGTCGCCCGGGCGATGTCTACCGCAGTAGCCCAAAGGCAGAGCGCGGAAATCAAGGCGGTCATCGATCGCAACCGGCCCCGCACTACTGCCCTGCGCGCGAACATCGTACAGCGGCATGCCACACCGACCTCGGCGTCCGAGCGCTCTTCTTCTCGCACCACCATCCCTGTACGCACCTCCTCGCCTCGGCCTGCTTCATCTCGGCCTGTTTCACCGAGATCGTCTTCGCCTCGGCCTAGTACTGCTGCAGCTGTCACAGAAGCTCCCGCCCCAAGCCCAGTGATGCCTCTCCGCTGGTTTTCTTAGGCAATTAGACTTAAAGATTTAGAGGCCCGGGCTCTAGGCCTGGTAATTGCATAAATCGAACTCGAACTAATACAAACCCAATTGACACAGAAGCCAATGCAGCGGGCGGAAGTGCACGCGCGTGCGTTGCGCGCAAGGTCAGAATCGTAAATAGGAAGTGTGTAGAGGCGAGGAAGTTTGGACCCCCCCACCTCCCTAAAGTGGAAACTGTTCATGAAATAAATGCGGGGCCAATAACTTGATGTGAAATGGTTATACCTTACGGAATTAAATTAATGATGGCTACACCAACTCCGTATCGTACATCGCTTGTTCTACTTTTCGAATTTTCTCCGCGCATTGGCCCATCGACGTATGGATTAAAAAGGAAAAGAATTCACCGTATTCGAATTCTGGTTGCGGTTGCGGCTTTTTGAATGTAATGACATGCGACTAGAAAGTTACCTATGTCTAAATTTTAGTTGTACAGCCAGTACAGCCATTTAGGCTAAATTTCAATGTTCGCCATATCAATTCCTATTGCCCCTACTTCAAATGCAATGCGCAATCAATACAAAACAGAAATACAGAAAATACTGAAATGTCTCTAGCACTCTAAATTGCCCCTACTAGTACTAGAAGCCATCGCTATCGCCCTCCAGGAGACGGCAAGCGAACGAAAGAGCGCGCATTTGCCTGAGGGAAGAAGCACCTAGGCTTTTGGCGAGGCTATCGCTGAGCACGACAATCGCGACACACTGAGCGCGGCTCAAAGCAACGTTCAAGCGTCGCATGTCCAATACAAAGCCTAAGCTTCGACTATTGCCGCCTCCGCTGCCCTCTTGGTTACAAGCGTCCAGCACCGCTGCTCGCACTTGGTCGTCCCCATGTGCAGACCCATCTGCTGCGGCGTGGCTTAAGAGGGCCTCTATACTTGTAGATCGTGTTTCCGACGAATGGTCGTTGGTGAAGTCGGAGGACGAGGAAGAAGGAGTTGAGCCAGAGAACGTGCCGTCAAAAGAGGAGGTGGCCAGGGAGATGATCACCACGGGGGCTTCTTGTCCCTGGAACTTGTCCACCGTGCCGACTCGTGCCGACGGGCCGAGACGAGCAGACAGGCGCTTCACCTTGTATTCGTTAAGCGCATGTATGAAAGGAAAGGAAGAACGTGTTGAGGTGGGAAATAAACAGATGATTGTAGTAGAAAGTGGGCTTAAGATGAGGAGAAAGTGTTTCAAAACGAAGCAAAATTAACAGAGTTCAAGAGCACTCACGTATGCTGTTCAAAAATACCTGTAAATTGTATGGCGACACAACCAAAATGTCATTGAGTGTCAGAGGCCGGCCATCATTCAGGCTCTTGTTTGCAGAAAGAGACGCCCCTCCCTCGTCACCACTGCCACTGCCACTTTTGAAGGGGTTGTCATCGAGCAAAGTCCGAGTGGGGTCTAACAGCTCTTGCACAAGCGCGTTCACTGCAGCACACTCCTCTTCAGACGACTGTTCGTTGAACTGCTCATGAGCCACCTTCAATACAGACACCCCTTGACCAGTGGCCAACAATCGCTTTGGAGTCCTTGACTCTTCCTTCTCGTTTGGAAGAAGAGGAGGCCACGAAGGCCAGCGAATAGGCGAAGCTTTGTGGTTGAATTCATCCATAGTCTTATCGTTGGTACCGCAAGCACTGTTATCCAGAAGGCAAAGGGAACGCTGAGCAGCACCGGGGTGGCTGTACAGTTTCCCATCATAGACTTGGTCGGAGATCACGCGGCAGAGGTTGGGGTGCAAACGGAAACTGAGCGGCAAAAATATGCCCATATGGCCAGGGAGCACGCCACTGTTGCTGCTGCTACTATCGCTATTCAAAGCATCTGAAGGGCTCGTTAAGAGGTATTCCAGGGCGGATAGGCCTGATAAGCCGGGGTGAGTACCTCCTGTGGGTGCTGACAATTGCATTTGATCTCCTAGCAAGACAAGACCGCCACTGCCGGCCTTGCTATCGTGGAAGCTGCTGCCAATCATTGAACCATCCTCTTCATTCTCAGCATGCGGCGAAGAAGAAGATGACTTTCGAAGCACCTGTCCCATGCCCAGGAGTCTTGGCACGGGAACCTGACCAGCTTCATCGACAATGAGCCAGTCTGCACAGCCTCGCATAGCTGGGTGGCTCAAACCCCATGCAGTAGCTCCTACCACTAAGTCGTTCACTTTCAGCGCACCGCCTGTTTTGCTGCCCTTCTTTTTGCTGCCTTTCTTGTTGTCCTCACTGCCGTTGCTATCGCTGTCACTTTCCGACAGATCTTTCGCCCCCACAACACCGCGCACGCTTACAAATGTTGAACTTTTCACCTCCTCGTGGTGACGGCGATCTTTTTCATGATCTTTTTCCAATCCAGCCCAATACTCTGCTTCCCCACGCGCTGCAGCGGCGGCAATTTCAGCAACATCTTCTTTCAAAGCTCCACCTACTTTCACCATACCTACATGGCCTTGGTTTTCTCTACATGTACTCGAACAGCTACAGCCTTGACGAGCCAGCTCATAGGCGACTTTGGCCATGAGGTTAACTATCACCTTGTGAGAATTGGCGGTAATTGCTACGCGGTGGCCGCGAGAAACCGCTTCCACTATCAAACGAGCGCCCACCTTATTACAATTATGTATCGTATTCGCGAAGCCGTAGAATCACAAATACAAAAAGAGAAGGTTACAATTTCTTCACAATCTCATAGAGGTATAATTGCCCATGAACATCAAAGAGTTTTCGATGCACAGGATGTTCTCGAAAGAGCGTGCTCACAAAAGTGTGTGCATTTGTACCAAGAAGCAAACAGTGTAACTTGCCGTCGTTTTTCCGGTGCCAGGTGGTCCTTGAATGGCGAGATAGCTCGAAGGGTGCAGCGCATTGAAGGCAGCTGTTGCTGCATCGGCTGCGGACACCACCACAGCTGCTTCTTGCTCTTCGGGTGGAGTTTCAGGAGGTTCGCCTGCGACCATTTCTAAGTCTTTTTCATTCCTTCTTTTTGAGGCGAGATGTTGCGCAGCGCGCACTGCGATATCTTGCCTGCCGAAAACAACTCCACCACCGTTTTCGTTGTTTCCATTACTGTTCTCAAAAGCATCTGAGTCCTCCTCGCTCGAGAAGCTTAGTTCTGGCGGGTGGCCTGCAAGGAAATGATACAGTGGGTCGTGGAGCCAACTGCCATCGTTAACCCAATCCTCGCAAGTCGACCGTACCGCAGCGGGGATCGGATCTGCTGAGACGAATTCATCGGGCAAAAGCGACAACCCTCGAGGGTGCTGGTCCGGAGGTAGCTCCACCTAAGAGCATGCATTGACAGAGAAGTAAGTCAAAAGTTATTTGCCTAAATTCAACGGTTCAATCAGAAGCCTGGCTTCACAATCCAAGGAGAAAATTATTACCAAACAGAGGCCGCGAGTGAGGTCGAATGCTAACACGGATACACGCAAAGGCTTCATTCGGTCATATAGCTCTGAAGACGTGCCATCACCATTATCTACAGCCCCACCACCAGCAATACAGTCTTTCTCTGAAGGCACTGCGAGGAAGAAAGGCAGTTGCGCAGTTGGCGGTGGCAATGGCTGGCCACAATTCGCACAAGCCTGCTGGAGGGCTGCAGATGCTTGCAAGGCTACTTTCTTGCCGGCCTGAAACATCATGGAGGAAGTACAATTTGCGGTTACGCCTCGTTTACTGACACTGGAAATATAAAATAAATACACGAACTCAGTGTAGTCTAGACACAAATACATTGCTGTGAATCACTGATATTGAGTGTTACATGCCTGAGTATTGGGGTCAAATCGGTAAGTCACGCAGAGCTTTTTCTTGCGTGGGCTTCGCTTCCAAGGTTCACAAGTGCCGTCGGGCCCTAAACCTGCCCACGAGCTATTATTATCGTGGTTCCCATTAAAGTTGTCTTGATCATCGTTTGAAGATGCTGCTGTATTGACCGGTGCGAAGTCAGGATCGCTAACGTCGAGGATTTCCAGACCCGCCTGCAGAAAGTTGACGAAAAAAATAGGCAAGTTGCGGCACATGCTCGCATAACACATACTAACATTAGATAGATAGAAGGAGAAAATACTCATTTCATTGATCTTGCATTATGTTTACGAACCAAGGCGTCTGGGTCACTGAGGAGTTCCTTGTCGGACGCCTCTAACCACGCGAACCGCCTCCACCACACTGGCCGTGCTTCCCGCTGCTCAAAGTTCAAACTATCGGCTGCTGTGTCGCGCGCTCGACGGCTTGCCACCATTGTTGGAGCCGATAAAGTTTTAAATATTGTGCCGTCGTTGCTTGCACTCGATGAAGAATCTACAGCAGGTGATGATAGCGACTGCCAACACGGGGCTTGATCATTACGCAGAGTCTGTACAAGCTTGTCTAATCGTTCTTCGTCTGCCAAACGTGCCGCTGCTTGCTCCTCGTCTCGCTCTGCTGCGGCACTTTCCACCTGTACGGCCGTTACCGCCAATGCCGCAGTGCTGTCTTTTTCCATGGGGCCTAACGCATGCGAAACCGCGCGGCGCAACCAGAGCACTGCAAGGAGAGTGGAGTCCGTGTCATCTTGGTTGTACGCCCGTAAGGCCTCCAGCTGCTGAGATAGAACTGTCGTAACCCCTGCTTGCTTCGTTTCAGATGTCATGAAATCTCCCACCCTTTGTTCTTGCGATGGCTGAGGTCGACGAAGTCCAGAGTGGAGCTGAGCAAATGGGGCATCAGGCTGTTCTAGCCATCTTTGATAAGCCACGACAGAGTCATCGCCCTTCGCCACTTCTGCACCTTCGCGTAAACGCCGCACATTTGCAGTTGGTATGTCGTCAACATCTGTGGGGGTTATTTCAGCACTTACTGACGTATTTCTCCTTCGTCTTTGCTGAGCATCTAAAACGTCGTCGATATCTGATGTAGCCCACTCCGCAAGCGTGGCTGGATCTTCTCCCAAGTACAGCTTCTCAACATTTTTGATGCTGTACTTCGGCTCTCCTAGAAGCAAGCATTTTCGCACACAAGTGTACACGTCGACAAACACGCGATCGCGTAAAAATGTGTCCACTTCTCGTTCGTGGAGACCTGATCGACCGGCTAAGCGCTTCAATGCACTCACCTGGTGGTCGAAACAGATGGAAGTGAAGCGGCAAAGGAAGCAGAAGTCAGTCACAAATAGAGAAACGCACGTTGCACAAACTTTACTTTATGTTTGCTATAAAGTCAAGGAAAAGCTAAATAGAAATCCTGCCTGAAATCAGCAACAATTCTCTTGTCAAAAAAGGGCCGTCAAACAATTGATTCAGCCACATCAAGAGTACTTTACCTCGTAAGCACCATAGTGGTAGACTTTCAGATTTGGATATTCGACTCGACGAGCCACAAGCCAATCAACAAAGCCTACGAAAGCTTCAACTTCGGCATCAGCGTCATGTGCCCACCAGCACACATACCGCGACTTCAATCCTCCACCTGCTCCTTCTCCAAGGCTCGACTGGAGCGACTGAAATTCTGATGAGCCTAACGGCGCGGCATTGATATCATCGCTCAAATCAGACATTGCGATATCGGATAAGGTAGTAATTATGCTAGATTGTCGAGTAGGATCTTGGTCAAAAGCTGTATCGAAAACGGTGGCACCCCACAAGTACTCGCGCGACACCAGGCCGCCACTACTCCCGCTATTGGTACTTTGACCTTTGGCATTACCACTACTGAAGCCCACGATATTTGTTTGTGAGTTGTCGTTCATTCCATCAACTGTATCAACCTCTATTGGCTCGGTTGCTAAGAGCTCTGCTTTGGAGAAAGCCTCGAGCAGTCTTGACACGAGGTCAGCCTTTTTACCATTCGTTGAAAGGTTACTCGCTTTTAAGAGATCTTTGAGTTCAGGCACTTTCAGAGCTTTGAGACTACTTTCGTTCTGAACAAGGCCTCCAGCTTCCGTAGGCACTCCGAGCACGTCTTCTTCTGTTGATAACGGTGCAAGGGGTAGTAAAGAAGCTTCTGTTGATGTCCTTGCCTCATTTTCTTTGTCAGAAATAGATGTTTGGCGCGGTAATAGATCTGCGAAAGGGTGCCCTTCTAGGTCGAAAAAGACGTCTCCTCGGGAAGGTAGCGGCAACATCGCCGCCAGAACCACTGCAGATTTCTCACCCTCAAGCCAATCCCAAGCTGGTGGCACCTTGCTAGGTGGTACATCCCCTACTGTACTGCTTTGGCGGCGTTTTGTCTCTTGTTGTAACACGGCTTGTCGGCGATGGCGATCGAGCACTTCGGGATCCAGCCCCGCTGATGCTGCCGTTGATGCCACAGCTTCACGAGGAAGTGCGGCCAGAGTAGAAAGGGTACTCACAGATACTGCTGCCCCATCATAAGTGCGTGGGCTACCAACATTGGAGGCGATTGACTGGGTGGCATCGTTGTTGTCGTTGTTGGACTTGGTGATCACAGCAGCGAGTAAACGGTCAGCATGGCGTCTCGGTAGCCTCGCAACCCGAGTGAGATCGTCGCGCCGCTCTCTTAGTGCTGCTGCGATGTTTGCCCATCGCCCTGACGACTCACCCGGTAAAGGCAGAGGCTCTGGCGGACCCGTGGCGGGATTGAAGTTCGCATGGAACGCACGGAACTTCTTCACCTGGTTGCACATCAGGGATCACGTGATAGGAAAGGTCGCCCAATACGCAGACTTCGGAAAACACAATTGATGCAAAAAAAGAAACAGCGCGATTGTTGAAATACATGTACACATGATTCAATACAGCAGCAAAGCGTTTCGCTGGCGTTAAGCTTCGTCGTATAATGAAATAGAAAGGAAGGCATCTTACCGCGGCTCGATAATACGCGCCGTATGGAGCTAAATCAATAGGAGTTGGCGTAGACGCTGCGTTTAGCACCAAAACTGCACGTGGAGGACCCTTAGTTGCTGCTGTAGCAACATCCAAACTTTCTACCGTCTTCTTCATGTTTAGTTGATTCATTGACGACGATAACGCAGCCGCTGAAGATGCAGCGAGTTGGGACACCATGTCGGTGTAGCACCATAGCTGGAGCACGTGACTGGGCGCTGGCCGCTTGGTTAATTTGGCATCCCATACTTGGTAAGTGTACGACAACCCAAACCCATTGTGCGGTGAAGTGTGAGAAGAAGCTTGGGCTTGCCCCAGGGGCACTTTCACTAAAAAGTCCGCTACACCTCGGAATCCCTTGAGGCTGCCCTGTGATGATCCGTCCACGTCTGAGACGAAATCTAAAGAAAGGGGAGCCTGGAAAATAACGCCAGCGCCCGATTCCATGGCGGCCATTGTTGTTGCCACGTCACGCGTGTGCGAAAGATCTACGACATTTCCGTACTTGCCAGTTGACACAAATTCTGGAATAAACGATATGGAAGGATATGATATAGTGAAATGAGGAGGATATCATAGAAGAACGGTGAGGGCAAGAAAAGCAGCAGATAGATCGTGAAGTAGAGCAATAGTTTTATTCATAAGAGATACTCAATATTCGATAGGCATTGCATCTTTAGCGTAAGACTAATGCGATTGCCAAGCCTCTATCTAGCACACGTACCGGAGTTCAAAAACTTGAGCTCTGCTTCTTGGCCCTTAGCAGCTAACATGCCCATCATCGCGTCTTGCTCTGGTGGCGCCAACAGAATCGCAGGGTGAGAAGGCTGCTCGCGTGCTAGACGCTCCATCCATGCCGCAAAAGGTGAGCTCACAAAAAGCATTAGGTCGGAAGGACTGCTGTACAGTTTGCTTGGCCTTTTAACTCCTAGGCTAGACTCTTCCGAGGTCGCAGGCGTAAATGGGTTGGAAGGCTTTTCTGAGGTAGCAGCAGCATGTGCGTCGAAGAACTCAGCAGGCGGTTGAGACGATGGGAAAGGTGCGTTAGTCGATGTTGATGTCGATGCAAAGACTCTAGGTGCACTTCTTCTAATGCTAGCAGGCCGCGTGTGCGACGTTGCCAAGCTAAGTTTCAAACTATTAAACGTAAAGAGTCGCGCCATTGGGATGAATCCTAAGGTGATTAAAGTAGTGCTAAAGAAGCGTAAATCTAGCCTCATGCTATGGTGAGCAAGAACCTTGAACGCTTCACAGGACATCAGACATACAGACCTTAGATACTAGACATCTGACGACATCAGAGCATCAGGCATTCTTAAGCTTATAAAAGATATATGATAAGCTTACGTGATCAATCTGTTCTAAAAATCTTCAAAAATAGCTTGCTCCAAAAGTGTAGTGGAGAGTGTTGCAGTTTGAGTTCGAAAATGTTGAGGGACGGATGACTGAGGACGAAGAACATTCTTCAAGTAGTCTAGCAGCTTGATAGTAGCCAGAGTCTACTTCAAGCTGTTTTCACGACGCTCTACCTGCAGCTAGCTAGAACAAAGCTACTGCGGCAACTAAGGCCTAGTGTTAGAGCGCCCAAGCTTCATTGGCAGTAGTTGTTGGATATTAGCTTCAGTTTTCACTCGATAGTTGATAGACTGAAACTAAGCACTTGTAGAAGGTCAAATGCCGCAATCATTTTCACTTCTTTTGTGTTGTCTGGGCTGGATCGTAGTCGCTTCATCGACGCCTCAAGTGTTCAAATTTCCTGATGGATCTGCGTTTCGAGGCTTTACGAAAGATGGAAAGATGTCTGGGCAGGGCATGTGGCGCTCGGCTAATGGAGACATGTATGAGGGTGGCTTCTCGCGCGACGCATTCGAAGGAAAAGGGCGCTTTACAGATGCTCAAACAGGAAACTCATATGTTGGGGATTTCAAAGAGGGCCAGTACGATGGCGTGGGAACTTTTTATTACGGAGACGGGCGGGCCGAGGTAACACCATTCTACAATTCATATCACTCGTCAATAGTAGGGCCTCCTTATTATCTCAGCTTCATTGCTGTACTTGCAGGTGGGTACTTATCAGGCTGGCAAAGATGTTTCAGGAGGCATGAGATGGAGCGTGGATCGCACTCGTGCTTGGAGGCTACTTGATGGGCATGTAGTAGGCGAATGTTCTCTGGCCGAAGCAGCTGCCGCTGCAAAGGTGCTTGGCCTTGATGTCCCGAAATCTGTATTTTCGTTGAACGACGCTGGGATCGAGCGTCTAAAAGCCAATTTACATCGACCAAATCTCAAAAGTACCAAAATTAACGATGCGACCATCGACAGTAGCATGAAAAGCAACTTTGGTTATGACCCTGCTTTCGAAGCTCTTTTAATAGATACTCACTCAAGGCCGGACTTAAAGCCATCTTGTGACGATCGCAGCTCCGTAGAAAGTTTGGTTCCGAAATTGCCGCCGCGACCGCTGGTAGTGTACTCGAGACAACCTGTAGTTCGTTCCGAGATCTGTGATCACATTGTACGCGAGTGTGAAGATCGGGCAACTCGGCTCGGTGGATGGACTACTCAGAGGCATGAGAACTACCCGACAACAGATGTAAATTAGAAAAAGCTTCTTGACATTTTAAGTACTCGTTTAACGTGATTGAAGACATTATTTGACTCGGGCATTGTGTTACGCATGTATTTCAACAGGTGCCACTAACAAAATTGCCGGGAGCATTAGCGTGGTTTACCGAATCGTTGTTACCGGACATCGCATTTCCATTCCTTGCAAAAGCTTTTAAGAATTCCTTTTATGCTGACGTACCATTCAAATCTGAAGAAGATGGTGTGAGCACTGTTGCTGCGCCATCAAGCGGAGAACAAAAATTAGGTCTTTCACTACGAATTGTTGATGCCTTTGTCGTGAAGGTAATTCAGCAATTAGACGCTGTGAAGGTTTTAGAGAGTATGTATGACTCTACATAAACTAATAAGCGTTCCTCTTGTGCTTTGATCTTTCAATATGTGCCGATGTGCCATCAAGTACAATGCATCAGCGGGACAACGTGAATTGCTGCCACATCGTGATGGGTCTGTCTTCAGTTTCAATATCGCTCTCAATGACGACAATGAATACAAGGGTGGCGGCACCAGTTTCCGACAGCATGTTGGTAATTACAGTCCTTTTGCCCGTTTAATCTGACGAAAGAGTGGGACAATTCTCATCTCTTTATTTCATCACCAGGTGCTGATCCCAAAACGGCTGAAGGAGCAGTAAGATCCCCAAAAGGTCACATTTTAGCGCATGCTTCAGCGCTTATGCACGGTGGACACAGCATCTCCAGCGGTTGCCGGTAAGAATAAGTTTCTAACACAAACTGTGCTTCTCACATTACTCTCGAAAGGATGCACTCTGAACATTTATCTTACAGGTACATACTGGTGGCCTTTGTGTCAGTGGATACTGCCCACCGCGAAGCGGCTATTAAATTTTATGAACACGTTCGCGATCATGACACGGAAACCAGTTCTATAGTGAAGGATATACTTCTTAAGTAGGAAATATGTGCATTCACAAATCGGAGTGTTTCGAAGCATGACTTTTGAAAAATGACTATCATAAATCCTCGGGGGGGCTCAGAACAAAGAATTGAAAGCGCAGGTAAAGCCCATTACAGTCCTTGTAGTTACCTAAAGCCGCTTGGGAAATCATTCTTAGCCAATTCTTCCACTCTATAATAATGTCGCAGGCCCCGAAGGGCCGGAATTAGGGTTCTAACAGCTAACAGGCAGAAAACAAAGCAGAAGCGGCTTACACTAGGAAATGGGCTGGTGCTTGAGGATTAGCTAATCAGGCACAAATATTGAGAGCAGCATTACCATTAAAACAGGACAGGTCGAAGTGGAGACAGCAGAATGACTTCATTCCCAACCCTCCTGATGCCTGATGGTTGAAGGACACCTCGACAATAAATTATTACAATAGCTTCTTGAAACACGAAAACCTAGCCCAGTCGTCAGACTTGCTCTGATGGTTTTAGCTCCCTGTTACAGTATGTTATAGGGCTATTTCTTTGTATTTTCATTTGGGGAGTAATAACTAGACTAGACTAGACTAGACTAGACTAGACTAGACTAGACTAGACTGTCAGCGAACCTTCGAATGAAGAAAACGGCCCGAGTGGACCTATTGATACCAACTGACTTTGGGGACATGAAATTTCCTGCTCTGGATGGTATATCTCCTGAAATCGCCGTCTTGTGCTGTTTTTGAGACAGTTCCCGAGGGGCCGGAATTAGACTTCTAACAGGAATAGATAAAAAGCAAAACAGCTCGAACTAGAACTAGAACTAAGATACTAATCTGGAGCACATGTCCGAGTTTTCTACATACAGTGGCACCGAAATGAGGAGTACTTTACTGCACATGGATGGATCTATATCCTTAATTCATAAGCCAAGATAAAACGCACTGAATTATATATCTACCTCTAGCCCTCCAATTTTAGCCCCTCGGAGCCTACGTCAAATACAGTACAGGCTGAGTACAGGTAGCCTGAAGTTGTTAGACAAACATGCAACCACATTGTACCACACCGTACTTCTGTATTCGGTACTACATTCGTGTATGAGTCTTTTTGACTTATTATTATTTAGTCTTATACTACATTAGTGTTTGACGCTTGACACTTGACATCCATTCAATTATTTTTGAGGACGACAGAAAGAAGCAGGTCGCGTTAGGTTAATTTTAAAGTCAGTCGGACTTCCAAGGGTGCTGCTAGGCGCTCGTTGTAGAGTCCAGACCAATTGAAAACATGCCGCCTAAGCAGCGAACAGTACCTCCAGGTGCCTCCGAGCAAGACAAGCTGATTTTGAAGTACCTCAGCAATAAAGTGGATCCAATCTTCGTCCCATTGATGCGCACCTTGATCCAAAAGGTCAACATGAATTGACCTTAAATCGAAGAAAAGGCAACACATCTTAGCTCTCTTTTAAATAGATATTCTCATGAAATATTGAATTCAATAATTATACACTCAATGCTCTAATTGCGCGCCGTTCCATTTTTTGGCTGTGCAAACTCTTACATCATCTTGTAAACCTGTGTTTTTCTCGCGGATCCTTCGCAGCGCCCCGACGATGTTGCTGCATTCACGATCGATTACCTGAAAGCGACTCAGAAGCGTATTGTGTTTGGTGAGACATTAGATGCTTTCCGTGCTTTGGTCGATAGAGATGTGCAATGCGCAGGCCAGCATTAAAGATATTGAAGGTTTAGAGTGGCGAGATTAGTGTGTTAATGGGTTTTGCCGGACTTTTTTTAGAGCTCATACTCGACTCAATAGAAAAGTAACCTCCTTGGCTACCTTTTGCGCGCTTCTTTGATTCGTTGAATTCTTCCGTGCTATTTGCTATTCTTTGCAGTCTTGGGCGGGCCTGGATGTGGCAAGGGAACACAATGTGCCAAGTTAGCCTCGACCTACGGGTACGCACACCTGTCCGCGGGAGATCTCCTTCGAGACGAGGTGGCCTCCAAGAGCGCTACGGCCGACCTCATCAACGGCTACATGAAGGACGGCAAGATCGTACCTTCCAAGTTGGTGGTGGAGATTTTGAAGCGCGCGATCGACGCTACCGAGGCTGACACGGTGCTGGTGGATGGCTTCCCTCGAGCCCTCGATCAGGTGAAGAAGACATAGGCCTGATGTGCATTGATTGAACAGTTCCAATACTGCTCGACCTGCTAGAATAAATGAATCAGAGTGCTCTTAACTTTCTTAATTTCTTCTTCTCGTTTGCCCCTAGATTCCATTGTTCAACTCGATCTGCGGCACGGACTGCGCCTTCGTGCTCTTCTTCGACTGCCCCGAAGATGTGCTCTTCAAGCGGCTGGTCAAGCGCGGTGAAACCAGCGGGCGCGCAGACGACAACGCCGAGTCGATCCAGAAGCGCTTCGTCACCTACCGCGAGCAGTCGTACCCTGTGATTGAGAAGTACGACGCCATGGGCAAGGTCAAGCGCGTGGATTCGTCCAATGGCACCCCTGAGGAGGTGTTCGAGGAAGTCAAAGCCCTCTTTGGCGCTGTCCCCGTCAAGAAGGCTGAGGCAGCAGCAGATGAGGGCATCGCGGACAAGCTGTTTGGGAAGCTGCCCGGCGTTGACCCGGACTACGACTTGATTCTGGAGGAGAGCTTGGCCAAGAACGAGTACCCGTTGGCGAAGATCGAAGCCGCCAACGCCGCCGCGCACACC
>Ga0307982_1001101_pt1 | contig 21632 bp, 7 predicted proteins | sample OrgLakmetagen989_FD_201847 | JGI IMG/M metagenome (GOLD analysis project Ga0307982, IMG submission 201847) | Saline water microbial communities from Organic Lake, Antarctica - #989 | ecosystem: Environmental > Aquatic > Non-marine Saline and Alkaline > Saline | place: Antarctica: Organic Lake... | reverse complement strand
GTCAAGAGAAAGTATTCGAACAAGCGCGTGACGCTGCTGTATGCGGCGACTCCAGTTGGCAGTCACAGTCACACACACCCCCGTACACATTCGACACTTGCTTGGGCACACTTTCCAATTTACAGGCGCTGCATCAACGCCCAAGGGAGAATGGTACCTCGACTTATCCAAACAACCGTACGGAGTGACTTCGTGTTTGATTATTCAAGCTGTGTGCAAGGAGCTTGGTGGCGACTAGTAACTAATCACAGTCCATCCAACTTCCGCAGCTTTCGCGAAGGCCTACCAAACACAGTAAAAATGCCACATAAAGCAGCCCGGAATGCTGATGGTTCAGGGGCTTCCCCTGGTGATGCCGAAGGCGGTTGGTCCACTGCTGGGAAGAAGCGCCGCGAAGGTGGAGGTCGCGGGCGTGGCCGTGGGGGCGGTGGCAGGCGTGGTGACGATCGGTCATCTGGCCGGGGCGGCCGTGGCGGCAAGCGCTCAGCATTGGCGGTTGGAATTAGCGAAGAAGTGCGCCTAGCTATCACAAATGCCCTTTCGCACTTCAGAGATGAGTCAGCGGATGAGTTCTTGAACTTTCCGCACACCCTCACTCCGCAAGAAAGAAAATTCATCCACGACCAATGCGCACAGCTTGGGCTCATTTCCAAGTCACACGGAAGCAAGCAGGCCAGACAGCTGCGAGTTTCAAGACATGCAACATCCAATAACAAGCAGCTCGCTGTCCCTCGCATCAGTTTGCCTCGGTCAGTGCAGGAGCAGGTTGCGTTGGCGGCGGGTGAGCCAGTTCTTGACGTGACGGTCGAGGACATGCGCTGGCTCCTGACTGGAGAAAGTCGCACCAAGCAGCACAAGCACCACCATAAGCACAAAGTCCCCAAAGCCTTGGAGCAGGGCGCCTTCACAGCTGCCATTGAGCAGCGAAACGCTTCGGCCAAGGGCAAGCGCATGCTGGCAACGCGGCAGCGCCTCCCAGCGTGGACCGTGCGCGAGCAAGTCGTACATGCCGCCACCAACAGCCGTGTCCTCGTCGTCTCTGGTGACACCGGCTGTGGGAAATCCACCCAAGTTCCGCAGTTCATTCTGGACGACCTGCAGGTGGGCCCACACTCAAACATCCTCGTCTCCCAACCCCGCCGCATCTCAGCAGTGTCTCTGGCTGACCGAGTCGCTGACGAGCGCTGTGAGCGTGTGGGTCAAAGTGTTGGCTATGCGGTGCGTCTTGACAAGCAGTCTAGCAGTGACACACGGCTTCTATTCTGCACCACAGGCGTGCTGTTGCGGCGCTTGACAGCCGACCCCCTGCTATCTGGCGTCTCCCACGTGGTGCTGGATGAGGTGCATGAGCGCTCCTGTGAAAGTGACTTCCTGCTGATGATCCTGAAACGCGTTCTGCCCAAGCGCGCCGATCTGACCGTCGTGGTCATGTCTGCCACCCTGCAGCTTTCCTTGTTCCGGCGTTTCTTTGAAGATGTTCCGATGCACAAGGACGACAAGCGCACCCCCATCGCAGTGGTGCACATCCCCGGCGCCGTGCATTCAGTGGCAGAGTACTACCTTGAGGACGTGCTGCTGCACACTAGCTACCTGGGCTCCATGGACGTGGCCGCAGGGAAGAAGGCCCACGTGGACAAAGTGCAACAGGCAGCTGTGGACTCCTTGCGTAAGCAAGGGGTGCAAGTCCCCGATGGCATGGAGGGCGTGGACTTCTCCAAGCTGTTCCCGGAACACGATACGATATCGAGCAGTGTTCTCAGTGCGGACATTCGGGACAGGGGGGTGGGTGCCCCAGCGGCCCCCACCCCCAAAGAGGGGGGGCTCAAGTCCATTAAGGCTGCCGGACGGGATGAGCATGCCATTGCAGTGCATGCGGATTTGTCCTGTACCCAGTGCGGCAACTTGTTTGAGGTGTTGGATGACTTCACCATGCATGTTGCCATGTGCATGGGCCCTGGAACCGTGGACGAGATGTTCCCCCAGGGCGTCCCACCCACCGGCGGGGCGGCCAGTGGGGTGGGCTCCTCCCCCCCTCCTGCACCCGAGCCAAACACGGAAGCGTTTTTCGATCCAGTGGTAGCGCCCCCCTCCATCACCGCTGCCGCCCCCGCAGCAGTGCCCAGCGAGGACGACAGCTCCAAGCTGGGCAACCTGCTGGAGACCATCGCCAGCGCAACAAAGGACCGTCAGCGGGACGGCCATGGCCGGCTGAAGGCTGGTGCGGCGCAAGCGGCCATCCAGGAGACCATGGCCGAGGGCGACGCTGTGGGGGCGTTGCTGCAGCAGTACCAGTCCCTGGTGAACGACGAGGACGTGGACTGCGACCTGGTGGTGGCGCTGGTGGAAGCCATCGTGCGCTCCCAGCGCAGCGGCTCGGGGGCTGCAGGGGCCATCTTGGTGTTCCTGCCTGGCTGGGACGAGATCAGCCGCATCATGGACGCCATTGAGGGTAACCCCTTCCTGCGTACCACTGACAGCACGTGGGTGCTGCCGCTGCACAGTGCCATCCCCACCCACGAACAGAAGCAGGTGTTCAAGGCTGCGCCCGACGGAAAAACCAAGGTGGTGCTGTCCACTAACCTGGCTGAGACCTCCATCACCATTGACGACGTCGTGTACGTCATTGACGCAGGCAAGGGAAAGCAGAAACTGTTCGACCCGTACACCGGCTGCAGCAGCCTGCAGACGCGGTGGGTGTCGCAGGCATCTGCCCGGCAGCGAGCGGGGCGCGCTGGCCGTGTGCAGCCCGGCATCGCGTACCATCTGTTCTCCCGTCAGCGCCACAGCAGCCTGCTGAAGCATGACGTGGCAGAGATGCTGTGCACCCCCCTGGAGGAACTCTGCCTGCGCGTCAAGGCGCTGAAACTGGATCGCCTGGGGAAGCACGCTGGGGCTCACGCCAAGGCCGCCGCGACTGTGGCGGCAGCTGGGGCGGCGGAGGCGGCGGCCCTGGGGGGAGACTTGGGCATTGGGGAGATCGAACTGTTCATGGCAAGTGCGCCAGAGCCCCCCAAGCCACTCAGCGTGCGTCGAGCTGTGGAGCTGCTGCGAAACATTGGCGCACTGTCGGTGACCGCTGGGCCCACCCACGGGTCAGCAGTGCAGCTGTTGACTCCTCTGGGACATGCCCTGTTAAACATGCCCATTGCCCCGCAGATGGGCAAGACCATCCTCATGGCTATCATGCTGGGGGTGCTGCATCCCGTGCTCACCATTGCATGCACCATGGCATATCGACCCCCCTTCGCCCTGCCCACAAAAGGCAGTCAGCGGCCGGCAGCGGACTCGGCACGAGGGCGCTTTGCGGCCGGCACTGGTAGCGACCAGATGGCCATGCTGGGCGCTTACAACGGCTTCAAGGCTGCCCACCGCGGTGCAGGCATGGGGGCCGCCAAGGCTTTTTGTCGGGAGAACTTTCTCAGCTTTCCCACGCTGCTTATGATCGACGGCATGCGGCAGCAGGTCATGCAAGAGCTGACGGCCTCGGGCGTCCTGTCCAAGGCAGAGAGCCACTTCAAGGCGTTCCCCAACCGGAACGAGCGGAAGTTCGAGGTGGTGCAGGCTGCCCTGGCGGTGGGCTTGTATCCTCATATTGCCCGCTGGACCCCCTCTCAGGGGGGCGCTGGCATGAAGGTGCACGTGGACATCGATGCCACCGATCGGGCTGTGTTTCACCGCAGCTCCCTGCTGTGGAAGACACTGCCTGCGCTGGTGCAAAAGGCGACACGAGACCCGTCCCAAAATGCGCTGTACTTTGCGTACGAAGAATTGGCTCGTGTGGGCCGCAATAACAGCGTGCGCAGCGCAGCTGTTGTGCCAGAGCTGGCCTTGCTGGCACTGTGCGGGGCGGATGAAATCCCAGACCGCAAGAGCAGCACCCACGCACTGCAGCCGGATGCAGAAGGCATTCTGTTTGTGAACTCCGCTGACTTCGTGGCCAGGGGCTGCTCCGCAAGCGTGGTACATGACGAGTTGCTGATGGCTGCACAGTCCGCTGCGGCTGACAGCAGCTACGAGGACGAAGACTCGACAAGCGACGACAATTTAAGCGACGCCGATGAGGAAGCTGCCATTGAGGGGCGAGGGGGGGACGACATGCCAGCGCCAAAGAAAAAAGTGGCCACGCGCTCCAGCGCCAAGCTGCTGGCTCGTAGGCTGGTGCTCTCCGCCAGGGCTTGCAAGCGAGAGCTGAAGCAGGTGCATGTGGCACACGCTGTGTCAGAGGCTAACGAGTGGAACGCCTCAGCCAAAGAGGGAGTGCGCTCCCTCATGAGCGCTGGGGGCGAGCCGGGCGCAGCTGCTGCAGTGTCAGACGACGGAACAGTCATCGCCAGCATTGCGCCAGTATCACCCGACACACCAGACTCGGGGCAGCCGTGGACGCCGACGGTGTCTCGCAAGCGGGAGCGAAGCGGCGGCGACGCGGATGTGCAGCCCCCTGCGACGTGGAGTGTGGCAGTGCACACCAAGGAGGTGTCCATGGGTGCAGCTGCGTGCATCATTGTTGACGACTGGATGGTGGTGCAAGCCCCTCTGCATGTGGCGCTTGGTGTCACAGCCATGAGAGTGCAGTTGGCCAAAGCATTTGGGGACCTTGTTCTGTCCAGATTTCACGACAGCTCTCAGCGAGCAACCTCTAGCTTGCAAGATGCGTCATCATACGTCGACACATTTGTTCGCCAGCTATCAACTGGTGCTGTCATGAGCAGTGCAAGCATGCAAGTTCCATCGCAGATTCACCAGCGCGGCTCCGAGGGAAGTGGTGACCGACGTGGCGTTGCTGCAGGTGATGCAACTGGGTATGCTGGTGAGGCCCACCAGAGTGGGAGGGATCGAGGTCGTGGCCGCGGTCGGGGCCGAGGCCGTGGTGGTGGGCGCGGCAGGGGTGGTGGGCGTGGCAGGCGTGGCCAGTCGTAAGTGTACCAGACTTGGTACCATGGGTGTATTAGTTCAGATTGGCAATTCCTGAAGTTTCGGTTCGTTGTCATGCATTCAAATGTACCCATCAGTGTGTGCAGCACAAGTTACTTGTGGGACCTGCTAAAAGTTGCTTTCATCAAGTCATCATAGTGCAGGCTGCCAGCACCTGCGGCGCTGCTGTGGCGGCGTTGCAGGGCTCTGACCTCCTTGGATGTCAAGGCAACACCTTGCCCAGCCATCGCGTCCCTAAATCGGCCAGAGTCCACTGCACCTTCTGCAGCGTGGCTGCAAAGATTTTTGTAGGCTTTCATCCAGTTTCGGCCGAGCACTTTGCGCATTCTAGCTTCTACAGCTGTTACGTCCACCGCAGATGTAGATACGCTAGCAACGGATGCTGTGTCGTCAAATGACATGGCATCCCATTCAATGTCTGGCCGCTTGGCTTCCTCAGCGGCTACAGTGCGAGCGATTGTTCGTGGCGTTGGAATGGCACTGCTTGACTCCATCGGAACACCAAGAGCCTGTCTGGCCACCTGGGACCCCTGCAATAGAAAGCCAAGCTTGGCTGTGAGCTCATCGTATGAAATGCTGTTGTTCCCCGAAGTGTCGTACTTCAGCATAATTTCATCAATGTGTTTGTCACTCAGCTGCAGGCCCATGTCGTGAATGAGTTTCCTGAACTCTACATTGTCCAGCTCTCCCGATTTGTTTTCGTCAGCTTCGCGGAACCGGCGTGCAAGCTCTTTGTACTTTCCACACAGCTGCTGCGCAAACAAAGTTTCACCAATTTTCAGCCCAAGGCTGCTTGCAATTCCAGCTGCTTTTTCGGACAGTGTCTCAGTGCGATCTTTGATAGCAGCCAGTCCCAGTTTGGCATCTTTATTGAAATGCAATGCGTTAGATTGGGCACCAGCCTGTTTCATCATGGTTTCGTGCAGCTTGTTTGTGTTGATTGCAGCAGGATGGATCAAGCTGCCCACTTGGGAGTTGAACTCATCGTACGAAATAATCCCATCTCCGTTGAGATCGTACTTGGCCACAAGCTCTCGAAAGTCTGGGTCAGTGAGGTTCACTCCCAGGCTCCTCAAAGCTGCTCTAAACTCATCGTATGACAGGTCTCCTGACTTGTCACTGTCAAACGCACGAAAAGCCCTCTGAACAGCAGAAAATTTCCCCCACAGCTTCTCAGCAAGGAGTTTTTCTGCGTGGTTGAGCGCGACAGTAGGCTCTTGATGATACGCGCCAAGTTTCTCGGCATCCGCTTGAGTTTCGGCAACTGTGCAAAAACCCTGTCATTCTAACATGCATATGATAGTTTGTTTCAGTCCTCACCTTTGAGATAAGACTCCATCGCAAGCTTGAATTGTAGAAAGGAAATCCCGTCCTCCATGTCATCAGAGTCCTTGAACTGCACAAATACCTCTTAACCTACAGATTGGCAGTGAAACCACCAACAACGCACCTTGACCATCATTTCATAGCTTTCATCGTGGCTGATTTTAGTCAACCCGACGTGACGCAGCGCTTGGATGAATTCTGCGTGCGATATTCTGCCGCTGCCATCGGAGTCAATCATTTGAAAAGCGTCTTGTAGATTGGCCATACGCTTTTTCAAGCCCAGGGCTGCTTTCCGTGCATTCACTTGTCTCACACGCGGAGTTTGTGGGCGATTGATCACATGCCGAGTGATTGGAGGATGAAGCATGGCGCCAACCTTGTTGTTGAACTCGGCGTAGTTCAAAAAACCACTGCCGTCCACATCAAAATGTGCCCATAGTTTGATGAATTCTTCGTCGTTCATGACAAGACCCATCAGATCTAGAGTCACACGAAACTCCCCCGAGGAAATTTTCCCTGAGAGGTCATAGTCCATATTGATGAATGCTTGTTTTACACTCTTGAAGCGCGATGATAGCTTCTCCTCCAACAAAGCAAATGCTGTTGCAGCATCCACGAGTGGATTCTGTGCAGGGTTCGAAGCAGTGAACCTTGAGTTCAGCAGCTCGGCGCGCAATGTGTGACTCGCAGCGTGTGCGCTTACCTTGGGATTCAACAGCAGTTTCCCTCGCGGCTTGCTGCTTGATTTGCCGATTGCTGACTGACTGAGCCCCTGGCCTGTAACAGATAGCCCTTCAGCTGCCATGTTGCGTATGAAAAGCGAACTGAAACGTATCAAATTCCGCTGGAGAGCTACTAATAATTCCCAAAATCGCTCAAGTTGAGCTCGTATTGACAGTATTGCGTGTTGGTAAAGAATGGCTTCTATGGCGACTAAAATTCTGGGTGTGGTCGATTGATGCTGAAGTGCGGCTGCTGCTGGAATATTGCTCAACGTTTTCGGTTGGGCTTCAGTATTGCCCCCCTCCTCCTCCAACAACTTTGGAGAGGAGCAGATGAGCGAAAGGAGTGCACTAAAGAGTGGAAGGCTAGCCAAAAACAGGAGATACTGAAACCAACGACACAGTTTCAAACACCAAAAGCCAACACGAGCTCTCCTAGTCTTTTGCAAGAGGCTAGCCAAAGCATTATCGCCACTCGACTGTGCTGGATGCATAAAAGCCTGTCGCTTTGCTTTTGAAATTACCCACTGCCTCTAGTTTTTCAAGATGACAAAAGACACGACTCTCAATACCCCACTGGAGCGCAACTTCGCATTCTATGCTGAGTATGTTGTGCAGTGCAGTAGCTGCGCTAACCTTGCAGCATTCTCTTGCATCATTCAGGTACCATTGGAACCCCATCAACCAGCTGATTCATGTAATCTTTGTCCCATTGATCTTTTGGAGTGCTATGGTCATGCTGTCTTTCGTCCGTACGTTGAATTTCGAATTGTTACGCAACGCGCATGATGCTGATCGACTGTTGTTGCTTTTGTGAGTACAGCTGGCGTTGTAGCATCCGTTGCTCCAGACGTTGCGAAGAGCTTCCCCCTGTTTGGTGTTATTGGAGACAATGCAGCGCTTGTGCCAGGTGCCATGTACATGCTCTTTTACATCTACCTCGGCTTGGCTGATGGCAAGCCACTCCTGGGTGCCCTGGCTGCAGCCATGATCGGGGGCATGGTGTATGCTGCGAACCTGTTTGCTGCCACATTCACAACACCCCCCACTGCCCCATTGGCCACTGTTTGGAACGTAGCTCTGCTGGTGCACATCATTGGCTGGGGTATTCAAGTGTATGGTCACAGTAAGTCTGCACTGTTCAGTCCCCCCCCGCCCGCTCGCACGCAGCTTCTGTGCAGGTGTGCACGAGGGCCGCAGCCCAGCCGTTTTGGACAATCTATTCCAAAGCATTTTCATGGCGCCCATCTTTGTGCTCATGGAGGTGCTGCTGAAGCTCGGCTTCCTCAGTGACTTCCATGCCAAGCTCAGTGTGCGCGTTGAGAAAGCCATCGCTGCGTACCGCGCACGCAGCAAGAAAAACATGTAGGCGCATTGCGAACAAATACATATGCACATGTTATACTGCATATCGATTCAGTGCCAAACGGTTCGCTGCAAAGGCCTTGGTCATATGGCTCCAGACAGGGTGGACGAATCCCAAGCCGGACCGCCGATTGGATTGTGTGCTCACCGAATGAAACCCTGGTGACATCACCAACCCCAAGATCAACAGCATTTTTGACTGTAATTTTAAGATTGAAAGTAGCAGGTACAGCACGCTTCCTTCCAGGCACTGCGTGCCACTCTCTGCTCAGCCTTGTTGGAGGCGGGCAGGGGGGCTGCTCGCATGGAATGGTCAGATAGATTGGCAAGCAGTGCAGTGAGAACCACTTCAAGAGCTCCAATTTTTTGTCACAATGCACTCCAGTGTATTCAGCGGACACAAGCTGCAAGGCTGAATCAGAGGGCGCAGCTGCGCAAGTGAAGAGCTTTCTTGTGGTGTCTTGCAGGCTTCTGTTTTGAGAAATGGGCAAGAAGGCCGTCAACCCTGCGCAGGCCTATAACCAGGCACTTCGTAAGCAAGAAGTTAAAAAGAACAAAAAGAACAGACAGCTACAGCGCCAGGAGGGTGCTAAAGATGAAGACCCTCAGGTTTGGCGCGTGAAGGTTAGGGCGCTGTATTCCTCGAGAGCTCTCGAACAAACACACCATTGTTTCGCAGATCCAAGGCATGCTTCGTTTTTACAATGGCAATCCATCAACTATGCCAGGCCCGCAGCGCATGGCGTTGCAAAGTGCTCGAGATCGCCTCAAGCTGATCCTGCGGGCGCAGGGCAGCACCGTCTCTCGTGATGATCCCGACCTTTTCGACAAAACGCTGGATGCACCCACCACAGACACGTCTGATACACCCATTCTCACAGGCTCTGTGACGTCGTTAATGCCTGCTTCGTTGATGCGGAAGCGCAGACGCGCGCCTGAGGCGGGGCCCAGCTCAGGCAAAGCGTTGTCCACGGAGTCTGCGCACAAAAAGGCGGCTACAGCGCCAATTTCCGCAGCCCCCCCCACAGACCTTGATGGGAGCAAGCCAATTGTGCCAGCAAAGGTACATAGCAGCCAAGCAGCAGCAGCAGGCAGCGGTGGCGGTGGCTCGGCGGCTGTGCCTGGTTTTTCCCTGTTTGCACCCGCACCGGTCGCTGCACCAGAAGCAGCTGCAGCAGCAGACAAAACCGCGGTTCAAGGTGCAAAACCAACACTAGCAGCCGAGTATGACGATTTCATGGCCCAGTTGGATGCGCTTTGAGGCATTTGAAACGTCTCACTCCTGCCTCTCCAGATGCTGCTTGCAGGCGGGCACAGCTCGGCTTCGCAGCGGATTTGCTACCAACTCACCAAGTAGTGCTACTGCAGTGCTTCGTTGATGCAGCTATGGCAGCACAGTGGGCATATGGGGACGCAGCCTCCCTCACTTGGGTGTGTGGTGCAGGGGCTCTGACCATGTCCCGTGAAGGACACCACATATTTCCATTTTTTGTATGCGTTCGCGAAATTCAACTTCATACGGTTTACTCAAGAATGCCAGTGTTTACTGCGGCCTGGCCACGGTAGCCAGTCGCACAGCGCTCATGCACTCTTGCATGTTGTGGCAACATTTCTTGATACGAGTTTGAGCTATGGATGAGCTTCAGCCGCTGACTCTTAGTCTGAAGTTCATGACAACAGAGACACAAACTGCTTTGAGTTGTTCTTCGAAGCAGCTATACTCAGCCATGCTAAATCCTGCAGAGTGTGAGGCGCGCTGCCTGACGTGGTGTGACGGCAATGTTGGATATGTGTCCAGCCTGCGGTCCGCTTTGAACATGAAGTGGCCCCAGCTGCTCACCGCACTACAAGCTGATGCCGATATTGTAGGGGATTACAGAATACTGAACGACTACAGCCAGCTTGCGCTCGTGCGTGCGTTTGGAGGCGGGCTGCATTGCGTGGTCGCCCTTCCCCCTGGCTTGGATGTGCAGGTGACTTCAGTGCAGCCGCACCCAGCAGCAGCAGCCCCGGCAAACCACACTGACACCCACGTTTGCCTCCGACGCAAGCAAGAAAACACAGCAGAGGCCTCGTACTCTTGGGCATGGTCTTTGTATCTCGCAGCGCCCGCTGGGACAGCTGCAGCTGGCAGTGGAAGCGCAGCTGCTACTACTGGCAGCGTTGCATCATCCACGCGCAACCGTGCCACTTGGAGTCTTGTGACACCCACGCACCTGCTCCAAAGCAATGCGGACAAAGTGCAACCACGTGTTCTGCCTCAAGTGTGCATTGATCGCAGGGTACTGCGCTCAAGCCAGTCAGCGGCTGTTTGCAGCAGCAGCGCAACTGGCATCCTGTCAGATGTGTGGACACTGCGTGGGAGCACCGAAGCCGACGAAACGCATATTCGCGGCCTAGCAGCAGCCGTGTTCATCCGTGTGGATACCTCTCCATTGGTGCACCCTCGCTTTCAAGCTGCGTTCCAAGTGCAACCTGGGAGCACTGCTGCAATGCACCCCGTTCTGCAGCGAGCGATGACAGCAGCCGGATACACCTGCAGCGACTACGGGGGCCATGGGGTTGAGATACAGCGCAGCACCATTGACACCCCTGACAGCCCCGCTCGCAAGCTGGCACTGCTGGCAGAGCGCAGAGCTGCGTATGAGCTCGCGTCTGTACGGGCTCCGGCGACGACGGCTGAGGTGCAGGATGCAGTTGATGGCACCCCACGCGATGCAAGCAGCACAATGCAGTCCACACTACCCACAGGCCTCAGCACTGTACGTGACATGCTACAGCAGCCAGAGTTGACCTGTGCGGATGTGTCCATGTTCAGCCTGGATGAAACGTTTGCACGCGCGTGTTATTCCGCAAGCCCAGCTTCAGCAGGGGAAGCGGCCGCACATGCTGCGAGCGGTGCAGCAAGTGGTGCTGTGCGTGACTCAGAGCGCTTTTGCCTGCTTTTGCGAAAGGTTTCTGGTGATCGCAATGTGGTGCCAGGCGCGCTCACTGCGTGTGTGCCGCTGCAAGAACAAGGGATTCTTGCCGCAGCAGGAACACAGCACAATACGACTGAAGCATCTGTTGAAGCTGACACACCAGCAGCACCAGCACCAGCAGGACCTCTCATGCTGCATCCTGCATACTGCCAGCGGGGCATCTCCTTTGGCACATTGCCCCCAGAACCATTTCCTCGGGGTCTGAACGTGCGCCCCAGCCCCTTGACTTCTGCCTCTCAGTCAGCAGTGCTGCTACCAATTGCACAAGACACCCTCACTCTGCGCAGTCGGACGCTGGTCGCTGGTGTCCGGCCACAGCTTGACTTGGCGTGGCCTGTTTCGCGCGCCAGCTCCATCGTCTCGCGCTGCTTCTTCCCAATGCATTCTTGGCACTGTGGCCATGGTGTCATTAACTACGAGCACGGCAGCTGGGATCCCAAAATGGAGCCCAGCTTCATGGGCATCGGCCTGCAGCTCAGGTTTTGGCGCGACGACCTGCGGGGGTTCTGGGCTGCCGAAGCTGACGCCATCGCCCGCCGCTCGCAGCACTGGACCTTGCCCGACGCACTGGAGTTTGCATTCTCCCCACAAGCTGGGTCTATGGCTTTGCAGGGACAAAGCCCAACATGGACCCCCCCTGCGGCGAACACCGACTCACCTGGAGCACTGGAAGCGGAGATTGCTGCTGCTGCCCCCAGCGCTGATGGCGCCTTTGCTCACAGCATCCAGCACCAGGCAGTGCTTGCTTTGGCATGGATGGGTGAGCATACGTCCCCACATATCAGCCATACACTTGTGTACTTCCCGCTTGGCGTTCTCCCGGAGCCGTGCCTGTCCCTGGAGTCAATGCCTGCGGAGCTTAGCTCTGTGCTGTCCGCTTCGCTCAAAGCCGCTTTAAAGCATGAGGAGGCATGTGCGGAAAGCTCCAGTGGAGAGGCGCTGACGGGCACGAGTGACAGCTCCAGCATGTCGCAGCACGGGAGCCCTGGGCGGTACACAGGGGGAGAGCTAGACAAGGTCACACGCGAGCTGCGCTGTGTTGGCCTGCTGGACGGCACAGGGCTTGACGGTTTTCCGGCAGGGCTGCTGCTGGTACAGTCTCTGCGTGGTTGAAGTCTGGCCTCGCACGCAAGAGGAGCAATCTGTCACGTCAAACAACAGCCCGGTTGCTGCTGAATTCATCAGGCATTATTGTGCAATAGGTTGGGTATTGGAGTGCATTTAGAAAACAAAGACACAGTCACAAAACACACGATGCACGACAAAAGCTCTGTCAAACACGTTTGTTGCACTCTCAATCACTATCGCTGTCGGTGCTTGACCCAGCAGAAAAGCCATCCGCCGAGTCTGCACCCGGACTCAGCGCTTGCTGCTGAGCAGCCACCTCCACCATACTGCGTACCGTGTCCCAGTCCTCCGCAGGCTGCACATGCTGCGCTGCCACCTGCGGGACATCATCGTCATCATCCGACTCCAAGTCGGAGTCGGCTTCACCATAGCCAAAGTCAAAGGCATCCACTGCGGCGCGGTCGCCCACAGCTTCTGCTCCCGGGCTGTACTCCGGCACATTGAATGCGTCATTGAAATCGTCCACGTCCGTAGTCAGGTCCTCCACAACAAGCGGTGGAGACATTGGCATGCCGTCGCCGAAAGCCTCAGCTGCGGCCGCGGATAACTGCGGCCTACTCCCATCATCCACCGCATGTGCGAATTCAATAGATCCGCTTGCAGACAGCACCGAGCCGCCTACACTGCTTGAGTCACTGTCGGTGGACTCATCGAAGCCAAATGCGTCAATAGCGGCCCTGTTCCCATTGCGCCCGTCACTTGAGTCACTGTCCAGATCCCCCCCGGCCTGACGCAGTAAGCCCAGGGCACGCACCCGCTTCACTGACTCGCTGCTGGAGCGGTCTGTACTGCGGCTCAGTGGAGCCAAATGCACACGGTTGTCTCTGTCGGGGGTGATGCCTGGATTGGGCAAGTCCAGCACTGGGGCCACTTCTGATTTGCTCTCTTGCAAGGCGTCATTCGGCGAGGCAGGTGCCCCTTGTGGGCGCTGGCTCTTGCTGCCTGTATCCACGCTTGGCTTGAATTGGATGGTGGTGCTCCGTTCCTCAGCCCCGCTGCGCGCCGGTGCAGCCTTTTTGAGGTCCTTGAAGTCTCGGAACAGGGGCAGGCCCTTGTGGGTCTTGCGCTCCTCGACCAGCCAAATAGCTGTCGCAGCACCGATCGCAAGCAGAAACAGCACAAGAGCCACAACAGTGCCTGGCGATGAGTCGGCCTGCAGATTGAAATTGTCAGTGCGCACACTGAGGTCTTCGTCGCCTTCAGACACGCCGTCCACTGCATACGCCAGCACCAGGCTCCACGCCGTGATGGCCGCAACTCCAAACATGAACTGTGGCAGACGCTGGAGACGCTTCAGTGCCATGGCCTGGTGGGTGCACGTCCACGCAAACAGCACAGAAAGCACCAGGGCTCCAAGGATGAGACCGGCGTACACTGATGTGCGAGCCAGCACCACGCCACACCAGGCGATTGCAACCTTGGCAGACACTGCAACGAAGATGAACTCAGGGGACATCTGCACCTCCAGCTTTTGGGTCCAGCGGCGGGCTGACTCCAGCCACATGGCACGTGAGACGCCACGGGCGGCAGCAGTCTGCTCATTGTTGATGACGGCCATGCTAACAACATCGGACGACACCTCATCCCATCGGTATCGCCACGTCATGCTGACCACTGCCACGGGGATCAAGATCATAAGCAGGATCCCTGACGCCACAAGTGCCAGGATGTGATCCCAAGTCCAGCACTCGTCCTTGATGCACTGGCCCGTTGCTTGGGTGGCGAAGCTGCCGAAGGGGCGTCCGCAGGACCACACCTCCATGAACACGTCCAGCATGGCGATGAGCAGGATGTTGAAGGCGATGTACATCACGAAAGAGCCGTACTCGTACAGCTTCATCTTCATGCGCATGATGTCGTCATCTCCAGGCTGCAGGCCGTAGTTGGGGCAGTGCCGCAGCTCCTCCTTTGTCAGCTCCTGCACGGCAGCCGCCACCTCGGCGCCCTCCCCATCGCTGTCACTATCGCTGGCTACTTCATCAGCGGTGCCTGTCTTGCCTCGGATCTTCTGCGCAACAGCAGCAGCCCAGCGCTTGCTAGTGGGTGTACGGGGGCTGCGGGTGGGGGCAGCTGCAGAGGTGAAGCCGTCCTTGGCTCGGCCACTGACGGGAGTCTTCGCCGAGCCCTTGGCGCCCCAGGTGGCGGAGTCATCTTCTGCATCATCAGCGGCATCGTCGCTGTCGTGTTGGCTCGTGTCGGCTGCTCCAGGCACCTGCACGGAGGGCCGAGCAGCGGACGGGGAGGCAGCCTGCTGCACGCGGGAGTGCCGCTTGTGCTGCAGGCGCAACTTGGCCACTAGCCGCTCGCGGTGCTCCGCGTGGTACTGGTGCAGGAACCATAGCCCAACTACCAGCGCAGCGAACACAGCAAACACTGTCCAGTAAAAAGCGGCGGTGCCGATGAATGTGAATGCAAACAGACGAACCACCATCTTTACGGGGACATACGGATGCCAAGGCGCCTCAGGCACAAACAGGGGCCCAGACAACAGTACAGCATCCGCGATGAAGGTGATCAGCAGCAAGTGGTTGCGCCAATTGGACCAGATCTGCGGGGTGCTGGCGATCCAAGGAGCGGTGTGCAGCACCTGTCCCAGTTTCTCACGCTTCATGTACCAAGCCACCGCGCCCAGCGTGCACAGCAGCAGCAGCGACAGCGAGAGCGTTGCGATGATCTGCTCAGGGCTGTTCTCCAGAGGCAACGACACAGACACGACGAAGTTGGTCTGGCTGATTTCGCACAGCTCAATGGCAGCGGAGCTTAGCGGACACGGGCCATCATTGCACAGCCGGGAGTCATTCAGCGCAGGGCACACAGTACCGCCGTATGCAGGGAACACAGTGATGTTCCGCTCTCGAGTTTGTGTTCCATTCCCGCAGAAGGGGTCACACGATGTGAAGTTGCTCCACAGTCCAATGTCACAGGGCACGACACACGAGCCGCCCAAGCCAGGGGGCATCATGTCAGCGTACTCGTTGTTGGCTCGCCCACACAGCTGTGGCTCATCCACACACTGCAGGCCTCGGCAGAAGGGATCTTGCTCGGGGCCATCGAAGCCGGCGTCACAGGCACACTGTCCCCCAAGCTCGGCCTGGCAGCTTCCCTGCCCGTTGCATACGTCACTTGAGTCGGCGTTCAGGTCACAGGCACAGCAATTAGGCCCGGTCCAGCCCACAGCACATGCGCACTGGGCATTTGTGGCAAACACTGTTCCTCCCCCGGCAGTCTTCGCTCCAGGCGCCAAGCCAAGGGCGGAGGCGCTCAGACCCTGTGGGAGACACAGGCCGTTGCCGCTGCAGGTGAATGTGCTGTCGCAGCTTGTGCCCAGCAGGACTGCTGCTGTACTTTGCGCTGCGCTGCGAGTGGAGGCGTCTAAGGAGCCGTCCAGAGGGGCTGAGAACCACTGCACGACGGCTGAATGCACAAGGACAGTGCCGGGCGCTGTGCGGGCCACGATGCTCCCAGGCACCACAGCCACCAGCTGGCTCCCCGGTGCAACTGCAGGCACCCGAATGGTTACCGTGTCGAATGTGGCCTCGGTAGCACCGCTGCTCTGCATTCTGCGGCCCTGTGTGATCTGCTGGGGCGTGGCTAGCTCTGGAGAGTATGATGACACGCCCCCCGCAAGAGTCAACCGGGAGATTCGAGCAAGCAGCAGTCGTGCTGCAGCCTGCGTGCTCGTGTCATTGCTCCCTGCATCTCCGAGCACTGGCATAGCGGTGGGCAGTTCTGTGGCGTTGTACTGAGCCACCAGTAAGGCGCGGGACACATTCGTGGCCAGCCGGACACTGGCGCTGCCAAATGCAGGGCTCACAGGCACGGAAGGCACACTGCTCGAGTTCCCGAATGGCAGCAAAATGTTTTGTGCAACTCCATCGATGGACACCGTCACGTCCTGCTCCCCAGCAAAGTCAATAAAGCCGCTCGGCACAGCCAGCACCACCTCCACGTCCCGGGCAGCGTTGCGCTGGAAAGACGTGAAGTTCTCTGCGTTCACAACAATGGTGGAGTTGTACAGCTCCTGCGTTGCCACAGACTCTGGGGTGACTGATGCGTTGAGGACCAGCTCGGTTGTGGGCAGCAGTGAGGCAGCATTGCTCAAGCCAGGCCCGCCGATTACCGCTGCAGCGCTCGTCAGGAGGCTGGAGATGTTCGCAGAGGCTGTCAAATTGGTGCCTGCCAGGAAGCGAGCATCGTTTTGCACTGTTCCAATGGCGAACACGCGGATCTGGTGGGGGCCAGGCGCGACTTCGCTGTTCCGCAGAGAACACAAACTGAAGCTGACTGAGTCATTTGCTGCAGAGATCTGCTGCGACGCAAACTTGCTTGCAGGGCAGGAGGCCACGGGCTGGATGCCGGCATGGCTGTACTGGACGTCTTCAACAGCTGCAATGTGCAGCAGCCCCACAGGCTGGATGTTGATGGTTCCTTGCAGATTCGTGGCAGTTCCTCGCGGGAAATCAATGAGCAGCTGTACTCTTACAGTCTGCCCAATGGAAATGATGCCGCTGGATGCAGTGGAGTTGTCCGGGACAATGCTCACCACAGCTGAGGGCTCCGCCATGAGGAAGGTCTCTTGTGCCAGGCTGGCCACAGCTTGGCTGTAAGCGCGTGCCAGGGAGCTGGGGTGCGAAAAGTACTCCAGCGAGTGCCCCGTGGTGATGCTGCTGCCCAGCTCGTTCTCGGGCTTGAGCTTCAACGACCATTCAACTACTGGGGCTTCGTACGTCTGCACAGCGGGCAGCCGCGCCACAACTGTTGCAGGCACATCGCTGGAGGCGGCAAGAGCACCGGTGTTGGCTCCGGCAGCAATTACGGCAACTCCATCCACAGACAACGTCCACAACTCAAATGGAAGGACGCCTGATGGTGCGACGGAGCCACCCACAGCTGAGTCCTTCAAAGTGACATTGTATGCAGTGCTGTTGAAGTCACCACGGGTGCTGTCGTGCTCCAGTGTCGCCGCAAAGGACAGCAGATCCAAGGCCTGGTGTGGTCCCGTAGGGGGCAAGGTCAGGCTTGGCACAGACAGCAGCGGCTCCACGACTTGCAGCTGAATGCTGGTGGCATCGTACAAGTCAAAAGACTGTGCCTGCTCGATGCCGCCTGCAAGGAATTCGCCGAAAATGTTAATAGCCGTGGCTGCCCCTGCCGCAGCAGTCGGCAAATCTGGTACAATGATGCTCACTGCGAAGGTGAGCTCATCGTCAACAAGGTTGTCTCGGTTGACATTGTAGGTGTCGCATAGGTCAGTACCCAGTCTCTGAGAGTTGCTCATCACCATGGCTTGCTTTGCGCGGCTTTGTAGAGCAGTGATATTGCCGTTGCAGTGGGTCTGCACTTGCCCGACACCTGAAGCCATCGACGAAACGATGGAGTTCACCTTTACGAAGTGCACGATGCCTGGTGAAGTGGTCTCGAAAGCCACAGTGTGCTGCGGCAGAAGCCCCTCCGGGTACTTGCTGGTGGTTGTCAGAAGCACCTCTTGACCCACAGTGACCGGCATCCAACCCTTCGCAGCCACAGCTGCTCCCGCCTGGGTGGTGGTGCCGTCCAGGGTGAACTGGGTAGACACAACACCAGGTTGCTGCGAAGCAACCACCTGTTGGTAGGCATTCACAGGTACAGCCACGTATTCACGAGCTAGGGTGTTCTCTGAGCCGTTCAAGTGTGACCAGTACGTCATGTTCAGGGTGGGACGAAGCTGCATGCTAGGCACCAGCTCACCGGCCAAGCGGATGGTGTACTCGACTGTATGCAGCGCCTGTCCGAAGCGTGTATGCAGACGCGCTACTGGTTCGCTCGCAGAGGCCTGTTGGGCTGTGGCATCCACTCCATCGATGGACACACGCACCACAGAGTACAGCCCGCTGGCGGACGCCTGGAACGCAAAGTTGTCGAACACCCGGACGTCGAACGCATCGGCATCGCTCGGTGGCACAGTATGGCTGAAGTCAAACGTGAAAGTCATGCTGTCCCCGGCATCCAGCCCCGAGACGGCCAATGGGGACACAACAGAGGAATTCAGCGTGGGCTCAACAACAGTGATGACCTGGGGGGTCACTGGCAGGGAGCCAGCGCCCGTGCTTAGGGCCGACAGGAGCGACGAGAACTCAGCAGAGATGTGAAACTGCAATCCTCGCATGGTGACTTGCTCTGTGCCATCCAGCTTCGCAGAGAAGCTCAGCTGCAGCAGCTCAGGCACACTGTCGCTGGCTGCACGGTTCACCAGACTGCACAAGGGCACACTGACTGAGAAGTTTCCGCTGGCAAAAGCGGTGTGTGCTTCGGTAGCAACACCAGGGAAGCTTGTGGCAAACTGCGTTGGTGAGCCCCCTGCAGCGAAGGAGCACTGGGAGGGGATGTAGCCAATGTCGCCAGATGGGCTGCGGATGGAGTCCAGCGTCAAGCTTGACACAACAGGAGTTGACAGGGAAACACCACTCATCAACTGTGCAACCACGAGTGTCAGGCTAGAGTTTCGAGACACTCCCTCTGGAACAGTCAAATCCACCACAAAGCCAAAGGAGCCTCCAGGGGAGATATTCGCGTTGCTGGCGGTACTAGCATCAGTTGTGGCGATCGCAGTGGCTGACTGGCTTGCGAGGCGAATCGCAGGTGACACGAAGTTGCTGGCCGAGTAAGTCCTGGCGCTGTCGGCATCAAAGTGCGATTTCCAAGTCAGGGTGAAGGATGGTGAAACAGAATCAGCAGCCTCAACATCGGCTGTCAGCTGCACTGTGACGTTCACCTGGGTGACCACACCGACAGCTAGGCTATCTGCACTGAAAACAGCACCGCTTCCAGCGGCCAGGTTGAGCAGATCAAGGCCGGCAACAGCATCAAACACGACCAATCCATCCACGGTAACTTCATGCAGCGTGTACGGCGTTGCCAGAGGGTTCAAGGCAGCATACGAGCCAGGCAGCAGCTTGGAGTCTTCAACAAGCACTGAGTAAGCAATCCCATCTGACAGTGAGCTGTGGACAACAGGCAAGGTGAAGGTCACCAAGTCGCCAGCATCCACCGCAGACTCATGCACGGCGCTGATGGTCAAGTTGGCCAGCTCGGGCTCGACTAGCGTCACAACTGCCAGCGGGGATGCCTCGCTGTACTCTTGCGTGGTGAAGAGCACTTGGCCATCCAATATGCTACCTCGAGACAGCGCAGCGCTCTGCACCACTTGGGCGCGGGCTTGGATGAATAACGTTTCGTTCACCAAGTTGCTGGCAGCACGGTTCACCACATTGCACAGAGTAACGGAGTACCCACCTGTACTGGAAGCAACCTGCGTCGAATTCAACAAGGATGCAATGCCACTGCTGTAAGTGCTCAGCTCTTGCGACCCGTTGCAAGACCAGCTCAAATCGGCTGATCCGGAAATTGCCTCAACTGCAAACTGAGACAGCCAGGGACTCTGGTTCACAGTCAGCGTCAGTGTTGCACTGCTGGAAACGCCCTCGGGTATTCTCAGCTCTTGTGTGAAAATCACTTGCGAGCCGATTGTGGCTGTGGTGTTTGACGTTGTGCTATCATCTGATGCCACCCGCTGTGCCGACACACTTGGCAACTCAATTGAGTACGCTGGGGATGATGCAGACACATCCCAATTGTACACTCGGGCCCGGGTGCGATCAGGGTGTGAGAAGTACTGACCAGTCAGCGTTCCACTGCTGTTGTATACAGCCGCAGCCTGTGTATACAAAGTGAAAGTCACGGGGGCTTGCAGCACTGCCGTGCCTCCAGCTGTAACAGACGAAGATGCAAGGACTGCGCCCGCTAGATGGTCAATTGCTGTGACCGCTTGGTTGACACCAGCAACATTGCTCACGGAGGCATGTTTGTACACTGGGTGGGTCAAAAGCACAGCTGGATCCACAATGCGCAACCAAAACGCCGTGCTGTCAGAGCTGGAGGTGTGCTGGGCAGTGGTCGACAGCTGCACGGTGTCAGCACTGTCCACTCCAGAAGTCAGCAAGGGAGTGACTGCTGCCGTGTCGAGCGCAGGCTCTACGACACGGAAAGCTGGAACGGACGAGTTCTGCAGCCCACCAGCATCAGTGGAGAACAGCATGATGGAGCTGAACTGCAGACCACGCTGCACTGTGCTTGTGTCCGTGACATATGCTTCGAAGGTGAGGACCAATGGCAAGTCGAAGGCGCTCGAGTTTGAGGCAGTGTTGGTCAGGGTGCAGAAATCAAAGCTCCACTGTGCCGAGCTGCTTTCGTAGTTGGAGACGCTTCGCGCGTACTCCAGCGATACCGGCGATGGTCCTGAACCACAGTCAGAAATAATGTTTTGGCTTTCACCGGCCAACGCTGTCAGGTTCATGTCCGCGATAACCAGGGCACCGAACCCCCCGGCATGAGGACCTGCGATGGTGACGTTCAACAGGGTGTTCTCACTCTGCCCTGACGGGAACACAACAACTGCTTGAAGGGTGATCTTGGAGCCAACAGTCACTTCACGTCCAGGAAGCACGCCGTCAGTGGATGACTGCAAATTCACTGAAGTGCCTTCAAACAGAATCACGGCCGGGGTGCTGGGCACCAATGTATAATTCTGTGCAATGTGAGGCTCAGGGAAGGACCTGTACTGCGTTTCGAAAGACACCAGAGTGCTGGAGAAGAGCTCCACTTGGTCTGTGAAGCGGTAGGTGACCACGATGCTGGAGGAAGCTGCAAGGGCAAGTTTCGCAAAAGAAAAAACAAGCCCCCCTGCGGGGGTGACACCCTGCGGGTAGGACGCGATTGTCAAACCATTGACCGCAACTCGAGTCAAGTTGTACAACCCATTGGAGAGTCCGGCATCAAACACACGAAGGTCGTATGCATGGGCATTGGATGCACCGGCGTGGCTCAGGGGCAGTGTGAAGCTGACCTCATCTCCACCGTCGACGTTGACAACAGCAGCGGGGCTCATCGCGAATGTAGCCAGCGTGGGTTCTGCGACGTTTATATCAAGAGACCGCTGCGAACTTTCGCCCGCTGTGACGCCATCGCTCAGCAGCTGCGCATCGCCCACAAACCTGTCGCCCCGTGTCAGTACCACACCAGAGCCATCAGCGGCAGGCACATACCCACTGTACTCCACGCGCAGCACCTCATCTGCACCATCAGCACCGCGGTTGGACTCATGCGCATTCACAAGAGTGCCCAGGGGCAGCGTGAAGCCCAC
>Ga0307982_1001100_pt1 | contig 21638 bp, 22 predicted proteins | sample OrgLakmetagen989_FD_201847 | JGI IMG/M metagenome (GOLD analysis project Ga0307982, IMG submission 201847) | Saline water microbial communities from Organic Lake, Antarctica - #989 | ecosystem: Environmental > Aquatic > Non-marine Saline and Alkaline > Saline | place: Antarctica: Organic Lake... | reverse complement strand
TTATTCACGGATGTATTTTTTTAGGCCCATGGACACAATGGGGTCGAGATAGTGGGCATCACCGTATCTCGCGCTCGAAAAAGAAACTGGCGAGTTTCAGTATTTAAAAAGACATAGATACCTATGTGATAGCACCAGTGAGGGGAAAAGGATCTAAATGATTGATTGACTGCTTCATAGAGGCTAACAAAGTGGTTGAGAATAGACACTTTGCTGAGTCGGTTAATCTTACTCTACCTTGTGCCCTTTATATGTCGAAAAATGTCCTATTCTGCCCAGGTCAGAGGTTGCCCCAGTTTGGGGATGATCGGCAAAAGTACTCCGGAGATCTGCCTAAGTGTGCATTTTTTGCTCATTTTCAGGTAGTGATAGTTAATGCCTATCCATTGATATAGTTATTTGGGCCAATGGACACAATGGGGTCGAGAACGTGGCATTTACTGCACCTCGAGGTCGAGTGAAATTGAAATTCAGCACGAGAAGTCATGATTTACGCAGATTATCTCACTTACACTGCAAAAAAATTGATGAAAGTTCGTTCACTTCAGTTTCTTATACCAATTGCTAGCCACATGTAAAAAAAAGAGCTAAAACAGTCTAAATGGGGCAGAGTTATGACTCAAAAGAGTCACTTTTTGGCTGGATCGGGCACCTCCCCGTGGTGGCATTTCCACTAAAAAAAAATCTAAAAAAAAATTTTTTTGAACGAAAAATTGGCGTTATAAAAAATTTCTAGGCACAAGGAGCGTGCTTCAAGGAGCCCATATCCGGTCTCAGATCTACATTTGACCACGGTTTGCAATCAGGGATCGATTTTGAATTCTGAGAAATTTCTTTTGAATTCCCCCTACTTATGGGATAGGATTACTTTGCGCTGCTTTGCTTTTAGCTTTTAATCTCTACCTGTTAGTCTTCTAATTCCGGCCCTTTGGGGCCTGTCTCAAAACCGATGACGAAGCCAGTGCTTTGGATGAAGTCTTGCCCTTATCCCTGGGTAATAACCGCTAACTTTGAGCTGAGTGCTGAGCTGGAGCTGCGGAGCTGATTGTTGAGATTCGCGATTGCTCGGTGATTTGGGACTTATTGCTGGCCCAATCTTTCATCTTACCGTAGTAAGTCGTTGAGTGGCGAGAGTTCATGCGCCCTCTTTCTATTGGGATTATTTATACGCACCTCGCATTAGCATCAGCCTCAGCATCAGCACCTAGCATCTAGCTAGCATCAGATGCAGGTGCATACGCAAACATATTACATTAGAACATTGCTATTCACTATTCACGTTCTGTCGTCGTCAGTCGTCGGTAGAAAATGGGAGGAACGAGGTGCAGAAGAAGTGAGCAGTTATACAACGCGCTTGGATGAGGTGTCGAGTTTCGAGCTAGTCTAGTGCAATATTAAGGATGTAGGTTACGGTCAATACAATCGCCTCATCATGAAGTGCTAGAGTCTATCCGTATGATTGCATTCTCGAGCCTAGGATGTTGTGTTGACTTTCATCCGACATGATATTACTCTTTGTAGCATACTGTAATATTGTTGGCCATTTCTAAAGATACGTTTCAGTAGATAATGCTTATGAAGTGTACTAGTATGATGCATCAGAACGCGCACCTAAACTCAAACTTGAAATCTTATTAACCACTAGCTGTAATTCGAGCATGCTTCAAACAGAGCCCTTAGAGATAACTGGCAGGAAAATGCAATGATGATGGCGGTGTTGATGACTACCAAGTAATGAAGCTTTTACACGTCGCTGCTTCAGTTTTGATTTTATGCCCAAGTTCGAGCGTGCCTGCTGACGTTACTGCTGATGCTCAAGGTGCAAAGCGCTTACCGTACCCTCCCTTGCCTCACGGCTGGAGGGTGTCGAGCGAGCCTGGGGTTTCCTTCGAGCACGAAGACGGGGTGCGGCGCGTCCGCAGTGACGGTGGTGCCACGGCACACCCGCTCTTCGAAGAACAGCACTTGTCAGCTGGTTTCCCCCAGCGATCGGCAGCCTTTCGGCGAGCATTCAACGACGTCAACTTGTGGCACTACGCCATGCTGAACGTAAATGCTGAACGTAAATGCTAGTGTTGCTGATTCCACTACGAAGATGTTTTCTGAAAAAATACGTGCTAAGAACCAGCTCTTCTTTCCCTTACGAAACTCAATCTACGTAACAATTATCATTCTTTCTTTTCTGTGCTGCTGTACACCTACGAGCCATCCTCTAATTGGCGACGGTCGTTTTAATTTTGCGTTATTATTCATTGAAAATGCTAGGACCGCGCGCGCAACGCTGCCTATTACCGAGCGCTTAAAGCTGTGGTCACCAATGAAAGCGTTGTGCTGGACATTGGCTCGGGCACCAGCGGCCTGCTGGCGATGATGGCCGCTCGGCTTGGTGCTCGCCGAGTGTTTACGGCGGAATCTAACGAGGTGGTGTGTGTAGTTGTGTGTAATTTCACTACTGTAGCATTGTTGGTCCGATCAAGTGAGATACTTTTGTTGAACGGCCAAGGTTTGCCACTCGAAATTTAACTGATCGGGATATTTGCAGCTTCTTGTTTTATTCACTCTTTTTTTTTTTTTGACGACGTCATTCAAGCTCAGCGAGCTCATCCATGATATTGTGCCTCTCTCTCACACGCACACAGGTGCTAGCTGCCATAGCAGCTGAAACCATTGATCGAAACGGCTTGTCTCACCGAATCGACGCATTCCACTGCTCTTCGTTCGAACTCACAGTCGCCGACGAGGAGAAACTAGGGCACTGCACACTTCCCGAACGCGCTACTGTGATTGTCTCGGAGGTGAGCGTATTCGTGTGGCACAGTAGGAAGAGGTTACTTGGGTTCACAGGGTGGGTGGCGCACAGGATGAGACGATACAAGGAAATTCGTACGTTTTTGAACACATAATATCCTTGGAATCAATGATCGTTCATTAGCAACCTGGTAACCCATTCAACACATAGGTAACAATTTCAAACTCCCTTCTTTGGGGAACTGCTACCTTTTTTCTCTATCTTTTTTTCCTTTGCCCTTGTAGATTGTGTCCACGTTTCTCTTTTCCGAAGGCCTTTTGCGCTCAACAGCAGATGCCAAGAAAAGGCTTTGCGTGCAAGAGAAGAGATTTGCAGGAAACAAGAACAGCAACAGCAGCAGCAGTAGCACTAGCAGTGGCAGCACAAAAAGCCAAGGTTGCGTGGTCATCCCAGCGCGAGCGCGGCTCATCGCCGCTGCGGTTCATTCGCCGCTCTTGCTGGCTCGCACTTACGCGCCTAAGGAGTGGAATGGCTTCGACCTGAGGTACACAGGGAGGTCTTGAATAATTTCAGTAGTCCTTTGAATTTTGAAGGAAATACAGTGCAAACTCGAACGCATACGGAGATAAGAAAGGAATTGATTTTGTTGCTGTTAAACTGGGTGGAATCTTTGTTTTGAGTTTGTTGAGTTTACACAACTCCTGTCGTTGTTGAGTCACATGAAAACATTCTCAATGCCAGTAAACACTGCTCATGAACGTCCATCCCCTGTGTGATTGCCCCTTTTGCTTGCTCGCTTGCTTGCTTCACACATGTACAGGCCAGCCAACGCGTTACGAGCCCTGGAAGGCGCGCGCATGGTCGATTTGAGCAGCGTGCCACGTTGGCGGTTCCTCACTCCAAAAGTAAATGTGCTGGAAATAGACTTGGCCTCACCTCAGGCAGAAGAAGAAGAAGAAGACAGAGAAGGCGAAGCTTCAAATGCTGAAGTCAGGAATTTCGAAGATCGTAATCAAGGGAGCAGCGTCGTCAGCGACGAGAAGGGAACCTCTGACAGTGTTCACCCTTTGGAATCAGGCCCGCGAGAAGAGCCCTCACACACGCCAATAGACACCCGCGAGAACAACGCCCATGCTCGACATCATCGCTACACCACCGCTGGCGGCATCGCTTCTTCTGTACAAGCATCAGCGACAAGTACAAGAACGAGAAGCAATGGCAGAAGAAGAAGAAAAAGCGGCAGGAGATGGAGTAACAGTGATATGGCCAATCATCAAGAAGCAGCAGAGGAACTGGGCTCGTATCGGCAGTCTTTTGTAGTGAACGTCACTGGTCAATGCGGCGTAGCAGCTTTTGTATGCTGGTGGTTTGAGCTCGATCTCCTTGGTAAGCGGCAAGCAAAGCATTTGGTCGCATGCATAAACTTCAATGAATTGCAAGCGTAGAGTATGCGAAGAAAAAAGACAAAAGGGAGCATGCTACTGCAGAGCACAGTTGAAGGAGCGCTGAGTGTATTGGTGAAGAATCTATTTATTTTTTTTCGCGTCGGAGTTTCGAAACGATTCGAAATTTGTACTTCTTTCTTTCATTGCTTCTGACTTCTTTTTGCCCAACGCTTGAAGCACTCTGCACCCTCCTCACCTTCCCCCTTGTTTTGCATACAGGAGGCAATCACGCCAGCGCCAGCACACGCTTAGATTCCGACCCAGACCGCCAGCGGCACAATCCTGCGCGGCAGCACCATTGGGGGCAGGTATGGAGTAGCTGTGAGGCAAACTGCGACAGTTTCCTTCGTTTATCATTAACAGGAAAAGTGGCAGTAGGATCTGCTCCTACATTTTTTTTTTAAGTTTGAATAGGGTGATTTATTCACACTTCATTTGGATTCTTCGCTCTCGTTAGAAAGCAGAGCCGCTTTTGAAAACAGTTGTCCCTCTTTCTCTTATTATGAGCTTCCTCCATCTCACAACGTTTGCCCACTCCACCAGGCCTGCACTTCCAGCAATTTCCGAGGAGACGCCAAAGAGACCTCATCACTGCCACCGCAACAGCTGCCAACGCCCTCAGCCTCTTTGCCAAGGTTTAAAGGAGGAGGTTATAGAGCTTTGGATGCTGCTGGAAGAGTGGCAGGCGATGAAGGTGGAAATTTTGAAGGAGCAGAAGTCGACAGGTTCAAAAAGAGAGCTGCAACAGGAAGAAGAGGAAAGAACGATATGCGAGGAGCATCAGGAAGAAGAGGAGGACGAAGAGGAGAGGACATAATTGAAGTAGGGACCGAAATTCGCACTGGGATAGCCACAAAAGCAGCTGCGATTTCCAATAAGAAGACAATCAACATCACCTCCGAAGATAACGTCCACGATAACGTCCACGATAACGACGACGACGCTTGGCGCAGCGATTCTGTGCTTGCTGATTGGCGGGTGTGCCCAGGAGACGAAGTTGTTATCACTGTGGCGTTCGAGGCGTCGGAAATGTGGCCCACGCCACGTTTCGACCTTCAGCTTGCTAAGAACTTGCAGCGAGTGAATTGAATACTGGGCTGAGTGTCCTTTTGCGTAATAAAATTTGAATCAATTGCCCTCGAGGTGTCCTTCAGCCATCAGGCATCAGGAGGTTTGAGAATGGAGTGAGTCAGCTGTTGCTGTTTCCACTTCGACCTGTCCTTGGCAATGGCGATCCACTCATCGAGTTCCTTCGAAATGCCCTTACTTTCCAGCTCGTTTTCCATCGTCTAGGTTACTCGCTATGAGATTGAACTCCTAGTCTAAGTAGCTGAAATTTGAAATCCCGCTTTCATCTCTCATATAATATCATGCACGCACCCTCCTGAATCCTCCTGTACCCCCCCCTTGGGGTGCACTTGGAACACCGGAACAACATGTCACCCCCTTGAGGGGGGCAGGAGAAGTTTCCGTGTGGTGGGAAACGTGACAAGCTTCAAACATTTCGCGAAGAGACAAAAACCGACTTTTCTTCTACAACAGTCAAAAAGGCTCCCCGAAGGTCAATCGCTGCTTCCTTTCGTCTTACCGTGAGCGTTTGTGATGAGCAACCCGCGCATCCTGATGCAGATGCGCCCTGCATTAATATATAAACCATATTATGATAGTCTGTATTTGGTATAATTCTTGGTGTCCATTCGCTCTCTCTTTCATTTTTGTTGTCACGCAACCGTACACTACGCACTCACCTCAAAAGGCTTCTGTTGCATAATCCGCGCACAGAATTAAAATGGCTCGAACCAAGCAAACCGCTCGCAAATCTACTGGTGGCAAAGCGCCCCGCAAGCAGCTCGCCACCAAGGCGGCACGCAAGTCGGCGCCTACCACTGGTATGCTCTTGTTTCAAAATTAGAAGAGAAGGAATGCGCTGGTCGCGGAAGTGTGCGCTCATGCATGACCCGCACGTATATATACTTTCCTTACCAGGTGGCGTGAAGAAGCCTCACCGCTACCGCCCCGGCACCGTGGCCCTCCGGGAGATCCGCAAGTACCAAAAGTCCACGGAGCTTTTGATCCGCAAGCTCCCTTTCCAGCGCCTCGTGCGCGAGATCGCCCAAGACTTCAAGACTGACCTCCGCTTCCAGAGCACGGCCATCATGGCTCTCCAAGAGGTACTTGCTGTGCTACTGGTGTTGTAGTCCAGGGTTGTGTATAATAGTTGTCTATGTATCCGATCGACACGTTCTTTTTCTTAAAATATTCCTGGCCGTTTCCGTTACATGTAGGCCTCGGAGGCTTACCTCGTGGGCCTCTTCGAGGACACCAACTTGTGCGCCATTCACGCCAAGCGCGTCACCATCATGCCCAAGGACATTCAGCTTGCTCGCCGGATCCGCGGCGAGCGCGCCTAAGCTCGCAGCCTTCTAGGCTGTGTGCTTTCGTGAACGCTCTTCCTCTCCACCTGTCCTTCCGAGGACGAAACCAACGGTTGAAAATAAAATTTTCACCACACGCTGCGGGCGCGATGATCCTATTTATTTGCTGACTTTATTGACCATGCACACGAAAACGGAAAAGGGCGCTTCTCGTGAGTTCGAAGCTCGTGGCAGCAATTAGCAATTAAACCAAACCTGCCCCTTTTGCCCTGTTGGTGACCTGGCCTTGATATTTTTACTTTTAGACTTCATCAAGCACTGGTCTAGATAGTCGGAGTGTCCGTAGCCCGGTCGCCTGATATGAATGCCAGGATACAGGATACACGCCTGAAACAACAGAGGGCCATATTGGATATTTGGAATGGGAAGAAGGAGGTGAAAATATAGACATATACCATCATATAGCATATTGCATATACCGATACAGTGATACAGCAACTAGCAACAGCAACTCCAACTCCTACAATCTTCACTAACTAACTACTTACGATCTAAATCTACAATTGCAATATACAATAAAATAATCAATAATACAATAAGCTCCTTAAGCAATAAGCTATAAGTATAAATAAAAATGATAAGTGCAAGTGAAATAAGTATGACTGCTATAAACTTCCACTTCCAGGGTCTGTTCTCTGTTCGTGCCGCTATTCGTTTGGGCCGCGTGACTATTGTGAAGCTTGGCTTGACAAAAACAATAATAAATGTATCGTGCATCTTTGCTCCTGTGCTAATCCAAACGACAATCCTATCTAGAGCAGCGTAAACAATTCGAAATTAAACGCCAAAATCCCAGGTTCTCAAGGTAAAGTCCGTTGGCTTCCTAGCGCGCTCTATCTTGAAGAGTTGCTCGACCTGCTCGCCACAGCAAAAAAAAATCGTGACCTCTTATTTTTTGACGATAGGCACCGATTTACAAGTGGAATGGCCTATTTAAAACGGAAAAGCGCGAGCTTTTCGAATAGGCTTCTTAGTTTTCCAATCCACAACGATCTTCACGTCGAAAAGTGGCCACGAAATTTCAAAGGTCAGTTTGTCCAAATAGACACCGGAACTGTATAAGCGGCAGGCCACAGTAAACAGAGCGAGCAGAGCACAGAGAACAGAAAGTCGCTCCTATGCTTCTAAGGACCATACTCATGGCTGCTCCTCCTCCTCGCTCCACCCACACCCATCTGAAATTTTACTTTAGCTGTTAGAAGGCCAACTGGTAACTAACATGTAACTACAGTACGAAGGCTAAGGTTCCAACTTCAGGTACTGGCATCTTTCTTCGATTTAGGGCGCGCAAATCCCAATACCCACAAAGTGAGCTCTTGGATTTTTGGTTGACCAGGATAATGGATCATTTCTATGAATTCCTAACTGGGGAAATGGAGAAATATATTTCTATAGTACCATTCCACGTTTTATCAATTAAAATATCCATCAAGCGAAGGTTACTTGACGGAGTGCGCTCTGAAAGTTTGCGCGCCCTGCTTCGCTTTCCTCTTTCCTGTTTTCCCTTGAACAAGTCTTACTTTGACCAGCACTCGCAGAGCACGCAGTAGCGTGCCACATTGGGCCGCTATTATCACTTCCATGGCCACTCGGGGATAGGCGCCTGATTAACTACTTCGTTTTAGTTTTTGCTGCTTTCCTTTTTACCTCTACTTGCCAGCCTTCTAATTTCGTCTCCTCGGGGTCCGTGTTGAACAAGTCAGCGGGACTTGGCGCTCGGCGCTCCTTCTCCTTCGTGCTGCTGGATGCTCGGTACTCGACTACTTCCATGGCCCCTCGTGCCTATAAGTCTAACGAGGCCTCCCTTTTTGTATAAGTTACTTTGAATTCCCTGTCTAACCTCCCAGAGCCCTCTAATTCCGGTCCTCAGGGCGCCGGGACCTGTGCCAAAAAAATCTTATGGTATATGGGCATGGGCCACTCGCCACTCAGCCTTCCGACTCCCTGGTCAGAATACAAGAGGACCTGCGCCAAAAAGATTTACTCCTGGTGATTGTAACTTGCTTGCACCGCATTCAGGTGTACTTCTGCCTGCCTAATGCCGGGAGCATGGAAGTGGAAGAGGAGGTTACTGAAGTTGCTGTTGTCTTCATGACTTCCATGGCCGGTCGGGCATGTGCATGTGATTAGTTCGGATGGTGTTATTAGTTATGGTTCCATACTTGCACTGCAATCCCTTTTAGCCTAATTAGCTCTTCAACTCCAACTCCACGAAGCCCATGCATAGCGGTGGGCTCTAAGTTCTAATGTAAATGCAATAGCAGGTTTCAAGTGCTGGCCTACTATCAGCGAGGCTCGGGAGCCTCGCTGGACAACGAAGACAGCCGGTGCTTTACGCCCATTCGCTGCAGCTACCTCGACTATTTTTACCACTAAAGTTCCGCCACAACTATCTAGAATGCCTCCTAAGCAGTACCCGAAGCGCGGCGCGCTACTCGCAGCCGCCGAGTGCCTGCCTTGCCCTCAGCCACAGTGCGGTCAATTGGCTGCTCATTCCGCCTTTCTAATCCTGCAATAGCCGCCGCCGAGCGCTCTGAGATAGTTTTACCAGTTTTCTCCGAGGCTGTCGCCGTCTGTGAGTCTGCTGCCCCTGAGTTAGGCCCTGACCGGACTGTTAGAGGCAAGCTCGAGTCAAAGGGCCCCACATCAGGGTTCCTGCTGCTGCAACCAAAGTTATTTTTAGTATTGTGAAAGCATGGATGGCATAAGTCTTTGGGTTGCAGCTCACCCTTTGCCTCTTTCTCGACCATAGATCGGAGTGCCTCGACAAGCCCTTTCGCCCACTTGCGCTTTTCATCCTTGGCCGTGTCAGTGGCAAATTTGCCAGGTATACTCGCCACTACGGCGCGAAGCTCAAAGAGGCTTAAGCCAAGGCTACTGCATTTGCTAAAATCTACCCAGTTCATCGAAGCGATTTCTTCCGGTGGTGTCAACACAAGGAGGAGGGCATTATTTCTGAGCAGCCGGCTTGCTACGGAGGTACCAACCCCAGCGGCCTCTAGGGCAGTGATTGAAGGCAACAGCCGTGCATTGGGGGGAAAGAAAGTGCGCAGGCGCCGGGCAGCAGTGGCATTGATTGAAGCTTGCTCAGCACGGAACGCCACACGCGCCTCTTCTTCTTGCTGCTTGGCCTCAGGATTTGCATCAAGCAAGCTTAGCAACCGTGTCATTTCAGCTTTCTCTTCCTCACTTGTCGTGCCAGTCTCAACGCGTGGTTTGATAACTCGAAGGCGTGCTTTTGTCTCCTCAAGAGGCGGGAGATGTGCTGACTTAACGCCAAGGTCATTGTGCATGAAATTAGTCGTGTTGTTCTGGTGCCTGCGGCCCGTTTCTGCCCTTTCTCGCTCCTCCTCAGCTATTCCTCGTTCGGATTCCAAATATCCCTCAAGCTTCTCGAGGAACGACGTACGAACTGCCTTCCGGTTACAGCAGCTTGCAACGATTAGGTTACAGGCGTAGCCAACACCTAACCCAACAATGCCAAGAACTAGGATAGCACCAACGACGGCAAGCACATACTTGCTGATTTTCAGGACGACCACGAACGAAGGAATTTCGTCAGTCACGACGAGTATGACGAGCCCAATTCCCATAGCGGCTGAAGCAGCCGTCTGTAGCCACCCTGTCGATGAAACACTCAAGGCTGTCGCACCGACATGATTAGAGGTGTCCGGAGCATCGATCTGCACTTCCCCAGTCGACGAAACCTGTGAAGCTGCCAAACCCGAGCAATTAGACGCATTACCTGAAATATCACTTACAGCCCTTTTGCCACCTTCTTCATCACCGCCAACTGAACCGCCTTCGAGGAGAGGTTCGCCTGTATCTCCCACATCACCGAGGCGGACAGCCCCATTGCTGCTGCTGCACTGGCTTTCAGAACTCGTCAAGTTGGCAGCCCTAGAGGCATCGTTGTGTACTCCAACATATGTATCGAGCAGGCCAGTGTTGGGAAAGGCCACTTGACGCATGTATTTTGTACTCAACGACATGGCGAGCGAGATCCCCATAATCGCCAGCGTCAAGTACTCAGAAGCGCTGATAACATCGGAGCGCGCTACGTTGGAAGCTGTAAAAGCAAAGAAGGGCAACTTATGTAGAAGAATGCACCAAGTAGTGAAAGATATGAAGCTATCGTCGGGAAAGCCAGCAAGTGTTAGGGTGGCTGGAGTTTCAATCCAAGGTAGCCACACCAGGAGATCACCTTCCAAAGAAGCAAGCAAAATCACAAGAGCGTAGATGGAGACGGACCCAAGGGCAACGCTCGTGTCGAGAGCAAAGCGAAAGTGATACACGCGGTACACAAGGATAATTCCGCAAGTAACACTGCTTAGCATGAAAATTGTCCAGCCCGCTTCGCTTGGGCAGTCAGTGCAGAATTGCCCTGAAGATGAGGCGGCGGCTGCAGAGTAAAGCACTTCGATACCCAGTGAGGCTATTCCTACAGCGGCCGCTGTTGTGCGCAGAAGTGGTGGCCAGCGTCCGAGTCGTAGGCGAAAGAAGCCTGCGAATAGGGCGGCAACGATAACCCCTAATCCGCCAGCAGCAGCAGTCAACTCAAAATAAACCCACGTGAGAAACCAAGGTGTTATGCTGGGGGCTGGGGTAGGGAGGAATGAAGGCGAAGGCGAGGGCAACTTTGATGGTAGTAGTGTTGGGTGGTGTGTGGGGAAATAGGAAGGTAATTGTGAGGGAGCTGAAGGAGCACTACTGGGCAATGAGGATGGTGCTTGCGGCATAGACGATGGTGGAGGTGTTGGACCCGAAGTTGGTTGGAGTGTTGGGTTGGCAGTCAAGGGGCACACAGGGTTGTCGATAGCATAATCATAAGTGGTGCCGCTTTGGTTAAACATCGAAAGGGTATTCGTCACCCTCGACATGTTCCAGCACAATATTTGGTTGAAAACATACGCGTCATAAAACATCCATTCCATATTAGTCACACTGGAAACATCCCACGTATCTAAGGGTTGATTAAAAACGTGTGCGTCGTAGAACATCCATTCCATAGTGGTCACACTGGACACATCCCACGTGGCTAGGGGTTGATTGAAGGCATACGCCATGTGGAACATGTCATTCATATCACGCAACCTTGAGACATCCCATATGGCCAAAGCGTGATTGAAGGCTTGCGCACCGGAAAATATGTAACGTATGTCAACCACTCCTGAGATATCCCATGCAACCAATGCTTGGTTGAATGCGTACGCATTCTCGAACATCCAACTCATATCAGTCACGCTGGATACATCCCATGCACTAATGCAGCCATTGAATGTTCTACTCGTTGAGCAGTAGGTGGATATTAGATGACTCATATCATCCACGCTGCTTGTGTCCCTGTGAATGAATAACAAAGCAACGAAGGAAGGGAGAAAAGAAAGAGGAAGAATACCCATAAGCAAATTGAGGTTTCTTAAATTGGACCAAGGAGTTGTGGATACTTTTGATGGGACACTGTTATTCGAGGGAGGGGCGAAGAGAGAAAGAGGTGAGGAGCAAGAGTAGAAAGTAGTTCGCAGCACTTGCACTAAATATTTGACGCACCAAGTTGAAATGTCTCCATACATCTCTGCAGCTTGGGTTGAGTTCAGGCACCATGCTTCAATCGCAGTCTGTAATGACGCTGAGTCGGTGATAGATTTTTGCGCTGCTGAAAGAGGTCTGCTGAGGTGGAAGTCAGTACTTTGCCTCGCAGTAGGCCTTGGCCAATTGCTACTCACCTCCTCTTTCCCCTCCTCATCATCGGCTATGGGAGCCACATGGCTCACATGCAGAGCATGACCCGGTCCCATAGTCTCGACGTGCGGCGGCTGCAGCTGCAGTCTTCGTGCGAATGTCCTCGTCAGCAGGAGCAATATAGCATACGCATGAGTACGAGGAAGTAAGATCTTATGAGCGCTGAACCTAAACCGAGAGGGGGAGGCAAAAAGGATGGCTTAGGGAGAAGGAAACAAAGGGAGGAATCATAGCCCACAGTTGGCTCAAAAATAAGGTAACTTATATATAGATGGCTGTTGATGTGCTGACATGTTTGCCCTCAGCATCAGCATGCACATTCACGCTCTTGTATGCACAACGCACATTGTTTCAAACATGTTCTTTCGATTCCAGTGTGTGCAATTCAGTGGTGAGCTAGGAGCTGAATGCAACGACTATGCACTTCGTGCTCCTAGTAGCTAGCTACTTAGACAAAAGCTTGCGCGCGCATGTATTCTGTAAGTACTGTATAATAAGAAGTGTGTATAATAAGTGTTCATATTTTGGATGCTTTTTTTCAGCATACCTTGTGACATTTTTGCAACAATTTCGACATTTTGACACACAGGCCCCAAAGGGCCATATAGGCTAAAAGTAACTGGCAAAAAAAGAAAAAATAACGATCACGTTTCTTCGGAACGACTGGAGTTAATATCTATATAAAGAAAGGCGCCAATATGGGACCCCCTGGCCCGGCTCGGAATGCTCGGAAGCCGGGCTCGGGGTTCATGCAGCTAACATACGCAGTTTCCTCATCGTATTCACTACGGTAGTTATTGCGATTGAAGCAGCTACAGGGTATACTGGAGGTACCCACCAGGCATGGGCGTGGGCTGCCAGACCCCAGGTCCATAAATTAGGTTACGGAAGTACTTAGGTCCGTTTTTGGTTCGAAAAGACATGTTCCTATTTTTGCCGGCTCGGGTTGGTGGGTGTAAACATTAGACGAGAATAAAGTGTGCATATATGTGCCAGGATTTTGTTCCATATCTAGTCTAGTCTAGTTAATACTCCCCAAAAATACAAAGAAACACCACTGTGGCATATAACAACAGAAAAGTGTAACCTTCAGACTTGTTCTGAAGGTTACACTTTTCCATATCCGAAGAGTAGGAGTGATTGATATCGTATAGTTAGAAAATGATATGATTGCGGTCAAAAGTGGCCCGCTCTTCCATGCCCTGAAAAATTTGCTTAAAAGTGGAATAATAGTGACGTCAGCAGAAGAAAAGGCGCTCACTTCAGTGGTATTCTTCAACAAAATATCATTACATCGCCGCAGGCAGGCGGGTAATGCCGAGACCAGGCTCGTATATATTGGAAATTGAAGTCCCCGGTCTCACCCCATCCCCACCGGCGACCGGCATCAAAGCAACTTCGGTGGCGAGTAAGGAGCAAAGACATGAAGTAAAACATTCGCGTTCCTGCGCCTCGGCTATATTTGCGGAATAGGCACCAAGCAGTGAGAAGAACACGACATCACTCAACCACTCAAATGGGCCAGCAAGAAATCCCGTACTTCCGTATTTTTACCGCCCTTATCTAGCTCCAGTTGGTTGGCGTTCTCCCTCCGAACAAGTAGGCGGAATTGTATCTGGAAGCCAATTTATGTGTCGCATCCCTGGTCCTGTCCATAAACTACATACTACACGTAAATCTTGTAAGATTTGCGTGCTATGAACGCTGTGGTTGTATCATACTTTTGGGTTTTGGGACGTTGGTGTAAGCACGCAGCCTGCCATTGAGATGTTATTTTAAAGCTGACAGGAGTTGACCCGTGGAAAGAACAGAACATGAATGTACGTAAGTATGTAACGTTATGTATGTCAATGTATGTCAGTGACAACAAGATTTACGTGTAGTAAAAATTTCGTGAACGCAATTATGCGCAGACTACGACTACGCGCACGAAAGTTCTAGCACTTGCGCGTGAGTTGCGCGCACACGGATAATTCGCGCTATGTACTATGTACCATGTATTCCATATTGTTACGTGATTGGTGAGTTACCACCTACAAGGCCAGAGTAGTGGGTTGGTGGACGTGTAATGTGAAAGAGAGGCCGAGTCTTAAGTCACAAATCAGAAGGTTAAGATATATTGAAATGATAAGCCCTCTGTTCTCGGCCAGGCACCCGAGAAAAAGATCCAGCGGCTACGCGGTGTAGTTGCCAGCAAGGAAGAGGTCGTGGTTGTACAGGGCGCCAATCACCACGCGGCCCGCGAAGTAACGGTTGTTCAAGCCCTGCCGCGCTGCTTCGGCGGCTTGCGGCGTCGCGAAAAGCACGAAGACCCGCACCGCTGCTGCGCTCTGAATGACCACCTGTTTATAATTGAGAGGCGTTGAAAGAAATAAAGGTAGGGAAGTAAAAAAAAAAAGCAAGTGCAAAAAGAACAAGAAGTGAAAAGTAAGAGGCAAAGCTGCGAAGACCGCAAGGAAAGAGTCATGCCGCTTCATTCATGCACGTACCCAGTGTGCCAATCATTATTAAAAAAAAAGAAAAAGCAGCTATTCGTTTCTATTTAATATTTTCATCTGCACAGCAGTGCTCCTATGACACGCGCACCTTGACGGTTTCAATGTCGCCGTACTTGCTGCACTCTTCCTTGATTTCGCCCTCCAGCTCTGGGTCAGCTGCTTCCACCGCGGTCACCATGTTCTCCAGCACCGTGCACCGATACCCACCGCCACCATTGCCACTGCCGTTGCCGTCCCCTGGTGCTGTAGCGACACCTGCGGTAAGAGTAACAGCAGCAGCAGCAGCAGCGGGGCCAGATGCGGCGCCTCCTCCCGGAGCCCCCAACACTACAGGGGGTGCAGGAGGGGCAGGAGCTGCTATTCCGGTTGGTGGCATTTGGGGAGAGTTGGCCCATTGCACTTTGAGAGGGCGGCCCAGAAGGTCGAAATTGTTCATTTGCGCCACCTTAGGAGGGGGTGAAAAAAATACATTATAGGAAGAGATAGACGAAAGAGGCTCGTAAGTGGTACTGCCTGATGCATATGCAAAGGTGAATGAAGGTTGAGAAATAAAGCAAGGGGTGAAGGAACAAAGGTCCAAGTGTGTGCACGTTTTCTTTTTTAAATCACAACTATATCCTCCTACTCTTATTACCGCATCCGCGCCTGCTTTTGGGTCTGCGAAGACAATAAACCCGTAGCCGCGGTGGCCGGTGCCAGTGTGGGGGTCCGGCGGCAAAGTGCACTCCGTGACCTGCAGAATAGAAGATGGAAATTATGATGATGATGGTGATGATGATGCGATTTATGAGAGAAAACAAGTAAAATTGAATGGGAAAGAGGGGAAGTTGAGGAGGATAAGGCAAAGTCTAAATGTGGGCATGGACAAAGAAAAAAGGAAATAAGATGGAAGGAGAAACGGCACTGCACTTCACATCCGCGATACCTGGCCGAACGGCTCGAATAGGGAGCGCACCACCTGGGGGAGAAAGAAAGAATAGGGGAAACCGAGAAACATGGGTTAGTGCATTGTGCGTGGTAGGGTGAGGTGTTGAGATGCAAGGGGAGGAAAACAATCAAGAAAAGGGTGTGCAGGCAAAAAAAGTATTGTGGTTACATGGGGGCACACCGACAGCGCAAAATAACAACAAAGAATAGCGGGTCAAATAACAACAAAGTTTAATGGGTGCCAATTTCCTGCCTTCACGCACCTCGGCATTGATATTCGCGTCCAAATTGCTGATGTGCACCTTGGGCTTCCCTCCCTGTAACATGCCACTTGCACCGCCGCCGCCCATGTGCATAGCTACCCCCACAGGAGGGCCTCGGCCCAGGGCCGCGTCTAAGGCTGCACTGGTGGCGACGTGGTTGGGCGTAAAGGCTTGCTGCTGCTGGTGTGGTGGAAAAGCAGCAGCCGCCGCAGTAGAAGCCTGGGGCACGGGAGCTGTGGCAGCCGCAGTGCCGTCGGGCCGGCCCACCTTGATGAAAAGAAGAAGAGGAAGAATATGAGGAGGAAGAAGAGGAAGAGGAGAGAGAAGAAGAAGAAAGAAGAAGCCACATGTGTAAAGCAAAGGAAAACCCCAACAAGCAAGTCAGTTGAGTGAGAGGACCCCAACGAGCCAGCGCTGAAAAATAAAAGGAGGGCTGTTTGTTTGTAGACGGGGAGAAGGACTGTAAGGTAAATGTGTTTCAAGCATCTTTATTCGCTCTCACCTTGATAGCGCGCCCTGCAAACTGAAAGCCGCCCATTTGCGTTAAAGCTTGGTGAGCTGATTCGGGGTTCTCGTATTCGATGAAGCAGAACCCTTTTGACTTGTTGCCTCCCTCAAAGGGCATCGTGAAGTCCTGCAGAGAGTAATGAAGCAATGAAACGAACAGCAGCAAAGAATGGAGAACAAAAGATGAAGAAATGAATAACGCCGAACACGTCTCCCGTGTAGTAGAGAAGTCTCAAAACAACCCCAATGAACCATTGGCGCCCAAAACTCTGCAACAACGAGCTACTTATCGTATATTTGCTTAGGCGACTCTTACCTTGATGGGCCCAAACGCCTGAAACACTGAACGAATTTCGGGTTCCCGCAGGTCGTAGTGCAGAGACCCGACATAGATCCGGCACGCCTTGCTTCGGGCCGCGGCTTCGCTCATGCTCGCAGCCGACGCAGCAGCCGCGGCAGCGCCTCCGCTAGACGCCTGCATCAAGAGAGCAGCGGCCGCTGCAGCGCCACTGCTGACGCCGCCGGCACCAGCACCAGTGCTAGGAGCAGCAGCAGCAGCAGGAGTCGCTCCACCTACGAGGTTGGTTTGTTTTGCCATGGCCATCGCTGCTGCCAAGGCTGTCGCGGCATTAGTGCTCGTGGGTACAGCAGTGGTGATAGCAGCAGCTCCTGCACTAGCAGTGCTGTCAGTCGCAAGTGAGACCCCCGCCACCGGCACCGCAGCACCAGTAGCTGGGGACGCACCACCACTAGCTGCCGCAGCCGGTGCAGCAGCCGGCGCGGCCGAGGAGCCTGGGTGGTGGAAGGGCATGACGGGCCCCGCTTCGGGAGGCCTGGTGACGCCGCACTTGAAGCACGCGGCCTTGGACGCGTAGTTGTGCGCGCTGCAAGACGGGCAGTGCCAGTCGCCTTGCCGGAAGGGTTCCCCACCGCCAGCAGAAGCTCCTGCTGCAGCTGCACCACTAGCCCCGCCACTGCCTCCAGCACCCACCGTCCCAGGAGTCACCGCTGGTGCTGCTCCTTGCTGCTGCTGCTGTTGCTGCGGAGGCTGCGCCATCGCCATTTGCTGCTGTTGCTGCTGCGCCATCAGCTGAGCCTGTTGCATCATCAGTTGCTGCATGGCAGCCGGGTTTTGCATCATGGTTTGCGCAAAGACAGGGTTTTGCATCATCTGCTGCATCTGTTGCATTTGCGCCATTTGCGCCGCCATCTGAGGGTTCTGTTGGGCTGGAGCAAACATGCCAGGCATCTACGCGGCAGCGGACAACACAAGGCACTGTCATATCGAACGGGAACGCGGGCGCACGCACACAGACACACACACACACACAGACACAAAAAGAGCCACCGCACAGAGAGCACAAAGCACAGAAAGATGCACGCGCACACACGAGAACACACACGCACACACAAAGAGCCCCCAAGATTGCACGCAGGGAAACGTTCGCGAAAAGAAATGCGTGGCGTTATACGAGCCCAACAAGGGTAAGAGACACGTCAGCGATTTGCTTAGCGTACCGCATGATATCTCTATCTTTCACTCTCGTGCGCTCACACGCACTCGTACCCATATCTAACTAGGTGTCGTGTCATTTTATTCTACAGTCAGGTCAAGTCTATTCATCCATTCAAACCTGGTGCTGCGCTCGTGCTGCCATCTGAGCCTGTTGGAGCAGCTGCTGCTGGAGGGGCGTGGCGTTGCCGCTGTTGCTTGGCAACGGCACTGCAGGCGCAGCACTTGCCACAGCGTCTTCAGAGGGAGGTGCATCACCCCAGCCAGCCCGCCTGCGGCGCTTGGGCTCTTGATCACTAGGTTTAGACTCGTCTGCCATGCTGCGTGAGGCCGGAGGGCAGAGGGCAGAGGGCAGAGGGTGTGTGGTGAGAATTTGATGACGAGATGACGAGACAACACGACAACAGGACAAAACAAGCAGATCCAATATATTTTGGTGTATAATATATTCGTGAACAGATTTTGAGTTAAAATAGTCTAACCAGAAAGAAAACCAGAAAGAATGAAAGAAAGACATAAAAACGGGGAAGATGACATGAAGATGGCAGCCTACACCGGCAGCCGGCAGTTGTTATCAAGTTATGAAAGGTTTCTAGCCAAAGCTTAGATACCCTTGGTTGTTATGGTTGCCATAGTTGGTCCGGAAATTTGCGATTTTCGCACCGCATGGCCTTGGTAACGCGATGATTCATGCGGTCACTCCAAATAATGAGACCCTTGTCGGCGCCAACAAGGGTACACCTTTAACACTGTCTAGATATCTAGATACATTGCAGTGAAGCTAATTAGGCTGGTCGATTAATTTTTATAATTGCCCAATGATCGCTTTCCTACTTCTAACAATCCTTGCGCTAGCTTGTGCATTGGCTCCATCCTCACAGCCCAAGCCTACTCTAGCAATTACGCATCCACCAGACAAATCCTTGGTGTTGAACCCCGTTGTAGTCGACATTGACATTGATTTGGCATCTATATTAACTGATGACCCTTCGCTTGAAGTGACAGCCTTGCAGCTTTGCTTAAGCCTCGACATCGATACCTTCAAACAATGCTGGCCCCTTTTGAGCGCATCAGGCTTGCCGGTGTTTGATTTCTTTGAATCCTCTACGGGTACTGCCCAGCTCTTACAAAGCGATGCCGTCACAGGTACTCGGCAGCACACGTTACAAGCTTGGTTGGCATTTGAGCCTGGTGGGTTCAAGATAGCACAAGCTCGAGCTGACTTTACTGCGTGGTCGATTGAAGCGCACTCATTGAACGAAACAGAACTACAGCTGCACCGACATGTGAACGACTCGTCGTCGCCTGATATTGTAATGCAAGACAGAACTCATAACAACAGCACTAGTGGCGTTCACCTAACGATTCGAGTTGGTCGTTCCCGCAGTGTGATTGTAGTTTCAAATAAAGACCCATTCAGTGCGTACCTGCGAGCAGCTTCGCGTGCAGTGAAGACTTCACTATGGCCGGTGGAGTCCGAGGTAGCAGAGACGAGAAGTCAGCCTCTACCGCCGCCGTTTCGCGTGGTAGAATTGCCGTTTGTGCGTTCTGGGGACACTTTTGGGCGCACCTTTTGCACATCCTCCGAATTATATGGCAGTGACAGCTCCTGCGAAGCCTTTGCCTTAGTGGAAGCAATGCTCAAAGTGCTTGCTGCCAGGCCGCTATGCTCGATAGCGTCTTCGCCGTCTACGCTACTTCGTCAGACTTCTCAACTTGACACCGAGCTCAAAGTCGACAAAATTCCATCTCAAGCTTGGAGCATAGCGACGTCAGAGCGTAGAGCAAGGCTGCTAGTGTTAGGGTCAAGTTCCGCCTGGGTGTGGTGCGGTGGCGCTGACAGTGATGTAGTGGCGGTGGAAGCAGGCACCTTCGCTGAAGTGGGGGCACACGACGACTCCGGAGCAGGTAGTCTCTGGTGCCGTGGCCGGCCAACGGACTCCGATCCTGGTGGCAGCGGCATCGACGTGCGAGTTGTTCCCGGCGCTAGCGCTAGTGGCTTAAACAATGCTGACTCGGTCACCGGCGCCTTGAAGGAGTTTCGAAAAGTTCTTCGAGGCGATTTGATGGAAGGTTCAGGCTCTTTCTCAGCTCAAGCACAGAGCACTAATGTATACGAAGGAGTAGTGCTCATGGTCGGAGAAGTCGACCGATCGTCCACTCTTTGGCTCAAGGCTGCGCGCCGTCTCCGGAGTATGAGCACAAATTTTTCTCTCGAATCTTTCTCTGAAGCCAATAGTAAGACCTCAACGAACACGCTCAGCGCCGCTGCTCTCATCGAAGCCGCCAAAGTTGAAGCTGCTGAGGCGGCTGCTCGCCTCATGAAGTTTGCGTCTCAAGAAATGAACGATGCTTCAGCCCTTGCTTCGCATGCACCGGTTGTCGTGATGGCTGCCCCGCTGCCTACGATGACACGGCGCGACATGATGCGGCTTGCATATCCTCATTTAGTGGACAACGAAGATCTGCATGGCGAGGTTCTGGCTTCGGAGCCCTTTGAATGCGGTGTGGACCAAAGCACTCAATCAAACGATGATGCATCGGCTTCTGAAGTATCGGCTAAAGGACCACGCAATGAAGCATCTATCTCGTGGGAACGCACAGTAGCAGATGAAACGGCTGTGACGCTGGCGCTCAACGATCACATGCGCCGCAAATGCTCCGCCGCAGCTTCTGCTGCTGCTGCTCCTGGGGTGTCACCAGGCGATAGTGCTACTAAAGCAGAAGTCTCAAATACGCAGTCCAGGACCTGTTTGTTTGCAGATGCCACCAACGACTGGTTAGATGCCACCACGGGAGAAGTGCACAACTTCTTTCTTGCGGCAATGCCAGACATCCACGCCCACCTTGAGCGGAGCTTTTTCTTTTGGAAACGGGCTTTGGTAATCGCGGGTGCTGCTCAATGGTGCTCTGAATTCAATTGAACACAATTGCTCGAACTCTTCAGCATTTTTGACCGTCCGGCATACGAGCCCCGCGACGGCACCATTAGGCACCGCGTTTGTATCTGCTCACTATTGCTCTTAGTTGATTATTACACCGAGCACCGAAAGCCGAAAGCCGAAAGCCCTTCCTCGATTTAAGAACAGAAACCGTAAAATAGTTCCAGTATAAAATCTTTATCTCTTATTTAGACGGTTCTCTGTATATGCTCTTTGCTATTTTTTACGGGATCTTTATGCCCATGGCGCCTGGTGTTTGTTAGTTTTTTGCTGTTACTGTTATCATTGATATCAACATCAGCTACGGATATTGTATCCAGCGGACCAGCGTTCACTAGCAGCCAGTATGGGCAGGATTACTACGAAGAGTGCACTTATTAATATCAACTCTTCTTCAAAGGCATAAAATTAGACAAATTTCTCAATATATGCCAGGAATGATTCGACAAGGGACGATAGCGCAGTACTCTTCCCACACTTCAGGGCCATATTTAGCCGCGCATTGAGCGTCGTCATCCACCTAACAAGACAAAGTGCGCAGCAGAAACAAGAGGTGGCGTTTTGAGTTCAGAGACCGGAAGCAGTAATAAAAGAAAGAAAGAGAAAAATGAGAGAGA
>Ga0307982_1001099_pt1 | contig 21643 bp, 21 predicted proteins | sample OrgLakmetagen989_FD_201847 | JGI IMG/M metagenome (GOLD analysis project Ga0307982, IMG submission 201847) | Saline water microbial communities from Organic Lake, Antarctica - #989 | ecosystem: Environmental > Aquatic > Non-marine Saline and Alkaline > Saline | place: Antarctica: Organic Lake... | reverse complement strand
CGATGCGGAAATGGAGCGCCCGCTGCCTGCGCGTCTGGCGTCTCTTCGCAGCACGAGGTCTTGTTCTGGCGTGATGCGGCAGCCAGCTGGGAATACCCGCAGGCGCAACTTCAAGTTGCAGTTGTCCCGCGCAGCATGCATGGCCTTGCAGCAGCGCTCATAGTCCCCGGGACGCACATACTTCCTGGGCCCATCGCTCCGCTCCCCCGCTTCTTTTTCCAGCAATGTCGTCAACATGGAAGAAGCACGTTGTTCCAACTTGGCGATCTTTGCACCCAGCTTGCCGATTTTCTTGGCGACGTGCCAGTGTGGGGTGACGGGGGCGACACGCTGGTGGCGTGTCTCGGGCGCGTCTGGAGTGTGCAACTGGATGTTCCACAACTGCAACCTGTCAGTGACGTACTCACTCAGTTCAGGCTCGTTATAGGGCGCGCTTAAGTCTCGTTTTGGGATTGTGTTCACTTTCTGCGCTTTTCCGCTGCCAATTGGGCGGCCCCTTTTAGCCCACCCTGCACCCTCCCCAATGCGCTTGTGAGCCCCAGTGGCAGCACTCGGTCTGGGCACTAACTTCAACATGGGGTTTCCATCAGGAACGCCCCATTTATGCCCTTGTTCTGGGTTGCCGTGAGGCGCAACACCTAGCGTGGAGTGCACCAGCCGAGTTACACACGCTTGAATGTATCCGGGTGGAACTTGTGTTCCGGCTCCCAAGCTGTCGCCTTGAAGGTGTTCCAGCAACTCCAGGGCAGGCGAGGCAGACTTGTCGCTGGCGCTTGAAGCAGGCGGTTCACTGAGAACACCCAGTGTGTTCCCCCTTCCCCGGCGCAGCAGTGCCAGCAGTTTGCCAGTGCTGCTCACAGAGCCCATCTCAGCGGCGTGGGCCAACTCGGGGCGGATCTCCAGTGGCCCCATGCGGGAGATGTCGCTGATCCACACCCCAGGCGTCCACAGGGCACACGTGACGTGGGCCCATCGGCCGCAGCGGGTGGCCTTTATGGCGCCACCACTGCCGCAGCACAGGGCACAAGTGATGTCAAAAGGGCTGAACAGGGGGGTTGCCTTGCGCCCCTTCGGGGGGTGCATCACGCATGTGGACCCCCCATTGACCCCCTGAAACGTATCCTCGCAGGCAAGCCATTCCCCCCCCTCGGGCAGTTTCTTGTTCCGCTGCCACACCATGGAGTTGCTGCCTGTGACTTCTGCTGTCAACCCCCCCCCTTGCCCCCCCTGAGACTGCGCGGCTTGGCCAGGCATGCCACTGGGGGCAGCCTGGGCACTGGAGTGAGCGGACGAGAGGGCAAGGGCGCTGGCGGCGGAGGTGGTGTTCCGGAACACCGAGTTGAAGGCCAGCACTAGCCCGCTGTCAGCATTTATGTTCGTGCTTGGAACAGCTGTTCCGCTTGCAGTTCCGCCCAGCAGTGCCCCCGACAGTTTCATCTCGCCTGATTCAGTGCAAATGGCAAGCCCTGAGGCAGCCAGGCGAGACTGGGCACAAACGTCACACACCCAATGAGCCGAAGAGTCAGGGGAGGATGGGACGCCGTAGCACCATAGATGTACAGACACGTTGCAGCTGTCACAGATCACAATCGGGTTCTCCTCTTCCGCGCACCGGCCATCGTTGCACACTTGACACACAACATCCACCTCTGGAGCTGCCACATGGTCGGACGACCCCGTGTCAGCAGCACCAGCGCCTGAAAGGGACGCTGCGCTCGACGCACCGGACCGTCCGGAGCCCCGGCTGGCAACCCCCCTGCGCCCGCGCCGACCCCCCCCTGCGCCACTTGCACCAGGGAGCCGCTTGCCCCCCTCAACCCCCCGACGGGACCCCCCCTTGACACCCAGACCCCCCCCTCCCGGGCCCGATGGTGCACTGTGCATGGCCTCTGAAGTATCATGTGCCATGCCTGTGTCCTTTTTAGGGGTGTGTGGGGGGGGCCTATCTACCCCCCCGGGCGGAGGCGTGGGCCCATCAGCCACCGCCATGCCCGGGGGCAGGGGGCGCCCTGCCACTGCAATCTTCCAGCTGGCAGGCAGTTCATCCGATGCAGCGTAGTTGAAGTTGGGCTGTCGCACAGAAACGCCCACGCGCATGGCGGCTGAGACACGGGCCCACACAAACCGGTGGGACAGCAGGTTCGTCACTGCTGCCTCGAAAAACGCGTCTCGAGCAAGGGCGTGTGGGGTGCCATCCCACATGCGGTTGCCAACTGCAACTGGAACACGGCGTGTTCTTGCTGCGTTTTGTGTGGCTGGCAAGGCAGCACTGCCCTCCAGCGCAGCCGACGCGGACTGCTGCAGGGAGAATGCAGCCTTGTTCGCAACCAGCCCTTCAACCAGAACACGCCCTTCAAAAGCGTGTGCCTGAAACATGAGCTGTGCGTGGATGACGGTGTTTGGGGGTGCAACATGCCGCAGCAGGGGGGGGGTTGCCACCCCCAGCAGCTGTTTGCTGTGAGTCACAAGCTGACGCAGTGAGGGCTCAGCACACAGCTCAGGCAGAACACCTGCAAGCGTGGAGGCCTCAGTTGAAACAAGAACACGATCGGCCACTCGGAACAACTGTGTGTCGATCAGGGCTGATAGCCGCGCAAGGCGAGCTTGTGTCGAAGCCAGCTCAAGTGAGATGGGAGATAGATCCTCAGTGAGAACACTGCCAACTGAGAACACACCTTCGGGCAGCATCTCCTGCTGTAGCATAGCTGTGACACTCTGGAGTTGAAAATCGTCCTCAGCTGCACTGCTCGCGCGACCCCCCCTTGCACCCCTTGGGGCGTCCACAATGAGCCCCCCTGCACCCAGTTTACCCAGCGCAGCCGCGGAATCCGACAGCATGGGAAGCTTCATGCCAAGCACATCAACGTGTTGTTCGTTGTCGGAACGCACAGCAAGAACAGAGGGCGCCACAGGGGCCCAGTTGGCCAGCTGAGCAGGCAGTGGTGTCGGCAATGATGTCGTCGCCTCAGCCGTTGGTGCCGCCGGCCAGCGTACCAGTGCCACTCGGCCTTTGCGCTGAATAAGCACATTCAAGCAACTGCTGCTGCTGTTGTCAGCTGCTGCCGCCCCACTGCCTTCTTCATCGGCCTCATCGTCAGCTGCTGTCGCTTCAAGCGGAACACGGACAGGTGGCAGCGTGTCCAATGCAGTACCACCCACGGCAGCGGCACTTGGTGTTTGGTGCCCAAGCCATCCCTGGGGATGCCGCTGCTCTGATGAAAGTGGGCCCATGCACCCCGCACTGCGGAGAGCTGAATCCACGGCTTCCACACCCCCAAAGGCAAGCTGCGCCTGAGCGATGGCTGCCTCAAAGGGGGTGAGCGGGGGTGACGGGGTGTCAGAGAAATGCTTGCGAGCAATGTGGCCGACACTGGATGCCAGGTGCAGCGTGTTCTCAGCCACTTCCTGGAACACGCCTGATGCAACGTCAAGGAGCAGTCTGGCGTGGCTGTCTCCTAGTTCTGCAAGGGGCACCTCATCAGCTTGAGACCCCCCCCTGACCCCCGCAAACAAAGGCACGGTAGGCAATGCGCAGCATGCTGCATCAGCCATCGGTATCACACCACCATGAGACGAGCTGTGTTCCAAAGGGCAAGACGCCGCAAGCACAGACATGGAAAGGGTGTTCCGCTGCTGCAAGCGCTGCAGGAGTGGCGTCAATGAGAACACATCCAGTGGAGCAAAGAACGGATCCACAACAGCCGACCACACACGTGCGATCTGAGATCGCATGTTTGCCTCCTCTGCTGAAGTGGTCGCCTCCGCGCCATTTGCTGAAGCGCTGTCATCCTCATTCGCAGCCCCCGACGCGACACTGGCGGCAGTGGTGTGTTCTGTTCCAGCTGTGTTCCCAGTAGCACCATCAGTTTCCCCTGTGCCAGCATCTTCCCTGCCCCCCACCACGGCGGAGCGGACAAACGCGGAAGCAGCCGCCACAGCCTGGGGGACGCCCTGCATGGACGCGTAATACGCGTCCTCCTCCCGCACGGACCAGCCCACAGGCAGGTGACTGAGACTGGACACGCCTGGGGTGTGGGCACCCCCTGGGCATGCCCTGGCTCCGTAGGTTTCGCTATTCCCTGCTTCGGCCACTGTGGAAACGAACGCCGATGCAAGTGTCGGGGTAAACTTCCGCAGGGCAGCGGAAATGTCCAATTGGGCACGGCGAAACATGGTGCCTGTAGACGCCAGGGCTGTTCCGGCGTCGGCCATCCCACGCGGAACAGCCCATGCCTGGCTGGACGCGCGTGCCAGCTGCCTGGTTGCACTTGCACATGCACCAGAAGGCGCAGCTGCCGCGAGGCTCGCCCCCCCTGCAATGGCCATGCCCACCGCGGAAATGTCAGCCGACACTTCTGCTGCATCCACCAGCTCCTCCGTCCACACGCCCCCTCGTGTCCTCAGCAGTGTGCTGAGCGCCACGACTAGCGGGGTGAAGGGGTGTTCCACAAACACCAGGGGCTGGCTGGTTTGCAGCGGCATGGAGGGGGCAACGTTAGCTAGCAGCTTGGTCACATGGCTCAGGGTTTGTGTCACTGCTAGCGCCGTGGCTTCGTCAGTTGCTGAACTGCCCCCCCCCCTGGTCACCCGCTGAGCCCCCCCTGCATTTTGGAGTGAAGAAAGAACACGCAGACTGGTGTTACGCATTGCCGCCACGACATCATATGCCACAGAGTGCGGTAGTAGACGCTGACTGGAGGCGGTCGCAGCGACCGCCAGTGGTTTGGTCGCAAGCTGCTGCAACATATCCACTCCCTGCCGCCAGCCACGGGTGGGCTTCTCCGCTGAGTGGGGGGTCATGCCCATTTCTAGGGGGGTGAGCACACCAGGAATGATACCCCCAATGGAGGGTGTTCCCCACGGAACACTTGCTGCGGGATTACTGAGCAAGGCGGCACCCGAATCACTGAGCCACCCCGCAGGTCGGAACGCACGCGGAACAGCAGCGTACTCCCTGGGCAAAAGCCCACTCACGTACTGTGCAGAGCTGTTGCGCACAGAGGCGCCCCCCTCTCGTGTGGGCCATAGTCGCCTGGTGCCCAAGGGAAAGGCTTCGCCCTGCAACGCAGGAAGGGAGGGAAGGGAGTTGGAGTCCACGAATGCGCTCTCCGACGGGGAAAGAAGCGCTGCGGACGCACCAGCGGCAACAAGCAGCGTTGCAGGGGGGATGGGCTCGGGTTTGGACACTTCCGCCGTGAACAGCGGAACTGGCGTGGCGTCTGTGTTCAGGCCTGACACATCCCCCAGTCCCCCTGGAAGCGCCCCCGATGCCCGGCGACGACTGGCGGAGGCAGTGGAAACGGAGGTGCCCCGCATGGGGGTGGAACCATCAGCGTGCGGGGCTGGCACTGCGCGGACAACACGAACACGTGCTGTTCCATGTTGCGCGCCCGCATCGGTGTAGCCAGGCAAGCCCTCAGCCTCCCCTGCGTGGTAGCCGCCTTGGTAGTCACTTGCATCTTGTGTTCCGAGTGCAGCTGCTGTTGTTTTGTCCTTGACACTTCCATGGGCAGCTGCTGCAGATGCTTGGGCAGTGTCAGCGCCAGCGACTGAGTGGGGGGTGCTGGGAAGCCCCCCCGCCCCAGCGTCGAATTCCGCAGCCGACGCTCCAGTCACCGGGCCCAGAGGTGTCCCCAGCACAGCACTTCCGATCAGCCGCATAGCATTTGGTGCTGCATGTTTCTGCACAATGCCTTGGAGGGAGGGGTGAAGGAGGGCCCGGGCAGCTGCCGTCTCCGCTTGGGGGGCTGTGAGGGGGGGCTTGTTAGGGACGGGGGCTGCGGCAGTGGACACAACCGGATAGCTTCCATGTTGCTGCTGTTGCATCTGCTGGGGCTGTGGGCGGGGCTGGGGTGTAGGGGGGGGGTGCAGCGCCAGCTTGGCAGCTGGGGGGGCGACTGCGGGCACCACGGGGGCAGGAGGGGGCATACTGGACGAAGGGGCCCCAGGGGGCAGCATGTGACCCAACCCTGCTGCAGTTGCTGTGGGGGCGTGGGCTTGTGGTGCCGAGGCTGGTCCCGCTCCAGGGAAGGGCACAGAAGCAGCCGTGGTGCTGCCAACTGAGGCAGCGGTGGGGACCACTGCTCCCTGTGCTGAAGTATTGTGCGGATCCATTGTTCAATGAATACTATGGTGTGGCTGCACATGGTCAGTGTAGTGTAAAGGGCGGAGCAGTTGCTGGGAAGGAGACACTTCAAACACTGCGGAATTTCAAACACAAAGCAGCCCAGCTGCATTCAGCAAGGCAAATCATGGCATTTCAAAGGCATGCACAACAAACAGTGAACCCTAAACATACGAATATTGCCTTCGCCGCACGTTGTAACTACGAGCGTTTGGTGTTTGTCATGACGCATTGTCTGTCAGTCTGCTTTGAAGCAATGCTCAACCGCCACGAGCGAGGCAGCAATAAGGTTTTGGTTTCCCGGCAGTCTAAAGACTAAAACAAGCTTCACACATAAAACACTCTACATGCAGCTCCCAGCTACGTACCGTTTGATGTGCCTGAAGTGCCTTACAGACACAAAAACACCTAGTGTTGCTTGTCCGGCGAAGCGACGGGGTACTTGTCGTGCGACAATAGCACAGCGCACTCTATTCCAAGTTGTCTCCTAAACCTCGAAGGTATTTGTAATAATTTGGCATCGTAGCATGCATCCGTGCTTCAGTCTGCGCATGTGCGCCTGTTCAGCGCTGGATTTCGAGGGCCCAGGCACAGACTTTACGCAGCTCAAAATCCGCAGGCTTTACACTGCCACTACATCCCGCAGGTTCTGCAGCCCCAAATGGCAAGAATGGCTGTTGCTCACGTTCCAAACCATACACTACATACTTCCAGCAGGTTATGTTCACCTGCAGGGGGTATGGGGTGGATGCCAGAGCAAGAGAGCTGGAGCTCATCGCGTAAGGAGCGGGGAGATCTTGTCCCAATGAAGCCACATGACGCCACCCCATGCATGCACTGGACTGTGAGCATCAAAGGCAATTGTTGCAAGGCAGCACACACATCCAAGTTTGATGACAGCCATTTCATTCGCGATGCACACACAATTTGCTGTTCGCAGCTACATGATGCTGCACTTCTTGTCTTTTCCGTCCCGCAAATGCTTCACCTGCGTTGGCGTCACGTCCGGCGCCACCGCTTGCGTGCTAGTAGCCACTGCGCTTTTATCAGGACTGCTGGACATCGCCTTTGCAGCAGCTCGCTCCAATTGAGACTTGACAATATCAGCAGCCATGCTGTGGAACACGTGCTCCACGTTATGGCCGTTTTTGGCTGAGCACTCGAAATGCTTCACGCCGAAGTGGTCGGCGGCAGCTTGCCCATCCTCACCAGACACCGCCCGGTTTGGCATGTCTCGTTTATTGCCAACCAGACACTTGTGCACATTGGGTGTTGCATGCTTTGCAATGTTTTCCATCCAGTACTGAACATCTGCGAAAACTCGTGCGTTGTTGAGCCGCGCAGGCACCACGCGGGCAGAAAACTGCTTGGCTGCTCGCTGCAAACGTACTTTGAAAGGAACCACCATCTGCTTGAGAAACGTCATACACCAGCACGATGCCGTGGGCGCCTTTGTAATACGCCTGCGTGATGACATGGAATCGGTCTTGACCAGCAGTGTCCCATATTTGAAATTTCACTCGTTTGCCTTGGATCTCCAGCATTTCCGTCTTGAACGCGACTCTGCGCAGATGAAGCCAGCTGTGTGAAGCCGCCGTGGCGGCCTCAATTCCCTTCAAAACGTACCCAGCAGTGGGCATCATGTTTGCACTGAATTTGTTATCAGCATACCGAAGCAACATACTTGTCTTTCCGACTCCTGCAAACAATCGCTTGTTCATGAAAGCTGAAGCTCTGCCTCGCACGCGGACGGGTCATGATCAGGAGATTCTAGCAAGCTGCCGAGAGTGCAGCAAATAACGCAGAGGACTCACCACCGTCGCCAAGAAGCAAGATCTTGATGACCATATCGTGTTCAGGTGCAGTTTTTGCAGATGTTGGCACGGATGCCCGTCGGATCACACCGCTTGAGGCCGACGCTGCTGCCGCAGCCTCCTCTTCAGCTAACAGTGCCTCTGCCAACAGAGAATCATCCACTGGCCCTGAGCGTCGCTTAGCACCAGGAGGCCCTTCTGGTTCGAGAGAATTCAAAATTTTCAGTGTTCGACGAGACAGCTGCCCATCACCAGGCTTCCGTGGCCCAGACGATGCAGCCGGAGCTGATGGGGCAGACGAGGTTTGAGCTGTGCCTCCGTTGCCAACAGCTGCGTCAATCTCTGAGATCATCAAGTCGTCATCTGCAGCAAAACTTTCACTGCGATTACGGCCCCGAACACGCTCTCCGATCGAAGGTGGGTCCACACGAATATGAGCATGCTCATCAGCGTCCTGCGTGGCGGCCATTCCAATGGTTGCGGAAATTGTGAAGCAGCGTAGCGAGCACAAGCCAGTCTTGCTTGGAGCTCAAGCTGGGTTGCTACAAGAGGTACCGCAAGGGACAGTGTCCACAAGAATCTGTTTTTGCTTTGAGCCGATCTGTTTGACTGACAAGACTCCCAGACTCCATGGCATCTGCAGTGCTTTTTTAGTCCCCCACATTTCTCCCCCAGGCAACCCATTCGGTTGTGAGGAAAGCTGCGATTTAACGACCTGCTCTGGCATACAAGCACCACAGGGCGCACCACTTGTAACTGATGGAGTGGTGTTGTAGTCCCATTCATGCCTCGTGGCAGTTGTTGATTCATGAGTTCCAATACAGTGAGCGATTACAAAAATCTTGAGTCCGTTGTGCAGGGGGCAGCCGCCGTCATTCTGCTTGAAAACTGTGCGAGGCCGACAAAGCAACGCCCTTAACTTCAATCAGAATTTGGCATAAGTGGTCAGGTCTGCTCTGCATGCTTTCTGTTTAGTTGTAAAGACTCGATATCTGACGAGGTAAACACGCCAAAACTGGACAATCTGCAGCGGGGAAATCGTTTTCCGTATCAAAAACACTCAGCATCAGCGATTCAAGGTGCCATATTGAATCGTACTACTAACCTGTAAATTTAGCATGGCTTCCGAAAGCCAGGATGACAATTTGCTGCGTAAGTTGTTGCCGCCTGTCCTCTTGGGAAGTATCTCGAACCTTGAGGACGATGGCAAATATGCCAAGTGCTGCTGAACAACACAACACCCCTAGCCTACATGCAGTTAAAGTTGGTGCGTAATGCTTTGTGGATCAGTGACGCATGGGCTGTCAGGAAGGTGCCATGGTTGCTGCCAACGGTGGCAGTGCTTTGTCGCATTCGTGAACTCTTGGCACATCAGCTATACACATGAGGTACATTTGTGTGCAGGCATCGTTGGAGATTCCGGTGTTGGAAAAACATCTCTTATGGTCAAGTACGTGGAGGGGCGCTTCGACACTGATTACAATGAGACCATTGGCGTGCAATTTCTGGAGAAGCAGCTCAATGCAGCAGGTACGCAGATTCCTATACATCGCCCTTTGCTGTCATTTCATGCACACAGTGGCTTTTCATGCGTTGCATTTTTCCAGGAACTAACATCATTATGAGTCTATGGGACTTGGGCGGAGCAAAGCAATTCACCACTATGCTGCCCATGGTGTGCGTGGACGCAGTGGCCATGCTGTTCTTGTTTTCCCTGGACAAACCAGAGTCTCTAGACAGCGTAAAGGAGTGGTACCGCCAAGTGCGGGCTTTGAATCAGGTACGCGCCCCTCCCTTCTCGCAGCCCCCCCACTCCTCCCCCCGTCAGCAACCTCACCAGGCTTGGCCACACACCCTTCTCGTCGTCGCAGACTTGTGTGCCCATCCTTGTGGGCACCAAATTTGATTCGTTCTACGGACAGGAGGAGGCGGACAAGGCTCCGATCATCAAGAAAGCGCGGAAGTACGCTAAAAGTATGCGGGCGCCCCTCGTCTTCGTGTCGTCCTCTCACGGAATCAATGTCTCAAAGTTGTTCAAATTGGTGTTTTTCCGAGTGTTGGATGTGCCGTGCACCATTTCTGAGAAAACTGCCGACCACGAGCCATTGCTGGAGTACTCGAAGGCTGCTGCTGCTGCCGCTGCCGCCGCTGCAGAGGCCGGCTCCAAGGGAGCCCCGGAAGCTGCAGCTGCCCCCAAGGAATGATCAGCATGCAAATGATGTGGCGGCTGCACCCACGGCAAGTCCGTTTCTGATGTGTGTTCCGGCTTGGTGCATGGGGGCGGCCTGCTGCATTGCCACGCCGGTCATGCCATGACTGCGCCAATTCGAAGAAGATGAGTGAAGGTACTGGTATGTTCATTGTAGGCAATGCTGCTCTTCAGATCGGTATGGTAGCAGCGAGTGCAGTGTTGTGCCTTGGGGGGGGGCTGCAAACTGTCAATTGGGGGGGCAGCGGGCCACCGAAATTCTGCCCAGTGGATCAAGGCCAAGATCCTCAAATCAACACCACAAGTACCTCGGCATTTCATTGTGTTGATTCATTCCACGTGCTTTCCTCCTTTTGTTTCTGCTGCAACACAACAGGAAGCGCAGCACACGGAGCTGTCACTGCTGTTGCCGCTGCTGTATTGTCCTCGCTGCATCCACTCCATCCAAGTTTTGGCCTAGCTGTCACTGTTGCACAACCCAAGCAGAGCCGATCAGGATATAGTCCAACATGGTTGGTACACTTGCAACTGCAGGTGCGTTGACCTTCTGTGTACAAAGAAGCATGACAACAAAACAGCGAGGATTTTCCCCAAAAATGCGATAGGGCTTGCTTCCCCACAGCCAAAATGAAACGGTTTCGCACGCCAGCATTATTAAATAACTCACAGCATGCTTGCAGGCTTTGATCAACAAATTATTCTTTGGGACCCCACAACTGGTGCCAGCTGGCTCACCATTCCGTACAAAGATAGCCACGACAAGGTATGCAGCCTCCAAGTTTCTGCTCATCGCTAACAACTAACCAGCCAAACACACAGCAAATAAACAAGTTGCAATTTGTTCCCGAAAGCACACATTTGGCGGTTGGTGGATTCAATACGGTGAAGCTGTACGATGTGGCATCCGGATCTGTGGAGCCCGTGAGTTGATAGCTGCTTCTTGCAAAGCCTTCACACACGATCGTTACACTTTCGTGCAGATTGCAAAGTTTGAAGGACACAAGAACAATATCACCCATGTTGGGTTCCACCGCGCTGGCAAGTGGATGTACACTTCCTCTGAAGATGGCACTGTGAAAGTTTGGGACATGAGGTGCGGCTTACCACGCCGGCCTGCTTTGCAATTTGCCCATGCACTGCGCTGCGAAACACCACTCATTGCTGTGCACAGAGCGAAGAAATACCAGCGTGATTTTAAGCACCCAGGACCTGTGAATGCTGCTGCACTGCACCCGAATCAAGGCGAAATCATTGCTGGAGACACACGGGGAAATGTCTGTGTGTGGGACTTGGGCACAGCGAAGCTCAGCACAGCGCTGCGACCTGAACCAGATGTTCCAGTGCAGGCGCTCAGCATTGCTGAAGATAATTCTGCACTTGCTGCCGCTACCAATTCCGGCACTGTGTATGTGTGGGCCCCACCTGGAGACGCCGCAGGCTACACCCCAGTGCACCAACTGCAGGCTCACCGCTCGTATGTTCTCAGTGTGAAACTGTCCCCAGATGGAACACATATGGCCACATGTTCCGCTGACAAAACTGTTAAGCTCTGGGATGCCGCGCACGACTTTGCCCCCAGCGGCACCCTCACGGGTCACAGTTCCTGGGTGTGGGATGCAAACTTCACAGTGGATGGGCAGTATCTGGTGACAGCCAGCAGCGACAAAACAGCCAAGCTGTGGGAGGTGGCCACTTGTGAGTGCGTGCATACCTACTCTGGTCACAGCCTGGGTTTGCAGGCTGCCGCCCTGGCGGACGAGATGAGCCCCGGGGAGGGGGGGTCGAGGGGGGTCAGCATGGCATCGGCTGCTGCATCAGAGTGATGTGCTTGCACTGATGCATGCACTTGTTGCGGCGGCTGCGTCTTTGCATGTTGGCGCCCCTTGGTGTGTCAGCCCCGCTATCACGCCATGCCCACGCTGTGTGTGACATCCACTGCCCCAGCAATGGGCAGGGAGCAGCACAAGACATGTCTCAGTTCCATGGTGTGATTGATGAATGTATTCCAAACGTGCAATGCAGCGCAAGATGAGCTCCGATGGACAAGCCACAGTACACTTATGCAAGCAAATCGATGGCTGGCACAGGAGATCACACCATGAGCCGTGTCCTGGCGGTCGGCCGGCGTTTCGCAATGATCGGCAGCAAACGCATTGTGGCAGCAAATGAGCCATGCCTACACGCGCAGCGGTGTGGGGCTGCTGCTTGATGCTGTAGCACGGGGGTGCAGGGGGGCTCAACTGCGTGCACCCCCCCCTGCAGCGCGGCGCTGTCCTGCTCCCTCGCCCTCCCCGCCACCGCCACCGCCGCCGCCGCCTGCGAAGAGAAATACCGCTCCACCGATCATGATATAGGTGCCGTACTTTTGCCAAAAGGTGGGAAGGGGGGCCTCCGCTTTGGCGGCGCCCGTGGTGGGGTCAACTGACGCACCCCCCTCAGAGTTCGTAGCAATGCGGCGCTGGCCCATGTACGGGGCGCCCCTTGTGGGCAGCTCATCGGTGTCTTCTCCCACTTTGGCAGGCACATACGCAAGGAAGGCGGCACCCATGCCGTCTTGTGCGGCAGCCAAAACGGCATCGGCTGACACTGACCAGCCTGACACAAAATCAGATGGTGCACAGCCGTCATACTTTGCTGGCAAGTCAATGTCCACATTGTCAGCGAGACCACTTCCGGGCATGCTGGCATGCAGCCGGATGCGGAATTTGAACTTGTTGTCCAGCAGGGCGCACAGTGGCACTGAAGCTGTCACAGGTGAGGAAGGCTGGCCTGTTTCCGACAACTCAGCAACTGCAATGGTCACTGGAGTTCTTGCACCCAGTTGACTGGAGGCGGACGCAAGGGCATTCGCAAAGTCTTGCGACACGACGAAGTCCAGCTTCCCCAACTTCTGGGCTCGCAGTCCATTCTCTACGCCGAATGGGACTGCAACATTTCCCAGCATAACTGCAGCTGAGCCGAGCACTTGAAGGCGCACTTCATGCTGCACACTTGAGTCATCAGCAGCAGCTCTGTGGACAATCAGCTCATTCAGTGAAGTTTACCGGGCAGCCGTGCAAAATATCTTACACGTCGACTTCGGCTGCGAAGCATGCTGTACATGCTGCTGCCAACATACACAAATGGAATGTGTGCATAGTGTCGTGAAAGACGTTGCGTCTGTGGTCTCCGCTCGCTCAGCGCGAAATGCTACAGTGAAGACGATTCTTCGTCAGTGGACACTTCCTATCGTCACGCCTTTGCACTCAGCCAACCGGGGGATGCAATTTAAATGTTGATAGAGGCATTTCAAATTGTTCCGGCACAACAATAGAGCATAAGGGCATGCACAATCTGCGCGCTACTTCCCCCGAGAAGGCTACCACCCCCCACAAAATACAGCCTGTTTCGGGGCAATTATAGATCGCACTGCTAGCCTACACCTGGAGAGGCTCAATAGATACAAATCAAGCTTGCTTTGGAAAAACCGTATATGGATGTTATTGTGTGCGAGACACCCTCTTAGCACCAACAGCGTGTTTTGCTCAACAACAACGTTTCATGCACGTTTCGGAGCCAACATGGAGCAATTCAAAGTGAGCAAACTGATCGGTTCAGGCACATATAGTAATGTTTATGAAGGCAAGATTATAAAAACAGAGCAGCCTGTTGCCCTCAAACGCATCAAGCCACACTCGCTACCTTCAAGTGATTCAGACGGTGAGAGTCCAAACAGCAGTACACCCGGGTACCATGCACCGCTTTGTATGAGATTCTGCAGAATTGCCACTGGTAGTGCGGAATGAAATCGAAGCCATGGTTTATCTACAGCACCCTCACGTGCGTGTATGTGCCTGTGGTTTCTCCTGCGCATTTCACGCAAACTCTCCGTGCAGATTCTTCGCCTTCACGGCGTGCTGAAACACGGGCCCCATGTTGTCCTGGTGCTGCAGCTGGCTGCACAATCGCTTCACCAACTACTCAGTGTGTCACCATCTGCCATATCTGAGCGTAAAGTGGCTCGAATTATGGGACATGCGTTGCGCGGGCTGGCCCACGCCCACGCGTCAGGCTGGAGCCACAGGGACATCGCACCAGGGAACGTCCTCATTTTGCCATCAGGGGACACCGTGCTGTCAGATTGGGGACAAGCCACTCGGACAGCTTCTACCTTCCAAGCTGCAGCTGCGGGCGGTGGCACCCTCCCCTCACAAGCTGCTGCGTCAGACGAAGGGGGTGCGAGCACTGCTGCGGGCAGCAGTAGCAGCCCGCAAAGGGGGGGCGCAGTGGACCCACTAGGTCTTCCGCACGACGCAGTGGGCACTCGGTGGTACAAGCCCCCCGAGGTGCTTTTAGGGGCCCCCTCGGGGGGGTCTGCCGGGGATGTGTGGGCCTTCGGAATGGTGCTGGCGGAGGTGCTGAGACAGGGGGAGCCACTGTGTGCAGGCAGCAACGACATTGCGCAGCTGGGGCTCATCATGCGGACATTTGGGAAGCCGGATGAGACACAGTGGCCTGCGGTCACGCAGCTGCCGGACTACGGGAAGCTGCAGTTTAATGTGAAGGGGGGGGCGGTTCCCCTGCACCGGCTGCTGCCCAGTGCCTCCGCGCATGCACTGGAGGCTGTACGGGGGTGTCTGCAGCTTACGCCTGCGCATCGCATAGCAGCTCGCACACTACTGAAACTGCCATTCTTCGCGGGCACTGCACATGCAGCTGCCGGCGACAAGGCAGTGTGAGAAGAGGAGCACGCTTCCAGTCAATTCACAAAACACAGCTTGAGGATCAGATTGCGGCTGCTTTTTCCGCCATCCACAGCAGTTGAGCTACCAGGCATCTACCATGATGGGTGCAGGCCCGATTCCAACGCGTAAGCGCACAACCACACAGAGCCAACGGGGGCAGACGATTTCAGCGCTGTGCCATCATGTCACAAATAGGAAACACCACCAAGTGGCTTGGTGCAGATGCATCTGCGAGCACCTCGGTGTGTGCTGATTTTGCTGCTTGCCCTGGACGGCTCGGATCACCCTCCGCCCAGCTGGGGCCGCTGGCGATGGCAAGCAGTGACCCCGTGGAGTCACACGCCAAGTGGGTGGCACACGCAAGCTTTTCCACCGATCCCTGCTTAATGTACAATTCCGACACCAAATTCCGCATGCGCTTGTCCACATCCCAGAACAGCACGGAGCCGTTGTTCGCAGCTGAGACGCACAGGGCGCCGCTGAGCAACGTTTCACGACGCTTTGCGTCTGTCATGTATCTGCTCGAGCGCGATAAGAGGTACTCGTAGTACGGTGAGGGCACACCGGGGGTGGGCGGAAGATACTCCAGGCGGGCTGCACCTGTGACCGTCCCCGCCGAGGCGGCATCGTCAGGTGACACCTCAACACTTGTGACCGACTCGTCACAGATGTCTTTCACCATGTCCATTGCAGGTCTTGCGGCAGCGGCAAGGTCCTCGCTGAAGGTTGGTGGGTCGTCCAACTCCAGAGCTGCGTGCTGCATTCCCTCGTGGTGTGGCCGGCGGTAATACAGTCGAGCTAGGTAGTCACTAGCCGCAGGCTGCATCCAGCACAGAGCCGTGGGGAGAAACGCTGTGCTGTTCTCTTCTGTTCTTGGCCCGCCGGCTCGATGGGACTTGTACGTAAACTTCTGCCGAGAGCAGTTGCCCACGTGAGTGACATTGGTGCGGGACTCAGCACCGAATGACGTCACACTACCCCAGCGCCGTGGGTTGGCAACGACCTGATTGATGCAAATCTTCAAGCTGGTATCCAGTTTAGCAAGGATTTTTAGTTTTTTTTCTGCTGTGGGTGCGAACACCTTGATTTTACACGAGGGAAACGTGGTGGTGCCGGGAGGCGGCAGGCCAGCTGCAGTGCCCAGGTAGGCCAGTGGGCCCACCACATCCAGGCATGTGTACTTGCTAAAATCATCGCTCTGTGCAAGAATCGTTTCCACGCCGTGGCTGTTGATGAGGGCTTCCGCACTGGCCATGTCCCCAGGCTGCTTGGCTAAGACCTCTCGTATTTCCCGCAGAAGCTTGCCGGAGACACCAGATGTGCAGTGCAGCGTGGTGTTATAGGTTGCGCTGATGAGTGGTGTACACAGCTCCTCACCACTGAGAACATCGCTATTCGCGGCACGGATGGCGCCAGCCTCCGCTAATGCGGCAGCTTCGAAATGCATCCAGCCGACGCCAAACACCCCCCCATCCACAGGGGTGCCGTCCGCTTTATGCAAGGTGGTAAGTGGCACAAGCACACCTTCCTTGGCAAACACCAGCGCAACTGTGTCGCTTGCGCCGCTGACTGCCAGTACGTCCTGCAGGTCATCACCTGCGCTGCAGGGGCGCCACGCGATGCTCAATATAGGAACACCAACCGGAACACTGTGCAAGAGGGTTGCGCGGATATCAGCTGTGCTGAAGGCCCCCCCTTGCCCTGTGAATGCCTGCTCCCCGCGTGTGAACACGTCTGTAACAGAGTACAGCAGCACCTGCCCTCCCCAGGTGCCTGCTGCCAGCATGTGCCGAAGCGGGTGCCACTTCAAACAACTAATATCACCAGCATCCACAGGCAGTGGAATTTGGCAAGCACCTTTGTTGAAGTGTGCAGCGCTCGTTCCACATTTCAAACGAGCCACGGGTGTGTCTGCTTGCTGGTCAGAATCGCTCACCACGCCCACAGCTGCTGTCGTGGAGTCGAAGTTATACCTCGCGTCCGCTTGTGCGAACCCATGCGTTGCACCAAAATTTGCCATAATGTTGGTCGGGCTCTAGATTCGCCAATGAATGCACACCAAAAATGTGGACAGCGGCTAGAATCGCGCAGGCAAATGCTTCTTGCAGGCAATTATTCTCCAGTGGCTCTGCGCTTTCAAACCAACTCAGGCGGTGCATGTGACATGCTAAAACAACGAGAACATGCGGAATAAAATGTTCATGCTGTCTCAACGTCGTGGCATGCCCCTGGTGCACAGGCCAAGGGAAATCCTGTGTGAGTGGGGGTGCGGCGGCTGAGGGGCAGGTGCGTGGGTGAAGTTTTGAACCCAACAACAGTGGGAAAACAAGCAGGAGGTAAATGTCATTCCAAACCCACTGCCGCATTGGACATGTAGGTGCACTTGATCCTAGAATGCTAATGATCCAAATTGCGTGCAGCAAGAAATGTCTACTGCCACGCGGCGGGCGCACTCCCTGCCTCGTGCAAAGCAGTGAGCCTACGGAATTGGATGTGTGGCTGTCAAGCACAGCCAATATGTTGCGCTTCAAATTCCGCTCATCACGGCGATGAAAAGTCCCACCAGGACGAGGATCAACACCACAATGGAGATGATCTGGCAGCGGTCTTTGGTCTTGAGCATCTTGCCGATAACTGCCAAGTTCGCGTTCATCTTGTTGTGAGTGTCATCCATCTCATCCTCCACATCCTCCAGTATGGTCTGCTGTTCCGTCAGCTCGTCATCGATGTTCTTGGCCATCTCGCCCAGTCGGGAGAGTGAGTTGTCAATGGCGGACAGGTGTTCGTCCTGGTGTTCCTCGTGTTGGCGCCGCACCTGCTGTTGGGACTGGAACACATTGGCGTGTGCTTTTTCAAACTGCGTCGTCGGCGTGGCGTCCCTGGCGGCGGAAGTTGCAGACGCCAAGCTCTGGCGCTCATCTGCCTCCTGTTTTCCTTTTGCAGCCGCGCTGTACAATTGCCCCCGCACATCACTGACTTCATCCTCGCTGGATTTCACAAAGGCCTTGCGCGCCTCAAGCTCGCTGTCGTCGATGTGAGCGAATTTGGAGCGGTCAGAGACGACCCGCTGGACCATGCCTTTGAGCATGCCCACACCCTCCTCGACACCTTTCAATTTGCTTTTGACAGCTGCAAAAGGGCACATATGTATGATAGAGGTGTGAAAGAGCATACGTTTGCTTGTGCAGCTGTGAGATGCAGTGCCCCAAAGAGAAGTGGCTTAGCGCGGCGTTTCGGGGAAAGTACTTGGCACACACCTGCATCTGCAGTTTTGAAGTCTGAACTCTCAGCCGTGTTGACCGCATGCAGGAGCGACTTCCACTTTTGCAGCAAGACGTCACATTCCTGGAAGCTCTTTTGGACGTTGCTGCAATACACATGCATGAATACTAGGCTTGGCGGGGTAGTGTGGCGGAGAGCCCTGCTGAACTTCGAGCAGGCCGTGTTGCGAAGAACTCACTCCTTGAACAGGTAGTATGGGTCTTCCGTTGCCGACATTAGCGGCTGTGATAATCTGGCACCCGAAGACATGTGGTTGTGCGCTACTTTGCGCAGGGCTCAGATTGCAGCAAGCGGCAATTGAGCACGACAGACAGCCACGGCGGCTGATCAAAAGCTGGCTTCAATTGCAGGCATAGGACAAGCCAGGCAAATTAACCAAACAGAACAATAATTTAAACTGACTTCATCCCTGGGCACCAAGCTTGTCGCCCTTCCTGCTGACATGCTGCGAGAAACTCAGCCCCCCTGAAATGGACACGGGGGAGTACCAACCTGTGTGTCTGCATACTCAGCTGTGGAGCTGAATTGCACCCCCATGCACCCCATAAGACCCCCCCCTGCGTACTCACTTCATGTACTGCGCCGCATTTGCTGCCAGGATCTTGGCGGAGGCCTTCGCGTCCTTGAACAGAGAGTCCACCTCTGTGACGTCCTCCTGGGCAATCTTGGTGCGCCCACAGGTGCTGGCCATGATGCTTGCGGGCATGAGCATCTGCACGGCGTACCGCAGGGAGGTACGGGCACCCACCTCCCCAAGAAACGCCAAGGCGCCGTCCTCCAGCTCAAGGCCTTCTGTGGCGGCGCGGATGCCCATAATCTGCACCATGTCCTCCAGGCTGTAGGGCAGGGTGCGGATGATGAGGGTGCGGTCCAGCAGGTCCACAGGCAGGCCGTGGGGGGACAGCACGTCTGTCCCCCGCACAGTGCACACCCCGCGGTTGGTGGCAAACACCACAATGGGGCTCAGCGTACTCTCCAGGGCGCGGTTCAGGTAAGTGAAGCACTCAATGTCCAGCATGTGCACCTCATCAATGAACAGCACACCCGGAACAAGCTCCGCCACGCCCGAGTCAATGTACCTGTTCACCACCTTGTTGATTTCCCCCCGAAGTTTCTCTGTGACCTCCGTGCGACGGGGCTTCATGAGGGTACCCATGACGGACATGAGGTCCTGCCCCCCCTTGGGGTTGGCATTGGCCATGTCCAGGTCGTGCAGGGTGACATCCTGGATGATCTCCTTCTTCTTGTGCACGTCGCCCTTTGGGAGGGGAACGTACTCCTCCGCCTCCAGATCGAACTCGGTCGCATATGCGTCGCAGCGACCAACACGCTTCACGCCGCCGGTGGAGGCTTCAATGTAGATGACGTCTCCCACTGACGCCTTCTCCTTCTGCAGGCCCTCGTAGATGGAGGGGTCCAGCTTCAGGGTGCGCGTGCCAGTGGTGGTTTTGAGAGTCAGCACGACATGCGCAACAGTCTTGCCATAGCCGCCCAGGGGGTTCTCGGTCTCCTCTGGGGTCAATTGGGTGATTTCGCCTTCGTAAACCTCCTTGTTCTCCTTGATTCGCAGGCCAATGGCTCGACGAAAGTTTTCCATGAGCACCTCGGTCTTCTTGACTTCGCTGGAGTACACTTCAGACCCGACCATGGGACAGAATGGCACCTGTGCAAGGATGAAAAATTGAGGTCATTTAGCCCAAACTCATGTTTGACGCAAGCAGCACAGCATGCCAGCGTTTCAAAATGTTGTGTGAAACGCCACGGCAGCCATGTCACTCTTCACTTGGCCCTGCTTCGAAACAGGTCAGGATACCAGTAAACAAATTTATGCTAAGAAACAGCATGCTGCCAGTGCTCGAAAGCCCTCCTACCAGCCTTGCATGCTGCAGCAATCACACGCACTGCCGTTGCCAGCAGCAGCAAAACGGGCGTTTCCTACTGACGAGCCAGTGCACGCACCTTGGGTCCAAGCTCCTGTGCAACGGCCAGGGCAAGAGCAGTTTTACCTGTTCCAGGTGCACCTGCTAGCAGCAGGGCACGTCCAGCCATCTTCTTGGATTTGATGAGCTCCACGACGATTCCAGCAGCCTGCGAAACACCACAATGCGGGATTTGCCGGTTTCAGGCAAAAGCAAGCGGGCATACCTCCCGGGCCTTCTGCTGGCCAACAAGGCCACTAGACACAGGCTGTGCTGCGCCTGTATCATCAAGTCCCAATCCCTTGATGTGCGTGTGCACAGCGATACGCTGAGTTCGCTGCGTAGATTTCACTTCTTCGATCCGCATGGTGCTTTCAAGCGAGCAAGAGTGTGAAGCCAACTAATGCAATCGACAAGAAAGCATTGAGCACAACTGTTTTTGTTGCGGGCTCGTAAATCAAAATGAATTTCTGATTGCAGTGCGTTGTTGTAGTGTTATCATCGTACCCAACTTCGCTTAGGTGCAGGGAGGGTGCAGGGGGCATGCCGGCCCACAGGCAGCAGTCCCCGAAGCAGCATGCAGGGGGCAGCTGTAGTCCCATGAACCATGACTGATTTTTTCATCTCCACAGCCGGCTGCCGCTGGGCATCACAGCCTTCACTGCCCGGCACTTGCCCCCCTGCCTCGTCCCACAGGACACTGTAGCGCAAGAGATGGTAAGCAGAGAGGGGACTATGTGGGGGCTGATTGCCTTCCCCCGCTGCCCCCCAGGCCTGCTTCGCGGCAAGAGATCTCTAGACGCCAAGCCATGCAGGGTCCCGGGGGGCACCGGCACATGGGCAGGTGCAGGCCACATATCGAGCCGCCTGGAACGTTAGGCCTGCACGCTTGTGTTTAAAATGTTATAATTAACGTTGCAATGCACTCTACGTCAATGGAGGCTGCCTGAGTGCGCCGCAGCTAGCCCCGGGCCCCCGCCCCCCCTGGACGGGCAGACAGGAGATCCATGCCGCCATGAAGGCACACAAATCGCCGGCATATGGCCACCCAGGCAACTTGCAAATGTGCGGTAGTGTGCACGTGTGCTCGCTTTCAAGCTCATGATCAAGCGTTTTGAGATCTGTCCTTCCATGGGGCTTTCGCGCGCCTCTCATGATCAATTGCGGAGTCTTGCGGATGCCTCCTCAGGGGATACACCATTTAGGGGCTTTGGTAGCTGGCATGGCCCCCTGGACGTTTGGCGGCTGTTCTGATATGTGTGGACGGTTTCAGAACTGCCTCCGAGCCAGTTGATGCAATAACAACGGCGAGCTAGCAAATCGCTGCAGACGATCGCGATCGACGCAAAGTGAAACCGCATTTTTCTCAAGAATTGCCAATCATGAGCCAGGTATATGCGAATGAGTGTTGCGGAAAAAGCAAGGATGCCTGCCGTGCATGCGTTGACAAAGCAAGCTTCAGGGGCTTTGCGCATGCTGGGCAGCCGTGGGGCCAGTCGGCTGGCGCACGGCGATGGGCTGCACTGGTGGGGTGGTGGTGGGCGGTGGGACTTGCATGCAGCCCGCGTCGT
>Ga0307982_1001098_pt1 | contig 21644 bp, 12 predicted proteins | sample OrgLakmetagen989_FD_201847 | JGI IMG/M metagenome (GOLD analysis project Ga0307982, IMG submission 201847) | Saline water microbial communities from Organic Lake, Antarctica - #989 | ecosystem: Environmental > Aquatic > Non-marine Saline and Alkaline > Saline | place: Antarctica: Organic Lake... | reverse complement strand
TTGAGTCCCGCATGAGCATGACCATGATGATGAGTCTGCGGGGCTCAAAACATCGTACTGTCAACCCCATGATGCCGTAACGGCAGCCCCCGTCGAATCCCAAAGCTACCTAATCTAAGCAGAATGCGCCTAGCCAGCGCAGCGTTCAAGACAACAGGTTGCACCGACATCAAAGCATCTGCATGTCACGAACTTCAGTCGGTTTTAATACCACGGTGTCAACAAGCCGAATACTGTATGCGTTGAGTCAACACACCAATGGATACTTTTCGACGGCTGCCTGTCCCGAAGACATTCAACTACCAGCCTGACATTCCTCAAAATATTCGTGATGTTGTGACTGGTTCTTCGGAGCCAGTTCAAGGCAACCACCTCCTCTACACAGCAGCCACAGCTCGGGCGGCAGCTGCCTCAACGCAAGAAAGTGACGAGCTTTCAGCTGCTGCCTTGCACGTTGAGCAGCTGCTGCAGGATGTACACGACGCAAAAGTGTCGTGTTCGATACAGCGTGATCGTGGAGTAGTGCTGAAATTCGTTGTGGCTCGGCAAGCCGGCAAACCTGCGTTTGCTGCCTTGGTGTGGGACACGGCAGTACACCACGCATGCCGCGCCCAGGCAGACAAAGTTGCCATCAAGCTGGGCATCCCACCCGAGCAACTAGACATGGTGATACAACAGATGGGGGCTGCAGCACCAAGCCCAAACAGAGACAGGTCCGCATCCAGCGTATCTGCGCCGGACTCACATGCTGCGCAGTAAATCTTCCACGGCACTCGGGCGGTACTGCCCACTGGCAGAGTCCTCCACCCAAACCAGCCCCTTGGCGAAGAACACGTTGCGCTGTCCAAGCACGAACACTTGCTGTCCATTGATCTTCTTCCCCTGCCTGGCCGGCAAGAACTCGAGTCCGCGCTGTGCAGCCACGTGTGCTGTTGCCTCCTGCAAGCTAAGCTGTGGTGCATCCGCACTGCCCCAAGCAGCGCCCCCAGGGACACCTGTGCGAGCAAAAGCTCCATCCGGGGGCCGTGCTTTCGTCTGGGTACTCTGCGGGACTGGCTCCTTCAAGGACCCCCCCCCACTTACAACCAGGCGCCCCCTCGTCTCCTCCAGCGGCAGCGGCAGCGGCAGCGTCGGCAAAGCAGCATCCACCTGCACATCCAGTGCCTTGGAGGCAGCGATGCTGGCCACGCGCAGAAGCAACAGGACGAATTTCTGCACCACGGTGGCTTGGGACACCACCAGGGGCAGGGAGTCCATGAAGGTGCTCAAGTGCTGTGTGGTGTCGCGTAGGGGGGTATTTTGCTGGAAGGCTGCATTAGCCGCCGCCACCCAACTTGGCAAGTAGTCGGTGCACAGCAGAGCCACCATCTCTGCATCCGGCAGGACCTCGGCCCACTGAAACACCAGGTGCACTGCTGGCGACACGTGCCACCAGTGACCTGAGTCACGCATGCTGGCAGCCTCATTTTTCAGCAATGCCACCAGCTTGGGCGTCACACAGCGGGAGAGCGCTTGCTGCAGGGGCTTCGGCGGCAGCAGTGCCGCCAATTTCCGCACCATGGGCTCTGCTGAAGCGTCACTTGGTTCCCAGTCCGCCAGCGCACTTTGCACTTTTGCCACAGCTGTGCGCAGGCCGCCCTCCAGTTGAACATACGCCTCGGGGACCCCCTTCCACAGGGACAGCCAGGCAAAGAGCGGCACGGGGTCTGTGGCGGGCGTCCAGTCCTCAAGAGCCCGATGCACAGTAGGCAACACATCCAGCTGCAGCCAGCGCTCTAGGGGCGCTGGGGCCAGAATAACAGCATCAGCTTCACCTTGGCTGCTGTCAAACACTGCCCTAAGAAAGGCCACCACAGGACTGGATTGTGAGCGCGGGTCCCACTCAGATTGGTGCATCAGGGCGCGCAGCCTGGGGACCAGTGATGCGCTGCATGCAGCCGCACAGGCTTTGTACAGCTCGGTGGAGTGATCCACACCGTCATCTGAGTCACCTTCGGCACTACCACGGGCACCCACATCAGCTTCGTGCAGTCGCAATGCGACAAGCTCCACAAATTTGCTGCAAGCCCGCAGAAAGTGCAGAAGAGCTTCAATGTCGCCGTGGTCCGTCACACCCCAGCTTTTGTGCACTGCAGAGTGAAGCACCTCTGCCAGCACACCAGGGATCACTGCTGGCAGCTGCAGTCGAATGCACACGGCCGTGTGCCCCAGAAATAGTGCCGCCATCGCACCCAGCACGCACTCAGCACAAGCCCACACTTGCGCCGCAGCCGCAGCGCCAGTGGACTCCAGAGCCTCCACAAGGACTTGCCATGCAGACTGTGCAGCCTCCAGTGTCTGGACCTGCCCTTGGGCCGACTCCACTGCTTCTTGCAGTAGCCTGGAGTCACTGCGCACAGTGGCCAGGCGGCGCTTCGTGCCCAGGAGTTTGCTGTTGGCGCCTTTGACATCTGCTTCTGCTGCACCCAATAAAGTACCCAAGTTGAAGAGCAGCTCCTGCCCCAGGCCTGCCGGGCCAGATGCAAGGGGGTCGCGGCCCCTCCGTGCCCCCCGCCGGCGGCCGGGGTGAGGGGCCCCTTCCGAAGATGTGAACAGGTCGCTGACAGAGGACACTACCCGTGCTGTGCCTTGTGTCATGTCAACTATGACTGGGCCAGCTGCTCCGCCCGAGGCAGCATTGTCAGACGTAGCTGCTGTGCCGGCTAACAGCTCGGCAGCTGTGCGGTATACACGGCGAGGGCGCTTTCGAGATGCAACCCGCCCACCCCCAGCCAGGGACAATTCCTCATCTGAGTCTAATCCAGAGTCGCCGCTGCTGCTGTCGTCGCTCCTCGGCCTCTTTGGCGCGTTTGGGTCAGTAGCTCGCAATTCCTTCACAAGCTCACGGTTTTGCTTCAAATGAGTCGCCTCTTTGAAGCCTCCAGCTCCCAGGCCCAGTTTATCTGGACGTGCTTTTACAGCAACAGGTTGTGACATTCCTTGCTCGTTCTTGCCGAGACGTCCTTTGAATCCAAACTTGCTCAAGTACTTCGCTGCAAAGCCACTTGTGTGCTTTTGCCACTTCGCAGCTTCTGCTGGCAGCGATGTAGAAGCAGAGCCAATTGATGGTCGCGACCTGAATTTATCGTCTCTATCGTGGGCCTCCTCTGCCTTGGTGCTTGATACGCCCTGTGCAACAAAAGAGACGCGGCCTGTGGTGGAGCTGCGGATTTTGGAAGATCGATCAATGCCTTGCCGCTGCTGTTCATCACCTGAAGAGGCTATGCCGCTGGCATCACTTCCATCAGAAGCATACAACTCATTGCCGTAGTCGTCATGGCGGCTGCCGAATCCCAGGCCTCTGCCTGCCATGCCTGTCTGCAGGCGAATGAACCTCTCGTCGAGAAGACAGGAAGATGAAGAATGCTCTGCAACAGTAGCGAAGATCTGCGACTTTCTCTTCCACTGCCCTCAGTTTGAATGCCTTTATCAATTTTATGACAGTGGGGCTTGTATATTTAATGTATTTTCTAGCGACATCAACTCGACCGAGCTCGAGGCACGCAATCCCTTGACCCCACTCAGAGGGGGGTATGCAGGATATCTAAACTTGTGAGAGGTTTACCGCAGCACCAATCACGAAACAGTTGCACAAAGCAACTGCTGCGGCAGTTCAGGTTTGGGCAGCAAGGCCAGGGGATTGTTGTGTGAAGACCAACAAGGCTCGGTTCCTGGCTTGCTTGGTGTGCCCATCGTCGCGGCACTGTGACACCAGTTGTAGATCCTAGGTATCACCAGCACCAGGCGGAATGATTTGTGGCCTGGCATTGGCCATCAGCCGGTGGATTAGGCTGGCAACTTGTGTGAACTGGCTATCGTGAGCAACTGGCCCACCATTCCAGGCAGAAAGGTGATAGGGGGGGGGGCGCTCAGCCCCACACACAAAATCAAATGGCATTCTGCCTACTGGTGTATCAAATGGCATTCTGCCTACTTTGTGTCTCCTGTGAGCCGGTCCCCGAAGATGCCGTTTGTCTGTTTGCATTCAGATCTTGTTGTGCCTGGGTGTGTGTGCAGCAGCTCAGCTCCGCCCTTCACTATTTCACAATATGCCGAGAATGACATTCTCCGCTGCTCATCAGCCCCTCCTGCTGGCTGGGCCTCTCGACGCTGGGCCCCTTCGGCCCTCCAACGAGGGCAGAGTGGGGAGGACCGGCCATTTTTTACGAGAAGATGCTGATACAGAGACTGTCCACAGATGCTGATAAAGAGTGGGTTTAGGGGTCCCAGTGCCAGCGGCAGCGGCAGCCCCAGTGCATCCAGCAGTGTCACCGCCACCGTCAGCGGCACTCCCAGCAGTGACGCGACAGCCTCTGTATCTGCATCTATGGGCAGCTCCCCATCGGCCTCCCGCAGTGCTGCTGTGAGTGTCAGCGGCAGTCCTAGTGCCAGTGCCAGCGGCAGTCGGTGTGATCAAACAATTCGCTACGGTCGCTTCTTTGTCCTCACACCCCCCCCGCGTGGGGACCATGGGCGGCGGACCTTGCTTGCAGAGAGAACTGTCACATTCCTCAACCTAATAAAAATCAGCGAAGCATTGAACTCCACACAGCCATACCTATTTTGAGGTAGAGTCATATCTTGCCATCAAATTTCTCTGGCCCAGCTGCGGGCGATTTCATCATTTCACCCGGTTTTCTCGAGTTCACTTGCACAATGGCCTTAGCAATTGCGACCCGCTCTATGCTGGGACGTTTCATGCGGAATACGCCCCACACTCGTTCTTTCGCCTCACTGGGTGACATGGATATTAGTCCGCAAATGGATGCTTCGTCCACTTCTGTCGATGCTTGGGACGATTTCGGGTACCAGGTCAGCACAATCAACAGACAGCTACGAGCCGCGTATGAACGTGTATACGTACAGGTTAATGGCATCTACATGCGTGGCAGTGTGCTGTGCTTCCCCACCTTCACGATGTTGTGGGATGTGCAGCAGGTGAGTTGGCTGGTCGAAACGCTGACGAAACTCTCTGAAGCATGACGTCACGTATCCTGCAGGTTGATCAAATCACCAAAGAAAGCCTCTCTCCGGTATTCATGTTTCAACCACAGCCCAGTAGGTGCTACATTTGGCTGCACGGGTTGCTGTGCTGCACGCGCTTTTGCACAGAAGTCTTGCTCGTTGGCACTGGCGAGGAGATGCTCAATATTGACCCCACTCTGTTTGGTCATTTTTCACGACAGGGCATTTCCATTGAGCACATGTCATCTGTATGTTTCCATGACTGTGTCATATTTCTTGGGTGCCTCACGCTTGTTCTACGCAGCACAACGCAATGGCCACTTTCAACATTTTGAATCAGGAAGGACGGCCTGCCGCTGCCGCACTGCTCTGCCGCACTCCCGTGTCTCGCGATGAGGCCTGCTTCTACACAAATGGCACACACGACCACGTGGACCAGCTACGTGAGAGCTCCCCAGAGCTCGGCTACGATGTGTATGACATGACCAAAACCCCCAAGGGCCAAGCCACGCGCTCCGGCGACCTCGTCAGCGGCGCCTTTGAGGAGCGGCGCCGCGCAGTGGAGCAGTTTGGACAGGGCGGCAGAACAGTGAAGTTTTTGGAAGAGAGCACCAACGCGAAGGGCACAGCAGTGCGGTCACATTTGAATGACTGATCCTTCGTTTCATCGGTACAGTCGCGGACGGCGAAGCCCAGCGCTCACTCGCTGACAAGCGCGGCATTGGTGCACTTGCGCAAGTGCTGCTGCATCGGGTTTTTCATTTTTGTGGCACTGCAGGTAGCTGGCAGTCATGAAGAAAAGTGCAAAGCAGTGAAATTCAGAGTTGGCCTGGCTGAACCCCCTTGGAGTCCGTCGAATCCCTGGCTGAACTTGCGCCTTGCAGTGCATGAACCTGCTTGACATTAAATTCAGCAATAGAGCTTTGTATCGGGATCTGCCGTCGCCAAGTCCCCAGTCGAGTGTTGCCCACACTTTTTGTGTATCGATTCTCATCAGCTTTCATAAAAAGCAAAATGGAATCGCAGAAAGCAGCAGCTGGTCTGGACAAGGTCACAGACCACGTTGAAGATAGCTCCGTCGGGGTTGATGCTGAAGAGGAGCTCAAAGCTGTACGCTATGCTGTTGTGTCCTGCCTGTGCCGCCGTGTTTTCATCAATTTCCGCGCTCTCACAGGCAATGGAGGAATACACAGCATCAGAGAAGCAGAAGAAGAAGGCTACCATTATGCAGTGAGTAGATTTATCCTTATCACTACCATATGTGTTGACACTCGCCTCTCTGTCTACAGTAATCTTTCTCTCGCCCGCGTCACTTTGGACCCCAAGGACGTGGAGGTCGTTGCTTCAGAGTTCGCCCTGCCCGCCAGCGCTGCTGAGCACGTCCTCAAGGAGGCCAAGGGTGACTTAGAAGCAGCCTTGCGCAGTCTTGTTGCAGCCGGCAACGTTGTCGGTGTCGCCATGACACGCAGCGAGCTGGCTGCAGTCAGCAAGGCAGCAGTCATGAAGGACTCCAACGTCCAACCAAGCGACTGATGTGCCGGATATCTGCCCATGGCTAGTGTTGACTGCCCTCTATTCAATGCACACACGTGCCGGCCACCTCAGCAGCCGGTCTGATTGTGCACCCCAGTTAGCAACGGCTGGAGGCTGGCGGGCCTGTTCTGGAGGACTCAAGCGAGCACAGGCCGAGTGTACTGTCGGTCTCGCAGCTTGCGGCTTTGTTTTGGACAAATGCACCCAGCGTGAATCGCAATGCATACTTGGCATTTTCCGAGTCCGTCGTTCGCACAGCTGGATTGCCCTAAAGAGGGGGGTTCGCTGTGGTTTGCAGACCAACACCCTCAGTGACTGAATTCAAATAACTACACCCCAGTGTTTGGTTGCGCAAATTAGTTGCCAAAATGTATAGGTATCTTGTCAGGCACTACCCAACTGTTGTTCGACAAGAGAAACCCCTCACCAGAGCGTAGGCTGTTGTGTGCGGAAATTGTGTGAACACAGTATGCAGCGTGTTGTGCACCGTGCGGTCCACGCTTTGGTCCGCATCACCAGCAACCACTCACATAGCTCTATGAAGCTGTTGCGCCATGCCTCTTGTGGTGCAACAGTGTCAAGGTCTCGCCTGTGGGGTGCCCGCGGGCTTGCAACCGCTACGGATGATGTGCAGGATAGACTTCGAAGTTCCCTCTTGGCTCGTGACGTGAGCAGTTGCGTCGCTGCGTTTCAAGATGCGTGCACCCAGTCTGCATCCATTTCTTTGGATGAGCTTGCCTCTTTGTTTTCTCTATTTGTGTCATCTGGTAGCTCTGATGCTGCAGCATCTGCAGTGGCCGCCTTGGGTATTCTCGTGCGCACGCCTGCCAGCAGCAGCCCACAGCAGCGCATGGCGGGCATTGAGCAGACTCTAGTGGATGCACTGTCTGTATCTCCTTCCATCGAGACCCTGCATGCACTGGTGCCAGTGCTGCAGAGTGCATCCGTATCGGACCCCCCTTCACCCCTTCTGGAGGCTGCTTCTCGGGCGATTTTGGACGAGCTGGCGACCAGGCAGGACTTCACCGGCATGCGCAAGGTGCTGGATGCGATGTCTGCTTATGCCTGCGCTCCTACGGCTGCAGCGGCGCAGGCATGGATGGCGTGGCTGCAGCAGCAGGGGCGGCACTCCGAGGCGCTGGTGGTGTTTGACCGCCTGTACAGCCAGGGCATGCCCCTGCAAGACGACTGCCTGCAGATGGCGCTGCTCAGCTGCAGGCAGCTGAACGAGCCCCAGCGGGGCATGCGGTACTGGCGCGCAGTGCAGACACGGGAGCGGCTGGCGGGGGGGGGCGGCGCCCACACCATGCCCCTGCTGCAGCGACTGGGGGGGGGGCAGCCTGGGGCAGACGCTGCGGCAGCAGCGCTTCCCGAGCCATTTGTGCCCTCGGCTCATAGCTGGGAGAGCTTCATCGCGTGCTGTGCCGACGCGGGGCAGAGGGGGGTAGCCATGGATGCCCTGTACCAAATGCGGGATGTGGGTATCGCCCCCACAGCTGGGGCATTCTGCGAGGCCATTCGGGCGTGTGCAGTGGCGGGCGCGCCCCCCATGGCGCTGTCCTTGTTTGATGAAGCGCGCAGTCTGGGGCTGCAGTTGCCTGCTGGGGTGTATGCCCACCTCCTGCAGGCCGCCGTGGAGAAAGCAAGTGTGGACACCGCTGCAGAGGTGCTGCTGCTGTGGACAGGGGCCCTCAGCCAGCAAGGGGCCCCCCTTACCCCGGAGCAGTGCGGGACACTGGAGCAGCTGCACACGCTGTCCTTACGAGCAGTGCTGAGAGCCAGCACCAAGGAGGAGGAGCGAGCTCGACGGCTGCCCCCAGCTTTGAGGGGGGGTGCAGCGGGGGCAAAGGGGCCCATCGCAACCCCAGACCCCGACGATGAAGTGGCAGCTGCGGCATTTGAGCCAACAGAGGCCCCCCTTGCACCCGCTTATTCCGCACTGCGCCCCCCCCGCCAGCCGGTCGTGTTTGATGCCACGTCCCTGCTCGCAGTGAGCGGTGACTCAGTCGCTCAAGACACCGCTGCTGGAGTGTATGGACGCCGCAGCACTGTGCCTGCCTGTCGAGAGGCTGGCCTGCAAGCTGAGTACCCAGTGGTGGGAGACGTGGTGACGGATATTGCTGCACTGCACACGGTGCTGTTTGGGCAACTGAGCGATAGCGCCACCCCCCTCACTGCACAGCTGCAGGGGGCCTTGATGGAGTACAAGGCACTTCACTCCATTCCAGTGGCCAGCGCCTTTGGTGGCAGTGACAGACAGGTGGAGCTTGCCTGGGGGCAATCAGTGGAGGCATTTTTGGAAAACGCAAACGCAGAGCAGGAGTGGGCCCCCTTTGCCCCAGTTTGGCCCTGGGCGAGGGGGGAGCAGGGGGGTTCCGCGCAGGGTCGCACAGATGTGGCAGTGCCGACACACATGCTGCCAGGCAGCGCGACCTCTCTGCAGGGGGTGCCCGTGCTTGACACGCAGCCCGATCTCCCCCCAGCCACCGTGACTGGCATTTCCGATAGTCCCGCTGACTGGCCCGGTCTTGCGCTGCGCTGGCTGCAAGATGCCCGGGCGGCAAGACGCAGCGCTGTGGCGAGTGGCCAAACCACCTCACCTTCCCTGAGCACGTGGCACTATGGGGCAGTGATCCGTGCAGCTGCTGCTGTGAGCGCGGCAGGGCATGCTGCACGCCCTGTGTGGGTGCCCTTGAGTGACGTGGCGGATTTGGCGGAAGTGCACACGGCGCGGCACGGGGCCCTGGCCATGGACAGGAACATGCTGGTGGCAGAGGCTGCTTTGGGGGCGCTGTTGGTGGATGGAGCCCCCCTTGATGAGCGCCTGCTGGCCCCCCTCATGCACTTGTACGCCTCGCCCCACCTCCGTTTGCCCCACCTGGCCCCCGCCCTGCCCAGTTCTGAGCACTCGGATGACGAAGATGAGGACAGCAGCCAAGCAGGCCCAGCAGCTGGCCTGCCAGATGACGAAGTGGAGGTGGACATTGATGGCAGCTGGCACTGGGGGCTGAATAGGGCCCGTCTGCTGCTGGGGGAGCTGGTGGCTTCCACCACCGGTGCCACCCAGGGCAGCCCTGAAGATGCAGCAGACAGCGAAGACGAAGATGGTGAAGGCGCTGCGTATGGCGAAGATGCAGCAGATGATCTTGAGGACTTGCACCTGGGGGGTGACGCTGTGCTGCTGGATGTGCTGCTGCAGCTGCCTGAGGGGGTGAGGGGGGCTGCCACCAATGTGCTCAAGGCGCTGCTGGGGGAAGACTTTGACGACACAGTGGAGTCAGGAGGGCTTGTGCCCACCACCGTGGACCACACGCGGCAGCCCTCCTTCCCATTTCCGCATGTCCCCGAGAGCTCCCAGCTGCCCATGCCAATTCCGCAAGAGGCTGTGCAGGCGGCAGTGCGGGGCTGCAGCAGCAGGGACTCATACCACTTGGGCTTCAGTCTGCTGTACAACTTGACGTTGGAACACGGAACAGTGCCTGGTCCAGCTGCCCTTGAGGCACTTCTGCAGGCGTGCTGTGACGCGGGGGCGGAGGAGGAGGCGGTGGCGTTTCTTGAGGCGGCGGCTGCGCATCAAGTGCCCATCACCCGGGACATGGGGGACATCTTGATTTCCGTGGCAGTGACCACGGACCAACCAGCAGTGGCAGAGCGCACACTGGCGGCGCTATCTGTGGGGGGGGTCCGGTTGTCCCCAGCCACCCTAGCCCTGTTAAGGGGGGCTGGAGTGATCGCAGAGCAGCATGCAGAATTTGCAGCAGATAGTGCCGCCCAGGATGCATACGAGGCGATGCTGGATGCCCAGTATGCCAAGTCCCTCAGCGTGTTTGGGCGGGATGTGCACGAGCTTGTCGCAGGGGCGACCCGTGCAGGCGGCAGCGCCGGCAGCGGCAACGACAGCGACAGTGGAGCTGACAGCGATTTGGACTGGAGCGACAGTGATGATGATGTGCTTGCACCCGAGCAGGTCGCCAGGGGCATCATGATGGAGAGCGGAGCGGCGACCGCTGGGGTGGCGGAACGGAAACTGGGGGGGGCAGTTCCGCCGGCGACACCCCGCCGGGGGAGGCGATCTGTGTTTGGCGTGGACGATGGCGAGGTCGACTTCTTTGCGGAGCCGTCCCCTGCAGTGCCCTCTGGGGGCACGGCCCTGGACGATGAGGAGGAGGAGGGGGGTGAGTGGGGGGGTGATTCGTCAGCCCTACTGCAGGAGCTGGATGAAGGGGAGATGATGCGTTACGCTGTACGAGCGCATGACAGTGACGATGACGATATTGCTGACGACGACGATTTGGCTCTGCCGAGAGGCCCCTCCGGTGCTCGAGGGGGGGGGTCAGCTGCTAGTGCCCGAGGTGGAAAAGGTACCTCCAAGCCCTCTCACGCTGCTTCAACAGGCCAGCAAACATCAAACCCCACGGGGGCGGCTGGAGATGCAGCTGCTGCGCCTGGCATGGTTGTGACGCAGCATGTGCCCGTTGTGCCCCACGGCACCACGTTGACACCCTCCCAGCGGCGGGTGCGGAAAAAGGCACTTCCGCTTGTGACTCCCGAGCAGGATGAAGACTTCAAGTCCGGCATCAATGCCCTCATTGCCGACGGCGCGCTGCCCAGCACTGGGCTTGTATCACAGTGCGGGCACTTTGTGATCCCCCTTCACGCGGGCGTGGCCATGACTGGCCCTCAGAAAAGCTGGCTGCGCTACGTACATGACGAGGGGCCCCTCATTGGCCTCACAGGGGAGGAGCTGCGGGCCATGCTGCACAAACGAGGCACTGTGCACTCGCGGCACGTGGCCGCCTGGCTGCGCAATCGCGGTTTAGCCCCCCCTAACATGGCTGCGGCCGGCAAGCGCGACGCCCTGGTTCTGCTTGCGGACCAACACGCCGATAGCGCAGAGCAGCTAGCAGAGTCACATGGCACGGCGCCGTACCTGTCGGCCGATGTGCGCAATGCCATCGTGTCTCGCCTAGGACACCTGCCGCATCTGCACCTGGGGCTACGCGTGAAGGCTGCAGGGGGGGCACTGGACGGTGCCCTGGCGTACTCCCGGCGGCTGGGGGACAAGCGCCCAGGGCAGCACTCGGAGCGCCGCAGGGCCAGGGCAGGCTTGCTGGGGGAGGCGGGGGTGATGCCCCCCCAAGGCGGCACCGACCCCCCCCCTCCAGAGGAGGAAGCCATGACTGAGGGGGAAGTCAACCGGCTGGCAGAAGACTTCCAGGAGTACTTGCCTGACGGGCTGATCTACCAGGCCGGCCGTGTGTGGACCAGTGACAGTCGGCGAGCGAGGGCTGACGAGGGCCCCTTGGCGGATTTGAGCCCCGTGGACGTGAAGCTGGAGCTGGATCTGCGCCCAAGCATCAAAGTGAAGTTCCTGCGGGCGTGGTTGGGGAATAGGGGCTTTAAGGCTGCAGGCAGCGCCTCCCGTGCCCGCCTGTACCTGCTGGTGAAGGAGGTGGCTATGCGGGACGCCCTCATGCAGGGGGCGGACGAGCTGCCCTTGTGATTGCATGCGGGGCGCCCTCGTGCAGGGGGCATACCACGTTTGAGGCCCGCGCTCGACCTGAGCAGCCGACATGTAAGGCATTGGAGCAACATGAGCGCTGAATACACCAATCAAGTATCTCCTTCGTCGCGCAGGTGCTTGTAGCTGCCCTGCTTGTGTTGCTCCAGCACAGCAGAATCTCCATGGCGCTGCGGCAAGGAATGCGCGACAACGGTCTGTTCCTACACCTGCTGTGGTGAGCCTTGACAGTGCCGCAGGTGAGCAGCCCTGGGGGGGCACCGTGTGACGCCTCACTGGTGTAAGCCCTGCAGCGGGGGGGGCGCAGCTGCCTCCGCTGCAAAAGGCAAGGTGGGGGGGCAGTAGGTATAACGGGGGGCACTAGTTGATCATTTGGTGCGGGAAAAGTTGCAAAAACTCCAAGCTTGGTTAGATCAAATAGGCCCCCCCCTCGCAAGCCTCTGCCGGCAGGGGCTTGACTACAGGGAGGCCTGACTGTCGGCTGTGGATGTCAAAGCAGGATCAAATTGTATACCGTGATAGTTCGCCGTCAATTTTTGTTGGCATCGCTTCGTTCAAAACTTACGACCGATTTTGGCAAGCCTTGCAGCCCTTGAAATACTCAACAGTGCTGGTGAATTTTTCGCTGCGGCTGTTAGAAGCAGCAATCAAGCATGGGTTGGGGCCAGTCCAAGCCTGCTAAAACAGAGGCTCTTGTCTCTGAGCAGGACAAATTTCAGCTGCGGCTGAAAGTCTCCCGCGATCGGCTTGACAAGTACATTAAAAGGGTATGCCCGCTGGTTGTAACGCCAAACACTCGCATCTTCACCTTGACTCTCTGTCGCAGACAGAGGCTGAAATCATTCAAGTTGGAATCCAGGCTAAACACATGATTGCTGAGGGAAAGAGGGTGCGTCTCTCGTTGGCAAAGAGGACAATGGAAGCTTGCCACACTTGCCGTCCGTGCAGGAGAATGCGATGAGGTTTTTGAAAATTAAGAAGTGCGTATCCGCCTCTTGTCGGCTGGTCAATGGCTGTACACTCCTGCACTTGCAGGCTGAAAAATAATGCCATGGAGGTCGCCATGGAGGGTAAGCTGCGCTTGGAGCATCTTGTAAGTTCATCGAAGTCTTTGCAGACATTTCGTAGCCTCCAGAACCTCCGCCCCAAAACCTGTCCAGCAAATCTCTCCACGCATAAACACCCTCACAGAACAATGAACTTGATCAAAAGCAGGCCCAGGTGCAAGTTCTTGAAGGGTTATCCGCGGGAACTCGGGCCCTTGAGCAAGCCCACTCCGCAATGCCTCTCACCCGCGTGGAGTCCATCTTGGGAGACGCCTCCTCAGCCATGCAAGCCCAACAAGAAGTGGACGACTTGCTCATTGCATCATCACTGTATGATCCAGCTGCAGACGACGCGTCTGTGGAGGCGGCGCTGGCTGAGCTTGACGCATCCATCGCCCATGCAGATGCACACCCCGCACAAGCAGCGCACAGCACAAGCCAGCAGGCCCCACAAGAGACACTGCATGTGGTATCCATGCCTGTGGCACCATCCCACCAGCCCATAGGGACGGCACAGCAGCAAACCCAAGCGCGCAGATCCACTGGGAGGATTGCAGCCCAAGCCCAAGCAGTGGCAAGCTAGAGTGAAAGTGCATGAACGCGCCAGGTGCATTATTCACAGTATACAGAGGGACATGCACCGTGCCTGCAGCTGCCGGCTTGCAGTGACGAGAAGGCAGTAGGCACCAGAGACACATGCAACGGCTGCGGGTACCCCGAAGCTGCAGGGGCAGGGCAGAAGGGCCAAGACGGGCCCATGCCAGGGGGGGGGGGGGGGCACTGGTGCACTGGTGTATAACACCCGTTCACAGCATGGTTCAGCCCGCTGTGCACACTTTGGCTCAAGCCTCATCCTCGCTGTCGCTTTCGTCCTCCTCCTCGGCATGCCCAGCGCCGGATGCGGCAGCGGCGGCCTGCTCGGAGCGGTACCGCGCCAGGCGGTCCAGGCGCTTCTGCAGGCGAGTGGCTGTGTACTGGTTGAAGTTCAGCTGCTTGTCCTTAGCCATGGCTTGGAATTCGCGGCCGTACCGCTTGGACAGGCGGTCCAGGTATTCGGCCTGCGGGCACAGGGGGGGGCGTGAACACACGTGCAGCGCGGGGGTGGGGGGGCTACGCATATATGCAATGAACTGAAAGGGCGATGGGTTCCGTGCTTACCTCTTCGGAACCCACACGGTTGACAGACTTGCGCCCAGGTGTATGGAGCTTGTCCTTGATGGCCTCCAAGTCTGCTCCCGAAAAAGTTGAAATGTGATTGCAACCCGCACAAAATACACATGACTCACCGACAAAAAGAGGCTCGGGACCTGATGCAGTGGCTGCAGCCGCAACGATGGAAGTGTGCGCGTTCGGGTCTCCATCGAGCTGCAGCTCAGCATAGTTTTCCTTCACTGTCTTTGTGCGGTCCCACGCTTTGCCAACAGGCTCATGGGTGAAACCCTTTGCAAATGGGTTAACAATCTTCCGTCGGGACACTTTCTTGCGCCCGGTGCTGCGCTTGATGTTCTTTCTTGCGCGAACCATGGTTCACGGGGCGAGTGCGGAATATGAAAAGCAAGATCCGCGAATGGAGACAACTGGAATCCACATTCAAGATAATATCCAGTAAATTTGCATAAATATTGGTAATAACTGGGCATTTCAATATTTGGCACATTTTTGTGTCACATTTCAGGCTGGCCCCCTCGTCAATCAGATGAGCGCCTTGCAGAGATGTCTTGCGACAGGGGGATCAAGTCTTGCGCTTATCCGCCCAGCCAACCTGTTCTATGAGCATCGCACGTTCCCGCTGAATCAGCTCACATGTTTCCAGCGGCAGGCCAGCCGAGTCTTGGATCTGCCATGCCGGAGCTGCGCTTCAACGACCACTGCAGCATGGACTGCGCACGTACCAAAAGAGCACATCAAAGTGTCCTTCGCCCGCTCAAGTGGTGCAGTACGTGACAATGTCAAGCAGTTTTCGTGGCATGATATATGCAAGTTTTCCTGCAGGGTGGCCAGAATGTCAATAAGTTGAACACAAAGGTGGAGCTGCGTTTCAACCTTGATCAGGTACGTGTGCAGCACGCGAGACCTCAGCTCCGACCTGGCAGCATCGCTTGTACAGGCGGCCTGGATCCCACCAGATGTAGCTCGGCGGCTGCAAAACATGTACAACAAGCACTGCAACAAGGAGGGTGACTTCATCGTGACTTCTGAGAAACACCGCACGTAAGGAAAAGGCAAAGCGCCGCCCCCAGCACACCCTCACTGCAAGCAAACTCAACACGCCCGCGCAGACAACACGCAAATCAACAAGATGCATTCCAAAAGCTTCAGCGCATGCTGCAGCGAGCAGCCGTGCCCCCCAAAAGCCGCAAGCAGTGGCAGGGCCTAGCTGAGGCGACCAAGGCAGCCCGCGTGGACTTTAAGAAGAAACGCTCAGAAGTGAAAGCGAGGCGACGGGGCTCCGGAGATGATTGAGCTTCAGTGCAGTATACACCACCGCATGCTGGGCAGCAGCAGTCAGGGGCCCGTCACAGGGGGGGCTCCTGTGGCAGCTTGTGCCGGCTCCCCGGAGGGGAGCTCAGCGAGTCACCGTCCAAGGAACACACTTGCACATGCAAGAACAGCAAGCACAACATGGACACTAGCAGCACCAGCATGAGTAGCAGCGCCTGCAGCCACAGGGGGCATCCCAGCGCGCCCAAGCCCATTTGAATGGCAAAGCCCAGGGGCTGCCACACCCGCATGTTCGCGTTGGCGCTGCGGCGGGCAGCGGCACTAGCAAACACACTTTCGCTCTGTAGCACAGCAGGCAGCTGCGGCTGCAGAATGCCCTCCCCAGTGGAATACACAACCATGAGGCCAAGTACCAGCGCCCAGGAGCCCACGGAGTCTGCGGCAGGCAGGGCCGAGGGGGCAGCGGTGATCAGTGCCAGGGCAGCTAGAAACATGAAGTGCGCGATCCCTGCAACGCAGAACAGACCCGACCTCCCCAGGAACGGCACCAGGCGCCCCCCCAGCATTGACACCACCCCATCCCCAAACAGCCACACACACAGCACGATAGACGAGGCACGAGTGGGCAGCAGCTGCTCGTGTCCGACGCCATCCACCACCCAGCTGTGCAGTGCTTGGGAGTACAACAGGCGGAAGTCTGTGCCCACAAACCCCATACACATCCCGCTATACAGGATGGCCGGCACAAGCAACGCCATGCGTCCACTGGTGAACACCTGGCTGATGGCACTGCAAGGATGGTCCCATGCTGCAGACATCTCCTGTGGGGACTGGGCCTGCAGGGTGGCTGGGCGGCGCTGGGGATCCTCTGCGCCCCCGTAGACCCCCCCCAGGGGAGCCCCGCTGCTGTGCAGCAGGGGGTCATGTTGCAGGCGGGATGCAGTGTGAAGCGGAACACGGCTGTGTTCCAAGAACATCACTTGGGAGGGGTTCGGGGGGGGCCACACGCCCTCGGCCTCGTCGTCAGCACTGGACATGCTACCTCGCAGGCCTGAGTGTGACGTGGCGAAGCTGCTGTGAGCCAGCAGCTGTGACGAGCTGGAGTGGCCCAGTATGCTGAAGGAGGTGCACACAGGCTGCAAGCACCACGCCAGCATTGCTCCCAAAGCGCCCAGGGCAGTCATGATGCCGAAGAGGAGGAGGGTGGAGCCACCCAGGTACACCACAAGCGTGGCCAGCAGCAGCCCCACGGCGCCAGTGGACAGGAACACACCGAAGAACACGCCGTTCAGTCGGGAGAGGGCGTCCTCCTGTGGCTCGCCTGTGGAGTCTGCCTGGGCTGCGGCGTTCTGCATGAGATAATTCGCTTGCCCAGCCCAAAGCAAAGAGGCACCAAATCCAGCGGCAGCGAAAACCGGCAAGCCCAGTGCGTATGATGGAGACATCATGAATGAAGCCACAGCCATCACATAGGGGATACTGCCAGCCCTGATGCTGCCTCGTGCGCCCAGCCACTGCACATTGCGGCCAGCCATCAGCGAGCCGCCGCTGAAACACGCATACAACACAAGCAAGCATACGTGAGCATAGGCCTCATGGGCCTCCAGAACAGTGGTGGATAAGCTTTGTGCTGCTAAATACGCTGAAAATATGAAGAAAAAGACCGCTGATAGGGTTGCCACGTTGGCTGTAGGTGACGACACCATCTCAACAAAACACGCGGGTGGCTGTAGGAGGGTCGGTCGCCCAGCTGCGTCAGCGGTGCTCAACCGAAGCTGTCTTGAAAGTTGTGAGACCCTTGATTTGCTGGGCTTGCTAAGCAGCTCGGCCGTGAAGTGGTAATACGATCACAGAAGAAGCTACCAAAGTGCACTGCCTTTCCACTCCGCCTTGTCGCGATTTACAGGTTGCGCCCGCAGAAGCGATGGTTTCGAGCCAAACGATCCTTATAAGTACAGCATGTCATGCAAAGTAAGAGTACCTTCCGCATGCCGTGGTCAAACCTAGCTGAGGGCCAGCTTCCATGCAAGGGGGGTTTCAGTATAATGCATGGGGCTGTCAATGATACTACGTCAAATTCACGGGCGTTTGCTACAAATGCAGCAATATTTGCGGCCCAAACTATACAAGATTAAGCCGAATACTTTGAAGGATGATCTTTGACTATTCCTTGCCACGCTGGCTTCGCTCAACCCCACTCAAGCAGTGCTGCAACAAATTTTGCCAGAAGCGAGCCCCCTTTGATGTCAGCCGCTCGGCCATTCGCCAGGCTTGTACGAAATAGAGTATTCCCAGCAAACTCACATATACACACTAAGCCATGCAACAAATACATTCCACAGCAGTCTAATTATCTGTGCCACTGGCGACGGCGGCTTCGACAAATTACCTCACTGGCCATCTCACAAAACGCTGAAAATCTTGCACCATGGGGGCTTCCAACAGCAAGTCTGAAAAACCTCCAGCGATTGACATCCTGCCGCCTATGTTTGAACCAGCTGCGGACAAGGTCAAACGGTGCGTATTTCCCAACCTGTCGCAGTCTTCTACATGCAAGAAATGTCTGCGCTTGCAGCTTTACGCAAACCCCGTTCGATTTTATGTATGGCAAGCACGAAATAAATTCGTTGCTAAACTACGGTGTCGCACCGCATGATGGTGGGCTTGAAGTCCATGCAAGTGTGCAGCCGGCCCCACTGCGGAATTCGGCCACCAGCAATGTGGTTGGAGTCAAGTTTGTCACAAACGACTTGTACTCACCCAAAGAAGCAGGCGTAAAGTTTCAGCACTCAGCAAGCCCAAATGCCTCGGTTGGGCATTGTGTGCGTGCGTTTATTCCAGACACGGCAAGGTCTCCCACCGGCAGCATGACTGCATGGTCTGGCGGCGGGGTGGGGTACTTGTCTGCTACAGCGCCCTCTGCTGCCGTGCAGCGCGCAGCAGCACAGTTTCCTGAAGCAGGAGCGGCACTTACAGCAATTGCTGACTCAGGTTTGGACCCACGCTCCGAGGATGGGCCCGCCCAACGGCCCAGGGCGGGCGTGGCTCCCCCGCCCACAGCCCCGCCACTCAGCGCCAGCACACCAGGAGTTGTGCTGGGCGGCAGGTGGCTGTCTCCGCACTCCAGCTCGCTGTTCGGGTTACAGCTGTGGAACACCCCTGGCACCCCCCTGTCTGTGTGGAACGCCACAGCTGTGAACAAGAACACAGTGGTGGGAGCTCAAGTGACCCTCCCCTTGCAGCCCCTGGCGACATCCATCCAAGCCATGGGAGGGGTGGCAAACGGTGGAGCCAAGGCTGGTTTTGAAAGCGCCTTGAAAGGAGGCACCGTGCAGCTGGGCTGCACCACTGGGGACCGCCCCAGCTACTTGTTTAACGTGGTGGGCGATTTCCCCCTCGCATCTGTGTGCAAGGGGGGGTCCTTGGACGGCGGCTCAGTCACCATGCGTTACCTGCACTCCATGACCAGTCGGCGGGCAGTCTACAACCCCCTGGAGGCAGTGAACGTGAAAGGGATCTGGAACTACGTGGACTTTGGGGTGGAAGTCACGCGCTCCCTTGAGGTGCAACCAAAAACCGACATCACGGCAGGCGCAGCTTGGCAGGCTAATCGTCAAATCATGCTCAAGGGTGCTGCAGGGACCTCTCGGGGACTTGACGCGACGCTGGCGTGGCGGTCCTGGGGGGATCCCGTTATCACTCTGTCTGCCACGGCTGGCGTCACAGGCGACAGCATCGCAGCAGGCACCCCGTCCAAGGGGGTGCGAGTGGGCATGCGCCTCAGCATTGAGAAGGGGGGGCGCGCACGGTACCAGCGCCCAGTGAGGGGCTACCAACACGCCACGCCCAGCAAAGCATACGTTGCCATTCCTGCACTGAATGAGCGAATTGAATCTGGGGAGCCCCGCCCAGTGGACAGTCTGTGGGAGTCCCCAGCGGTGGATGCATATGCGGTAAGTGAGTCTCCCTTGAGTGCTGCACTGTGAGCAGGCGCTGCGTGAATTGAGTGAAATGGATTGTAAACACACAAGCAACTGGTCACCTGTGCCTGAAATCGCTGCGCAGAAATCAGTCACTCGCCCAGCACAGCCTTGATGTCCAGCGTCTTGCTTTTGGCCTGGGTGTACAGATTTTGCCGCTTCTCGCCCACTAAAAACACCAGTTGTTCCACTGCGGACTGGTGCAGGCATCCCGAGGAATGTGTGAGGCCGGAGCTGTCAGCCAGGCGGCGTTGCTGGTCAAAGGCAGCAATGAGCTGCGCCTTGAGGCTGCCACACTGTTTCTCCAGGGTGGCCAGGTCTTGTAGCAGCGCTTGCAGCCGCTGCTCCTGGTCCTGGGGCCGCATGTCCTCCTGGGGATGCCCCACCGTTTCTTGAATCTCCTGCGCGATCAGCATCTGCAAGTTGTCAATGCCACGTATCTCCCGGTCAATCACCTGGTCCACGCTTGCAGAAGGCAGCACTGGAACGCCGACGCCACTACTCCCCAAAAACCAGGTGGTGCCCCCCCCCCCTTCATCCCCCGACAAGGCGCGGTTGCTGCCGGCGGTGATTGACGTGGATGAGCTGCTGACATCACTGTCGCCCGCTACAGCAGCGGCACTGCCACTGGTGCTGGCTGTGCTGCCGCGAGTGCTGGCTGCAGCCCCAGCAAACACGCCTGTGCCGTCAGATTGCGTTTGCACTGCTGCCGAGTAGCGCTTTGTGGGGGGGCGGTCACCCCCCCCATACGCCCCCCCTGTATCGTCTGAGCGCCCACTGAGCCGTGTGTGCTGCCGCATCATCTGACGCAGGGCACTTTCCCCTGGATCACGGCTGCTATCCACTGTGCGCTGCCTGGACAAGCCACTGGGGGGGTACGGGAAGGAGGCAAAGCCCCCCCCCACAGCCCCCAAGCCTGCACTGGTGCCAGTGCCAGAGCCCAATACAGGGCCCATGAAACTGGCACTAGATGGGGCCCTGCCCACACTGCCGTCGGATGTGTCGCGGCCCTGGCCCGGCATGGGGCTGATGTCGCTGTGTGATGAGGCGCTGCAGCCCCGCCCCCCAAGCGGGGGCATGTGCTGCGCCGCGGCTGCTGCATGGCTGACGCTGCTGCTGGCACCAGCTGCACCTACACCGCCTGTTGCGGCGGGCACAATATCATCGTCGTCATCATCCACGCCGTCAAATGTAGACCGCGATGCCGCCCCCATCACACGCAGGGACAGTCCGGGGGGGCCCCTGGTCTGGGATACCCCGGGCGACGCCCCTGAACGAGGGTGCTCTGAGGGCAGGCGTGGCTGGCTGAATGAAGCACTTTGCCTGTGGGCGGCTCCAGCGGCGGCCCCACCCGGCACCTGCGGAAATGCTTGGGGTGTGTTCACGGGGGTACTGCCCCCAAGAGCCCCCGACGGCAGTGTAGGGGGGGTCACAATTGGTTGGGGGGTGGCACCCATGGGGGGGCTCTGCAGGGGTACGCTACTATTCCGGCGCAAGGTGTTCAGAACATCCTTTGCCTGCTGCCCTGGCGGCAGAAGCTCCGCGATCATGCGCTGCATCAGTGGGAGTTGCAGCGCTTGTGCAGGCAACAGGCGCCGCTGTGGCACCACGCTGAGCATTCGCGTGACGATGTGGCTCAACTGCCTGGCAGCTGTGGCCATGGCGCCCGAAAGGCCCCCAGGCACCGCCAGCTCCCGTACTTGTGTGCTGGCAAGACGTTCCCACAGCTGTGAAGGCAGCTCGGGCTTCAACACAGTGAGCATGGGCGCCACAGAGGCAGGGCTTGCCAGGGGTGCATCCACGGCGCCACTGGCCACCCCCTCGCCCACCACCGCCCAGTACCAGCGGCGGATGTCGCCGGCTGCCACCAGCTCCAGCATGGCACAGAAGTCGCCAGTGAGGCCAGGTGCGGTGGGCGCCACACGTGCGCGACCAGCAGCGAGATTCAGTGTGTGGTCCCCAGTGTTGCCGGCTTGGGTATACGCCTGGGTATACCGGTATGCACGAGCGCGCAGCTGCTGCCCAACATTGTAGTTCCCGCGAAGCACCTTGTCTACCGCCAGACCCACGCCCCAAGCGTCGTAGGCATCGCCGCGCACCACACCATTAGGAAATGCC